>OBBK01000005.1_pt1 | contig 29820 bp, 25 predicted proteins | sample 1495821 | NCBI WGS metagenome assembly OBBK01 (sample SAMN01915225, study PRJEB22387) | human gut metagenome | isolation source: stool | host: Homo sapiens | place: USA
TGGGAAGATAGAGCTAAAGAAGAACTTAGATATTAACACAAAAGAAAAGGGACGTTTCCCAACGTCCCTCTCCCAATTAATTTTTACTACGCAAAACACAGATTGTAAACAAATGTTTACTCTTAAACAATACAAATAATACACATGAGTTTTAATACTACTAAATAACTAATAACAACTTTATGATGATATTTTTTGGATATATCGTAATGTAATAGTCGGTGGCAATTTCTCAATATCCAAAGTTTCTACCGAAGTTTCTTGTAAGAAAGCTTCCCCTAATAGGTTCCAGCTTACTACGATAGCACCATCTTGAATACCCTTGGTAGGAGTTCCTCTACCGAAATCTCCATTCAATCCCGTCTCCCTATTAAAGAAAGATTGAGGACGAACATTCTGCCAGTTATCGGCATTATCCTGTTTACCTTTAGATACACCGAGAGCATGCCTATGCTTAGGAAGGTCATCACCTTTAATGGAGATTAAGAAGTTACCCTTAGTGGGTGTATAGTAATCTCCGACATTCTGTAGCATTACTTCATCTCCAATCTGAACTCCTCCAGCTTGGTAACCAATAACTATTCTACCAGCTGCCTTAGTATATTCTGCCCAGCCCTCCGGTATTACATCGGTTTCCCAAAGAATGATAGAACCGATGGGTAAGTTAGCAGTACTCAGAGATTCAGCGAATTCTTTTCTGATAGCCTCAATCTGACTATCGATGTATTGCTTGATATTTAACTTAGTACCAGATTCATCTATTACCGGGAATCCTGAATTTACTTGTTCTAATCTTTTCACTGATTCCTTCATCATACTCTGGGCAGCAGTAGTATAAGGGATTTCTTGGAACTTACCCTGATAGGGTACGATAGCAAAGTTCTCATTTCGTTTGGTCATGACATCAGTACCCTTACCATATACTCCAATAAGAACAACGGAAGTTTTATTATTAGAGTAATAAGGGCAAGCACTCTCTACCATCTCTAGAAGATTGCTATAGGTCATATCGTAATTAGAATATACATCATTATTAATGATATCCGGTGTACGATTCTCTTCGGCAATCGGATAATAAATATCCAGAGACTTTTTGAACAATGTGTAAAAGCTTTCGGAAGATTCATTCCAATAAGCTACGAAGTCTACTGGGTTATCTACGGGTTCTGAGATAGTAGTATGTACTGCGAATAATAATACCTCTTCTGTTGAACCTTGGGTACCTTGGATATTCTCAATGGTAATTGTTTGTTCATCAGAAATGAATACATAGCCATCTCTTGAAATACACCCAAAATTTACATCGGGCAATTCTCCATCTTCTGAAGCCTTTGCCATATACCTTGCCATAATCCTATCCTTGATTACATTGGCATACTTACTTTCAGCAACTCCCTGAGGAGATACCACTAACTTGTTACCATTTATGGTAGCTGAGCCAAATCCACAGAATGGTCCTAAACCAGAAGGAGCAGCAATTGCTTCTGCTGCTTCCTTTGATTTAATAATACCTTCATACTTAAAGTACGTCTTCATTGTTCTTAGTATTTTTAAATTGATTTTTCTGTTCTGACATATCTTTAAATGCTTCACCTACATCCTTGAACTTGAGGGTTAACAATTTAAAGAGTATTCTCCATATACTGTACCGTTTCTTAATACCATGTATTTCACAGATGTGTCCATATATACTATCTATTTCGAAACAGTAGCATATTACCATAACCGTTATTGATACCACTATTGGGTTCATCCCATAGGGTTCCCCAATAGCTTTACCAAGTACAGCACCAAGTAGAACATAACAGGTATAATCTACCATTTTGTTTAGAGTTCTTCTTCCAGCTCTAGATTTTCGAATTTCGATTTTCTGTAACCTACTTGCCGATAACCCAAACCATAAATCTGATAGGATTAGAATTATTGCAAGAATTATCATCCATCTCAAATCATACAAGATTCGTGTACACTCTCCCAATATACCCACAGTGAATGTCTTGAATAAAGCCTGAGCTGTAGTCTCTGTTACATTGTCTATTGCACTCTTTATCATACTTCTTCAATTTTCCACATTTGATTACTATAAGTGGTAATGGTAAATGTCTTCTCAGAAGTGTCATCTGATTCCCATTCCAACTTTTGAGGATTAACGCTTAATAAGTCAGCATCTACTACCGTAAACTTAGCCCGTACCGAAGTATCGGCAACTGATTCAAAAATGTATTCTCCAGCGGTAGCCGTAGTAAATTCATATCCGGCTCCACCAGCATCAAAAGTAGTTACTTTGCCAACTTGTCTAACTCTACTATCGAATTCAGCTTTATTAGAACTACACCTAATTAAACAATATACTTGTTTAATGGTACCCTTTAATTCGGCATAACTTGGGTCAACGGTTAATTCTATAATAGTAGGGTAATCTTCCAATATTACTTGACACCTTAATGAAGAACCATCATCTGCCACAAAAGTATAAGTACCTGCTTTAGTTAATACAATCTCGGATTCAAGATTATAGGTTTCCCCAGTTTCATCACAAGTTGCAGTACCACTTACATTGATCCCGTTTTTCATTTCTTCAAGGCTAAATTTACAAGCTGATACTTCATCCAATAACTGATATACTGCATAAGTATCATCTATCTGGTCTTCTGGTAATGCCCAGTTGGGTTCTTTCCAATGACTGTCTGTAGCATCCGAAGGAACTATCTTTAGTTTGTTCTGATATACAACTGGGGTATTCTTAACTACCCAAATAGTCTTTGCAGTTGGGTAAGCTACAGATTGGAAAGTATAAGTACCTGCTCTATTAGTAGTATATACATACCCGTTTTCAGCATTGAAGGTTTCCCCAGTTTCTACTACTTTAACTCGGTAATCATCACCATTACCCGAAATACATTGTATTATTACGGTAGTTTTTGCAGAACCGTTATATAGAGTAGATGTAGATGGATTAATACTGATCCTATATATAGCAGTTTTACCTGAAACTACTTCAAAGATACCCACACCTTCATCAGTTTCTCTTTTATCCAGTGTACATTTAAACTTATAAGTACCATAAACATTAGCAGTAAACTTATCACCGTTCTTAAACAACTTAGTATCACCAATTAGCCTACAATATAGTTCACCAGTAAATGATTCTGGGTAATTCGATTCGATGGTAAGAGTGGTAGTAGCATCCTTGATACTTTGCTTATCCCCAACTCTAAATTCAGAAGGTGTACATCTTACCTTATATGTAACCTCTTCTCGAGTTACGACAAAAGAAGTTTGCTTCACTGGGAACTCTACTACCTCGAATATATAGGTACCTGGTTCGGAAAACTCCCAAGTTGAAGCAGGGGCTTTCACTATATCCGTACCAGATAATCGTACATTACAAGTTTTCACTGTACCCTTATAAGATACGTTTGCCCTTACTACTGTACTTACTTTTAGGTTAGTAGGAGTTATCTTTCCAGTAATGGGGTCGCAAGTAATAGAGTATACTCGATTATAGGATTCTTGATTAACAGTGATTTGAGTTACCTTAGTAGGGTCTCCCACACTTCTAAAATAATAAGTACCTGCTCTGGGTATATTAAAAATGGAACCACTTTCGTGTTTAGTGTAACCCCAATTTATATTATCACTGGATATCTGATATCTTAGGTCGGCATTTACCCAATCTGAAGTTACAGTTACCTTTACCGGTACTTCATATACCTCTGAAGTAATAAGATTGGGTTGGTTCGGATTTACTAACTCAGCTTTAATTGTATACCCATCATTTACGGTAAACCCATATTGAATATCGAAAGATACATGATAGGGTATGAATCTTTTAAAGAAAGCCTCTACGGCTTCTCTAAATTTTCTGAAAGCTGCCGAGTTCGAAGTATATCCATGACCGGTAAGTCTAAAGGTTACCGGTATACATTGAGAACAATCGAAAGTATTATCATAGGTATACTTATCGTCATAATGGTAATACTGGTCAAAGTGCGGATTACCTTTTACCCAACCATCATAACTATCAGCCTTTGCAGGGTCAGTTACTACGCAGGTTAACCCATACAGCCTCATCATTATTTCGAAGAACTCAGAGGTACCTCTTATTTTAAAAAGAGATATCGAATACTTCAGGATGTTTCTTACTTGAGTACTGGTTAAAGTAAAGGGTCCCTCCTTTGGTATTATCCAAAGCTTAGATAACTCTTGGAGTTTAGCATCGGAGTAGAACCCATTAAAGTACTCTGCCCATTTCTGTGCATCTATAGTGTTCCCATAAGCAAAGGGCATTTCTCCGAGGAATTGCCAAAGGAAATTGAGATACATATCCGGAGCCTTATCTATATCAATAATATCCAGAATGTTCTCAATGTCCTTCGTAATATAATCTTCAAAATGCTCTCCACAAATTTCTAGAAACCTTTCTAAGATGCCCTTACCATTTACCTTATAAGTGTCTTGGTCCTTATACTCGAATGGTAAAAAATCGATTAGATTTTTAAGGTTCACCATTATACTATTTCGTTTACTGTTAATGTTAACTGTGAAGCATTTTCGAATACCGGTAAGTTAAAACCGGGGTCTTCATAATCATGGTTAGGTTCTGATACCATAATAGAATACCGATAGCCCGATTGATAGCTGTTGTTCTGAATGTCCAAAGAGAAATCAAAACCATTAGCTTTATCGATAATCTGGATAGAGCTACCAACTGAGCCAGTAGTTACATAACCATTTGATACCGAACGTACTGTAAAGGTAGTTGAGGAATTGAAGGTTATGTAGTAGGTCATAGAACCCTTTGCCTTGTTTAATTTAAACTGGCCCAGGTTTAATTCCTTATTACCATAGATGGTAGTGGGCCATGGTTTAATATAAAACTTGGTAAGGTGAAGGTAATCTACTGTTGATAAGTTATCTATTAGGGCATATATATCCGATACCCTTACGCTTCCACCCATCCGAGCTTGCTCTGGAGAATAGGCATTGTATAATGCTGTAAGAATTTGAGTTTGTATCTCTGCAGTCTTATAAGACTTCTTACCGGTAACATCCATCTCTAGAATAATCTGAACCTTGCCTGCAGATTTAACCTTCAACCAGGTAGTCATAGGAGCCCTTTGGGATAATAAATTATATACCCTATTAATTAATTCAGAAGAAGCAACTGCTCCACCATCTGGGCTAATATATACGGTAAGCTTTCTACCGCATTCATAATCGGCTTTAGCTTTGTTTACCCCATCAACCAACATGGCCAAACTTTCGAAATCCTCTTTGGTAATTGCTACTCCCAAAGTCTTTACACTCAAAGGTATATGTTCTTTGAGCATTGTAAAGTTTTCATAGTTTGAACCACCTCCGGCATCGTAAGCATTACTTACGGTAGCATCAGTAATTGAAGAAGAGATTACTGAAGGTACAGAAGTAATAGTATTACTCTTTACATTACCCTGAGTACCATTGGTTAAGTAGAATACCACATTGGTTATTTTTGCTCCTGCTGCAGGCTTCTTACCAAAGGTACCATCTCCAAACATTATATAGGGATTGAGTGCCTCATCTACTGAAACCATGAAATGCTTATCTGTGGGTTTGGATTTTGCAAATGTATCTACTAATACCCAAGTTTCCCCACCTATCTGCAATGACATAGAACCTTGTTCATAATACTTACCATTGGGTAGAGTACCCAGATGAATTATAACTCTATCTCCAGTGGGTATTACCATATTATTGAGAGCGCTTACAGTATACTTCTCATGTTGTATAATTGGTACTTTACAAGTAGTTACATTTGAATACCAAGTTACGTCTCTAGCAGATAACCAGGAATTACCACTAGAATCTGTAAACAGAGTACCTTGGGGTATAGTTAACTTAGCTCCAATAGAATTACCAGTAATGCTTCTGGATAAGATTACATCTACTGTAGCAGCAATTGCTGCTCGAGCATGATAATCTACCAAAGCTCCATGTTTAACTACCGAATCATACCTTCTTGCCGTAGATAGGAAGGTTTCCCTTGCCATGTTATCTACATAGTAGTGAAGTACTTCGGCAATTGCCGCAAATAATGAGAGGATGATAATTAAGATATTCCCCTCCGAATAATCCGTTATGAGTTTCTGACCTTGGGGGTCTTTAAGTCCCATAAGGGATTCAACCAGCTTGGCCTTAATCTGTTGATAAGACCTCTGGTATGGGTTAAGCCATTTATTTGTGATTCCCATATTATTGTGTATTTAATGAATTATCCGACCGGTCATAGGTGATATCGAGGTACTGACTAGAATTTGTTCCATTTACTACATAGGTTACTTCTATGTGTATTTTTGCATCAACTCTAGTAACTGTGATATTTTGGAAGGTTATCCTTTGTTCCCAAGCACCTATGGCCTGTTTTAAAAATTCTTTAATTATAAAACTTAGGGCTTGTGAGTTTGGTTCCTCAATACATTGCCATAGTTTACTACCAAAGTTTTCCTGTCGAAATCTCTGGCCTATCATGTAATATAATATCGAACTTATATTATCTCTGATAAGTTTAAAATCCCCATTTACTGGGTACCAACCTCTTTCACCCTTTTCATTAGTTGTAAGTTGGATAGGGTAAGTTACACCTATACCAACTAAGTCTGTAAAGTAATTCTTTTCCATTAGTGTATGCAGGTTTTATCTTCATAATCGTCTACAACGAATTGTGAGAAAGGTTTAATTACTTGAGTTACTGTAGGACCCGAAGAACCTTGTCCAGTAGTTACACCTGAGTGTACATGAGAATTGAACATACTACGAAGTTGTTCTAGTTCTTTAATGGTTTGGTTTAATTTTTCGGTTAATTGAAAAATATTGATTACTCCACCATTTTCTCCAGTATTAAGTATCATGGAATCACCAGAAGATATGTTTATATCCCCATCAGCATTTATTACTATCTCTTTCTCCGAACGAACATTTACAGGTCCATTGAAATGTAAATTGAGTTCTCCGTTATCATCATCTATTACTATTAAGTTTCCTTCGGGAGTAACTACCCCCATTTTATTGGGGCCATCCAAGGGTTGAGGTATTTGGCTCATCCCCCAACCATGGTATTCCCAGAGGGGTTTAGTTGGGTCCCCAAATTCAAAAGTAACAAATACCATATCTCCCACTTTAGGGGCTAAGAATTTGAAACCAGAACTAATTGAACCATGTTGTCCTTTAGGATATGCCCAAGCAAATACTCCACCCATTACCTCTGGAACACATACCTTTACCCTGTTCATATGTTTCTCTACATCGTTATTATCAATAACAATGCCACGATAAACAGAGTAATACCGACCAAGACCCTCTAAGCCTTCGTCGGTTATTATCTTTGATGTTTCGTAACTCATACCCTTATTTTTTTTCTACATAGATTTGACTTGCAATTCGCTTATGCCTTTTAACTATGTCTCGGTATACTCGATTAGCTATGGCCATATAATTAAACTTAACATCATAATCTTCAGGCACTTGGATTTGTTTAACTGATATCTCACCAGGAATGAACTTACCCTTAGAGGTAACTGTATTACCTGTAGATAACACTATACCCTCTGCCAAGGCTTGGGGATTATCGGCATTTACTTCAGTATAATAAGCCTTCTTTCGAATAAACTCAGCTTGACCCTTGATATCAATTATGTCTCCCTCATCATTCAAGAAATGTTCATTATAGTATACTTTCTCATTATAAGTAAAGTTAAGATTAATATGCTGAGAAGTACTTAAAGCTTTTTTATCTTGACCCTTTGTAGTTTTAGCATTAGCTTTAGCATCATTAGCTACGATGTTTTGAGTAGATAAATCAGTTTTAGAAGTTACAGAGCCAGACTTGGAATTGTTCTTTACTAATTCCATATTAGTTATATACCCTTGACCAGCGTCCATAGAATGAGTACATTGTTTTATATACCAAAACCCTGACCATCTTTTACCCACATTATCTATTTTTATTATTTGGGAAGTTGCTAGCATGGGTCTACCAACCACTTGAAGTTGACCTACTAATCTTTTTTCGGTTTGCTTTAAGCCCCCATTAGCATTGGCATTAGCTGCCCAAGCATACTTATCGGCACCACCATATCTACTAAATAAATTATGGTAAAGTTTATAAAGAGGTACCTCGAGATTTACTCTTTTCATATGTCTTACCTTAACCCTCTTACCATATTGATTTTGACCATAACCCTTAGTAGTATCAACTTCCATATCGGATAATACTTCAGTATAGGGATCTTTCTTTAAAGCTTCGAAACCTCTCTCTGAAGCAGGTAATACTCCAGTTTGAAAATTGATACCAGAAGCTATACCCGCTCCTGCTTGTTTAGAGATATAACCCTCTGGGTCATAATCTAAGGGGTCTACATACTCTTCTACCATAAATTTCATACCATCTTCGTCTTCGAAAAGGTATCTTTCGTACTCTAATAATTTCTTAAGATTAGCTTCTAATTCTTTACCATTCTTAGAATTTCTTAGCACTTGTATAATGGCATTCTTCTTATCTTCAGGTAACTCATTAACTGCTTGATTAATGATATCTCGTACTTCTTCGGTAGACATTTCATCGAATTTTCTTTGCTTACCTGCTTCATAAGCACCTACTGGACCAACTGCTTCATATTCCTCTACCCGCTTTTTATATTCTGCAGCTTTTTCCATGTTATACTGAAGCTGAGCGTCCCAAGCAGCCATTGCCTCTGTAGGAGTAGTAGGATGACTTCTATAATCTTCAAACCCATTGCCAGTAAAATTAGACACCATAAGGTTATCTACCTGAGCCACAGGAGGTCTTAAAGCTAATGGAGGCTTATCCTCTGGCTCGTTTATATGAGTTGATAATACAGATAAATCTTTACTATCTGGGTCTAGAGATGGGGCTAATACTGCTTTAACCCTTTTAGTTATTTCCTGAGTAGCAAAAGATACTCTAAGTACTTCCCCATTCTCCCCTTGATATGTATAAGTACATACCGGTTCTTCATGGAATTTCCGATTATGTATGTAGATAATCCCATCTCTTGAATCTACATACCATGGCCCATTAGTGTACCCTTTCATCTTCTGTTCTAATTGAACTAAGACGTTCTTGCCCACCAATCCAAAGTCACTATCAATTAAAGCTTTTAAATCTTCTGGCATAGCTACTTCAGCTACTCCACTGTATTTGTTAGCATAGAGTACTTTACCAGTAGTAGTACGGGTATTCTCTGTGGGTACCTGTAGTGACTCGTATACTTTATTACTTATTATCTGTTGTTCCATTACTGAAATATTTCTATGATTACACCAGTAGCATTCCCACAGCCATTGTCTAAATAGGTAGATAATTTATAGCCTTCCATATCCGAATGGACATAAGCAGGTTGATATCTTAAATCTCCAGAAGAGTCAATGCACTTAATAGTTACATGAGTACCTGTAGAATCAAATACTGCCTCGAACTCCCTTACCTTAATTATTTTTATGGGCCCAGATATAAATTGACCATCTGGGTATATATATCCCCACTGAAGACAAATATTTTGGTTCTCTTGAATCTCGGCAATATCTACAGTATCAGGATTACCCGTATCGAAAGTAATAGTAGCCAAGTTTTCTTTTTCTTCATCATACCTATAACTCCAGGTACTTATATACGCTCCAAGGGGTATACCTGTAATTGGATTCATTATAGGCATACCTCCAAAATTGAAAAGGGCCAAATAAGGTTGACCCATTCCATTATATAATATAGGTTTCTGTTTAGCTGCCATAAGTCGGTATTCTTATTAGGGTTCCCATTTCTAATTCCTTAAAAGGATTCAGTATCTTATTAGCTTCAGCTATGGTGTACCACTTACCAGAATCACCATAATACCTGAAAGCAATATTTTGTAGGGTTTCCCCATCTTTAACAGTATGTTGAATATCGTTAGGGGATTCTGGTACTATTGGAGGTTTAGCCTCTAAGGAATAATCCCCATCGTTATACTTCAGAGCATAGGCATTATTATATGGGCTAGCTCCCTTTAGATATTGGTTAACATCAATCATATTTAATACCTCCTGTCTTTTTAAGTGAATCGGAATTTATAAAATCTCCATAGGATAAGTTATATGCACTTACTCTCTTGAAAATCAATTCTTGAGTTGCTGCTGCAGGCAATAATCTACCATTACCAAAAGTAGCTGGCTTTCCAGGTACCCTTACTCTATAACCATTCTGAAAGTTCTTCAGAGTATAAGTTGCTGAGGTAAGGATATAATTGTGGTTATTGAATATACCAGAATCCCCCCACTCAATCTTAACAATCGGAGGAGCAGCCTGGTAGCCATTAGATTTAGACCATGCCTCTAATAACCTACATTTATTGATTACCTCTTCTGGATTTTCTGGGTCATTACAGTACCAAGACACATTGAATTGAATAATGTCTTCAGCTCCAGTAAAGTGATACATTGGTACATTGCGACCCATTGATTTAATGGTGGCCCATGTGGTTTCTCCTCTAAAGTCTATTTCTGGAGGTCTATTCTGTAGGGTAATATATTGAGTGGGGTTAACAGTCATATTATATATCCTTACCTCATTCCGATATATAACATCTGCTTTAGCCTCGAAGTTTCTGTAATTAGTAGTATTCTTATTCCCCTTTGCTGGGTCTACTCCCTCACTCTCCCCTAATCTCGGGAATTGTAATTCCATTCTCCAGTTAGCCTGGAGTTGTTTGTTTAGAATAGGGTTCTTAGACGATATTTGAGCTTCTCCGATTACTCCATTGGGAGTATAGAGTTTACCCTTTTGAGCATCATCTTTGGGAAGAGTAGAAAGAGTTCGATTGAGTAATATCCGAGCTCTCCATAGTTTATTTAATGGACCCGTAAGAACACCTGCTGTATCTCTTGTAAGGTCATTGTACTTTTCAACAACCTTACCTGCTGCTTTATTTAATACTCTAGCCATAGTGTTTTAGTTTTATATTCCCATTACAAATGCAGCTCCAGTAAAATCTTGTTGAGAACCTGGAGCATAATCTCCAACTGCTTGACCATCTACTGAGATATTGATACGAGAATCTCTCATACCTTCTTTAATAGCTAACCTAACAGCATTAATAAATTTCTCTTCATTCTGGGCTCTAATGGTAGTTGGGTCTTCTTTCTCTTTATTCTGAGCTTCAGTATTCCTATCTACTGAATTACTAAGGTAACTAATAACCTCAATTAATAAAGGAAGACCTACAGTAATTGTTAATCCCAAGGGTCCACCGAGTAATCCCATAAGTCTACCACCTATAGAGGTTAAACCTTTTATAGCACCTTGCTTAGCTACTTGACTACCAACTTGGGCACCTGCTCCAGCTAAAGACCCTCCAGCTAAATTACCCGCCATAGTAGTTGCTAATGGTACTCCAGGATTTGGTGTCTTAACATATCTTCCGGTTTTACTGTTATAAAATCCACCAGCAGAATTCATACCGATACCGCTTAACATCATTTGGAGTTGAACCATGGTTCTCATAAGGTTAACCATCCTTACCAGGTGTGCTTCCATAATGGCAAACTGAGTATTAGTTTTTATTGCTGCAGCAGACATACCTTCAGTAGAAGCAGTAGCAATAGTCTGTAAATACCCAACAGCCCTAATAATACCTCTTACAGTATTAAATCCTGCAACAATAGTACCTACTATTACTGCAGTAGCTCCTACTCTAAGACCAAAACCTCCAACCCAAGTTTCTGAGATAGAATTAATTACTTTGATTATAGAGTTACCCACCTTTAGTACTGGGGTAAAGATTCTACCCAAAGCTGCACCTGCGGTAACTGTTAAGTTCTCTATACTTGATTCAAATTGGTCGATTACACCAGCATCTGTTTTAAGACGTTCTTCATTGAGTCGATTTACTGCTCCCAAATTTTGGCCATAAGTTGCAAGTATCTTACCCATCTTATCTCTACCAGAAGCAATATCTCGAAGTACTGGAAGCATACCACGATTACCTCGAACTCCGAATATATTGAAGAAGGTTGGTGTTTCGATTCGTGAAGGTAAATCTACTGCGGCCTTAGCAAACTTCTGATAGATAGTGTAAAGGTCTATAAGGTTACCCTGAGCATCGAAAAACTCATCCGGACTTAAGCCCAAGTCTGCTAAAGCGTTATAGCCTTTCTTTTTTTGATTAACAAGAGAGAGTTGTAAGTAACGAATCATATTAGCCAGTGAAGTACCTGCCATAGAACCCTGTATACCCATATCCCCCAATACACCAATAGCAGCAGCCGTTTGCCGAAGGTCTACTCCAGCAGTTGCCATATCTGCTCCTGCATAGGATATTGACTGGGCTAAGTCTGTTAAAGATATATTTGCATTAGTAACTGCAGTATATAAATCATCTGTTACTCTAGCGGCTTCAGTCATTGGGATTTGGTACATTGACATGATATTAGTCATCAAGTCAGCTACACCACCTTTCTGTCCCACTGGCATTGTAAAGATTGAAGCCAGCTTGGATGCTGGCCCAATCATTTCTTTAATAGCATCGAATTTATTACCTGCCATAGCCAGGTATCTTTGTCCTGATGCAACATCCGAAGCAGTAAGAGGAGTTATCTCATTGACATCCTTTGCCAATTGTAACATTTCTTTTTGTTCTGCAATGGTGGCACCAGCAATTTTCGAAGCAGTCCAAACTTCATTCTGAACACCCGCAGAGTATTTATAGGCCCTTGCCATTCCCCCTACGAGCTGCATTCCGAAGTCCATTGTATTAGAAGCTGACATCTGTATACCCCTATTCCAGGTATTCATATCATTCATCATTGTTCTGAATGACCCAGATATCTTGCCAGCTTCTTGAGAGAATCGGTCTTTTAAAACCATGGCAATACCGACCTCTACTATACTCCTACTGGTATTCATAATTTATTTTCTTTTCTTTAATTGTTTATAATATTGCTCAGCCATTTCCTTGAATATTTTCCTTATTCGGTACGGAAGACGTAAAAAGCCGAAATAGTCTAAGGCTATCTCGGCTCTGGTGATATAAACAAAATCACTCTCTAACATTACTCTTCCGTCAGGTAGAAAAAATTCGGTGCCCAAACTATAGGATAAGTTCTTTCTTCCCCGGTGGTTGGATTAGTGATATGGGATTCACCTTTGAAGATAGGGTCCATAGATAAGATATGCTTTCTCATCTCAGCCATATCCTTTGCAGTAAACGGAGTAAAGTTTTCTACCTTCTCCCAACTACCATCAACCTCTAAGTGAAGATTACGGCAAAGAAGAGGAGCATTCTTAGTTTGTTTATCCAAAGGCAACTTCATGAACTCTTGTTCTCCCTTACCAGTCATACAATCGAATTTAATTCTCTTGCCAGATGAAAGAGTGTATTCATGGTCTACCAATCTAACTCCCTCTGGATAATAAGGGATAGCATCTGGCTTCTGATTTAAATCCTCTACAGTTGGAGTAGTACCGTAATCGAAAAGGAACTCATGAAGGTCTTGGCCATAAGTAATCTTACCACCATTCTCTTTGCCCCAGTCATATTCGAATTCTACTTCCTCTCCCAAAGAGAAGATACGAGAATTGAAGATAATAGCATAACGGTCATTGACTGGTAAGTTAAGGGCATCATCTACAGTTAATTTCCCATTAGGGGTAGCAGTAGTTCTAATTACAATTGCTGCAATGAACTTGGTAAGGTTCATCAAAGTCTTCATGTCTGAAAGGTTACTGAGGATATCTTCATCAGCACCATTCTGTTCTCTGATTTCATATTCGAAACCAGAGGGTCCGGTAAATCTAAATGTTCTAAATTCCATAATTTGATATATTTAATGTTTACAAATGTTCATAGTACTCCGTATAAAAACAAGAAAGGGGTGAGCTCCTATCACAGGAATCCCACCCCTCCACCGAATCTTAGTGAAAATAGACTAAGGAATTAGTATTTATCTGCAGTACCAACTGAGAACTCTATGGACTCAATGGTATTCTCTGAAGCCATTCTGTCCAAGTCTAAGCCGGTAATCTTACATGGCCATACCTCTTCGAAGACGTGGGTATTAAGAACCGAGACTCCATCTTCGGCAAGTTCATTTACAATAGCCGTTTCCCAATATTGGCTTGGTACCAAACCTCCACCAACTATATGGTCTTGGCAAGAATAGAGCCAGTCATGAAGCCAGGTATCTGAACCTGCAGTAGTCATAAGTTTCTCTACGATAAGATTACCTATAGTAACCCTACCAGCAGTTTTAACATCTCTATTGACATCCCCATGAGCCACCTGGTCAATCTCAATATCAGGCAAAGTACAACTTTGGAATAGATAAGTATTGATAGGGTGTTTGGGGAACATGATACTCCACAGGAATTTCTTCCGTGGGTTTTTTACTTTTGCTCCCATTGTGTTATGAGTTTATAAGTTATTACTTGTTTCTACGATTGATACAGCCTTAGAAGCTGCATCAATTACAATCTCCATAGTTACCTCTTGCATAGGAACTACATCCTTATACTTAAGGATAGCACGGTACTTACCCTGACGGGCATCTGCCTCGGTATTAACTGAAAGGTCATCCCAAGAAGTTGCATCTTGGTCACCCATCCAGGTATACTCCGTCATGGCATCTTCATCTACCAATGAATCCAATGTAGGTTTAACCTCCAACCAGATTCTCTTCCAAGTACCCCAAACGTTTGGTTCTTCGATATATTTGTTGAATACCGGGCGAAGGAACTTCTTCAAGTAAAGATTCAGTCTTACAATTGAAAGGAATCTTTCGGAATCCTGTTTTACTTGAGAAGAGAAGCAATGCCATAGCATGGTTTGCTTACCTGCATCCGGAGTATCTTTAATTACCATCTCATTGATACAGTTCTGAGCCAAAGTGTTCAATTCACTATATCGAGAAGGAGAACCATAATTTGGGCATACTGGTCCAACGGCATCTCCAATAACTCCCCGGTTCATACCAGCAAAGGATTTCCAAGGACCGTATTGAGTAGCAGAAGCATCTCCCAAACCTGCAATGGTACCCACTACATCGGAATCCTGAAGGTTACCTTTTTCGTTGTAGTACTTAAGGCCACCACCAAAATAAGCAATGTACTTAGAGTTACCTACAGTACCGAGGCAAGTCTGTACCCAAGTAACCTGAGCTTTGTAATCTCTGGGTTGTGTACCTTGAGTATAATGGGTCAAGTGTTTTGGAACTTCGATATACAGTACCCATTCCATCAACTCTTTTGCCATATCTGCAGCAGCCTTATATACCTTGAGTACATCAGCATCAGCAGTAAGGTGTTGAGAAATATGAGAAATGAGTAACTGATAGAAATCCGTATAATCCCTTACCAAGTCCAGAGAAGCAATCCATTCATCAGCAGTGGGTGTAGTTCCAGCACTACCTACAGTACCGGTAAACATCTTCTCTGTATCAGTAGGAGCTGCTCCCCCAACTGTTACAGTAACGGCATTTTTTGTACCATCTACACTATCGGTAAGCCATTTTATTAAATTCTCAAAGGATGAACCAGCAACTACTACCGGTTTGATATACTCTGAGTTCTTAGCAAAGGCACTAAGAGCAAGGTAATCTACCGAAGTATTATTGTTATCATCGGCAGTTTTATAAGTTACTACCGAACCTTGTTCAAGTACCTGGCCATTGCCTGAATAGATTCTATAATACAAGGTATTGGATTGTTTATAGAAACCTACCTGGAAGGTATCAGTACTACCGATGGGGTCTCCATAACCTTTGGTTACCAATCCCAAACTATAAGTAGTTCCCCCAGAAGCAATGGTTATCAATGCTGCAGGAGTAGCAGGGTCTGGAGTAGCAGAAGCAGGTACTATACCTTCCTCTTCGGATTTAGCAACTGTTTTAGCTTTACCTGCAGTTGCAGCTACTGTACCTTGAGTAGCTCCCTTACCAAGCACTCGAATAACACGAAGCTTAGAACCACCTTGCAAAGCCTTTTCGATATTTGATACCGAACCATCGGGTACGATTTCAGAACCATAGATTCTTTGGAACTGAGAGAATGTAGAGATGATTTCTGATGGGTCATCATAAGGGCCCTTAGTAGTTCTAGCCAATACACAGGAAACTCCCAACATGGGAGTAGTTTGAAGAACATTGTTGTTCTTAAACTTAAAATCAACATGAGGTGAAGTTGGCATAATTCTATTGTGATTAAAGTTAATTACTTTGTTTAATTTATACCCTAGAGTATTGTACCTATACCTTAGGTACTTTTAACTCTAACATTTCATTTTCGTTTTGTTCTAACAATCCAATAAGAACCGATATATCCTTGATAGGTGTAAGAGTACCTTCTCCCAAAGCTTTTTCTGGAAGTATACCATCTTTACATACATAAGTGTATACCTTCTCAAGTATACCATGTTCTACATCTGGATGGTCATAATAATTACCAATCTCAATGAATAGGTTTCCGGTGGGAGCAAGCCTGCCCTTTTCCCATTCCTCTAAGTCATTGAAGTATGGTCTTACGTATCCTCTAGCAGGTAAGCCAGTATATAGGATTGTATGTAGCAATCTCATATCTGCTTGTGTTTGAGAAACTAGATGTACATCTATGGTAATATCTTTTGTTTCGTAAGGAAACTCTGAAGCTTGGTAATTACCCTCCTCAAGTTTATCACCAATGATGTATTTATTCACACCAATATCTCCAGCATAATAACCTTGTAGTTCTATGGTTATTCTTGGGAGAGTCTTTGGGCCTTTTACTTGGTTATTCCCTATACCAAAAAGAGGTATGAACTTCTTCATATCTTTAATTGCCTCTTGGAATCTTTTTTCGTTTTCTTGAGACAAAGGTAAGAAGTCTTCTGGGTTTAAGGTAAGACCCATTTCTAACATTGTACTAAGTAGAGAGATATAAAAAGTTCTCTCTACTATCTCTTCTGAATTTACCATTAATTTCCTAATCTAATTGTTAGTTGAACTTCAGGGTAGCCAGTATCATTTATAACTCCATTATATCCTACAACCACACCACCAAGCCCTCATATACGGGTTTCAAGATGGCCAGTACAATTTAATTCACTAACCCAAGTAGTACTTATATTAGAGGGGTAATCGGTAAGCCATACTTTAAATGGTATAGGGTCCGCCCCTGGAGAAGGAATAGTACCCTCTATGGTTTTACTAATGTCTGTTATCTTAAACGGTTTTATAAACTTAGCCACTTCATAACCATTGATATGGTAGTATTGGTATCCCTTTACACCCCTAATAGAAGCAGTATTACTACCTTGCCCAGTATTTGGAAATGGTATATTAGGAGTTGGTTCAAAACCATACTCAGTAGTTCTTTTACCAGGAGATTGTTTTATAGTTATATCTTTCGTACCAGCCTGAGATACTATTCGTATAACACCGCTTCTTTCCTTCGGATTATAAGTGCTTGCCTCATACTCGTTGTTATAAGAGAGCGTCTTAACTGTTAATTTTCCAGCATTATTACCCTCCCCAATCTCTTTGGTTATATTTAACCAATCCAAGGAATTTTCAACAGTCCAATCTAAGGCTCTATATTCTTCTTGAGGTTCACCACCAATATATTTTTGTTCATAACTATAAACTAATATTTCCCAAATCTCAAGCCTTTTGGTACCATCAAAAGTATAATTATCACTGTCAGGTGAAATAGTAAGGAAGGGCTTCCAAGTTTCTACTACTTGGGGTTTTCCCTTTTGTATCAGAGTTACTTCCCTTTCTACACCCTGAACTACTACCTTGAGGACCTGCTCTTTTAAGGTCTGTTCTGTATTTACTGCTTTCGGTTTTACACGAATGGTAGCAGTACCAGTTCCTGATAGTGAAGATATTTCAAAATCTACTGCCATTATATAATCCTCCTTATTTCTTTTCTAACTTCATTACGTATTTCCTTTTGTAAGGCAGCTTTTCCACCAGCAGCCTTAAATGCAGGAGCCCAGAGAGGACGAGGTGGTAAATTACCATCTCTACTACCATACTCTAACATGATAGCTATCTGATTCAAAGTTTTTCTTGAAGTCTTACCCGTATAAGTAATCTTCTTAATTCCAATTGGCAAACCGACAAAAGTTCTTTTCTTACCTTTTACCAAAGTAACTGAACGAGCATATTGCCCCGTAAGATTTAACATGGTATGGTCCCCATATTTCTTTAGGGTACCAGGAGCATGGGGTGGCCATGATACTCCTGAACCTCTTGGGGGAACACCCGTATTCAAACTTCGTCTTACTATACGAAGAAGTTGATTACCAAACTTTTCTGTACCTTTCGCATAGCCCTTGGTTAAGATACTTGGAGTTTTGGCAATCAACCTTTCTGCACGAGCTTGTTCTCGTTTATCTACGTATATTTCTAGAGGGCCAACTGGAGTCGATAGTGTAATATTAACCGACTTACTTGGCATAATTCTTACTGTTGTTTAGGTTTATCTAATCCCAATTCTTGAGCAATCCCTAATAAAAAGGGTTTCTTGCGTGGTTATCCGTTAATCGATATATTGCCGAAATTCATCAAACTCCGGAGCAGATCTACTTGGAGCAGATTGGGATTGGTTGATTGAATTTAGAATGTTATTGCATTCAGAAACAATTGCCTCAAACTTTGATCGATTGTTAAGTATATTCAAGGCATTATGTTTCTGCATAGTAACCTCATTAATTATATTCACTACATCGGTAGTATAATATACCCCATTATAAATACCTTCATCAGACTGTGATGGCAAGTATATGGTGAGTTGTGATACCGAATCTTGGATTACCAATTCGACACTGTTAACAAAGCCGTCTTTAGTACCGGATGTCATGGGTTTACTCTCGCCTACCTTTACAATCTTTGCGGTATCGAAAATGGGATAACCAGACCTTCTGTCTTTCTCTAAGGTAAAGATTACTTCACCCTTTTGTAACTTTTGGAAAATCAATGTTCTTTCGTCCATAATCATCTTTTATTTATTAAGTTTAAACCAAATGAAACTGCACCTGGATTCCTTTGCATGAAGTCTACCAGGTTTAAGAATTGATAGTATCCAAATTGATTTATGAGTACCTGAGCTTTGTTTGCTACTTCTTGTGCAATCTCTATATTGGGAGCAGGTAGAGCTAATTGTATCTTGAATTCGGTGAGTTGTCCTTGTTCCATAATTCCTTAGTTTAATGAGTTAAAACGAAAAAAAGGAGTACACCTAAAACAGATGTACTCCTTTTAATCATCTCGGTATTTTAAATTACCGAGCTGGCGTTGTAGTACCGGTCTTCAAGGCAGCTACCACTTGATTGACGATGTTCTGGTCTCTCTGAGCATCTATCACTCGATTGAGGCGAGCAATCTCGGTGTCTTTGGCGGTGTTCTCGATGAGGCACTTGATTTCCTGTTGGCCATTCTTGAGGTCACAGCAGCAATCCGACTGTTGGTGTTCCATGTGGCAGAGACGATCCATAACACGGTTGAAGCCTGCGCCCATTTGGTCACGAGAATCTCGGATATCCGAATTCGTTTTGTAACCCAAATCGCAAAGACCTCTTTCCGTAGTGAAACGATTGTTAAGGATTTCCCTACCAACACCGGCAACATCTTTTACTTCTACTCCCCTAATGTTTTGGATTTAGAAATTAATAATTAAGTTTTTAGGGTCTCTCATATAATAAATACTGGTGTTGTATATAACCTGTGATATACTAAATACATAATCATAGGTTATAGTTGCAGCACTCTGGTTAATATTAAGTGTTATCTTCTTACCAGATTCTGATTGAGTTACTGTTACTGTAGCAGACCTTGAGGATTCAGCAGTGTTCTCATAAGTTTTAACTGAGAGCCCATTATCTACTATATTAACAGTAGTCCAACTCGGTACATTTCGACTTGCTCCTACCGGATATATATCAGAGGTTTCTGTACCATTTATCACTTTCTTTTTATAAGAGATAAATGGAACCTCTTCAGTTTTTCCCAAAGCTGGATGAGTAATAGATTTAGAAGTCTGACTTCCGGGAGCACTCCCCCAATTAAAATAATAATTATAATATACACTTGCACCGCCCTGAGTGATATCCACATAATCGGAAGCACCTCCATAAGAAGCAGTAATTCTAATGGATCTACTACTTGTACTGGTATTCTCAGAAGCACTAAGTGTAGTACCCGATAAGCTAAATCCTGAGGTACCATTGGTACTTAAACTCGGAGTAGCCCTATCGGAGCCATCGAGAACCTTTGAACCAGAAGTATAATTAGCATACCTTAGTCTACTTGCCATTGGGTACAAAGTTACACTACCTCCAGTATTACCGATAGTATAAGAACTTGCAGTTAAGTTTACACTCCAAGAGTCATAAGTATACCCAGTAAATTCGTTTGCTGCCTGGTATACTGGTACACTTACAGATTTGGTTTTACCATTTAGTGATAAGGTACCAGTAAGGGTTCCTACCTGGGTTCTAGATTTAACCGTAGTTCCCAAAGAACCTGCACTAACTGCAGTACCATAACTAATGCTAGCACCGCTTGTAATTGTGCCACCTCCAGTTGTAGAACCATTCCATCCCCAAGTCTGAGAATAAGTTGGCATAGTTGAGAATGAACTTCTACTTCCTCCACTTGCAGGTATATCGGATACACTTCCTCCACTTGCAGTGATTTCACTATAGGTTCTATAACCTGCTGATTGAGAACAACTGAGAGTTGCCTTCTTATTGGTCTCAGCTTGGGTTAAGGTTACCGTACCACTTCGTGTACTGGTAGAAGTATTATTACCCATAGTTACAGAAGTACCACTTCCAGATACACTACCAGAGTTGGCTCTAGTATAAGTTAAAGCAATTTGGTTACCATAATTATGCCCATTTCTCAATTCTTGCTTGTAAGAAGTAACTGAAAAAGTTTTGGTACCTCCAGTAGCCCCAAATAATATAGAGGTAGGTGATAAACTCCAACCATAACGCCAAGATTGAGAGGCTGCTGCTTGAGTGAAGGTAGCAGAAACGGTTTTACCAGATTCATCTTGAGTATAAGTTCTAGTATGAGCTCTTGAAGATAGAGCTAAATTTTCGGTAGCAATAAACCCCATAGTATCAGTAGACCCCTTTAACCAATCTGGTAAAGTTGTTCCGGTATGACCCACTGTTACCGAAGAGCCTTGAGCTACCCCATCCCAATACTTTTGTTTAGTTGAAGTTAAACCTATTCTAGCAGGGGTTGATTCTCCACCTATGGCAGGAAAAGTAAAGGAAGTATTTATAGCTGTAAATGTATACTTATAAGTTACCTTATGAATATCTTCGAGTTTGACACATTCGTTGTTTCCATAGGAACTGGCATTGGATAGTTCCAACCCCACATAATTCTCCCCGGTTCCTGTCGAGGAGAGTGCTAACAATTCAGCCTTGGTAGGGCAGTCATTTCCTGTCTTACCAAGGCCTACTTTAGTTTTGACAGCACTCCAGGTTGCTATCTCTCCCATGATTATTTATTTTTAAGTTCTTGAATCTCAGCCTTCAAAGCCTTAATCTCATCGTAGAGAAGTTTAACACCCTCGATTGCCAAGGTTGACATCTTATGATATTTAACTTGTTTTACGAGTACATATTCTTCTCCATTGATTTCCAAAGTTTCGAATTCCTCTGGATTAGGTACTGTAGATTTCTCTACTGGAACTTCCTCTACATATTTACCAAATCCCAATCCCTCAAGATTCTGAGCAATAGTTCCCTCGTCCTCTTTACCAAGCATTTCGAATGACTTAGTTGGTATCTGGCAAATCTGTTCCAGAGTATGATTCAAATCCTTAATGTTAGATTTGAGTCGAACATCTGAAGACTCTTTGAAGAAACCGGAAGGAGCCGTGGTCTTAGCAAATACTACATTGTCGGTAGTTGCCAAACTCAATTGAGCTCTAGTTACTACGTGAGGATTATCTCTTCTACCAGCATGGCTATTAATAGAAGTCTGAGCAGCAGTACCTGCAGCCTTAGCATCAGCAATAGCAGTAGCTTGAGCAGTAGATACGGGCTTATTAGCATCGGAAGTATTATTAACATTACCCAATCCAACCTGAGTTTTAGTAACTGCATGAGGATTAGATTTATTGGCAATGTGATTATTTACCTTAGTTTCTAATGCAGTTACATCTGAACCAGTATCGGCAATCAAATCATCAACGTAAGTTTTCAATTCTGTACGAAGAGCATTGATAGCATTAGTTCTATTGGTAATCTCATTTGCCAACCCCTGTACCGTATTATCCAAGTTAGTCTTATCAGCTGCAGTCATTACACCTGCAGTAGTCTTAGTTGCTGCTGGTATGGTGACATTCACATCTGTACCTCTACTATATGAGCCCTCTTCGGTATTCTTTACCCATCTAAAATACTTTAATCCGAGATTATTCGTATTTTGGGTAACACCGTTTATTACCGTCATTATCTCCTGAGGTAAACTATTGATTAGTTTATCATGCTCATTATCTTTTGCAATACGAGCCTCTTGTTCATCCTCTATGGCTTTCGGTAGGGTTTGATTAAGTTTTATTACACTTTCTGCCTCCATCAAACCGGCTTCTTGAGTAGTGGCATTGGTTAATGGAATAAGCATCCCCTCAGGCTGATCTATGTAATGACCCTGGTCATCTAAAGAAGAATAATTACACTGAATAATTATATCCCTCTTGTTTCTGTTAGCTATTGAAATATTACTGATTAGATTTCTAGGCATACTAGATACCACATCCTCAAGATGTTTACCTCTACTACCCTCGAAAGCAGTACCTGCAATTTCTCCAATAATAAGGGAAGAAGTGTTACTATCTACGAATTTAGTACCTGACCAACGGAATTGATAAGGAGGTTTCCCATTAGCAACATTAATGTATATCTTACCAGATTCTCCAGTTACCGGAGTTTGGTGAGTAGCATCAGTATACAACTGAACATTAGTAAGACCTCCAGTAGAGCTTACTTCATAAGTAGCGTATACCTCGATTACATCGTCTACATATGAAGGCAAATGGTTAGCTGGTACCAATCCATTACCATCCAATGGAGCAAACCCATCAGCTTGTCCCTTAGTTGCTACAAAGGCATCATGCTTGGCTTCTAGAGTATCAATGTTATTCTGCAGTTTAGTATCAAGGGCAGTATCAGCATCTTTTCTATCTTGAATCTCTTTTTCTAAAGCAGCAGTCTGAGAATCTCCCAGATTCTTGATAGCTGTATCGATTGCCTCTTGTCTATCCTCAATTTCCTTAGCAATAGCATTGGGCAAAGTCTCATCAAGATTAGTCTTATCTTGGGCAGTCATTACACCTGCAGTAGTCTTAGTTGCTGCTGGGATAGTACCCATTACATATCTACTACCCTTAACATAGACACCAGATTCTGAGTCTAGTTTAGCTCCAGCATGAGTAATGGTGACCTCAGAATCTGAAATTTCTAGATTGCCCTCAGAAGCAAGTACAAAGGATTCTGGGAGAGAATCAAATAACTTCTTATCGGCTGCAGTTTGTACACCTGCCGCTTTATTAGTCGCAGGAGGTATATTTAGATGACGTATAGTATTTTCAATGGGACTATCTTCATATACTCCAGTATCAGGATTTATAGTAGATAAGGCCAAATAAATATCTACCGTGTTAGGTTGTTGAACTCTTGTACTAAAACCTCGAATGATATTTGGGGGAAGAGAATCAAACAATTTCTTATCTGCAGCGGTTTGTACACCAGCTTTTTCTGCAGTAGAAGCAGGTAAAGTAATTGGATTCTGTTCTACAGTACCATCCTCAATTACAGTTTTAGTAGCAGCAATGCCTACTGAAGTCTCATTTGGGGTTACATCCCCAAGAGCAAAGTTAACAGTAGTAATTCTATCTAACTCTACCTTATCCTTAGCAGTCATCGTACCGGCTTTAGTATCTGATGCCTGAGGCAAATCAAAGGTTTCTGTAGTATCAGCATTCAGACCATTATCCTTAGTTACGGTTACGGTTACTTTACTTGCATCGGAATCAGCCGATATATCTGTAAGGGCATTTTCATCCAACCCATCCAACTTAATCTTATCTGCTGCAGACATGACTCCTGCAAGAGATTGGGTTACCGGGAGAAGTTCTTTAATGGCCTCATTGGATTCTCCGTATTGGTTGTTAGAAACGTCCTTAGTAGAAGTATTTACCTTGAAAGTAAGTTTAGAGTCATCTCTACTTATTTCACTTACACCAGTAACCATGGTATTAGGTAAAGCATCAGAAGTTGCTTCCTCGGCTACCAACCTTTCTTCATGGTCATTGGTAATGGTAGTGAACTTATTATCCAATGCCGTATCAGCATCTGTTCTATCCTGGATTTCTTTATCGATACGTTTACCTAAAGCTGTATCTGCAGCGATACGAGCAGCCTCTTCGGCATCAATATTATCCTGGAGAACTTTATCAGCAGCCTTTCTCTCTTCGCTTTCGGTTTTAAGGTCAGAAGAATTCTGGTTAATCTTTGCTTCCAACCGAATATCTTCAGCTTTACGAGCAGCAATTTCGTTATTTAACAGATCCGTAATGGCCGTATAATTACCATTGATATTATCCTGAATACCCTGGATTAATTCCAGGTTACGTTGGATATTGGCCGCATTCTGAGTTACCAGAGCATTGGTAGCATTCAAGGAAGTTAACAGCTCCGTACGAGTTTCAGTTACGAAAGTTCTCAACTCATTTACCGTAGTAGTAAGAGTATTACTTAAGTTAGTGAAAGTCTGTTGCAGAGTATTATCTCCTTGTTCACGCAGATTCTTTTCAGCTTCAAGCTTATTCTCCAACTCAGTAAGCTTAGCAGTCATAGTTGCTGCAAAGTTGGGATCATCACCGAGGGCCTTAGCAATCTCAGCCAAAGTATCAAGTACTTCTGGAGCAGAGCCAATAATCTTTTGAATTGCTGCCTCTACCTGTTCAGAATTTTGGAAATCTGAATCATTCAGTAATTCGGATACCTTGGTAATGTAGTTTGCATGTTCTTCGATACCGTCCAACTTGGCATATAACAAGTCAGTAAAGTCATTTGAAGAAAGTACTTTACCGTCTATCTTATCTACCTTCTTTTCATCCATTGCCTGGTCTGCAGCAATTCGGTCTGCTTTTTCCTGAGCAATAGCATTATTAATAAGGGTATCTTGGTTAGCACGTTCTGTAGCTTCCTTATCGATATTATTCTGTAATGCAGTATCACCAGCTAAGCGGTCATTCTTTTCAGTAAGGATATCATTATTGATACCCGCCATGTCATCTTTATGGTTCTGAAGATTTGTATCAATCTTCGCCTCAAGAGAAGCCTCTTTGGCAATAGCTCGATCTTTCTCAGCATTAATAGCTGTAGTGTTGGCATTTACCTTTGCTTTTAGTTCATTCATAGCATCAGTATTACCTGCCTCTAGAGAATCAATACGAACTCCCAAAGCATTATCACCGGCAATACGATTTTCCTTCTCTTGTTCAAGCTTAGTATTAAGATTAGCTACCTCGGATTCCAAAGCCTGCTTGGTATTATCCAACTTAGCCGTAAACTCAGTACTCAAAGCTTTATCAGCTGAAGTACGGTCTGCTACTTCCTTATCCAAGTTAACTTGAAGAACTTGGTCTGCAGCTTTTCTTTCTACACTCTCGGTATTAAGGTCAATATTGAGAGTATCGATACGAGAACTCAAAGCACTATCTGCATTGGTACGGTCAATGATTTCCTCGTTAATCATATCCTTAACTTCCTTGTAGTTATCCTCTACAGTCTTAGTTAAGTTTGTGATTGCCTCTGAGTTTCTTTCGATATTGTGTTGGTTAGTAGCGATTGCCGTAGTATTAGCATTTACCTGCTCAGTAAGCTCATTACGCAAAGTATTGATAGACTCTTGCATACTTAATGCCAAGTCTGAAATACGCTGGTTAACGTTAGCCAGACTTTGAGTATATGCTTCATCAGCAGTCTTTCTTTCGGCAATCTCTTTATCCAAGTTAGCCTGAATTGTAGCATCGGCATCTTTACGGTCTTGGATTTCCTTGTTAAGGTTATCCCTTACAACTCCAAGAGCAGCATCACCAGTAGCAGACTTGTTGTCTACATATTCTTTCAATTTAGTTTCAAGAGCTGTATCAGCATCCTTACGAGCTTGAACTTCAGCAGCTACCTCAGCACTGTTTGCCTCATCTCCTGCAATACGGTCTTCGATTTCTTGGTTAACCTGTTCTGTAATTGCAGCCAACTTCTTAGTGATAGTAGTTGCAAAGTTGGGGTCATTACCAAGGGCATCGGCAATTTCCTTAAGAGTATCAAGTACCTCAGGTGCTGAACCGATAATCTTTTGGATAGCCGCATTTACTTCCTCTTCGGTTTGGAAACCTGCATCATTGATAAGCTGGGAAAGATGTGTAATATAGTTTGCCTTTTCTTCGATGCCATCGAGTTTAGCTTTGAGGATATCGGTAAAGTCATTCTTAGTCAAAGAATAACCTTCACGTTTATCTACCTTCTTATCATCAAGATCTTTATCCCCCTTTTCTCTAGCAGCAGCCTCGGCAGCAATAGCATTGAGCAATTGTTCTTTGTCTTCTACACCCTGCTCTTTTATATCCTCGATTTTGTGTTCGAGAACTAGATCCTGAGCAGCACGAGTAGTAGCCTCTGAATCTATATTGTTCTGTAATACTTGGTCTGCAGCAGTACGTGCTTGAGCTTCTTGGTCAATCTTACCTTGAAGAGCATTGTCTGCATTGGTACGATCTGTTACCTCTTTAGAGATTTCATTGTGAAGAACTTGGTCCTCAGAATGACGGTCTACCTTCTCTTGGTCAATCTTACCTTGAAGAGCTAAAGTATCGGCCTGTCGATTAGTGATCTCCTCATTAATCTTAGAATCCAATACAGTATCGGCATTGGTACGATTTGCGGTTTCTTCAGCAATCTTTGCCTCAAGTGCAGCCTTATCATTGATATGTAGAGTCTTAAGGTTATTTACACTTTCCTTAATCTCACTATCGGCAGCAATACGTTCATCTTTTTCCTTTTGAATAAGGTCCTTGAGTTCCTTCTCAAGTTCATCGTTATCTTGATTTACCTTATCTTCAAGGTCTTTTATATCTTCGGCATTCTTATCTACCTTCTTCTCAACTCGGTCGATTTCAGCTTTTAAGTCTGCCTTAACGGTATCAATCTTCTTATTGATTTGGTCTAACCCATATTCTAGGTTATCCTGAACTGCCGATATAGCAGTACCTAAAGCAGCTTCTGCTTCCTTAGCACGATTAACCTCTTCAGTTAAAGCAGTACGGAGATCAGTTAACTTATTAGTGATAGTAGTTGCAAAGTTGGGGTCATTTCCCAATGCTTCTGCCAACTCTTTAAGAGTATCAAGAGCATCATCGGCACCATCTACCAAATCACTAATCATCTGTTTAACTTCTTCCTCAGTTTGATACTTCAAATCATTCTCAAGCTGAGAAACTTTAGTGATGTAATTTGCATGTTCTTCGATTCCATCAAGTTTAGCCTTCAACTCATCGGTAAAATCATTTTTCGATAAGTCGTATCCTTCTTTCTTATCTACTTTATTCTTGATAGAAAGTACGAAGGCCCAGAACTCATTTATAGTTCCTCCAAAGCCAGCTTTAACAAAGTCATCATAGTAACCCTGTAATAACCGCTGGTCTATTTCTTCGCAGGTATAATACTTACTTACATACATATTTTATAAAATTTAAGGATTAATTACTGCACGTTGACGACCCAGTAAGAATTCCGAATCGATATCTCTAAATGGTTCTCCCTCTGAACCACAGAAGGCATTTATTGGTACGTCTGGATTTTCGGGGTCTACATTTCCACCGTCTTCAACATCTCCCCGAATACAAGCATAGTCAGGGAGCTTATTTACACGGAATTTCATTACCTGGCCTATACCAGGATGAGGTATTATTTTATCCCAGATATCACCGAAGTAATCTTGAAAGCAGGTGACAAATTTGTTTCCGGTCATTGATTGAAATGCCGTTACATCATTGCCATTACCTTTCATTTCAATATGAACTCCAGATGTACCATTAAGGATAACCAGATTACTATCAAACCAGATTCCACTGGAGGTAGTAATTGGGGTCCACCTCAGTACTAACATCTTTGCCATATACTTTATTTTTATTCTACAAATTCAACTTTGGTATCTCGGTCTCTCTTTAGGATAATCATGAAAACTAAAGCCTCATCCTTTGCCTGAGCAGTCTGAGTATCTCCAGAAGGCTTATACGTTATACCATTAATTACAAACCTATCTTGTTCCCAATTAAAATCCCAATAACCCTCCGGTGTAAGATAACCGATTTGTTCTATATAAGATTTAGAAATTAGTATTGATAAGTTTTCATCATCCAATTCTCCTGAAATAGTTGCCTTGTTGATAGGCCAGTTTCTGAAAGCATTGTAGTAACATAATGCTTCAATTTGGATGTTATAATATTTAGGTATACTGTCTTCGGCATGACTGAGAAGCTGATTAATATGTTTAGCCCAAGTTATGGTTTGTCTACCAGCATCCCAATCTAAGAAGTCAGCGATAATTTTCTTGTATCTATCCCAAGAGCGGTTCTTTACCATTCTCCAGGGTTCTTTTGTCATGGTTTAGTTAAAATTGAGTCATTACCACCTTTCACTGGAGCACTTGGATTGGGTCCATCTAATACCCCAGGTTGCCTTCTGTTAACTACTTTGGGAACTACGGTCCTGAATACCTCATCACAGAACGGTAAATAGATTTCCAATCGTGAAGCTAACATACAAAGGTTCTTTCTTAATTCATCTATTAATCCACCTGGTTGCATTGCTTGAGAAAGTGTTTTCCATAGGGAACTTGTAGCATCTGCCAAGGTATCATAATATTGCACTTCAGTAGGCCCAGTAGTGATTTGTTTTATCCTATCACCTCGGGCAAGTTCGGGTTTAGAACTACCCTCACCATTCTGTTCTTTAGTAGAGGTTAATTGGCTTAGGTATTCTGAAGTACTTGTTAATAGGTTAAGTATCTTCACATTGAGAAAATCCCAGGCAGCCAATTCCATTATTAATTGGTTTTCTAGTGCTTCATACCATAATTCATCAGTATATTTATCTGCGGGAATTTGGTGATTTACTAGAGGACCAATATAATATTGCCATTTGGTGATGTAGATAGATTTATCTTCCCTGGTCATCCCCTCTGATATCTCTGAAGGAATGTAATGATCGATTAAGTTATATATTGTATCGGCTAATGCCGTATGCCCATAATCACAAACTACCAGAGTCTTATCTATGGTGATATCTAAACCATTCGAGTTGGTTACATGTAATGTTACTGTATAGAAACCGGGAGTTTCATAAGAATAGGAAACATGTCTTCCACCATTGAAAACCTCTCCCTTATCATCGCCAAAGTCCCAGTCAAAAATGGATTTGGCCGGGACTTTGGATATGACTCTGAATGAAACTTCCAGACCTGACGTAACGTACAAAAAGTCCAGATTGTTATTCATATTAGTCTGTCTTATGTAATTTTCATAAATTACCCTTTAGAAGAGGATTCAAATTCTTCCAGCAAAGCCTGAAGAAGTGTTTCTACTGTATCATCTTTCTCGGAAACGATTTCATGAAGACCTGCTACCAATTTCAGTTCTTCCAGGGAATAGCCCTTTGCAAGTTTTTCAAGGGTCATACCTTTCTTGAACTGAGCATTCAGTCTTTTGTCCAACTTTTCGATGTC
>OBBK01000008.1_pt1 | contig 26451 bp, 18 predicted proteins | sample 1495821 | NCBI WGS metagenome assembly OBBK01 (sample SAMN01915225, study PRJEB22387) | human gut metagenome | isolation source: stool | host: Homo sapiens | place: USA
AATATTATTTATATTTGACTTCATTCTAATTTAACTTCTTTTGTAACTAACTTATATTACCAAAAGGAGGTAAATTTATGAAGTCAGGTTTTAAAGGCATGCTACTTGTTTTATGTATGATGTGTGTCATGGCATTTGCAAGTCCAGTATGTATCTATGCAGCATCTGACTTGGACGGTTTGAGTTCTGGGAGTACGACTAATGATTCCACTTCTCACGGTTCAAGCGACAACACTTCTATCTCTGATTATCTTAAAGGCTACAACCCAGTAACTCAAGATAATATGGAGAAAGCAGGAACAATGGCTAGTCCTATTGTTAATGCACTTGGTACTCTATCAGGCTTTATCATTATGGTTGTAAGTGCAGCTATTTTTGTAGTTACAGCTCTTGATTTAGCTTATATTGGATTACCTTTCTTAAGACCAACACTCAACCCTAATTACGGTGCAGGAGCTCAAGGTGGTTCACCTATGGGTGGCATGGGTATGGGAATGGGTATGAGAGGCGGAATGGGAATGGGAGGCATGGGCATGGGAGGAGTTCAGCCTGCTACACCAGGTCGTAGATGTTGGGTTTCCGATGAGGCTATTAAATGCGTCCAGTTAGCTTCACAAGGTCAGGCTCAGGGTTCACCTATGGGTGGAGGAATGGGTATGATGGGTGGAGGCATGGGAATGGGAGGAGCACAGGCTCAACAAGTTCCTACAAAGTCTATCATTTTCGAGTATCTCAAGAAACGTACATTCTTTATTATTATCTTTGCTGTTGCTACAGTTTTATTAATGAGTTCAATCTTTACAGATTGTGGTTTAAACTTAGCAGAGCTTGGCATCAGAGTTATGCATAAACTTAATGGTTCTATTTCAAACATTAATGTTTAATCAGGTACTTTGAATATTTTGGGTGAGAGATAGTAAATATCTCTCACCTTTTTTCTATTTAAGTTAAGTTAGAATTATTATAAACTGATTGGGGTAGTTACCAGTCTATGAAATTAAAAGGAGTGATATTCTATGGAATTACTAAATGCTTTAGCACAAGTTTCAAGACGTAAAGATGATACTCCTATGGAGAGACTTGAATATAATAGAGTTAGGGCAACTATTGAGGAACAGTGCGAAAAATATCTAAAAAGTGGTGATGATGTATTTGAGTTTGAGGCTCTACCATCAGCTATTGATGCTACTTTAGCATGTCTAGAGAGTAAGCAGTTTGCAGAAAAATATGAATTCTCTCAAATTAGTGAAACATGTTTTCTAGTTAGACTAAGAGAATTAGATATCTTATAGGAGATTAAAATGGATGATAGAACAAGAATTGGTATTCAAGTTTGGATTATAGCTGACAAGTATAATATCTCTCAGACTACAGTTCATACTATAATTAATAGTTATTTAGCTTATTGTAAAGAACTGCTTATTAATGGAGAAAGAGTCGATTTTTATGGTTTGGTTTCGATAGTACCAGATACTCTTTCAACTAATTATAGTACAACTCTTGCATATAATTGTAGTATTATTGCAGATAGATTAGGTTTACCTAGTTATACTGTATACAGAATAATGCAAGCTTATATTGAAGATGCTATTGAAAATATTCAGAATGGTGTAACAGTTGAAATGCGTGGCTTAGTTGTATGTAGACCTATTTATGAGAATAGAAGAGTTACTAAGGTGCACTCTAATATATCACAGTCTTTAAAAAATATATTAGCTAGTGAAAGCACAAATGTTAAATCTTTACGAGTACATACATATAAAGTTCTTCGTGATACACTTTCTAATGTGTAAATATTAAATTAAATTATGAAAGGTTGGTGATGTTGTAATGACGGGTTCAACCCATAAGGCAGGCGGTATGTTAGTATCAATTGTCGGTTTTGCAATATTACGAGAAAAGGGTTTATTATTACCTAATGTAAATGAAGGTTTGCAATGGTTAGTAATGTATCCATTTACAATGTGGGGTAGTATTGCCAGTGACTTAGACCATCATTGGGATTCATGCCCTCAAAAGGATTATCCTAGTAGGTTAGTCAATATGGCTCTACATATAACAAAACCAGTTAAGAAGTCCTTAGACAAGACTTTGACTGATAGTCAAAAGAAGCATAATGTTATCTATAAAGTCGCAGATACTTTAAATGCTTCACATAGGAGTTGGCAGACGCATTCAGATTTAACTCTGTTTTTAATGCTTTATCTTTTGTGGAGTGTTTTCTCAGGTAAAATTGTTGGCTTTGGTGCAGTAGATACAACAATTGCTACTTTAGTTTTAACTGGTATTTGTCTTGGTATAATAGCTCATTTTATACTGGATAGTATAACACCAGAGGGAATATGGATGATTGGTCTAGTCATTCTAAATAAGATTTTGAAGTTGTTTAATCCTAGAATAAACTTACCTCAAAAGCTTCATTTAGTTCCTTATAAGAAGTTCTTTGCAACTGGTGGGAAATGGGAACAGTTAATTCAAAAAGTTTTGAAGATTGCAACTTGGGTTGCTCTAATTTGGTTCTTTTATGTTTTAGCTAGTCCATTTCTAGAAGTTATACCATATCAAATAACTTTTTATTAATGAATAGGAGGAAATAAAATGGTTAAGAGTAGAAATAGACTTGTAGCTTTTATGTTACTTGTTATGATGACTTTGACTATGTTTTTAAGTTCTTTTACATTAGTTCATGCTGATTACACTGCTGTTTCAGGAAACCCGTTGAGTACTTTACAGTATACTATTCAGACTGGTAAATATACTTATTTAACAAATAATAAGGTTTTTGATATGTCTAAGAATAGATATAAAAAGGGTGCAGGTGGATATCTCTATTGGTATGAGTTATTTAATACTGATGCAGCAAGTGCAGGAGCAACTGGTAGTGGTTCTGCAGGTGTTGGAGATTTCTTTGATGATACAAAGTTTGATTCACTTTCAGCAGGTGCAAAACAGGATTTCTTAAGTGATGTATTTACAATTGCTAATGCTGTAGCATCAGATTCAGCTAATGGGTATAGAACTGGAGATTCTGCCCCTACTGATGATACAGTTACAGACCTTATGGATGTAATTGCACAGCAGTCAGGTATGGGTTCAAGTTTGTTAGCAACATTGCTTGAGAACACTAAGCCTAATTATGTTTCAGCAAATAGATTATACGAGCCATTCTCAGGGGTAGTTGGTACAATCTTAGGTATTGTTTCTATTGTAATTATGGCAGCATTAGGTGTAACAATGGCTTTAGACCTTGCTTATATTACTATCCCAGCTTTTCAGATGGCTATGGGTGGTTCAGATGAACAAGGCAATGGCTCAAGAGGTAAAGGTATTGGTGGATTTATTTCTCAGGAGGCTAAATCAGCTGTTAAAGCAGCAGATGGTGGACAGGGAGGTCAGTCTGGCGATGGTTCTTATAAGGCAGCAGTTGGTATTTACTTTAAATACAGATGGAAAGGTCTTGTATTATTAGGTATCTGCTTACTATACTTAGTTCAGGGACAGATTTACAGCTTTGTATCTTGGTTCATCGACTTGTTTAGTGGTTTCTTAGGATTCTAATATAACACGGAGGTGTGCTATGAAATGTTTTAGAAAAAATGTTCTAGCACTAGTCCTACTAATCATGGGGGTAGTCATTTGGCTATCCCCTAATTTAGTAGTAAGTGCTGATACTTCAAATCCAGTTATTTCAATTTCAAATCCACCTAATCAGGATGCTAATACTTCGGGTGGTGCTATTGCAGATTTATGTTTAACTATTAATAATAATATACATGCTAGAGGTATTATGAAATCAAATGTAGCTGCAGTTGCGGATACAGATTTTGTTACTTATTCATTTAGTAGTAATGTAGCTAATATAACTATTAATATGACAGAGTATAATAAATTAGGTAATAAGGCAAAGCAGGATTTAATGCAAGTTGCTTTAGATACTATATATAATAGTAATGTAAGTAAAACGAATAGAAATAAGATTTATAATGCTTTGTGTAAACAAGATGAACCGACTTCTGCTTTAGTTAGGCAGTTAAGTGAAGATGTTAATGCTGATTTTGCAGGAGCTTATAAATATTTTAAGCCTTTTAGTGGACCTTTAGGAGTTGTATTAGGTCTTTTAACATTAGCAATTTTTGTAATATTAGGTTTAACTTTAGTTATCGATATCGCATTTATAACTTTACCTTTTGTACAGTCATGTTTGTTAAATAATGATGGCAAAGCAAAGTTCGTAAGTATAGAGGCTGTAAATGCAGTTAAGGAACAGGAAAGTAAATCTGGTTCTGAATATGTTAATCCAATTGGTATATATCTTAAGTCAAAGACTAAGCAATATATAGCTATCTTTATTTGTATATTATATCTTATGAGCGGTAAGATATTCAGTTTATTGGCAAGATTTATGGATTATTTCAGTGGTATTTTAGGATAGAAAATAAGATTGAGGTGATGAAATGCAGAGTTTAGTTAAAAAATTGAAGTTAAAAAGAGTCGTGGCTATGCTTCTTCTAGTTTGTACAGTTATGTCTACTTTTCTCACTTCATTTAACGATACAGGGGTAGTTTATGCCGATTCTACTAGTAGACGTTCTACAAGTATAAATTTAGCAGCAGGAACTAAACTTACAAGTATAGATGATTTAAGTACTATAGATGAGAAGTCTTTACGAACTATAGCACTTTATTTAAGTAATTTTTATATTCCTTTTGTATCAGTTCTTGATGGAGAATGGGATGAGGATGATAGTACTGATTCAGGAAATAAACAATATGAAACTGAGATGCTGAATGCTTTAACTAAGAACTGTGGTTTTGATAAAGAAACTGCGCAGTATTTAGTTAATTATACTATGGCTCAGAGTTTGAATTCTTGCTCTAAATTGATGGTTAAGAAGAGTGATTTTGAGAATTTTTGTGGATTAGTTAATGAAGTAAGAGACAAGAAAAAGACAAGAAGTAATGGAAATACAACAGCAGGTTTTTGGGGTATGTATGCATTTAGTGATGATGCTAGTGTGCTTTATGACTGTGTTGGAGGTAAAAAAGTAGAACATTCAGGCGTAGTTTACACTAGTAGTTCTGATTATATTAATAAAGTAGGAACACAAAAGGGTAGCGATGGTACTGATTATATACAAATAAGTTATGCTATTTTTTTACAGATGATTGGTTTTGTATATGATATTTCTTCAGGTGATACATATAATGACGATACAATCACTTCGTATATAAATAGTTTTGATACTTACGATATAAGTAATAGAGATAAGGGTTATACTACAAGAATTCCTCGTATTAATTTTTATTATTTAGATGATAAAACAGCACCACATATTGTTTTTTCCACATCAGAGGAATGCATGCAATCTTACGCTTTAGTTAATTCGCAGTTAGATTATAATCATGGGTTTGGTTCGGCTTTAGCTTCAATATCACATACAGATTTGGATGCTTTAACCTCTAATGATTATAGTGCTGAAATGGCTTTATCTACTGCACCTAATATGTATGTAAATTGGGTTGGTGATTTAGTTTTAGACAATGGCTCATATAGGACGATTGTGCTTCCAGGTTGTGCTAATCCTCACATGTTAACAACTATGGAAGATTCTGGTGATAACGGTAATACAATTCCATTACAGAATATTTTCGCAATTTCAAGTATTGATAATGCTGTAAATAATAGCAAGACGGATAAGGATTTATTCTTTTATACTGGTCCGAATTCATTATTTAATCAGTATTGTTGGAGATTACAGATTGGTACAACAGATACTAAACTAGATACTGGAATTGTTTTCTTTAAGGGTGAGACTGGTGCTGATATGTCAGATACTATTGGCTCTATACCTTATTTAACGACAGAGTTTAAAACATTTTCAGATATGGGTAATGCAGGGGATAGAGCTATATTTCCAAGTTTCTCAAATATAGCATGTTCGACAACTTATGGTTATGTAAATCCAGATAATAAGTCAGAGGGTAAGAAGTCTAAAGGATTTACAAATTTTAGTTCTTTGGGCTACAGAAATGAATTTGGTAAAGTTGTATATAATGATAATATTATATATACAGATTCATTTAAGGCTACAACAGCCACAGATGGGTTAAAAGATTATTTTCCTAGTGAAAATTTATTTGATATTACAGATGATTTACAAAAGTATAATCCGAATACTTATGCGATATTTACAAGTGTAACATCTCAAGGTCATGCAGCTACTTATAACCAGACAACTAAGTCATTATTTCAGAGTATTTACTTAAGTTATTGTTTTGCTTGTTTTAATGAAGAAGCAGGGGGTAGTTTTTCTGAGGATAATAATATCATTAATCTTAAGACAAATTATGGAAATTTCCCATCAGCTAATGAAGACATTGATTGGAGTTCTTTAGCTACAAGTTCACGAGATGCTGAACTTAAGGATTTTGTTTATTATTTATTACATCCAACAAAGGGTATAGGTTATGTAGCAACACTTATAAAGAACAAACTAGCAGGGGTACTTTTAAATTGGCATGAGGATATTGTAGGTAGTTCAGATAGTAATAGTAGTACTGGTATGACAAAGTATTTAGGTACTTCTTCTTATACAACAACACCAAGTTTAAATGATGTTAGTTGGATTGCAAAATTACTAGAATATTATAATAGTATTATTGTTTATCTAATTATCTTAATATGTTTGATTTTATTATGTTATGTTCTTGTAGGTTCAATGACACTACAAAGAGGAGTAATAGGGGTACTTATATTTGGATTTTTAGCTTTTCTACCACCATTTGCAATAAATGGTACTACAGATTTTATAAATAAAACGAGTGATACTATATATTCTAAAAAGTTTGATTATTGGGCTATTTGTCAAATGCAAACATTTTTAGATAATTATGATTCTGCAATGCAGGCTCAAGAAGATGGTGATTTTACTGATTATGCAGCATTTGTTATTAATAATCAATCAGTTATATCTGATTCTGTAGGTGGCACTTCTGCAACATCATATAGTGGTGTTAAATTAAAATGGATGTCACCAAAGAAATACAGTAGTACTGCAAGTTTAGCATCTGCTCTTGAAAAGAATAGTGTAACAAGTAATACAAATGCACAGTTTTTATTACAATCTGTGAAAAGTGCTGTAGCTGTTAATACTTCTGGAGAGACATTTATAGATAATGATAATGCATTATATCTCTATAGAGATTATTCAGATATTTATAAGTATGCACATACAAATTATAATATTGCAACTACTTTTAATTATAATGGTGCTTTATTAACAAGCGGTGCATTTGCTTTAGCTAATAATTCTCCTACATATATGAGAAATGATTCTGCAACTAATACTTCTTCTGTACATGCAGTAGGAACACATTCTTGGAATGGTTTATCTGATTCAAGATTGTATAATTATGTATTAGGTAATGATAGCACTAATTTAACAGCAGAAGATGTCTATAATGAATCTTCTTCAAGTAAGGCTATTAGTAGAGGATTTTTATTTAATACTATTGACTGGGATTTTACTAATAATAGGCAGTCATCTGATACTGTAGATAAGTCTACTTATTATTGGAGTTCTGAAACTGTTGGTAGTAGAAATACATTAGCAGTTACTTATCCAATGCAGTTTAATGCAACTTATAGAGAAATACATGATAAGTATAAGGCTTTAAATGAGGTTGCAAGTGGAACTAAGGCTGTTAATATGTCATCAGGTTCAGATTTAGCTTCAGGTTATTATAATTTTGGTTTAACTAAGTCTACTTTAGATAAAGCTAATTCAGATACAAACCCTATATATGGTAGTTATTTATTTGGTTATCAGGAGATTAAGGGATTAGCTGAGACATCGTTAGCACAAACACAGGTAGGTTCTACTAGAGCATTTGAGAATTTAAGTGATGTTTACTATGGTCTATATTCAGAGTCACCATTTTATTACTTTAATAATAATATTAGAGATCAGTTGCTTTCAGCAAGTAAGAATAGTGCTACTTATGGCTCTAGTTATACTTATGGTTATCCTAACAATTTAGGCAGTGAGGGTGCAAGTAAAGGCGAAAACGGTGGTAAGCCAAATAATTTAGCTAAAATGTTTTTAGCTGATAATCAGTCTTACTTTTATAATCTAACACCTAATGCAGGAGATGGCTATGGTGAGTTAAGAGACTTTACAAATATGCATGATTTCTTTTACTATATAATTCCTTATTTAAGAGAAGGGGTAGATTTATCTCGTCTTTATGATGATGCTTTTGGATTATATTTAGATGATGATTGCTCTTTAAGTTTTAAGGATGATGGCTCATTTACTTATGATGGTAAATCTTATCAATGTTTAGCTGATTTTAGTACAGAGAGGTTAAGTATTACAGATTCTTCAGCAGATGGTTATATGACTGATGAAGAGAAATATAAATTTTGGCATTCATATAATACCTATACAATATTATCTGCTTATTGTTCTTGGTTAGACACAATGATGGATTGTAGCTATGCTGATTCTGAAAATATTAAGGTTATGGGCGACAAGTTTAAAGTTGCAAATCCTTTAGACCCTACAACATATTATACTATAGATGCTAGTGGTAACTTAACAGCAGGTAGATATATGGTATTCTCTGAATCAGAAATGAAGTATTACGGTTTAAGTGATGCAGATTTAACAACTGTAGAACGTAAGATTATTAATTTTCAGAAGTCAGTTTATAATGAAACTTTAAATTTAATGAATTATCAATCAGTTTCAGATGAAGCTTTAATTCAGGCTTATGCAATGTTACAATTATTCGAATTTAATAAAGAATTCAGTCAGACTTCAGTAACAGGCAAGAATAGTTATATTCTATATCCTCAGGGGTACGAATTAAAAGCATTTAGTTATGATGCTTATTTACGAATGATTATGTCAGAAGCGAGTGGCGAAAGTCTTATGACTGACACTAGTGATGAAGATGGAGCAAATACAAGTATATATAAAAGAATAATGGATAATACCAGTCTATTTTATGGATTCTTTTTACTAATAAATGATGTTATTGCAGTTTATTTGATACCAGGACTTAAGTTGTTCTTTATAGTTTGTATTTTCTTTACAAGTATATTACTTATTTTGTCAGCAGCTATAAAACTTGATTTGAATATTATAAATGTAACTTGGAAGAGTTTACTTGCTCCATTATTGAGTTTTGCGGCAGTATCAATAGGTATGTCATTTATAGTATCAATGTTTATGAGTTCAGGTGCAAATGGTATAACCAGTTCAGCATTAGTTATAAATACAGGAGACCCGACATCAGCATTATTGTTGATGATTGTGTTAAATGCAGCAGTATTAATATTATATTTTAAGATTTGTAAGAAATGTTTTGCAGATATGAAAATGTATTTCAAGGCTGTATTTGATAGTATAGGTTCTGCTGTAACAGGTGCTTTAGGCACTGTAGTTGGTCTTGCAACTGGAAAAGCTAGAAAGCTTAGAGGTGCTAGTGAAGACATAGCAAGTCGAGTTTCCTCAACAGCTAAACAGCGTGGTGCTGATAATAACCCTAAGAGTGGTAAGAATGGTTTAGGTATTGGAGGTGCTCTCGCAGCTGGAGCAGGCTTAGGTATGATGGCTGAATATTTATCTAATGAGCAGAAGAAAGCTCTTGAAAGTGAAAGAGATAGAGCTAATGCATCGGCAGGAATGAATAAGTTTGATAAGAAAGCTTATGATGGCGCTAATGCTAGGATGGATAAACAACAGGCTAAGTTAGATAAGCTTAATCATAAGGCTGAAGTAGCCAATAATATGGGTGTTTCAGATGCTAAGAAAGAAAGATTAGCTAAAGCTCAAGCTAAACGTAAGGATAAGTTGGATAAGGCTAAAGGTAAGGCATTAGATATAGCTACTTATGGTAAAGTTGGTTCTATGAAGCGTAGTGCAAAAGCAGGTGCTACTAAGGTTCTTTCTGCTAGTTCAAAAACAGTTAAAAAAGCAGGGGGTAGAATTAAGTCAGGTGCTATTAAGACTTATAAGACAGCAACAGATACACAGACTTATGCTAATATTGGTGCTAAGATTACAAGATTACAGCGTGGTGCAAAAGCTTTACCATCTAAGTCGGTTAAAGCTATGAGAAGTGCAGGGCAAGCAGTAGCAACTTATGGAATGTATACTAAAGATGCTGTAGCTAATGCACCTAGAAATGCAGCTAGAGCTGTTAAAGGTGCAGGCGAAACAGTAGCTATTAAGAGTATGTATATTATTGACAAAGGTAAGTCTGGATTACGAAAAGCTCAGAGTAAATTAAATGATGCTAAAGAGTTTGGTAAACGAGCTAAAAAGGCATATGATAACGGTAGAACGTTTGGTTAAGGAGGATTCTAGTTATGGCAGTTGATATGACTCCACAACCAGGTGACACTTCTATTAATCTCCCTATCACCTTTGATTATAAAGGTGGTAGAGGGGAAAACAAGAAGGGAAAAATAATATTGAGTATTGCAGATGTTTTACTCACAATTATTCTTACAATTGGTTGTGCTTCAAATGGAAATCTTGATATTTGGATGAGATTTCTTTTACCTTGTATAGTTTTTTATATTGGTTTGTTTATTTTGAGATTTTTTGTATTTCGAGAACTTTGGTTTAGTGATGTATATGAAACATTAAAGGCTACAGATTATGATTTAAAATTAGACCAAATATGGCAGATATTTGACATTGACTTTGAATACCCTTATATTTGTTATTTTAAAAATGGGTATAAGGGTATTTTTGTACGTATGGAAAAAGATGCTATTACTGGTAAAGTTGGTGATGCTCAGTTTGACCATTATTCAGCTATCGGAGACGCATATAATGTAGCTCATGCTTTAAACATGAATATTGTACATATTGATTACATGGATAATGTAGGTAACGATACAAGAATGCAGAAATTATATGATGACTTGGTGTTTGTCGAAAATCCAGATATGCAAGAAATGCTAATAGATATATACTCTAACTTACAGGATGAAATGAGTCAAAATTATGCAAGTTTTGATATTTATCTATTCCTTACAAGGGATAAGTTAAATAACTTCGTATATAATATGCAAACTGTATGTAATTATATGCTTGGCGGTAATTTTATTACATATAAGGTATTAGATAGATTTGAAATTTCTAGGGTTTGTGTAGCATTATTTAATTTACATGATTTCTCAATAGTAGAAGCTTGTGAAAACGTCCTATCAGGGGTAGACCATCATGGAGTTATACCTATTAGGGTTAAACATGGTGATGGTACTGAGGAGGTATTTAATAAGACTACAGCAGAGAAGAAAGTAATTGCAGCAGAAAATGCTAGAAAGCAGAAAGAAAGACTTGTTGAGCAAGAGAGACAAAAGGCTGAGGCTAAACAGCGAAAGAAGAATGCAAAGTTAGGTATAAAGCCTAAAGAGAAGAAGAAAGATATGACTGAGTTAGATTTATTTGATACTGAAAATGAAACTTCAAGTAAAGGTTCTAAGCCAAAGAAGCATAAAAATTTAGCTAAAGTTGAGAAACCAGTTAAGCTTGATAAGCAGACAAGTATAGATTTAACAAAGTCAGATTCAGAAGTTAAAAAATCAGGCAGTTCCAATTCAGATGATGATTTGAATTTATTTTAATTTAAAGGGTATTACTTGTATAAGTAATACCTTTTATTTTTACTAAATATTTTCTTAAACTAATTGTAAAAATTGTAAAGGCAATTAAGTTAATAATAAATATTAAATTGAGGTGATGTAAAGATGAAATTAGCTTTAGTGTTAGGAGATAAACAAGGTAGTGTTGTAAAGCCAAGATTACAGGGTATAAAGGATAATTTAAATATTGATTGCTTTGATAACATACCATCCTTTATAGATATGGCTATAAAACGTAATGCTATTTACGATAGAATTTTAGTATTATCTACAAAGATTAATACAGCAACTCTTAAAGATTTAAATAATTACTGGAGTGCAACAAGTAAGGATACAGAAATAGTATTATTATGTAAATCAGGGGTAGATGAGGATAAGGCTAGAAACTTTTTAGATACTTTTATGACTCCAGTTGCTTGCGTTATGCTTGTAGATTCAACACCAGTGTCTATAATGGCTGAAGGTGTGCTTAGACCTGTGGCAGATTTAAATAATGACTATGGTATTAAGGATTTTCTTGATATGGAAGTAGATGATGATGCTTATGTACCAGAGGAGCCGAAGGTAGAGAGTTCAGTTACTACAAGTCAACAGCAGTTACAGACTCCAGCTCAGAAGACACAGCAACTAGTACAACAGTCTAAAAAGCCAGAAAAGAAAAAAGGTTTTTTTAGTAGTATTTTTGGCTCAAGAAAACAGACACATGAAAAGCAGAATGTTCAACCTCAGTCTACACAGCAAGTAGTACAAAATGAACCTGTACAGAATTCAAATTATACAGATACTACTGTGGATCAGCCAGTATTGCAAAATGAACCTATACAGACTGCAAATTATACGGATACTACTATGAATCAGCCAGATTATAATCAGTCTGAGAATTTAGAGCAGAATTTAAATACACAGGATTTTGGTGATAGCTCTTATCAAGAATATGAAGATAATCAGCCTACAGTTGAAGATGATTTTTCAGATTTTCAGGATAATTTAGCTAATGAGTCTACTTATATACCTAAAGAGAGTCAACATAATGATATAAGCTCTGATGCTATTTCCAGACAAGAATTTGAAGAAGCACCTAAAAAACCAGAGTTAAATTTAACAACTCAAAGTTCGTTAGGTTCGCATTCTTTTGAGACTGAATTTGAAGAGGCTGTTCCAGTTAAAAATGATTTTGAGCCAGAGCAGATTGAAATTGATGATGATTTTGGCTCAGAAGATATAGCTTACGACCAGTCACAGGATGAGGTGCACTACAGTATCTCTAGTTCATCAGAAATAGATGAAGATGTAAGTGATATGGGGGTAGCACTAGATGAGGAGCAGTATAGACAACAAACTGAACAACCAAAAGTTATAAAACAGGTTATAACTAAGGAAGTTATTCGTAATGTTAATACTGGAAATAAGCTAGTAGCTCTTAATGGAGTATATCAAGGCAGACTAAAAAAAGTAGTTATTGTAACTGGGGATAGAGGTACTGGTGTTACTTCAACAGCTTTAAATATAGCTAAAACATTAGCTAAAAAGGTTGATGTTCTTTATTTTGATTGTGATATTAATAATCATGGTCTTTTAAATTATATTGACTACGCTAATTTTAAGAATTATGAGCAAGTACATATGAATGGGGTTAAGATGTGTAAATCTACTCAGGTTTTCAGTAATTGTGTAATTAGTTGGGAAGAAAATTTATATTTGTTAACTACCGATTTTTCTTGTGATTGTAGTACTGAAGACCTTGAAAGAGCAGGAGAAGTAGTAGCAGAAAATGCAGATGAATTTGGGGTAGTTGTTGTTGATTGCCCAGTTGATAAACTTCCTTATATTAAGGATTTAGTGTTAACTGGATTAGGGGTTGTTTGTGTTGAAGGCTCAAGACGTGGCTTTATGAATATGCTTTGTCAATTTGAGGCTAATGCTCTACAAATAAGATATAAACGAACTCTTATATCCCACGGTATTATGTTAGTAACTAAGTGCAATAAGCATTTAGATTTAAAGAAGTTAGTTAATTACATTAAAGCTATATATGAACCAGATGAGGTCAATTGGTTGGCACATGAGCCTATAGCTTTTAATGGTAATTTAACTGATAAGCTTTTAAATGATATTCTAGAAGGTTAGGAGTGTAAAGTATGAAAGTCATTGTATCTACAGAGTTAGATGATAACTTCACAAAATTTGTAGTTGTAAACTCCTTTAAAAAGGTAAAGGAATTACAAGGTGTAACAACCTTAATAATTCATAAGTACAAGGAATCAGATTTTGATGCAGGGGTATTCGTATCACAGTTTCATAATAATGGAATTGACCAGTTTATTTACATTAGTAGTTCACCGTCATCTACATTACAGATGGTTTTAAAGGGTGTAAATGGTTATTATTATGAGGATGAGTTTTATTTTGAGGATGAGGAAGAGCTTTCAACATTATTAGAGGATTTAGGTATGGAAGATGAAGATGAAAATACTTCATTAGCAACTTCAGCTCTTAATGTTGTCAATGATTTTGTAAGCTCTTTTGCAAAAGGTGATGAAAGAATTAAAGCACCTTTATACCTTGAAAATGTTACAAGTGCTGTTAATGAATTGAGTCTTTTAACTCATCAGCAAGAACTTCAGTTGAATACTATGGGAGCTAGTGCTTTAGAAGTATTTGAGAAGGCTAGTGCAATTATTAGAAATATGGACGCTCAGAATAAGAATATAGAGAAGAAACTTGAGGAATTAGAAAATCAGCAGAATAATAGTTTCTCAAGTAAACCCGCATTTGGTAACAGTATCATGTTCTTTTCACCGTATAAGTATATTGGTAATTCCAAGATACTTCTAATACGTGAATATGCACCATGTAGATATTTAACATCATTTGTAATGGGTTATTTACATCATTTGCATTATGTATTAAATAGACGTCCTAAGTTAATATTTGTACATCAGAAAGGGGCAGGGGTATCTGCTAAATATGCTGACTTTACAAGCATTACTCAGGAAAGTATGAATATGAGTTCTCTATATGATAATGAGATTATTGCTACTAATAATCCTAAAAAGGAGGTAATGAAAGATTTACTTACAAAACAAAATGATGTTATTATTGTGGTAGATAGATTATATGGAAATCAGGATATTGTATCTGGAAGAGTTACTAAAATTAATGCAGTAGGAAGTAGAAGTGATATTGCAAGATATAAAGTAAGACCAGAGGATACAATTTTTTCTATAACAAGACAGCCTAAAGAGTTATTCACACTTCCAACGATAAAAAACTTTCCTACTGAGATTGATGCAAGGTACGCAGCATATACTCAAGTACTTGGTAGTAAGTATGAAATTTTAGATAATAAATTAGGATTAACAAGGTAGGTGATTTATTTTGGCAAATTTAAATAGTTCAAAATTAGCTAAAGGAATAAAACGAGACCATAAACAGCGTACTATTAATTTCATTGAATTATGGGATAAGATTTTAACTGCTCATGTAATGAAAAATAATAGTAATTATGGTGAGGTCAGAAATAAGAATATGTATGTAGACTTATTAGGATTTTATTCTGGTGAGGATAACGTTACTTATGTTTATAGTATTGATGGTTACCCTAAAGAGTTGGAGGATAATTATCGAACAACATTAAGAAGTACTTGTAAGCCAGGTGTACGTATTTCATTTATCTCACCTTTAGAAAAATATTCTATTGACTGGAACTCAGCTCAGATGAAAGCTCGTATGAGAACTTGGAGAGCTTTAGAGAATAGTGGACCTGATGTAGATGAATATAACTTGTACCAGAATTTAGCTCAGATGGATTCTCAGGATTGGAAGAAAGACTCTTTGGTTTATCTTTCAACTGCAGAAATTCGTAGAAAGAGAAAAATGTTTAAGTTTAGAAGTTGTATGTTAGTATCAGGTCATCGTGGTCAGGATTTTAATGATTCTATCAAAGAGTTAACTAGTTTATGTAAATCGCTTAATATAAAAATTTCACGAGTTATTGGAGATGTACCAGAGTATCTTAAAGTGTTTAGTCCATTTTCGAATACATATGATAATAAGGTATTAAATCAGTGTGGATGCATTACAATTCCAGATGAGTTATTATCGCATTTTAATACATATGCACAGGGTATGATTGGTAAGTCAGGATTATATTGGGGTACTGACATTTATTCTTCTTTCCCTTGTTTAAAGCCTGTTAAGAGAACAGCAGAAACTGCTGAGAACTGGCTAATTACAGCTGAGACTGGTGGAGGTAAATCTTATTTTGTAAAAGGCTTACTTGTTCAACTACTAGCTCAGAGCTTATACAATGGAACTATAATGGACATTGAGGGTTTTGAGTATATACCTTTAGCTGATTATTTAAGTAATTATGATAATTGTGTAGTTCTTAATATGGGTGAGGGTACTGGTGCTTACTATGACCCAGTGGAGATTATTGTAACTGGAGACCCAGAACTTGATGCAGATATGTATAGTTTAAGTTCATCATTTACTCTTTCATTGTTTAAATGTCTTTTAGGTAATACTCAGGAACAGGATGAATGGGTTGATATTGTAATTAATGATGCAGTATCATTAACATACGGAAAAGCAGGGGTAGATGCAGCTGATATGTCTACTTGGAAAAATTCAGCTGGGTTTACTCTTTATGATGTTTATAATACTCTTAAGTCACTTAAATCTAATGGTGATTCAAAACGAGCAGTTAGTGCTATGTTTTCACAAAGTTTATATAATGAGAAATTAGGTATCAGTAATGCAATGACTCAGAATGATGTAAATAGATTGATTACTTCAAATGAAGGTTATCAGAAAGCTATTGATATGTGTATTGCTAAAATTTCTCGTTACTTCGAGCCAAATGGTATTAGAGCTCACTTATTTAAGAAAAGAATTGCAGTAGATGATATTAAGGATGCAAAACTTGTTATTTGTTCATTTGGCATGGCAGGTAAATCACCTAGTACTGTAGACCCAATTCAGATGGCTTTAACACAGCTTTATTCAGCTAATATTTCACATTTACGTTCAATATTTAGTAAACAAGCAGGTAAATATAATTTTAAGTTATGGGAAGAGTTTCAGCGTTGGGGTGGTTTTCCAGATGCAGATAAAACTATTAACGTAGCTTTAACTGGTGGTCGTAAATTAGGTGATGTTAATATTATTGTAACTAATAAAGTTATTGATATGTTGAATGATGATAAATTTGGTGTATTCTCTAATATTACTTCAATAGCTATAGGTTGTATTTGGGATGCTGAGGTTCGTACACAATTATGTGAACGACTTACAATTGAGGAGATGTTACCAGAGTTAGATGCATTAGTTACAAATAATAAGGATTTAAGTGCTTATATTGATGGTGATACTATTATTACAAATAGATACAGTAAAGCATTTTTAATTGGTCTTGATAAGACTGTATTTACACTATCTAGGATGTCTATGCCAAAAGATTTAGCACAGAGCAAGATATTTAGAACTGGTGTAGATTTAAAGAAAAAGGAGGAGAATGAAGATGGAACAATTTAGTGAAGAACAAAAGTCCAAGAAGAAATTTCAGGTAAAGATAGCAGGATTTACTTTTGGGGTAGTTCATTTTGCTATATTAGGTATAATTATATTAGTAATAATTATATCTTCTGCTGTTAAGTCCTCTAAAGAACAAAAGGAAGCAGAAGAAGCAGCTAAGAAGGCTGAGGAAATGGCACAAGCAGCAGCAGATAGTGCAGGAGTTTCTGGAGGTAATTTTGATTTACATGATGAAATGCAGAAGAGTTTGACTGCACAATATGGTGAGGCACCAGAAGGATTTGAATGGGATTATTCAGGACAATTAGTTCCTTTAGGAAATGATGATAATGCTACATGTGAAGATGTTATTTATATGTTTATTCGTTCATTATCTATTTTGGATTTTTCTACTGCTGAAAAATATTCTACAAATTCTGCTGTAGTTACAGCTTATAAGAATTATTATGGTACTACAAGTAATGTAATAAATGATTATTATTCTAATTTTTTAAGAAAGCAGTTTAAGAAGTCAATTACAAGCATTGAGATTAATAATATTTCAGATACAGCTGTATTTTCAGATGGTTCACAATATGTGACATTAAGTCTTAATGTTTTAGATTTAACAGATAAGGATTTTTGGCAGGAGGATAAGGATAATCTTTATGCTACAATGCGTACTTATAAAGAGACTGAGACTGATGATACTAAGATGAATCAATATGTATATGATTATATTTATAGTAAATATGAGGATGGAACAATAGGTAAAAGACCTGTAACTATAGAATTAGTTGTTACTAAGCAAAATGGAGGTGGCTGGTTAGTTTCAGGTGATGGAGAACTAGATGCAGCGTTACAATATGAAAGTGGTGTTGATGTAGCTACTTATATTATTAGTAATTTTAATACTTGGTATAGGGATAAGTTATTAGATGAACAGACAAGTAAGGTAAATGATATTTCAAATAGTATACAAAATACAGTAGATTCTACTGAGGATTAGTAAAGGTGGTGATTTAATTGACTTTACTTACAATATTTTTAATTTGTTTTGGAACTTTTGTAGCTATGAATGGTAAAATACAGGATTCTTCTAAGACAGCTTGTTTTGTAGCTTTAGGTGTTATTCTTATAGTTGGAGGCTTATTAGGGTGGGTAAATGGGTAGGTGATTTATTATGATAGGTATACTTATTGGTATAGTTTTATTCATAATAACTATTCCTATAAAGACAACAAAGTTAGCTATTACTACAAGTAAAGGTTTAAGAATTATCTCAGAGAGAGTTAATAGCATAAAGCGACGAAAACAAGAGGAATCAGAGGTTTTAAAATCTGGAGATGAACAGTCTAAGAAAGATTTAGAGCAACAAAAAGCTGATGAAAAGAAAAGTAAGATTGTTGAAAAAAGTAGAAGATTTGGAAAAAAAGCTGGTAAGCTGGCTATTAAAACTGCAATAAGGGCACTGAAGTTATTAGTTCTTTTTCTACAATGGTTAGGAACATTATTTTTTGCATTCGGACTTATAGGCGGATTATTAATGATATTAGTTTGGTATATTCTGCTATCAGGGGTAGTTTATGTTGCTGTTTTAATGGATTCAAATAGTTCAGGTTCATTCTCTTTTGCAGGAGGTAATACGTCTATTCCAGGTAGTACTGCTAGTACACCAACTGCTGTTGCATCAGATTGGAAAATAATAAGTCAAGGTGATTATGCTGATGTTGCTTATAGTGATAGTGACGTAGCAGAGTGTGGTTGTGGTCTTTGTAGTATTTATGTCGTATCTGAACATTATTCAGGAAATAAAGATACATTTACTGTACAGAGCTGTGCAAGTGAGATAAATGATAAGTACCCAAGCAACGGAACTAATAAAAATAGAGCTGTTGTAACAGAATGGTTTAATACTATGCATCCTGAGCTAGGTTTAACATGTGATGGAGATAAGGATGGAGATATTGATTTAGACGCTTTAGATACTACTTTAGCAAATGGTGGCTGTGCTATTGTGGATTACCATGATGATGTAAAGTATAATGGCACTTCGGTTTGGACTAGTGGAGGTCATTATGTAACTATAATAAGTGGAAACCAGAATGATGGTTACATGGTTAGAGATAGTAATGGAGGACATGAGTATGGAACAAGAGGTGTTGCAGAATGGGCACCTTATAGTACACATGTGTTTGAAAAGGAATATATACAGGGTGCTTATTACTATTATCTTTTAGAGAAGAATTAAGTAAAGGAGATTAATAAATCATGAAAAAGTTTTTTAAAGGTAGAAATTCATCTATTATTATATTTTTGATAATGATAGCATTACTATCAGGGGTAGTAATTTATAGTAATATTGAACATGACTCAAGTAAACCTAAAAAGTCAGATATTAAGTTGAATTTTGAACCAGTTACAGAGGAGCCTACAATTACAGATGAACAGTCAACTAATGCTACAGAAACTAGTGATAGTACACAAAAAGTTGATGTTACAACAGAGTCTATTACGAGTACGGAAATTAATACAGAGTCAGGTCAAACTGATAATAACAGTGTAAAAACAGGAAGTATAGATTTCTGGACTAATTGGGAAAAATCGAATTTTGAGGATATGTATGTTTATAAGCCAGATGCAGATAATAGATTTGCAGATATGCTAGGTAATCTTATAAGTGGTTATATTATTGGTTGTCCTGCTACAACTCGTGAGTTTGAGGACACTTATGCAAAAGGTTTTTTACCTAATGTTAAATCTGTAGCTATATCTAATATAGATAGTTTGCATAATAATGCTGATGCTTTGGTTACTTTCAATGATGATACAACAAAGACTTATACAGTTTCTTGGACTATAACATTAGATAGATTAATTGATACTTTAAGTGTTATAGAAAAGCAATAGGAGGTATTATAATGGCAGTTAATGATATGATGAATGGAGGTAATTTTGATGCTGATGCAGCTCGTTATGATAGAATGAATCGAACTCAGCCAGCACCTTTTGCTCCAGGTCAAGATGCGACTTTCCAACAAACAGATGTATTTTCTCAAAGTGCTGTACCTAATCAGTCAAATGCAATGGGTGATATATTTTCATCAGGAATAGGTTCTTCTCAGCCTATTGGAGGTGGTTTATCTGATCCTTTTAATCCGAATGCAGGACTTAATACAGGAGCAATACCACAAGGTACAGGTTTTAATCAAAATTCAATGCAACAGAATCAGAAGTCTGCAGAGGATAAATTTTGGGATGTTGCAGTTGCAGGAAGTAAAGGAGCTTTCTCGTTTTTTAAAGAGTTTACAGCATCTTTTAAAGAGTTAACACCTCGTTTTTATTCTGAATATGGAAGAAGAGTAATGTGGGTTGGTCTTGTTGTAGGTGTTCTAGGTATTGTATTAAGGCTGTTTGGACTTAGTATAGGCTTGAAAATAGCTATAGGCGGTTTAGTTTCAATGGCGATTGGGGTAGTTGCTTGGGGTGTTCTTACTGAAAAGGCAAAATGCTTTACAAGTATGTATAAAGATGAAAATAACACAAATCAAAGTATGATGCAACAAGTTCCACCAGAGGAGCCTACAATTCAGCCTACAGATTTTAATGATAGTATGGGTTTTAATAATACCAAAGAAGATTGGGGTGATTTTGATACAAGTTCAGATGATTCTTCTTGGGATGATGACGATGATGGTGTAGATGATTATGGTACTGATGAGGATGATGACTTTGATGATTTTGCTGATGTAGAGGTTAAAGGCGAAGATGGTATGGATGCCGATACAGCTTTAAATTCACTTCAGGACATACCAGTTGGAATGTATACTCGACAGTATTTATTTGACGCATTTAATAAGGTTTTACCTACTTTAAGACCTGATTTTGCTCAGATGAAGGAATATGATGAAACTGATGATATTTTCCTTAAATGGGATGATATGCTTAGAGAAGCAGCTCAGGCAGCTGGTTGTAAGGAAGATTTATTACCAGAGCTTCAGATATTGCAGGAAAATTTATTTGTTATTAAAGTAACTTGTGATAGACCAACAGGCTTTAAACCAGAAGCAGTAGCAAATGAATTAGCTAGTATGTATGCTTACAAAGATGGTGAGCGTAATGAAGCAGTTTATGCTACTTATGATACAGTTGGTATGCAATGTATAATTACTATTTATACTGGTGGTTCTGCTCTTGTTTCACTTAAAGATATGTATAGTCAGGTTAAATCTGAAATACTTAAAGGTGATAAGTATTATATGCCAGTTATTTTAGGTATTGACCAAAATGGTAAGGTTATTTGGTGTGACTTTAAGAAAATTGAATCTTGTATTGTAGCAGGTATGCCACGTTCAGGTAAGTCTTGGTTAGTACAGGCAATATTAACTCAGCTTTGTGCCTTTGTTTCGCCTAAAGAGCTTAATTTTTATATTTTTGACCCTAAAGCAGGTACATCTGACTTTAAGGCATTTTGTTTACCTCATGTTAAGAAATTTGCTTCAAGATATAAAAATGAGCAAGGTACTATTGTAAATCCAGATAGTACTGGTATTCTCGAAACACTTGAGAAAATTGTCCGTATAGAAGCTCCTAGACGAAAGAAATTACTAGGAGATGCAGGGGTAGTTAATATTTGGGACTTTAGAAAGAAGTATCCCGATGTTGATTTACCATTATTATATATCATTATTGATGAGGCAGTTACACTTGCAGAGGATATGGAGAAAGAGGAAAAAGCAGCATATCAATCTTATGTTACTCAGTTAATTACTCAGTTCCCTAACTTAGGTATTCGTGCTTTCTTAATTCCTCATGTTGTTAAAGACCAGATTATTAAGAAAACTGCTACTGATTCAGTTAAATGTAGAATATCTGTAAAAGGTAGCCCAGACCATATTGAGGCTAGTACAGGTACAAAGCCAAGAGATTTTAAGTATAAACTTTGTAATGTAGGTGATATGGCTGTAAACATGCCAGATATAAGTCCGAAGACAATGTTTGTTCATGGGGTAGCTATTACGGATGATAATGAGAAGAATAATCAGATTTTTGATTATCTTCGTAGAATGTGGATAAAACTTGACCCAAGCTGTGCAGATTCAGAGGTTTCAAAAAATGCAGAACTTGAAATTGCTAATCAGAAAGCTTTGGATTCTTTGGAAGATGATTCTCCAACTGATGAAGTTTGGACTAATTCTAATGATGATGGCTTATCAGGTATGAATGCCGATGCTGTCGAAGATGATGACGATTTTAGTCTATTTTAATAATATCTAGTTTGGAGGGTTAGCTATGACGAAAATCCCTACCTTGTATTCTGATTATAGAGAGTGTATGCTTGACTTGGACATATATGGTAAAATTGTAGCAACTCCTCAGCAAAGTATTCAAGAATTGACTGAAACTTTGTTTGAGGAGTTTCAACGTAGAAAGCCAATGCCTACTTTAGAGTATAAACGTTACGAGTTGAGTAGGCTTGTAAATCCAGATTTCAGAATAGCATATAATAAAGAATTGGAATTACAGGATAATGAAAGATTATTAGATTTGCAATCTGATTTAGAAGCTTCATTTGAAAATATTGATTTTGAGGATTTAACCTCATTAATACCTACTACTAAGGAGTTATTTAGCTATGAAAATCATGTAACTGATGATATGAGAAGTGAAATTATTTTAAAGTATGATTTAAGTACTGGTGAGGCATTTAAGCCAGGAGTTAATCAAACTGAAAATATTGTAGGTTCTGTATCTGAGGATGATAGTTTAACTTTATCAGAAGAAAAGATAAACCAACTTGGGGTAGATGAAAGTGAAGCCGATATAACTATGGCTGAAGACCCTATGGAAGTTGTAAGATTTGAAGATAACTCTGAAGAGGTTAAATATGAAATTGAAGATGATGAAGTTACTTTAGATGATGATTATTCAGTAGAAGATGATACTATACAAGATAGTGAATCTGCTGATTATGACTCTGAAGAAGATGAAAGTTCTGATTATGATGATTATGATTCAGAAGACGAGGATAATGAGTATGAAACAGAGACTGAGTCAGATGATGATTTAGATACTCAGGAAACTGAAGATGACTATAGTGATTATGATTCAGATTCAGAAGAAGACTCAGATGATGAGGATTATAGCTCAGATTCAGATGATGAGGATTCAGATGATGATGACTACGATGATTATGACTCGGATTCTGAAGAAGATTCAGATGATTATGATGACTATGATTCAGAAGATACAGAAACTGAGGAAGAATATAACGAGGATGATTCTGAGTCAGAAGAAGATTACGATGACTACGGCGAGTCTGAGGATGAACCACCTGATGAAGTTAAAAATCATGGGGTAGCTGAAAAGAGTATAGATTTAGATGATGACGATTTTGAGGTTAGTTCATTTATAGATTCTGTTCAAGATGAACCAGTTACTAAACAATCTGAGCATATAGTTGATAAAGTTGTTGAAACACCTATAACACCTTTAGAGGTTCAGAGTAGTAATAGACCTCAACAAGAGATTATAGATAGGACTTCAGAGCCAACTGAAATTAGAGCTTTCTTGCGTAAGCATCCTAGATGTGAATATGATTTTGCATTAAAATATTTCACTAAGAAACAAATAAATGATGCTATTAAGATAGGAAAGATTATTAAGAAAGGAAATATATTAAAGATATAGGAGGATTAATAATGAAGAAGAAAATTTTATCTTTAATGCTAATTGCAACAACTGTAGTTTCTTTAACAGGTTGTGGTGATAGCGATACTATTTCAGAGTTAAATAATATCAGTGCATTAAATGCAGAGTCTAGCGTATCTAGTAATTACAATTTGTCTTACACTGATGAGCAGGAGATGATTTATGCTCAGGTGTCTAATAGACAGCTTTTGGATTTAAGTGCTTTATCTGCTTGTTCAAGTAATGAAATTCAGCAGGTGAGAAATTATATGGATAGCATAGATAATCAATTAGTCGGTAAAGTTAAAGTAGTTGATTATTCTGATGATTTAGCTAGACGAACATCACAAGGTTTAGTTACTGATGATGCTGTAGTAAATGCTACTTTGACTGATTATTTATTATCTTTTATGCAGCAGACACCTTATTATTGGCAAAGAACAAAAACAACAATAAGAGGTATTGATTCTAAATCAAGAAGTATTGTTGTAGATGTAACTTATAAGACTATAGGTTATGAGAAAGAAGTTCAGAAAGATAGTACAATTACATTAGGTGACCCTAACTATGATACATTAGTTAAATCTCGTTACACAAAGTATATTAATATATTATCTACTATGCAGACAAACCCAGGTGACCCTACATTACCTGAGAAGGTAAATGATTTTAAGACCTATTTTGGTGAGCCAGAAGATATTATTGAAGAGCAGAATAAATATAAACCTACAACTTGTATCTATAATTCAGGCAATCAGAAAACTTATACAGGTTTAATTGATTCTGATGCAGAGAAATCTACAGGTACTATGACAGTTCGATATATCCTTGTACCAGAATATGTATTAGGTATAAACCTTGGGGTAGATTGTAAACATATGTATATTACAGATTTTAGTCTGGATAATGATGTAACTAAGAATATGTCAGCTTTTACACAAGAAGGTTATCAGACAGTTACAGATAGTGTTTATAGCTTGATTTATTCTTATTTTACAGCATTAGATGAGTCAGATTTTGATGGTTTATATAAACTTACTGACAACTTCCAGACATTAGATAAGCATTATCAAGATGTATTTGATTCTACTTACCAGAAACATGATGGTTATTCAATAAGCTTGTTTGATATAACAGGCACACATATTAAATGTGGAGTTACTATTTCTACTAAAGAAAGAGCTAAAAATTCAAACATGACATTACCAGTATATACTGATAGATATTATATGGAGCTTGAACTTGTAGGAGATACTCTTAAAGTTGATAATATGGTATTATTAAGTAGAAAACTTGAAGGTGAACCAGCTATTACTGAGGATGAAGTTGAGGATACTGGATTTAATGCAAATATTGACCTTGATAATGATGATAAAGTTTCTATCGAAAAGTTAATTTGTAATTTTTCTTCATTACAGTTACAAGAAGATACTACATCAGATAATTTCTCAAGCTTAGTTGATACATCTATCACTACAAATCAGTTGTCAGCTTTGAAGACAAATATGACTTCTTTAACAGGAGCTAAAAAAGTTGTATTCTTACAAAATTATCAGCAGGGTACTTCAAATTATGCTTCAGTTAAATGTAAGGAACTGTTTCAGGATGATAAAAATGCTATTGTAGAAGCTACTACAACATATGAGTTTATTATGAAAGGTGGTAATTGGTATATTTACAATTATGATGTAAACTCATCTGTTAAATTGGATACAACAAACCTTACAACAACTGGTAGTCTTTGCTTAGTTAGCCCAGGTAAGATTGAATCTTATACTTCTCAGATTAAAGGTTCTACATCAACAAACCTTGATGAAGTATCAGATATTTCTGTTTCTTTTGACCATAAAGAATATACACCTACTGAGAAGGATGGTAATGTTGAACAGGGTTATGTACAGTATACAAGTGCAGATATTGGAGCTGATGAATATAATCAGGTAAAAGATGTAGCTGGTTTATCTTATAGTTCTATTGATGACTTGAATAAGGATATTGAAGCAGTAGAGCTTGCTTTGACATCTTCCGAGGGTACTGATGGTAATGTAGGTACAATTATATATCAGTCTATGGCAGTTTATCTGAATATTGCTAATAGTTACTATATGGATGAAGTAAGTAAGCAGGATGCTATGGATACAGCAAAGACAAATATGTCTAATGTCAAGAGCTTATTAGATAATCTTAAGAAGGATAATCCTAGCTTAGATACTCAATGTACCTCTTTAGATAAAGTTCTCAGTGACTTAGAAGTAATACTTAAGTAGTGTGGGGGTAGAGCTAATGCAAATCACAAAAATTGTGACAAATAGCATTTCTCCACAAGAATCTGGTGTATGTGGGGAGTTCTCCGTAACTTTGGACGATTCCCTTTGCATACATAAGATATTAGTAGTTAATGGTAGTAAGGGTTTATTTATTACATTTCCTAACACTGGAGAAATGAAACGATTTTCAAAAGCAAAGAGGTATGTGGATATTGTTCATCCTACGAACAATACCTTAAGACAATATATACAGGAAGAAGTTCTCATGAAGTATAATGAGGAACTTAAAAATTTAGCATAATTATTACTGAG
>OBBK01000025.1_pt1 | contig 19767 bp, 17 predicted proteins | sample 1495821 | NCBI WGS metagenome assembly OBBK01 (sample SAMN01915225, study PRJEB22387) | human gut metagenome | isolation source: stool | host: Homo sapiens | place: USA
CGCACCGGTGCAGAAAGCCTGTCGCTGTGCACAAAACGTGTCGACGGGCAACTGCGGATTCTATTCATAAGGATAGCATAAGATGGAGCGGACTGCAAGTACCGAGAACCCCACGCCCCACAAAGCCCCCCGGAAAAACAGGGGGGGACCAACAGAAAGGAGCACCCCATGAAAGAGATGAACAGACGCGCATTCCTCACCCTTACCGGCGCAGCCGTTGTGGCGCTCTCGCTGGCAGGCTGCGACGGCGAGCCCTCCGTACCTCCCGCACCTCCCGCACCTCCGGCCTCTGAGAGCAAAGAGCTGGCCCTGTTCAAAGCCATCAACGAGGTCTGGTATGAAGTCAACAAACAAGTAGCCCCCAATCCCAAACTTGATATCTGCAAGTCTGTGGTCTACTGTCAGGAGGCTGCCGACCTCGCAAAGTTTACAGCCAGCCCCTTTGAAACCTATGACCCTGAAATGGACGAGGAGGATTTCCGCAAATGGAACCTGCCTGATGATGTATTCTACGACTACAAAGACCGTGAGGCTGAAATGATAGCGGAAATCGATAAAAAATATGGAAGCGGAAGCTATCGGGGGACTGGGGGAGTTTCTAACAGCACCCATGACGGTATGCAATTAACGAAACTGTATCCTCATAGTCAGAGCGAGGTCAGGGAGTTTGTGCGGTATCTGGCCGGGCCTGGACTGGTGAGTCCGCATCCCGAGCAGTGGATGATCGGGCTCTACTGCCCCACCATTAAGGGCAAGACCTATGCGGTGGCGGTAATGGTAAACTATTCACAGCACTGAACCGGGGCAGGGATGCACGGACTTCCCGCAAATCCCGAACCGTAATCTATAATATACTGTATTGAAAGGAGCACCCCATGAAAGAACTGAACAGACGCGCATTCCTCACCCTTACCGGCGCAGCCGTTGCAATGATGGCACTGGCCGCCTGCGGCGACGAGCCCTACGCACCTCCCGCACCTCCCGCACCTCCCGCACCCACTACGTCCAAAGAAGCCGAGCTGGTGGCAGCCATCAACAAGGTCTGGAAGGAAAAGTACGATGCAAAGGCGGTTGTCCATGAGCAGCTGACCCTCAATCAGGATGCGGTGGGTGCCATAAGGTGCTACGGACGTGTTTTTGAAGAGGCCAACGAGACACCGCATACGTTGAAAGACCCTGACCACAAGATCATTTTTGGGGAACTCAATGGACTTGAGGACAAGATACTGAACAAGTATGGCAAGGACAGTTTGGCAGGTATGGCCGGAATCTCCGAACCGTCTCCCGATATGGTGGTGGCTCTGGAGGATGCGTATTCTTGCGAGGATACTGCCGTTCGGACTTTTGTAGCAAAACTGCTGAACAATTCTAATAGCGCCAAGGCAGAGTTCATCAGCATCTACTGCCCGGTGGTTCAGGGCAAGACCTACATGACCGCTGTTGTGTTCCGAAATAACAAGGCATAAGATAACCAGACTTCCCCCTTTTGCCCCGGGCACACTCCCCCTGTGTCCGGGGCTTTATAGAAAGGAGCACCCCCATGAAACGATACGACCGACGGACGTTCCTCAAGCTCTCCGGCGCATCGGCGGTGATGCTGGCCCTGAGCGCCTGTGAGGACGAGGGCTTTGGCGGTTCCGGTGCGTCGGACATCCCGGACTCCGGCAGCTCCCTCCCCCCCTCTGCCTACGACCCCTTTTACAGTGGGGAGATCACCACCCTTGGCCCTCCGCTTCCGGAGGCTCCCGATTCGCCCCCTATTCCGGTGATCCGGGACGGCAGAAAGATCTTTGAGATCATCAATGCCGAGCTGACCCGGCGGAAGGTGCAGTACTTCAAACTGCAGTACAATGCGGGTCTGGAACACTCCATTCAGTCCGAAATGCAGATGTTTGTGGACTACGACACTCCTTCCTTCTCCGCAGAGGAAGGGCTGGAAGCCCGGATGAACGGCGATTATGTGGATGGAATGTGGGCTGGCTTTGATGAGGGCGGTTATGGATGGGGCAGAGGCTCCACCGGCTTCATCCGGAGCATCCACCACAACTGCTATGGCATCCAGCTGGACCATTACAGAGAGAAACGCTACTATCTGGACCGGCCCTACCCGGCCAATCAGGCCCAGTTCAAGGCCCTGATGGATGAGCTGGAAGGAAAATTCAATTATGCCCCGGGCCCCATGGACTCTCAGGAAGTGGACGTGTTCGACATCGGCATCACCGTGGCGGATGTTCAGGGCAAGACCTACTGGGCGGCCTATATCATGCGTACGCCAGAAAACCCCACCAACGATGAATGACGAAAAGGAGACAGCCATGAAACACAAACGTTTTGCTGCTGTGGTTCTGGCGGCGGCTCTCTGGCTGACCGGCTGCGGCGGCGCAGCGGCCCCCGCTGCCCCCGCAAACTCCGGTGCAGCTGCCAAAAGCACCGCAAGCACGGCAGTGCAGACAGCCCAGAAGGAGCGCATCACCGATCAGTTCGCGCTGGAAAAGAACGTTTCGGGCGTGTGGGGAGAGGAAGAGGTGCAGTACATTTCCGTCCATGTGCCGCAGCTGGAATGCGACAGCCCGGATGCCGTAAGCCTGAACAAGGATCTTGCCGCCATCTATGCGGCGGATTTCCGGGAATATGAGGCCTACGAGGAGGCCGGGCAGCCGGGCGGCGAGTACCCGCAGATCGGTGTGGGCTGGGATGCCTACTGGTACGGCGACTGCGTCAGCCTGGTGGTGCGCAGCCGCTACGGCGGCACCGCCCCGTGGCGTTACAGCGGCTGGTGCTTCGATTTTGCCACCGGCCAGCAGATCACCGTGGCCGAGATGCTGCAGCGCATGGGTCTGGACCCGGACACCGTGCAGGAGCAGGTGCAGCGGCAGGCCATGCAGGCCTTTGACCGGGAGATGGCGCAGGGCGCGTATTACGAGGGCCTGCGTCTCGGCGGAGAGCTTTCGCAAATGCGAATGGACACGCTGGAATACAATGAACTGGAAAACCTGTGCCTGCTTTTGCCACAGCAGGATCAGCTGGTGCTCCGTGGAAAGTACAGCTGTGAAGAAGGCTGGCAGCAGCTGGATATGGAGATCCCGCTGACCTCCGCCGCCCCCGCCGATCCCCCGGTGCTGACCGATACCTACGATGGTGTGCAGGTGCAGCTGGAGGGAACGCAGGCCGCCATCACCCTGAGCCCCGCGCCAAAGACCGACCAATGGGGCGACATTGGCATCCGGGTGGAACAGACGCGCACCTACCCCATCCTTGGCGCTTACAATGAATATGTGGACGTGTGCATCGGGGAGCAGGAGGACGGCTTCTTCCGCCCGGTGGTCTATCTGCTGACCAAAGACGGCGTGGTGGAGTATGTGGACGTGCTGCGCTGCCTCCTGTTCGGGGATGCCATGATCTGCCAGGACCCCATCTACTTTGCCAACAACGGTGTGGCGCTGGAACTCTGCGGCAGCGAGGTGAACCTGCGCCGGGCGGATGGCTCTGTGCTGGAGCTGGCTCCCCTGTCGGCAGAGTGGAGCGCGCAGGAGATCCCCTATTCCGTCATCGGCTCCTACAACTATACCGACGAAACCGGCTGGAGCTGGATGGACCTGACCAGTGACGGCAGCGTCCAGATGGGCATGCAGGACAACAGCCGCATGGATCAGGGCGATGCCGCATATCTGGGCGTTGTGCCCGAGGGCGTGGTGCTGGGCATCTCTACGGATGCGGGGCTCAACTTTGTGGCGGCGTTCAAGATGGACCTGTACAACGAGAACCTGACCATGACCATGATCGCCGGGCAAAACCCCTTTGCCGAGGGCGAGACCCAGCTGCAGATGAACCGCAGCTACGGTTGAGAAAACAAGGAGAACCACCATGAAACACAAACGCCTTGCCGCTGCGGTGCTGGCGGCGGCGGTGGTGCTGGCGGGGGGCGGCAGCGCAGCGGCTCCCGCTGCCCCCACAGGCTCCGGCACTGTCCCCCAGAGCACCGCAGACACGGCGGTGCAGACAGCACAAAAAGACCGCATCACCGAGCAGTTCACGCTGGAAAAGACCATCCAGCTGTACGAGTGGGGCAGCGCACAGAAGTTGAACATCCATGTGCCGCAGCTTGTGTGCTACAGCCCGGACACCGCTTATATCAACTATGAGCTTGCCGCCATGTATGCGGCAGAATTCCGAGAGTACGAGGACAGCCCGGAGATCGAGCCCCAGCAGGACGAGGGGAGCCCGGATACTTATGATACTTATATCAACTGGGATGCCTACTGGTACGGCGACTGCGTCAGCCTTGTGATGTTCCGCTACGACGGCGGTACCGATCCGGGGTATTCCCGGGGCTGGTGCTTCGATTTTGCCACCGGAAAGCAGGTCTCCGTGGCTGAAATGCTTCAGCGCATGGGGCTGGACCCGGATGCCGTGCAGCAGCAGATGCTGCGCGAGGCCATGCAGACCTTTGACCGGAATATGGCGCAGGGCGGCTACTACGAGGGCCTGCGCAGCGGCGGCAATCTGGCAAGCATGCGGATGAACACGCTGGAAAACAACCAGCTGGATGACCTGTGCCTGCTGCTGCCGGAGCAGGACCGGCTGGTGCTCCGGGGCGGGTGCAGCTCCCCCGCCGGGTCGGGCTGGCGGCAGCTGGATGTGGAGATCCCGCTGACCCCCGCCGACACCCCGGTGCTGACCGATACTTACGGCAGCGCTTCGGTGCAGCTGGAAGGAACCCAGGGCACCGTCACCCTCCGCCGCACGCCGGAGACCGCCGCATGGGACGCGGATTACGGCATCCGGCTGGAACAGGACCGCACCTACCCCATCCTTGGCATCTATAATGAGTATGTGGATGTGTGCATCGGAGAACTGGGCGCGTCCTTCCACCCGGTGGTCTATCTGCTGACCAGGGACGGCGTGGTGGAGTATGTGGATGTGCTGCACTGCCTTATGTTCGGCAGCGCTCTGGTCTGCCAGGACCCCATCTACATTGCAAACAACGGCGTGGCGCTGGAACGCAGCGGCAAAGAGGTAATTCTGCATCAGGAGGATGGCTCTGTGCTGGAGCTGGCTCCCCTGACAGCAGAGTGGAACATGCAGGAGATCCCCTCGGAGGCCGTCGGTGCCTTCAACGACATGTCTGACAACCAGTTTGACTGGATGGACGTGGAAAGCAACGGTTCCGTCCAGATGGGCGTGCAGGACAACAACGTTTTCTATCAGGGCTACGCCGACTATCTGGGCGTGGTGCCGGAGGGCATGGTGCTGGGCGTCTCTACCAGCGAGACGGCAGACGGGATGCCGGGCATCACCTTTGTGGCGGCGGTGAAGTACGACCTGTACAACGAGACCCTGAACCTTACCATGATCGACGGGCAGAACCCCTTTGCCGAGGGAAAGACCCAGCTGCAGCTGATCCGCTGCCCGGATAACTGACCACGGCGGGAGCCGCTGAGAACACAGGAGAACCACCATGAAACACAAAGCATTCCGCTGGATACCGGCAGTTTTGCTGGCAGCGCTGCTGGCGGGCTGCGGGGCAAAGACCGCAGCCTCTGCCCGCCCGGCTGGCAGCCGGGAGCTGAAATCGACCCCGCCGGATTCCATGCACGCCACCGTGATGATCACCGAGCAGTACACCCTTGAAAAGGTGGTGCAGGCGGAAAACGGCGGCAAGGTCCGGTTGAACATCCATCTGCCCCGGCTGGAAAGCGACAGCGCCGATGCTGCCCGCATCAACGCTGAGATCGCCCAGCTCTACGAATACGATGTGCAGGAGTACGCAGACTGCCCGGCGGCAGCCGACCCAGATTCGTGGGACATCTGCATTGAGATGAACTGGAACGCCAGCTGGTACGGCGACTGCGTCAGCCTTGTGGTCAGCAGCTGCTATGGCGGTACGGATGCACCCTTCCATTGGGGCTGGTGCTTTGACTTTGACAGCGGAAAACAGCTGACCGTCACCCAGATGCTGCAGCGCATGGGGGCAGACCCCGCTGCGCTGGAAGAGGCGCTTTACCGCGACGTGAAGCGCCGGGATGAGCTGGACCGTCAAGCCGCCATCGAGAGAGGAATGCTGCCCCCCGGCAGCCTGAAAGAGGGAAACACCGCATGGTGGACTTCGCTGGACGAGCTGCCGGTTTCGTTTGACGAAGCGGGGAACGTTACCTTTCTCATCCGCCGGTTCAGCGCCTCCGGGGAGGAGTACGTGACCGATGCCCCGACCATCCCGCTGGACGCACAGCCGCTGCCACCGGACTGGGAGTGGCAGGTGCTGGCCGAGTGGATGGCAGTCACGGCGGTGACGCAGGGTGAAAGCTGTGTCCCCGCCGACCGCAACGAAAGCTTTACCTTGCGGCTGGAAAAGGCCGAGATCACCGGCACGGTGACCGTCTCCTTCATCCGGGAAACATACGTCAGCCCGCAGATCCAGTCCGCTGCCGAGACCCGCACCGGAGAGCTGAATGCCGGCGCTGTGACCGGCTGGGACGGGGAAAAAAGTCAGGGCTGGAACCTGACATGCCTCAGCGAGGACGGCAGAAGCCGCTGGACCATCTCCATGATGGAGGACCGCTCGCTGCGGATGCAGTCCACCGGCCCCAAAAAGGGCAGTGAGGTCTGGTACGTTTTTCAGCGCACCGAGGCGTGGGACGACATCGGCTACACCGCCATCCCCCGCAGGCTGTGGGGCACTTACCGCGCCGGAGACGAGGCCGCAAAGGGCATCCGCTGGATGACCTTCCTGCCGGACGGCAGCTGCTGCATGAGCGTGGAATGGGACGGGTGGAACGGCACCCTGACCGGCACCGCCGAGGGAACACAGGGCCGCACCGAGGACGGTACCGAGCTGTACTTCACGCTGACCGACCAGAACGGCAGGCCCTGCGAGTTCTGGGCCATTTTGCTGAACGATGACGGCAGCCCCAGCGGTTGCAGCCTGAAATACCGCGCCGGAGAAGTGCTGTTTGACCGGGACACGCGTCCCATTTACTGGAAAAACGACTCCCCGGATCTAACCCTTGTACCGTGACCGAAACCGGAAACCGTGCGATAACAAAAAAGTTATCGTTTACACAAATAAAACATACAGGAGGAAATTACTATGGGTCTTATCAAAGCAGGTATGGGTGCACTGGGCGGAACTCTTGCAGACCAGTGGAAGGAATTTTTCTACTGCGACGCTCTGGATAAGGATGTGCTGATGGTCAAGGGCCAGAAGCGCACTTCCCGCCGCAGCTCCAACAATGGCGAGGACAACATCATCACCAGTGGCAGCGGCATCGCCGTGGCAGACGGCCAGTGTATGCTCATCGTGGAGCAGGGCCGCGTGGTGGAGGTGTGCGCGGAGCCGGGCGAGTTCACTTTCGATTCGTCCACCGAGCCCAGCGTCTTCACCGGAAACTTCGGCGACAGTCTGGCGCAGACATTCCAGACCGTGGCCAAGCGCTTTACCTACGGCGGCGACACGGGCAAGGACCAGCGGGTGTACTACATCAACACCAAGGAACTGGGCGAGATCCTGTACGGCACCGCCACCCCCATTCCCTTCCGGGTGGTGGTCAGCGAGGAGCGGGGCTACAAGCTCTCGGTGAACCTGCGGTGCAACGGCAGCTTCACCTGCCGCATCTGCGACCCGCTGCTGTTCTACACCAACGTGTGCAGCAACGTCTCCACCCAGTATGACGCATCGGAGATCGCACCCCGGCTGAAGAGCGAGCTGATGAACGCCCTGCAGCCTGCCCTTGCCACCCTTTCGGCCAACAAGGTGCAGTATTACGAGATCCCTGCCCACACGCTGGAGATCTCCGAGGCGCTCAACGAGCAACTGTCGAATGTCTGGCGCAAAAAGCGGGGCATTGAGGTGTTCTCCTTCAACATCAACTCCCTGTCCATCCCGGAGGAGCAGCAGAAGAAGATCACAGAGTGGGAAGAAAACGCCATGACCACCGACCCCACCACCGCTGCCGCCCGTCTGGTGGGCGGCCAGATCGATGCCATGAAGACCGCCGCCGGCAACACCGCCGGTGCCATGACCGGCTTTATGGGCATGGGCATGGCGGCCGGTGCAGGCGGCATGGGCGGCATGAGCGCCCAGAACCTGTTCGCCATGGGCCAGCAGGCCCATCCGGACAGCGTGGACGCGCCCCAGCAGGTCAGCCGTCCCGCACCCGCCCCGGCGGACAGCTGGCAGTGCAGCTGCGGCGCTACCGTTACCGGCAAATTCTGCCCGGAATGCGGCAGCAAAAAGCCGGAGCCGAAGCCCGCTGCGGACAGCTGGACCTGCAGCTGCGGTGCTACCGTTACGGGTAAGTTCTGCCCGGAGTGTGGCAAGCCCCGCCCGGCGGCAGCAGAAGGCTGGACTTGCAGCTGCGGCGCAGTGAACAAGGGCCGCTTCTGCTCCGAGTGCGGCAAACCAAAGCCCGCCGGTACGCCCAAGTATAAGTGCGACAAATGCGGCTGGGAGCCGGCAGACCCCGCTCACCCGCCCAAGTTCTGCCCGGAGTGCGGCGACCCCTTTGACGACAGCGACCGGACCTGACAATACAGAGCAATGAAAGGAGCATACCATGATGGGATTCTTTTCCAACCTGTTCGCAAAACAGAACTGTGCCGTCTGCGGCAAGGAGTGCGGCACCCTGCACCGCTCCAAGCTCCGGGACGGACAGTTCCTCTGCGATGACTGTGGCAACAAGTGCTCCAAATATATCCGGCTCAGTGAGCTGACGCTGGACGAAGCAAAGGAGCACATGGAGTACATGGCCCGGATGAAGCGGGTGTTCGACGAGGTGTTCGACAAGACCGAGTTCCGGGTCAACGCATACCCCTCCACCCCGACGCAAATGGGGCTGGTGTTCTGCGATGAGCTTGGAATGCTGTACATCGACGACCGTACCGGCGGCCGGGGCAAGATGCCGGAGCTGATCCGCTACGACCAGATCGCCAGCTATGAGGAGTATCTGGACGAGACCCCCGCCAAGGAGCCGGGCAAGGAACCCACCCTCAACGGCGGCGGCCTGAAGCTGAAGCTGGTGCAGCCTCGCGGCATCACCGAGGCCCAGACCCAGCGGGGCATGCATCCCCACCCCTATATCAAGCAGGAGCTGATCATCTGCTTCAGCAAGCGGGGACCGGCGGGAGATCGGCTATGCCCACATCGCACGGCAGCATCTGGACCATATCTTCGGGGTCCACGATAATGAGACCAGCATGTTCGGCCGCCGGATGTCCAAGGCCGAGGAACGGGAGCTGAAAGGCCAGATGGGCATGATCGGTGCCATGGGTGCCGTGGCATCTGCCGCCATGAAGGGCGGGCAGCTCTCTGAGCAGGAAAAGGCCCGGTTCGTGGAGAACATCAATCTGGCAAACGACGCCCAGACCGGCGGCATGGCAGTGTACAGCCGCCGTGCTGACGAAGCCTTTGCAAAAGTGCAGTGACCCCAAAAGGAGGAACGGATATGAGAAAGATCCAGCGCAGAGATTTCCTCAAGGCCATGGGCCTTACCACCGCCGCCCTCAGCCTGACCGCCTGCGGCGGCTCCGGTGCTGCCAGCGCTTCCAGCGTTTCCAGCGCCCCGGCTTCCGGCAGCAGTGCTCCGGCGGCATCCGCACAGCCGGAAGCAGCAGGGGAGAAGGCTGCCCCCACGGGGGCCCTTGTGGCCCAGTTCAAAACCGGGGAACTGACCATCGGCGAATACACCTTCAAGGCGCAGTACATCCCATTTGATGTCCGCCGCGAGGTAGGCGGTGCCTATCATGTGATCAACGCGGACAGCTACCGGGGCAATTACTTCTTCAGTTTCTACAACGAGGACGATGAAAAGCAGTCTGCCAAGATCTTCGAGTATGCCATCAAGGATGACCGGCTGACCCCGGTGGAAGAGTACAACATTGACGGCAGCAACGCCCTCAGCATCGACCGCAATGGCATCCTGTATGCCATGGACACCTTTGATGTCTACTGCTACGATCTGAACGGCAGCGACCCGGAGGAGCCCGGCGACGCACTGGACTACTCGGGCAGCTGCTATTCCTCCAAGGACCGGGATCTGACCGTGATCTACTGGACCGACTCCGCACCGGTGCTGGTGCAGGACGGCGAGTACACCGAGCTGATACTGGAAGGGGATAACGAGATCGGCCCCTTCTGCAGCATGTCCTCCCTGAACCTCAGCGGGGACGAGCTGCTGACGGTGGGCGAGCCGGACTCCAGCGGAGACTACTACTTTGCCGCCTTTGATCTGGACGGCAATGAGCTGGCCCGCAGCTCGCAGCCGGTGGGCAGCTTTGACGCCGTGATGATGAAGCGCCCCAACGGCTATCTGCTGGACACGGGCTATATGTGGGAGCTGTACGCGCCGGACGGCACTTTTTTGGAAAAGTCCCTCCCCGTGGGTGAGCGCGAGACCCTGTGCCAGCTGTGCGGCGACTTCTGCACCTTTGATGTTTTCCTGCCGCTGGAGGAAAACGCTTTCCTGGCAGTGGGCCACCACGGCAAAGCCACCGAGCCGGATGAGCCGGTGGTGTTCCGCATCACCACGGACTTCTGAGCCGACCGCTTCGGCGGGAAGACCAACGCAAAAACAGCGGGGCCGGGGAAGAGCCCCCGGCCCCCTTTGGAACAACAGGAGGAAACGCTATGGCAGGAATGCTGGAATACAAGTGCCCCTGCTGCGATGGTGCCATCAAATTTGACAGCGCCACCCAGAAGATGAAATGCCCCTACTGCGACACCGAGTTTGAGGTGGATACGCTCAAGGGCTATGATGAGGAACTGAAGGACGAAAAGCCCAGCGAGATGGAGTGGACCACCCCCGGCGGCAGCTGGGCAGAAGGAGAGACCGCCGGTCTGCATACTTACAGCTGCAAGAGCTGCGGCGGCGAGATCGTGGGCGACGACACCATGGCGGCTTCGGCCTGCCCCTTCTGCGGCAACCCCATCGTTCTCACCGGACAGTTTGCCGGGGCGCTGCGGCCCGACCTCATCATCCCCTTCAAGCTGGATAAAAAGGCCGCCAAGGCCAAATTGCAGGAGCACCTCAAGGGCAAGACCCTGCTGCCCCGGGTGTTCCGCAGCCAGAACCACATCGACGAGGTCAAGGGCGTGTATGTGCCCTTCTGGCTCTTTGACAGCGATGCCGATGCTCAGCTGCGCTTTACCGCCACCCGGACCCGCAGCTGGTCGGACAGCAAGTACGACTACACCGAGACCAACTACTACTCCGTCCGGCGGGACGGCACCCTGGGCTTTGACGCGGTGCCCGTGGACGGCTCCTCCAAGATCGAGGATGACCTGATGGAATCCATCGAGCCCTTTGCCATGCAGGATGCCATCCCCTTCCAGACCGCCTATCTGGCAGGCTATGTGGCGGACAAATATGATGTGACCGCCGAGGACAGCATCGAGCGGGCCAACAGGCGCATCCGCCGCTCCACCGAGGAAACGTTCCAGCAGACCGTTACCGGTTACGATTCGGTCAAGGTGGAAAACAGCAGCATCCAGCTCCATGGCGGCAAGGCAAAGTACGCGCTGTTCCCGGTCTGGCTGCTGAGCACCAGCTGGCGGGGCGAGAACTACCTGTTTGCCATGAACGGACAGACCGGCAAATTCGTGGGCGACCTGCCCGTGGACAAGGGCGCTGCCCGCAAGTGGATGCTGGGCCTTACGGCTGCCCTTTCCGCCGCGTCCTACGGCGTGATGTGGCTGCTGTGGCTGGCACGGATCCTGTAAAGGAGGGACGAACGATGAAAAAGACTTCCAAACGCCTGCGCTCCCTCTTTGCGGCGCTGGCAGCACTGGTGCTTGCGGTGCTCCTGACCGTTCCGGCATTTGCGGTGGAGGGCGGCTTTGCCGACCTGTACTACCGCATGAACGACAGCGCGGATGTCCTGACTGCAGAAGAGGACAGCGAGCTGGAGGATGCACTGGAGGAGCTGAGCCTCCGCCAGAGCTTCGATGTGACCATTGCCACCGTTGAGTCGCTGGAAAGCGTGGGGTACGACAGCATGGAGGCCTATGCCGATGACCTCTATGATTACTGTCAGTTCGGCTACGGCCCCGATATGGACGGCGTGCTGCTGCTGGTGAGCGTGGGCGACCGCAAATGGCACATCTCCACCTGCGGCTACGGCATCACCGCCTTTACGGATGCCGGCATCCAGTACCTTGGCGAACAGATGAAGCCCTTTATGGCGGAGGGGGACTACGCCGCCGCCTTCCGCACCTTTGTCCAGTGGTCGGATACTTACATCGACGCTGCCCGGGCGGGCCGCCCCTATGATGTAAAGACCCTGCCCCGGGACCCGCTTTCCCCCATGTACCTGGTCCTTGCGGTGGGCATCGGCCTTGTGCTGGCATGGGTCGTCGTCAGCGTAATGAAAAGCCAGCTGCGCAGCGTGGCGTTCCAGGAGAACGCCGCCAGCTATGTGCGGGAGGGCAGCATGAACCTGACCAACAGCCGGGAGCTGTTCCTGTACCGTGACGTGCACCGCACCGAGCGGCCGAAGGAGTCCAGCTCCAGCGATTCCGGCGGCAGCTCCACCCACACCTCTTCCAGCGGCACCACCCACGGCGGCGGAGGCGGCTCGTTCTGAAAGGAGGAACCTTATGAACCCTTATCTTTCGGAAAAAGCCCGCGGCGAGATTCCCCGTGTCCTCAAATGGCTGCGGAACGCGGGGCTTGCCTTCTGCGTGTTCTGCTCCTTTGGCGGGCTGTATACCCTCTGCCTGAGTTTGCAGGATAAGGACTATTCCTACATCGGAGGCTATGTATTCTGGATCGTGGTGGGGGCTGTGCCCCTGGCACTGTTTGCCCGCGGAGAGGCCCGCCGCTACCATGCAAGAACCATCGCCCGGCGGGTGGAGAGCTACTCCGGGCCGGAGGTGCCCCTGCGGTGGCTGTGCAACAGCGTTGGCATGGATGCAAAGGACCTTGCATGGTATTTTGAAAACGGCTATTTCGCAAACCTCAGTCTGGACTTGGACCAAAAGGTGGTCCGCAAACGGACCGTGCCCCGCTACGACCCGAAACGGGGCTGAACCCTTACAGCTGAAACAGAAAGGAGTATTTTCATGGGACTTTTTGATAAGATGAAACAGGCCGCTGCCACCGCCGGTGGAAACCAGACCGTCACCTTTACCTTTCAGGCTCTGCCGGAAAGCCTTGCCCAGATGCAGGAGCTGCCGGAGGCCAGCCTGGACACCCCCTTCAAGGCCGCAGCCCTCACCGTCTGCGCGCTGTGCGCCTACGGTGCCGACAAGGCCATCGGGCAGGAGATGCTCAACTGGCTGCGCGGCCCCCGCCCGCTGAACGGGCAGGACATCTCCTTTTTGAACGACCGCTTCCGGGACGGCAAGAGCTACATCCCCTTCTCCTACTTTGTGGGCGCGTCGCCGGAAAACGGCTATACCCCCCGCCAGCCCTTCACCCTTCTGGTGGGCAGCAACCACACCTCTTATGTGGAGGATGGCTATTGCAAGCTCTTCATCCCCTGCGGCGGTGCCGATGACCCCCGGCCCATCAAGCTGCGCCGCAAGGGCAACGGGCAGTGGTTTTTGTGGGAGCAGTACCTGATGACCGGCATCCGCATCCCCACGTCTGCCGACCCGTGGGCCTGAGATGAAGGGCCTGACCATGCGGCTCTTTGCCGCCGCGCTGGCGCTGACCCTGAGCCTTGCGGGCTGCGGGCCGGTGGACGGCGACCCCATCCGCTCCGGCGCGGCAGCTTCGGACAGCGCTTCCCGGCCGGACGCTGTGACCGTGGCGCAGCTGCGGCAGCAGGCCGAACAGAACGGCAGCCTTGCCGCAGTGCTCTATCTGGGCAGCGTCCCGGAGCGCACCGCCGATGTGGACGCTGCGCTGGACAGCCTGCAGGAACAGCCGTGGCAGTTTGTTGCGGACATCCCGGCAGACCACCGGGTCGCAGCGCCGGGCGGCGGGCGGGAGTTGTACTGCCTCTTCGCTGTCAGCAGCCGGGACACCCTGTTCCTCTACGAAAAGCAGGACCACCAGTACCCGCACCAGACGGGCCGGGAGCTGTATTGCGGGCGGGATGGTCAACCCGTGCTGCTGCTGTGCAACGGCACCCCGGACACCCCCGACATCATGGCGGTGGTCTACTGCACCACCGGCCGCGCGCTGGACTGGTCGCCCCAGCTTTCCGCCTCCACCGGCAGCCCTGTGCCAGTGGAGGGCGTAGACGATTTTTCCAACCACCCAACGCCCGGCGCTGCCTCCTGAGGCGCGCCCCGGCAGGGCATGAGAAAGGAGAACCCATGAAAAACCTGAAACTTCTGGCCGCCCTGCTGGCGCTGGCCATCGGTCTGGCGGGCTGCGGCAACGGCAGCAGCACCCCCAGCTCCAAGCCCGAAAACAGGCTGGACGGAGACAACATGATCGCCTCCAACACCCAAAAGCAGGAATATGAGGAGCCGGAGGACGTGACCTACATGCGCCTTCTGGCAGGGGAGGACGAATACCGCGCCTGTGTGCTGTATCTGGGCGGCTCCTACGAGATCACCACCGATGTGCAGCAGGTGCTGGATAGCCAGACCGACCTGCGGGAGCTGTGGGGCTTTGTCTACGACATCCCGCAGGATCACTGGGTCGTGGCACCGGATGGCGGGTGCGACCTGTACTGCATCTTCCCGCAGGAGGCGCAGGCCACCCTGTTCGTCTACGAGACGAGCCTGACAGACGATGCCGAAAAACCGCTCCAGCGCGGGAAACAGCTCTATTACAGTGAGGACGGTCAGCCCATCCTGCTGCTGTGCAACATCAGCGATATCGTTCCCAACACCGAGGTGGAACTGTACCCCAGCACCGGCGAAGAGCTGGTATTCAGCCCCTTCCTTTCCGGCGAGAACGGCCATGTGGTGGAAGCCGAGGGCGTGTGCGATTTTACCATCTACCCGGAAGGGGACGACTGGATCTCCGTTGCCGACCCGTGGTCGCTGGAGGGTAACTGGCTGGAGTTCGCCCGCGACACCGACGAGGGCTATTTTGAGACCGACCCGGCAGATGCCGATGCCATGTGCTTCCTGCCCACGGATACCGAGACCGAGGGCGACCAGCTGCCCCTGACCGCCAGCTACATCACCCCCTACCCGGAGCTGAACGTGGAAGAGGCAGAGCTGTTCTACCACGATGGCACCCCGGAGGTGCCCTTCCAGTCCAATCAGGAGTGGTACGCCACCTTTACCGGGGAGGACGGCTCCCGCTACGCCGTTACGCTGGAGGACGAGGACACCCTTGCCCTGAAGTTCTATCTGGAGAACGAGGAAAGCTACATGAGCCTGGTCAGCACCGTTTACTTTGCGCGGCAGGAGGCCATGGGCTGACCGCCGCCGACCCACACCGGGAGGAATGCACCATGAAACACACCAAAAAAATCACCATCCTCCACTCCAATGATCTGCACGGAGATTTTCTGGCAGAGCAGGTGGACGAAAAACTGGTGGGCGGCGTTTCCATGCTGTCCGGCTACATCGAAAAGGTGAGGGCAGAGGAGCCCAACACCATCTACGCCATTGCAGGTGATATGTTCCGGGGCTCGGTCATTGATTCCGAATACAAGGGGCTTTCCACCATCGAGATCATGAACGCCCTTGCCCCGGACATCGTCACCATCGGCAACCACGAGGTGGATTACGGCATCGCCCACCTGCTGTTCATCGAAAAATGTGCCCGGTTCCCCATCATCAACGCCAACCTCTACATCAAAAACACCCCCACCCGGCTGTTCACCCCCTACAAGATCCTGCGGGTGGACGGCATGAACATCCTCTTCATCGGCATCATCACGCAGGATGTCATCAACCAGACCAAATCCGAATCGCTGGTGGGCTCCTTTGTGGACACCGCCGCCGCTGCCGCCGAGGTGGGCAAGATCTGCAACGCCCACAACAGCATCGACATTGACTTCACCGTGCTGCTGACCCACATCGGCTTTGAGGAGGACCGCCACCTGGCCCGCCAGCTGGACCCGGCCTGGGGGGTGGACCTGATCATCGGCGGGCACAGCCACACCTACCTGGAACACGAGGTGGAGGAAAACGGCGTGATCATTGCACAGGCGGGCACCGGCACCGACCAGATCGGGCGCTTTGATATCATTGTGGACACCGACAACAACTGCATCGATTCCTACACATGGCGCACCGTGCCCATCTGCGCCGAGACCTGCCCCCGCAACCCTGCCATGGAGCAGGTGCTGCACCGCTTCACCAGCCAGGTGGACGAAAAGTACAGCCACATCGTAGGGCGCTTCCGCCGGGAGCTGACCCACCCCCAGCGCACCCGGGAGACCGAGCTGGGCAACCTGTTTGCGGATATCTTCACCCGCAGCCTTGGCATTGATGTCATGCTCATCGGCTCCGGCAGCATCCGGGCCGAAAAGCTGGGCCCCATTGTCACCTACGGCGACCTCATCGAGGGCTTCCCCTACGACGACGGCGTGTTCATGTTCAAGGTGACAGGCCAGCAGCTGCGCCAGATGCTCCACTACATGCTGCGGGAGGAGGCCTACACCGGCCACACCGAGTTCTACCAGCTGCCCTCCACCCTGCGGCTGCGCTACGACCGCGCCAAGGGCGACTTTGATTACTTTACCTACTGCGGCAAGGAGGTGGGTAAGGAGATCGGCGACGATGCCCTGTTCACCGTGGGCCTGCAGAACTACCACTTCAAAAACATCGAGAGCTTTTTCAACATCTCCTACGATACCATCTGCAAGATCCAGAAGCCCCGCAGCGTGGCTACCTCCTGCCAGGATATCCTGATGGAATATTTCCGGGAGCACGAGATGCTGGATGCGGCGGTGGACGGCAGAATGACCATTCTGCCCCCTGCCGGGCAATGACCGCTTTTTGAAAAAAGGGTACCCTTTTTTCGGCAGAAGCTGACGCTTCTCCCGAATGGGGCCCTGAAAAAATAAATTTTACCATAGAAAGGAGCACCCCATGAAACAACGATTCACAAAACGAACGCGCCTGGTCAGTGCTCTGCTGACACTGGCTATGGTGTTCACCTTCCAGCCCTTCAGCGCCTTTGCGGCGAGCACAGGAATTGCTTTTGATTCGCCGGATTTTGTACTGAAATTCAAGGATGCAGAATTTCAGCGCTTTCTCAAAGAAAGATGTGACACAAACCACAATGGCAAGCTCGATGCGCAGGAACTCAGCATCACAGAGATGACGATCCCTGACGATTACAAGATCAAAAATCTTGAGGGAATCCGTTTCTTTGAAGATCTCGAAACGCTGGATTGCCACGGTATCGGCTTGACAACACTTAATGTTGGCAAAAATTTCAAACTGAGGGAGCTGGATTGTTCCTATAATCAACTGAAAGAGTATTATCCTATTCTTTCAAGCGGACTGAAAATATTGAATTGCTCCCATAATAACCTGACCTACATGGATCTGGGCATTCTCCATGGGCTGAAACTTGAGGAGGTAGATTGCTCCTATAACAAAATATGGCGAATCGTAATGCGGAGCGAAGAGGAACTGGTCAAATTTGATTGTTCCAACAACGAACTGATGGCGCTGGATGTTAGCCGTTGCTACCAGCTAAAACAGTTGAATTGCTCTGTAAATCAACTGGTAGAGCTGGATGTCAAAAACCAGACTAACCTGACACTGCTGGATTGTCACCATAATGAATTGACAGAACTGGACGTAAGCCGGAATCAGAATCTGGCATCGCTGACGTGTGATGGAAATCAGCTGACAACGCTGGACTTGAGGAAGAATACCAGCTTGAGCCATCTGAGCTGTTCGGAAAACCGGCTGGCTTGTGTGGACTTTTCCAATATGGTCGGAAGCACTATAAATGCTGATGGAAACAGGCACCCTATCGCAGTCCTTACAAACGGAACGTTTGACCTGAACACTCTGCACGGCTTTAACGTGGGAAAGGCAAGCAACTGGCACGGCGGCTCTGTTTCTGGCACGATTCTGACAGTGGAAGATGGCAAGGATGAGGTGAGCTACCAATACGATTGCGGCAAGGGAGTAAAACCTACATTCATCTTTGAAACCAGTCTGCCCATCAATGAGAAAAATTTCCCTGACCCTAACTTTAGAAAGTACATCAAAAACTACAAAGCAAGTGGCAGAGATGTCCTCACGGTGGAAGAACAAAGAAAAGTCGAAAGTATCGAAGTCAAAGGATGGAACATCAGCAACTTAAAAGGCATTGAGGCGTTCCCCAACCTGAAAGAGTTGAATTGCGAAAACAATTCTATCCAGAAATTAGACCTGAGACAGAATCCAGAGTTGGAAAAATTGATATGCAATACGAATCAACTGACCCAGCTGGACCTGAGCAAGAATCCCAAAATTTACCATCTGATTTGCTCTGGGAACCAATTGAAACAGCTGGATGTATCGCATCTGAAAGATTTGGTGACGCTCGATTGCTCGCACAACGATCTGGCGCAACTGGATGTCAAAAATAGTATATTCCTGGTAACACTCAACTGTTCCGCAAATCAGTTGACAGAGCTGGACGCAGATGTGAAACATAAGACCCGTTTGGTAAGTGTGGAATGCCAAAACAACCAGCTGACAACGCTGATTCTGGGCCAAAATAAACTGCTGAAGAAACTGAATTGTGCCCATAATCAGTTGACCCAGCTGAATTTGGACAATATGAGTGCCTTGGAGGAGCTGAACTGCTTCGACAACCAGCTAACCGTGTTGGACGTAAGCAGCAGTCAAAACTTGACTAAATTGTGGCTTGGGGATAACCATCTCACCAGCCTGAATTTGGACAACAACCCGAATCTCAATTTCAGTTCTACTGATATTTACAGCGGTGAAAACGTTTACACCGTTACCCTGAACCCTGACCGTACGTTTGACCTGCGAAATCTGCCCGGGAACTTTGATGTAACCCGGGTTACAGGATGGGAGCATGGCAAAGCCAACGGGAACATTCTGACAGTCGATGAAGGCACAAACGTAGTGTACTACGCTTATAAGTGCAGAAGCGATATAATGGAAGTAAGTTTCAAACTGAATGTGACTGGCACCGGCGGCTCCACTGGTGGTGGTTCCACTGGCGGCGGCTCTACCGGCGGCTCCACTGGCGGCGACTCCACGATTCCCCCGGAGGCGGGCAAGTACCAGCTGACAGTGACCGACGGTGTTGCCACGGTGAACGGCAGCACCGGTGCTGTGCTGAACGTGAAGCCCGGCGATACGGTGACCCTGACGGCAGACACCACCAAGTTCCCGGAGAACGAGGAGTTTGGCTGGTGGGAGATCACCCCCTATGGGTCTGTTTCCAACACCCTGACGGGCCAGTACCAGCGGACCGCAACCTTTACGATGCCCAATGAAAATGTCTCTGCCCGCGCCATGTCCAAGAGCGCCGGTGTCTCCACCGGTGGCGACGACGGCGGTGGTGGCGGCGGCGCGGCCATCCTGCTGGTGGGCGGCGCAGCCGTGGCCGGTCTGGTGGGTTACGGCGTGTACAGCTATGTTTCCGAGCAGCAGCTGAAAGCCCTGCTGCCGGAGGGCGTGGCCATGCCGGAGAACCGTGCCCAGACTGCCCTGCTGCTGTGGAACACCGCAGGCCGTCCTGAGCCTGCCGAAGCCCCGGCCTTCAAGGACGTTGCAGACCCGGACACCGCCAAGGCGGCGCAGTGGTGCGTGGAGCACGGCCTGATGGACCAGAAGCTGGGCGGCCGCTTTGCCCCCGACAACTCCGACCCGGCCTACAAGACCCTGAATGCCTATCAGCAGCTGGTGGGGTAATTTCTCAGGATAACCCTCAC
>OBBK01000052.1_pt1 | contig 15444 bp, 10 predicted proteins | sample 1495821 | NCBI WGS metagenome assembly OBBK01 (sample SAMN01915225, study PRJEB22387) | human gut metagenome | isolation source: stool | host: Homo sapiens | place: USA
ATTTTAGTGCATTATTTTTTAAGAGGAGAGGGTTTTTTATGGGCCTTTTTAACAGGATTATTGATAAGATGGTCAGCGATAAAGTTCCATTTAAAAAGAGAAAAAGGCTGATTGTTTTTGTTGCAATCATAACCCTTCTTTCAATGACAACAGCAACGGTTGCGTGGTTCACGGTAAATACATTTGCAGGTGTGGACAAGCTTGACCTCAATATCAGCCTTGCCGCACAACTTAAAGTCAGTATGGAAAACCACGGAAAAGACCTTGAAAAATACGGCAAGGTAATCACAAATGAAATGATTGACGATTACCTTAAAAAGCACGGTTCAAGCCTTGAAGATACGGTGCTTGACCCTGTTACAACAAGAGAGGGTACAGAGTTCACCAATCAGCGCGGCACAGTCAGAGAGCCTAACAAGCACAGCTACCTTGAGTTTGAATGCTACTTCATCGCAACCGAGGAAATGTGGGTTCACCTCACAACCGAAAGCACAAAAGCAGGCGCTGATGACGGTACAAAGGTATCGACAGAATCAACCGGTGCAAAGGCTGATGTAGTAAATTGTGCGAGAGTTGATTTCACAGCCGAGGGAACAGGCAACGGCACAACAATTTATGAGCCGAACAGAAGCACTCCCGTAAACGGACAGACAACTTTTGATTTGCCGTCAGGTTCAATGGTTTACTCTAACAACACAAGACTTTTCCATCTTAATCAGCTCGAACCTGTTAAGGTAACAGTTCGCCTTTGGATTGAGGGTAACGACCCCGAGTGTGATGACGATGTTCAGGATGCACAGCTTTCTGTACAGCTTGGCTTTATCGGATGCGATAAGGACAATAAACCAATATCATAATTAAACAAGATCCCGTAGGGGCGGTCATCGGCCGCCCGCCCTGGAGAAGCTGTCATTCAACGCAGATTTCAGACAGGAGAAAAATTATGGGTTAATGAAATACGCACAATCCGACAGTTAAACGGATACAACTTTGAGGGGAGAGAAAAACTTGTTCGGAAAAAAGAAACCAAAAATTGAACAACCGATTACTCCCGAGGAGTTAAGTCGCTTAAACGATAAGAAAATGGCAGATGCCGAGATTGAACATTTTCATGTGAAAAATGATTCAATCGAGATTGTAAAATACAAAAAGCGCAGACGGCTTTTGAGCATTATCCTTTCGGTCTGCATAATCATTCTTCTTATTCTGTTCATTGTTTCAACGCTTGTAACGCAATGGGGCGACTTGATTATCAGCATTGATTCTCCTGCCGTAAAAAAAGGTATCGTGCTTAGCGAAGACGCTGACTTCAAAACTCAGTGTGCTTCACTTACAGCGAAGCAGGTTAAGGATGTTACAAACATTACATATTCATGGCTTCCTGTTGACCTTGACACAAGCAAGGACGGTGCGCACAACGGCAAAAACTATGTTGCTTATACTTTCTATTGTAAAAATAACGGAGAGGTCGAGCTTGACTATGACGCAGTGCTTGAAATCACAGGTGCGGCGAAGTCGGCAGATGAAGCAACCCGAGTTATGATTTACAAAAACGGCAAGAGCTCAATTTACGGCAAAGGTCAGTACAAAGACAGAAGTAAAGCCGAAACCGATTGCACAAAGTTTGTAAGCGATAAGGAAGTTTATAAAACATCAACCGAAAAATTCAAGGTTGGCGATATTGATAAATACACAATCGTAATTTGGATTGAGGGTAACGACCCCGAATGTATCGACGATATCCGAAACGGTCATGTAAGAATGAGAATGCTGTTCTCGGTTCGTGACGATGAAGAATCCACAGCAAAACCGTAATTTTCGGTACAGTATTACATCAACTTGGTATTATGTGCCTCGGCACTGATATAGCAAAAAATCCCTATGGTGTTTTAGGGACAAAAATTAATTTTATTTAGGAGGAATTTCTCTATGAAAACAACATCAAGAAAGAGATTATTAATCTCTTCCGTAGCAATGCTCCTCGTGGCAATGCTCGCACTTGGTACAGCAACATTCGCTTGGTTCACAACTGACACAACAACTCAGGCAACAGGTATCTCTGTTCAGACATCTAAGAAGTCATTGCTCTTAGTATCAAGCAGAACTTCTGATTGGATAGACAACCTCAACTATAACTTTGGTACAGATACAGCTAAAAAGCTTCTCCAGCCGGCATCATCATATGACGGTGCAAACTGGTACAAAGCTCAGGCTGTAAATGGTATGTCAGGTGCTGCTACAAGCGGTGAGAAAATTACTGGTGTTGGTACAACTGCTGCTGAAGGCAATGTATTCTGCAATATGCTCAATGTTAAGAACACAGGTGCTGAGCCTGCTACTAATGTTACGATTACAGCAAATATTTCTGAAACAGCTGTTACAAGTGGTAAAAACTACCTCCGTGTAGCTCTTGTTCCTTCTGATTGTACAGCAGACAACGGTCGTGGTACTGCAACGGTTGTAAGTGCTGAGGAATTTAGAAAGGACATTTACAGTGCTGGTGCTGACGCTGCTAAGCCTGTTGAATATGTTGGTGATAGCGTAGCAGACAAAAAAGGTGCAATCAAAGCAGCTGATTTAGATGTTCAAACAAATGGTAACTCAATCTCTGTTAAAGCTGGTACTCTTAAACAGAATGAGGCTAAGTACTATATGCTTATCGTATGGTTTGAAGGCCAGGATGAGGATTGCCAGGATGCATTTGCTGGTAACGAGATGCCAAACATCAATTTCACAATTACAGCTGATAAGTAATTTATAAATTAACAGTTAGTAAAACATAATATTAAGCAAATTATTTGATCGGAGTCCCCTTGCATGAAAAAAGTGTTAAAAAAGATAATCAATGTTATTATAGATATTGTTGTTATACTGGTTTTGGTAGTATCAATACTTATTGTTACATTATCATTAACATCTAAATCATCAGGGGTCCCCAATATTTTCGGCATTGCACCCCTCAGCGTTCAGACTGATTCAATGGAGGACACAATTAACGTTGGTGATTTAATTTTCAGTGATGTTACAAATGACCCTTCATATGAATATCAGAAAGGTGACATTGTTACATTCCCAATCACAGTCAACGGTGAGTCCGTTCTTAACACCCACCGAATTGTAGAGGTTGTTAAGGATGACAACATTACCTACTACAGAACACAGGGTGACAATAAGAAAACCAACCCTGAGCCCGATGAAGAACTTCAAACTTCTTCATCAATTGTCGCCAAATACACAGGTACGAAGATTGGCGGCGTGGGTAACTTTTTAAGCTTTATCAGAACTCAGCTTGGATTTTTCCTCTGCGTTCTGCTTCCGATGATTATTTTCTTTGTTTATGAAGCGGTTCGTGTTGTTCTCAACCTGCTTGCCTACAATAAAGAAAAAACTCTCGAAGAGGCAAAGCTTGCGGTTGATTCCGCAGAGCTTACCGAAGAACAGAAAAAGAGAGCTATTGAGGAATATCTTGCCTCCGTCGGAGAAAATCAGGACAAGGCGGAAAATGAGCCTGAAGTACAAACACCTGCTGACGGCAATAATTCCGCTGATAATTCCGATTAAGTTATGACAAATTTGTCCCTAACGCATTCATAGCGTTTATCGTAACGGTATATTTCTTTCTCAGCATCAAAGCTGAGAAAGAAATACAGTTACATACTGTAGGGGCGGTCATCGGCCGCCCGCCTTGAAGAATCTGTCCTTTATGACAGATTTCAGATAGGAATTTAGAAATGTGTTCTTACACAAAAGATGAGAGTAGATTTTTTTAAGGAGACGAAGTACCGTGGATACAGTATTTAAATTTCTTTTTGAATTTCTCGGTCAGTTTTTTGGCTCATTATGGTCAATAATCACCGGGTTATTTGGCGGAGTAGGCAATGCCTTTGATTTTTCCGCTTATGTAAACATTATTAATGCCTATACCACGGAGCTTGGCGGCCTCGCATGGGTAATTGCGATTATTGCCATTGTGCTTCTGGTAGCTGTGCTAGCACTTTGCGTATGGCTTATTGTCGTCGCTGTAAAAAAGTTTATTCGTTCGCACAGAAGAAGAAAAGATACAGATTCTCTTGTTAAAGAGGTTCAGGCACTCAACAAAGAGGTTATGAGACTCAACCTTGAAAAGGATAAGATTCTCTCTATGAAGGTTTCACAGATTGGTCTTAACCCCAACGAGATTTCAGAGCTTACAGGCGAAGAAATCGAGTCGCTCAACAACGGCGAAGAAGAGGACACAGGCGAAAGCCGTTTCTACAAACTTACGGAAATCGACCACCTTTGGGCAGATTATGTTCCGCCGGTTTATGACAACGATATCACACTTCCCGAGTTCTGTGAGCGTTTCAGACTCTTTGCTTGTTCACAGCTTGGTCTTTACTACGATATAAAGCTTATCAGACTTTTTGTTGCTGCGTTTGCATCTACCAGACTTATTATCCTTCAGGGTATTTCAGGTACAGGTAAAACTTCACTTGCTTACGCTTTTGGTAAGTTTGTAAACAATCCTTCAATCGTTGCTTCCGTTCAGCCGTCATGGCGCGACAGAACAGAGCTTTTCGGTTACTTCAACGAATTTACAAAGAAGTTCAACGAAACCGAGCTTCTCCGTGCAATGTATGAGGCATCGTATAACGAAAACATCTATGCGGTAATCCTCGATGAAATGAACATCGCTCGAGTTGAGTATTACTTTGCCGAGATGCTTTCAATTCTTGAAATGCCGTCAAGAGATGAATGGGTTGTTGATATCATCCCGAACTCTTGGCCGTCTGACCCGAAGCATATCGTGAACGGTCAGCTCAAAATTCCGCCGAATATGTGGTACATCGGTACTGCGAATAACGATGACTCGACATTTGCTATCACAGATAAGGTTTATGACCGTGCTATGCCGATTAACATCGACACAAAGGGTGTTCCTTTTGAAGCACCTCTCACAGACTCTGTATACATTTCATACAAACATTTTGAGTACATCCTCAATGCCGCTAAGGTTCAATTTGTTGTTTCGGAAGAGAACCTCAAAAAGATTGCCCTTCTGGATGATTATGTTATTGAGCATTTCCGTATAGCTTTTGGTAACCGTATTGTAAAACAGCTTCGTGACTTTGTTCCTGCTTATGTCGGAACAGGCGGTACAGAGCTTGACGGTCTTGACTATGTTCTTGCCCGCAAGGTATTTAGAAAATTTGAGTCACTCAATCTTTCATACATTCGTGATGAAATAGATGGCCTTTGTGCGTATATTGACGAGCTTTTCGGCGAAGAAAATATGACTGAGAGCAAGGATTATCTCCGTATGCTCAAGAAGCTTGTATAATTTTAGCAATTCAGGGCGAACTCTGTTCGCCCTTTGCTTGGTGAAAGGACTTTGTCCCTTTAGCGGTAAAACTATCTGATTGGAGAAAAATCAATGGCTGATTTTGGTAAATATTTCAGAGCATATATGTATATGCAGGACATTCTGAAAAATGATTTTACTTACAATTACATAACAGAAGGCCTTAAGGACGGCGATAAGGGCGAGGATAAGCTCGACGGTAAGACCAACGAAAAGGTAATTGATATGGAATGGGTTGTTGCCATTGAGGAAACACTTCCGTACATTCAGAAAGCAATAGACGAACAGCGCCGTTTTATTAAGCAGGTTGACAATGTTGTTAGAGTTGAGCTTGCAAAAAAGATTGGCCCCGAGTCTGTTAAGCACCTTTCGCAGCACACTAACTTTATCGCCAAGGTTGAGGGTGATATGGTAACGCCTAACAAAATCCTCACAATTGAGCGTGAAGAAAGCTTTGCTATTTATGAAAACCGTGTGCTTATGACACTGATTCGCAAAGCGCTTCACTTTGTTGACGATAAATATTCAAAAATGAAAGATGTGCCGAACGACAGCTATAATAAAATTTCTATGGTTCGCCACATTGATTTTAATGAGAAAAAAGTAGATTTTAATCTTAACTATATAAATGAATCTCACGAAACTCTTGCAGATGACCTTGATGTTCTTGATGTTTCTCAGCTTTCGGACTTTGACCGAATCAGAAGAATCAGAACAACCCTTAATGAGTTTTTAAACACTCAGTTGATTAAGGAAATCTCAAAAGAGCCTGAGGTTCGTCCACCGCTCATGCAGACCAACCTTCTCAAAAAGAACCCCAACTTTAAAAGAGTGGTTGAGCTGTGGAACTTTCTCGACAGTTACAAGCGTAAAGGCTTTGAGGTTGTAAGCGAGGAATACAACGGCAAAATGACAGATACTGTTCAGCAGGATGTTTACTTTGCGATGGGATTCCAGCATTTTATGATGTCTATTGCTACAAACCCGGGACTTCGTTCAATCCTTAAGGAACAGTACGACGCTGAAAATGCACGAATTGCCGAGGAAGAATCAAAGCCGCAGAAGACCCGCGAGGCGGTTATGCAGGCACAGCTTGATGCTGTTCGTAAAGAGGAGATGGAAATCCGCCTTCGTGAAATCCGTGAACGCGAAAAGAAAATTCTTGACCTCACGAATGAAATCAAGAATTTAAAGGTTATAATTGATCAGAAAGAACAGCAGATTCTCACTCTCAGGGGCAGGGTTTCTGCTCTTGAAGACCAACTTGAAGAGGTTAAGAAAGAGCTTCAGCAGACAAAACTCAAGTTGATGGAGGCAGAAAAGAGAATTGCCGAGCTTGAGGAAGAAAATCAGCAGTTAAAAGATACTATTGAAGAGTTGAATAAAACGATTGATGAACTCAATCAGACTATTGACACACTCAATAAAAAAATAGTAGAATTAAATAACAGAATTCTCGTGCTTGTGCAGGAGAATGCTCGTTTGCAGACAAAGGTGAAAGAGCAGGAAACTGTTATCGCCGAGCAGAAGGCTCATATTGCAGAGCTTGAAACTCAGGTTGCTGAGCAGCTTGCAAAGATTACGGCTCTTACGGAAAACCTTGAAAAATGTCATGCGCAGATTGAAGAGGACGCTCGTAAGATTACCGATTTGTCTGACAAAAATGAGAAGCTCACTGAAACTCTCCAAACCGAACGCATTCAGCATAAGGAAACAGTCGACAAAATGAATGCCGATTTTGCTGAAGAAAAACAGCAGATGAACGATGCTCATTCGGCAGAGGTTGAATCGCTTAACCATAAATTCAACGATGCAGAGGCTGAACATAACACTTATGTAGCAAAGCTGAATGCAGACTTTGCCGCAAGGGCAAATGAAACAGAGCAAAAGCATCTTAAAGAGCTTGCAGATAAAGAAGAAACTCACAAGAATGAACTTGCTGAAATTAAGGAAGCCAACCTTAAATCATCAGCCGCAAGCAATGCCGCTCACGCTTCTGAGCTTAAAAAGGCTTATAAGTCGGTTGACAAAAAGGTTGAGCTTGCAGAAAAAGCTTGTGAAAAGCGTATGAAAGCCAAGGTTGCCGAGGTTAAAAAAGAGGCTCAGGCTGAAATTCGCAAAGCCGAAAAGAAAGCAAGCGAAAAAATCAGCCTTGCTAAGGATGAAATTAAATCTGTCAAGGATACAGGCGATTTGTTCGTTCGTGACTATGGCTTCGGCAGTGTTGCAGTTGTTTCAAAATATGCCGAAGAGCTTGCAAAATTCGGCAAGCTTTCAATCGCAGACGAGCTTATAAACGCACAGAAAAGCGTAAGATCTCTTTGCATATGCAGAAGTAAAAAGGGTGTTGTGCTTGCAGGCTTTTCACAGAGCGGCGCAAGCGTATATAATGTTTATAAAAAGCAGGCAGATCTTACTGTTGCATTTAACGATTTGTGTTCAATGCTGAAAGGTATGAGCAATCTGCCGATTGTAATTACATTCTCCGGTGTTGACAGACCGTTTGTGATGAATTTTGAAAACATCGTAAGAGATGCAACCAAAAGAAAAACAACTGTTTTCCATAACAAAACTCTGAAAGCAAACGGATTTGTTTCAGTTTACTTTGGTAAAGAATAAGGGGCAAAAATGAAAAACTCTACTGCGCCCAACAGAAAAACGGGCAGAATGATTGCTAAAAATTTAATAGTTCTGTTCACTGTTGCACTTGCCGGCTTTTGCGGCATTCAGGCGTGGTTTACGGATAAGAGTTCAGCCGAAGCCGACGGTATAAATGTTGAGTGTCAGGCACCTGACGGTATTAAAATTGCTGTTGTTAAGCATAACGATCCGGCTCCTAAAGACACAGAATATACAGTGGGTAATATTAAGCTTAATAAAACTAATTGCAAATTTCTTGAGAATCTTCAGTTGACCGAAATAACCAGTGACGGCACAGATTTTTATAAACCGGCTTTGATTCAAACAGGCGGTCAAGCTCAAGTTGATACAAAAGCAGATTGGAGTCCAGCTGCTGCAAATCAGCATTATTTGTCATTTGACCTTTACATTCGTTCAAAATCGCAGTATAATATAGCGATAGGCAAAAAATCAACAATAAAACCGGATGCTCCTCAACTCACAAGTCAAGACGGTACGGGCATTAAAAATAAAAGCAAGTACGGTAATTTTTCAAGAGATTCCGTAGTTGGTGCAGTAAGATTTTCGGTTGTTGACTATAAATCCGCTCCTCCTTTAAAAAAGCTCCTGTGGTTGCCGGCTCCGAATATCTTGTTGGAGCAGACGACTGACGTGTACACTTTGTCAGACGATATGCCAAGCGGAGAATCGTACAGTCATGTATACTATGACACGAATAGAGTACAACACACAGTCAGCAGTACTGATGTTGATAAGGCGTTTGTTGTGAATAATGATGGTTTTGACGGCGGAAAATTTACCTATGAGCTTGGTCAAAACCAAAACATTGCACAACTTAAAAAGTCCTCAGATACCGATACCGATCCATACTACGGCGACTACGGCGCTATGGTAACCTGTAATATGTGGATTGAGGGCGAAGACGCAGAGGCAAGACTTGCCCTTGTAAACGGAAAATTTAAGGTTAATCTTGTATTGACAAAAGAGACAAAATAAAGTTGATTTTAAAGTAGGAAAGGAGAATTTTTGATGAAGTTGAAAGATAAGGTTTGTAACTTTCTCAACGGTTTAGTTGACTCAAGACTGAATAACACAAAAAAGGTCACGACTTCATATGTTGCTCTTTTTCTTGTTTTAAGTATTTTCGCAGTATCTACCTTTTCATGGTTCACAATAAGAGATACGGCAACTATTGATTCAGATCCCTTTTCTCTTGAATCTGCTGCCGGAATGAGAGTTAATAAGGGTGAAGAAATAAGAAATACAATCACCGTAAAACAGGCAAAGCTGAAAGAAGCATCAAGTGTTGACGGTCGCAATATGTTTTTTCCTGTAGATCGCGGATACGGCGTTGAAGGACAAAGCGTTGACACAAGCGAAATGAAATTTCGTGAAGGCACAGTAGGAGATAAAAATAACGGATACATATACAGCGATTTTACCCTTACCGGTCAAACAGGCGGTCAGGTTGAGGTATATGTAAAAAGTTACAAAGTTGAGGTAACAAATAAATATACAAAAAAGACAGAAGTTTATGACGGTGCAACACATATTACTGTTGACGGCAACAAAAAGCCATCGACATATCTGGCATATCAGAATCCTTGCCCAATAAGGATTGCATTCATCAGAAACAGTGCTGAGGCTTCGACCGTTATTGATCCCACTGCAATTATTGACAGCTACGCTGACGAATGTCAGGCAGTAAGCTCTGTTAATTCGCTCGGCTCGGCAACAACCACTCAAGCAAAGGGCAGGTCATTTTCCGACTACTATTTCGGTACAGGTGCTCCTCTTTTTACTCTTGACGGTCTTAAATCCCAAAACATAACCATGGTTGCTTGGCTTGAGGCAACCGGAGAGAACTGTGACGCTTACGAGGGTCAGAATGTGTCAATTACAGTTGAACTTGAAAGTAACTGGAAAGATATGGAATATGTTACTTTCGTTGACAAAACAAAAGGTGATGCTGACAATGACGAAAATACGGAACTCATGTGGGTTGGCAATGCCGGATGTTTCCTTGTTATGACCTATTATGACGAAAACTTTCAAAATCCAAAGTCAGTAGTAATGAGTGCGTCAAAGACTAAGGTTAATGCTGAGGGAAAACCACAACCTATTGAATGGATAGCTTATCTGCCAAAGGATAAAATAACAAACATATCTTTTATGCGATATAGTAAAGTAAAAGAGAAAATTAAGCTTGACGGAACTAATGAGGTTGAGGTAGGCAGAATATATAATGTATGGCATACAACAGCTGAAGTAAATGATTGGATTAAAGCAAATAATAGTGGCAAAGGTGAAAAAGCGTTTAATTGGTCACATCAAATAAATAAAGAACACGGTCTTCAGACATACCGCACAGATGACGGAACTGCAACCGGAAATAAAGAAAATACCTATTATGCCGTACACGGTAACGGTTACGGCGATACCCCTACTGTTGCTGAAAATGTTGCCCCCTGTATCGGATATTGGGGTACAAAGTATCCCAACAGTTCAGGTGGCAGTGTTGAACCGACTACAACCGAACAACAGCCGACAACCGGAGATGCATATGCAGAGGCGGATATCGTAATTGATAACAAATTATGGTTTAATGATTATAATTGGTATAACGGCGGCGGAGGTCTGAGAAATCTGCTTAGTCAGAATGTTTTTGTACTAAAAGCCGTATTTAGCGATACACACGGTAATGAAACCGCTTATGCAATGAAACCGGAGAGCAGCGGAGATAAGTGTAAACTAAATAGGACAAGTGTTAAAGCCGGTTCGAAGCTTGTAAGATTTGATTTGTATATTTCTGATACAGATACAAAAAAATGCGGATATGATGTGCCTGATACCATTCAGCATACATTTGTAGTGCGTGAAGGTGGCAGTTCTTATAACATATCCTATGAATTGGTAAATGAAGGATCTGGCAAAATCATAAAAGTAGGCAATTGGGAAAATTAATTGATTAACACATTAAGGAGGTGTCACGATGAGAGAAAGACTTGCTCTTTTAAGGGAGTATTTGAAAAACAGACTTGCATTTGGCAAGAATAAAAAAACAAGAAAAGGTTTTATACTCACTATGGTGGCACTTGTTGAAGTACTTGCCATATCGGTTGTGTCCGTTTCGGCTTGGGTTGAAACTATTTCAACAATCACAATTAAAGCTGAGGGCGCAAAAATTGACAACTATGTTTATACTAATGCCGATATTGGCAGTGGTAATGGTTATTCAGGCAAAACCATTGACTTGACTAAATATTTCCGTGCTGCGGGTGGAGTGCATCTTGCTTCGGCTTCAAGTGCTGACGGTGAAAATATATTTTTCCCGATAAAGAAATCGGATGTTTCTGATTTTGGTGCTAATTCTTACAGATGTGCGGATGTAAACGATAAGAATGTTAATTATATTGACTTTTCATTTAATGTAAAGGTGGATAAAACCTTTAACGCGAATCATGCAGAGTTTTACCTTGATCAAGTACCTAAGATAACTATAGGTGGTGCAGATGTTTCAGGAAACCTTGTAAGAATGGCAATTACAGATACCGATACTCAAAATACGGTTGTATGCGGTTCTGAGGCAAGTAATAAAAATGTTGTCAGTAAAGCAGAGGGCAATCAAACTCCTGAGACTGTTCGTGCTTTTAGCGATTTTGTTGTTAATCCTGAATCTGAACCAACCGAGTTGTTTAGGGTTGATAAAGGAAGCAGTAAAACAATAAATATTAAAGTGTGGCTTCAGGATGATAAGGCGACTACTGAATATGCCGGTAAAACTGTTTCAATATCTGATGTTAAAATTGTAACTCAGAACAAAAAAGGCAATAAAGTGTATTTTGTTGACCGTACCGTAAATGAAGATATAAAAAATTGGACAAAGGGTGTAACATTTCAGCAGGGTGACAAAACTCCTGTAACGATGAAGTTTAATGAGAATTCGCATACATATTCCTGTGAATACACACCCGCCGCTGGCGATACAATAGTTAAGTTCACCTCGGGAAGTGTTACTTGGTCTACTGATATGAAGTCGCTCAATTCAGGCGACAGTATGTACTACACCGCCTATGGCGATCATAATAGCAGTAATGCCGGATACGGTACATGGGGCGAAGTGATTGAAATCAGTGTTTCAAGCAAAACCGCCGATGTACTCCCAGATACAGGCAATGTTTCAAGTGTATATATGGTTCCGGATAAAAATGACTCTTACAGTAAAGTTAGAATGCCATTTACTGCTGACAGGAATAAATGGGTCGGTTATATTGCAAAGGAAAAGGCAGACAACATGACTTTTTCTTTTACAAATAACGGTAATACATATAAAATTTCTGCTCCTAACAGAGGCAATTCAACGCTTTTTGTTGTTACTTCTGCTACAACAGGTTATTGGGACCCACCTGCTACTATTACTGTTACTGCAGGCACTAACGGTGCAGGAACTGCCTTAGGAGATCCTAAAGTTAGTTATGATAGTTTGAAAAGTACTACAATTTCTGTAACCCCCGGTACAAAGGTTAAGCTAGAAGCAAATCCTAAAACAGGTTTCGTATTGAAAAACTGGGTAATCAGCGGTACAAGTACCGTGGCAGACGGCATTGGCAGCGACGGTTCTTTTACCCCGACAGCTTCAGGTAACTATAACTTTACAGCCGTTTATGTTGAGTCGTTGACATTTGAGGCTTATGTCAGAACATATGACGGTGCAAGCCTTTCTGAAAACACAAATGGCGGCTCAGTTGAAATTAAGTGTGGAAACCAAAACTCGACTGTAGATTCCAACGATGGAACACACATTACACTCGATGCTGTTAAGGGCAGCACAGTTACATATTACGCAAAAGCTAAAGACGGATATGTTTTTGACGGCTGGTACACAGATGCAGACTGTAATAGTAAACCGGAGAATTCAAGTGATAAATATGAATTGGCTAATGTTGAGGCTTCCAAGAAGTTGTATGCGAAATTCAAAGTTGATACTTATACCGTAAAAGCATACGCTCAGCACGGTAACAATCCTCCTTCCGGTGATGCCGGTAATGTATCTTTTGATAATAATAATTATGCGTCTGAAGTAACAACAACGGTAAAGCGTAACGGAGAAGTAATTTTTTATGCTAAGCCTGAAAGCGGCTATGCTTTTATCGGTTGGTATAAGAGTGAAACTGCACCAGAACCGACGATAGCGGTTAAAGATTGTTTCTTAGATAACGGCGTCTATTCTAAAAAGATGACGATACAATATTCTGATGTAAAGACATATGCATTGTATGCAAGATTTAAGGCTTTGTGTACGGTAGAAGCCAAAGCGATGTACAACAACGAAAATGTTGATGAAGCCGGTACTGTAAAGGTTGCGGACAGAGCTGCAGGTAAAAGTTCATCTAAACCTGTTATGGAAGGCGACAATGTAACAGTTGAGGCTATTGCCAAAAAAGGTTACAAGTTTGCCGGTTGGTATACGGACATGGCTTGTAATAAACCGTATTCCACTGAAAACAACGATGTTTCACTTATAACCTTAAATAATGTTAGCAAGGGAATCACTCTGTATGCTAAGTTTGAGTTGGAGACAGGCGTTACATTTTACCTTAATGATGGAGGCTTGTGGTCAGGTGATAAGGCGAAACTTGCAGCGTATGTTTGGGATGATAATGGCAATAAGAAATGGCTTGAAGTATCTAAAACTGACTATGACAATTATTACAGCTTTGCTTTAGATAATAATCAATGGAAGCAAGTAATTTTTGTAAGATATGATCCGAGCAAAAATTTGAACGATTTCCCAACGAAAGATTGGAATGGCTATGTTTGGAATAAGACTTCTGATATAACAATTGATTACAATAATAATTGTTATGTTATAACATCTTCTCCAAATAACGGAGGAAGTTCAACCGGCTATTGGACATCATATACTCCAGGTCAGACTGCTAACATAGATATATATGTTTATACCGGAAATTGCTCGTGGTTTGACCATGATAGTGCTGTACTTGCCTATAGATTCAGCACCGATGATTCATTTAAGTCTGATTGCACTAAGGTGACTAAAGACGGAAAAACTTATTGGAAACTGAGTATTCCAACAGATAAGGATACTATTTATTTGTCAAGAGCTGCTTTGGGTGGTCACCATAATGAATTTAATACTTCTATAGATAAAAGTAAAAATTTGTTTACAGTAAATAATGATTTCAATGGTGGCGACTGGAGCACATATTAAAAATTCAACGGAGGTGAAACCATGAAGAAATCTAAATTTACACTTGTTATTGTACTCGGACTTGTACTGTGTTTGTTGTGTGGAACAACTACGACTTTTTCGTGGTTTAATCGTCCTGGAGTGCTACAGGGTGAATCCCTCTCTTGGCGTGGAGATTACAATGTGACCAACGGAGAAAATATTACTGCTGTTACTTATGTTGCTTCAAAACCTGACGGCAGTGAGTATAATACTGTTCCGTTTGATTTTAGTGGTTCGACAACTGTTCCCGCCCATGAAACAAAATATTTCTGTACAGAGGTAAAGAACACGGGAACTGCATCGCAGTCAATTTCTTTGTTCCTTAATAATTCGGAAACTAACACCCTTTCTGTCGGTGTGAACAGCCCCCTCAGAACCTACAGGAGATTTACCTCCGATTCACAAACAACATCTTATGTTACCAAGACACCGAGTAATGTGAATAAGAAGAATTTGTATATAGCTACGAATGTGGATGACCCTACGAAGTACACTATGCACACTTGGAAGAATGTAGATACCGATCCTACTGATAAAGAACTTAGCGGATACATTGAAGGTAAGTCTGTTAATTATGATAATGTAGATTATAAAATATCATATGTTACAATTTCTACGGAACACGACCACGCGAAGCTTTGGCTTGGTATTGGTGATTCTAAAAAGTGGTTCGGTAATGATTTAGTAATTACAGCTCAGAATAATACTTATGTTTTTAAAGAAAATGAATCTACAGCTATGAAACAGTCAGATCCGTCTGCCGGAATTTCAAGTTTTTATTCTAGAGCAGAAGCTGTAGTAGGTGAGACATTTGACTTAAGCGCAAAGGCACAGGGTACGGTGACTTACACATCGTCAAACATTGGTGTCGCAACAATTGATAATAACGGTAAGGTTATTGCCAATAAGGCAGGCAAGACTACTGTTACTGTTACATCTACGGGTGCGTACGGTGATAAAATAACGGCAAAATGTGAGCTTACCGTAAGCAAAGAACCGGTTAAAAGCTCGTATATTCCGATTGTTACGAATATGAAGATTGAAGGCACCACCGACAGCGATCCTGTTGTTACAAAGGTGTATTGGTATATCAAAAACGATACAGCATCCGACGCTGAATATTCACTTGGCGATCTGCAAATTTCACTTTAAAATTTTAAAATTTTAAATTTCCAAAAGGGTTGTTTTTACAGCCCTTTTTTATTATAAT
>OBBK01000070.1_pt1 | contig 14453 bp, 9 predicted proteins | sample 1495821 | NCBI WGS metagenome assembly OBBK01 (sample SAMN01915225, study PRJEB22387) | human gut metagenome | isolation source: stool | host: Homo sapiens | place: USA
TAAAATATCTTACTGCCAAATCTCCAAGTGGCAAGCCTAATGTTGTAATACCTGATGCAATTCCCATATATACAAACAATTCTCCGCCATTTGCATGTGGGAATAATCCTGTTACTGGATGAACAAAACTTACAGCTGCATCATAGAAAGCAGGTTTATATTTTTCCTCAACGAAGCGACCAAAAGTGTAACACATTGGATTAGCTAAAAATATAACTGCGAGTACTGGAACAATAGTATATCTTGTAATCGTATATTTTGTTGCCTTCTGTGCTACACTATATACTCGTTCCTCACCGATCAGTTTTATCAATGCACTTACTGCAGTCATCAATACTACTACAAGTGGAATAATACCCGTTACCCATCCCATAAAGGTTGTAGCACCTGCTTTAAATAACTCAATAAAACCGTTCGCTAAAAATGCTATAAAATCCATAAAAACTCCTCCTCTACATAAATTTATATTTTTATTTTTTTATAACAAATAGTATAAGAAAAAATCTTATACTATTTATTAAAATCCCTATTTTATCCTTTTTCTTTAACAGCTTTTTCTATTGCATCTAACATTTCTTTCACCATGACTTCAGGGTCTTTTGCACAAACTATACCGCTTGTACAACCTGTTCCATCAGCTCCACTTATAATTGTTTTATAAACATCTTTTCCTGTACTAATACCAGCTGCTTGCATAACTAATATATCGGCATCAATACTGCGAATAGCATTATTTGTAGCTTCAATATAAGACTTATCACTTACTGTACCTGTACCGATTAATTCAGTTGGTTCACATAATAAAATATCTGGTTTTAATGTTGCAATAGCTTGAGCTTCTTTTACCGAATCAGCACATACTACTGTATACATATCATTTTCTTTAGCTCTATTAATAACTTTTACTAATTCTTCTAATTTCAAAGAATGCTCTGCATGATTTAAAAATACAGCTTTTACGCCAGCTTCTGCCAAAGCTTCTGGTACAACATAACCCATACCTCTGCCAGCTTTTAAACTATCCATATGTTGTGCTGTAACTATCAAATTAGTTGTATTTTCAGCAATCATTCTCAAATCTACAAAAGGTGCTGTAAAAAATACATCAAAATCTTTTTCTTTAGCTATAGCATCTGCTGCTAATGCCAATTTTAAAAGTTTCTTCCCATATAAATATGATTTAGGATTTACCATAAAAAACGGTGTTTTTATTTTTCTCAAAATAATCTCCTCCATATTTTTAGTTTGTATTAAATATTTTGTGTACTAAATACTTTATAATATCTGCGTAAAATATCTTTTATGCCTTCTTTTAATAATGTTTTAACAGCAAAATAGTCTTTAGCTTCATTTTCTTGTAAATTTTTATATGCATTTAAAATAAAATCCGTATAAATATTTATTTTTGCTATACCTTCTTTAGCACAACGAGATAAATTTTCATCACCTGATGAAGAACCTCCATGTAACACTAATGGAACATCTAAAGCTTCTGATAATTCTTTTAAACGTTCAAAATTAATTACAGGTGTTCCTTTATAACTCCCATGTGCTGTACCGATAGATACTGCTAAGGAATCTAAATTTGTTTCTTGCGTCAATTTTATTGCTTCTTCTACAGAAGTATATACTGACTTAGCTTCACTTAATGCATCTACACTTACACCTGTACCAACATGTCCAATTTCAGCTTCTACACAAACATCATGTGCATGTGCATAATCTACTACCTCTTTTGTAATTCTAATATTTTCATCTAATGTTTCATTTGAAGCATCAATCATTACAGATGTAAAACCTAACTCAATAGCTCTTTTTATAAAATCAAAATCTTCACCATGGTCTAAATGTAATACTACAGGAACTTTTGCTTTATTAGCATAATATTTTCCTATATTAGCTGCTTCTTCTAGACTTTGATATTTACTATGCACCTGAGCAAAAGATAAAATCAATGGTAAATTCATTTCTTCTGCTACTTCTATATGAGCTTTTGCTGAAATTTCATCTACAAAATTAGCAGAAGGTATAGCAAAATGTTTTTGCTTTGCAGTAAGTAATAATTCTTTTGAAGACACTAACATATAAAAACCTCCTATTATTCGCCCATAATAATAATTTTACATTTTCTTGTACGCGAACGAGTTCTGTCAAAATCTACAAAATAAACGTATCCTGTTGTACCTACACCTAAAGCCCCATTATCAACTTCAAAAGTTTCACTTGAACCAATTAAAGTAGCTTTTAAATGCGCTTCACAATTTAATAATGCTGTTCTATCACCATTAGGTAAATAATCTTCTGCATTTGGCCAAGAAGCAACTGCTTCATAATGTTTTTCACCTGGATAATTATATTGACCTTCAGCTATATTATCAGGAATGAGTTTTTGCAAGATATTATTTAAATCAGCTTGTAAAAATTCATCGCCATTTTCTGTATAATCATGCACAAATTCTTCAAAAAATACAGCACATGTTGTATGTGGGGAAATAACTGTACATATGCCATTTTTAATCTTACTGTTAAGTATTGCTGTTTTTACTTGTGGTGTAATATCAAAAAAAGTCGGTGTTTTTCCATGAGATGTCAATTGTATCGTCTCTTTGTAAACGGTCATAATATCCCCTCCAAAATATTAAAAATTTAAAATTAACTGAAATTTACTTCAATTAAATCTTATCATTTATATAACATTTAATCAATATTTATGCATTAGAACATTTGATAAAGATACTCATCTTGCTATTCCAATTTTTATATTTGTAAAAAATCTTCTATTTATACAACTAAAAAAGAAAAGCAAGATACAATAAAGTATCTTGCTTTTTATTAATCTTATTCAGTAACTGTAGTTTCTTCTTGTGCTTCATGTTCAGCAGCATCTAAATCTACTACATTGATATTTCTATATCTACTCATACCAGTACCAGCAGGAATTAATTTACCGATGATAACATTTTCCTTAAGACCGATAAGTGGATCAACCTTACCTTTGATAGCTGCATCAGTAAGAACACGAGTAGTTTCTTGGAATGATGCTGCAGATAAGAAGGAATCTGTTGCCAAGGAAGCTTTTGTAATACCTAAGAGGATTGGACGAGCAACGGCTGGAATACCGCCTTCTTCAATAGCTTTAGCATTTGCAGATTCAAAGCTATTGATATCAATATATTCACCAGGGAGGAAATCAGTGTCACCAGAATCTTCAATTTTAACTTTATGAAGCATCTGACGAACCATAACTTCGATATGTTTATCGTTGATACCAACACCCTGAGATTTATATACTTTTTGTACTTCGTATACGAGGTAACGTTGAGTTTCACGTAAACCACAAATACGTAAGATATCATGTGGATTAATAGAACCTTCAGTGATTTTATCACCAGGTTTAATTCTTGCACCATTTTTAACAATGAGACGAGAACCATAAGGAATTAAATATTCTCTAGATTCGCCTTCATCTGGTGTAATAGTAACTATGCGCATTTCTTTATCTTCGGAAATGAGAACAGTACCTTCGATTTCAGCAATGATAGCATGATGTTTTGGTTTTCTTGCTTCGAACAATTCTTCAACACGTGGAAGACCCTGTGTGATATCTTCGTCACTGGCAACCCCACCAGAGTGGAATGTACGCATTGTAAGCTGTGTACCAGGTTCACCGATAGATTGAGCAGCGATGATACCAACTGCTTCACCAACTTCAACCTGATTAGCTGTAGCAAGGTCTTGACCATAACATTTAATACATACACCAAGCTGAGATTTACATGTGAGTACGCTACGAATAGAAACTTTTTCACGTACTTTACAAATTGCTTTAGCAAGAGCTGGTGTAACAGTTTCGTTAAGAGAAGCGATTTTTTCACCAGTAGCAGGATCAATGATATCTTCTGCTAATACACGTCCTACGATACGATCTTCAAGAGATTCAATAATACCGTTACCTTCTTTAATAGCTTCAACTTCGATACCACGAATGTTGTTATTGCGAACTTTAACTTCTTTCGCGTCGCTATTTAATACAGCTTCGATATATTCTTCTGTAAGTGGTGTATTTGCAGGAATGATTTCTGCGCCTGTGCTATCATAAACAGCATCAGTTGTATTTTTGCCAAGCATTTCATGCATCATAGCATGTTTAATGGATTTACGTACATTTTCTTCAGGAGCACCAAGAGCTATTGTTTCAGTGGACATAGAGTTGAGTCCTTCATAAATAGCGGAACCTTTGAGTACGATTTCGCTAACATTATGTTCACCAATAGTATTGAGAGCTTCTTCATCAAGTGTAGTATCTGCAGCATAAAGAACTTCGCCTGTTTTTGGACTAACGATATCATTTGCAAGCACACGACCTTTTAAGCTATCGCCAAGTTCTTTGATTGCAGCGCTAGAAGATGCAGCAAGTTTTGCACGTTCACGTACGAGGTTAATACCTACAACGTCACAGTCATCTTCACGAACGATAACGTCTTGAGCAACGTCAACAAGACGACGGGTGAGGTAACCAGAGTCAGCTGTTCTAAGTGCTGTATCGGCAAGACCTTTACGAGCACCATGAGAAGAAATAAAGTAATCAGACACTGTTAAGCCTTCACGGAAGTTTGCTTTGATTGGTAAGTCGATGATTTTACCAGATGGATCAGCCATAAGACCACGCATACCAGCGAGCTGACGCATCTGCTGTCTGTTACCACGGGCACCGGAGTCAGCCATCATGAAGATATTATTGAATGTATCCATGTTAGCCATCATCGCATCAGCAACGTCATCTGTAGCATCGCTCCAAAGTTTTACAACTTTCTTATAACGTTCGTCTTCAGTGATAAGACCACGATTATAGTCACGTTCAACACGGTTAACAACTTTTTCTGTAGCTGCCAAAATTTCTTTCTTTTCTGGTGGAACGATGATATCGGAGATAGCAACTGTCATACCAGCAAGACAAGCATAATGGTAACCTAAGTTTTTAACATTATCAATTACTTCAGCAGTTTTAGAACCACCAAATGTTTCAAAGCATCTAGCAACTAATTTACCAAGTTCTTTTTTACCTGTTTTGTAACCGAGATACCATTGTCCAGAGTTACCACCATGAACAATAGCTTCTTTAGCATCACTAGCAAGTAAGTTTTTAATATAACCAGCATCAACAGCTGTATCAGCTGGAACGATTTCTTTACCTTCGCTATTAACGATTGGTTCAGCCATCTTTTTACCTTTTAAGCCTTTAATTAAAGCTTCACGAGCTTCTGGTGTATCAGCTTCTAAGGAAACTTTTGTTACTTGATAGAAATCACGAATTTCAGGAGGAAGAATTTCATTGAAAATCATACGACCAAGAGTTGTTTTTACAAGGCCATATCCTTCCATACGAACCTGAATTAATGCTTGTAATTGAAGATTTTTATGTTGATGAGCTAAAATAGCTTCATTTATACCAGTAAATACTTTTCCTTCTCCTTGTGCATTTGGACGAAGGATTGTTAAATAGTAAGAACCAAGTACCATATCCTGAGATGGAGTGATAATTGGACCACCATCTTTTGGTGCTAAGATGTGGTTAGCAGCAAGCATTAAAATACGAGCTTCTGCTTGAGCTTCTGCTGAAAGTGGAAGGTGAATAGCCATCTGGTCACCATCGAAGTCAGCGTTGTAAGCTGTACAAGCAAGTGGATGTAATTTAAGTGCACGACCTTCTGTGAGTACAGGTTCAAAAGCCTGAATACCAAGACGGTGAAGCGTAGGGGCACGGTTTAAAAGAACTGGATGTTCTTTAATAACTTCTTCTAATACATCCCAAACTTCTGGACGAATACGTTCAACCATGCGTTTTGCAGATTTAATATTGTGTGCAAGTCCAGAATTTACAAGTTTTTTCATTACAAATGGTTTGAATAATTCAAGAGCCATTTCTTTTGGTAAACCACATTGATGAAGTTTTAGTTCAGGACCTACAACGATAACGGAACGACCAGAGTAGTCAACACGTTTACCTAATAAGTTCTGACGGAAACGACCTTGTTTACCTTTGAGCATATCACTTAAAGATTTAAGTGGACGGTTACCAGGGCCTGTTACAGCACGACCACGGCGACCATTATCGATAAGTGCGTCAACTGCTTCTTGAAGCATACGTTTTTCATTGCGCACGATAATATCTGGTGCACCTAAGTCTAATAAACGTTTTAAACGATTATTACGGTTGATAACACGACGATATAAATCATTTAAGTCAGATGTAGCAAAACGACCACCATCTAATTGAACCATTGGACGTAATTCTGGTGGAATAACTGGTACTACATCAAGAATCATCCAAGATGGTTTATTGCCAGATTTACGGAAAGCTTCTACTACTTCTAAGCGACGAATAGCACGAACTTTACGCTGACCGCTAGAAGTACGAAGTTCTTCACGTAATTCTTTATTCATTTTATCTAAATCTAATTCTTCTAAAAGCTGTTTTACCGCTTCAGCACCCATGCCTACTTTGAAGCTAGAGCCATATTTATCATAATACTCACGGTATTCATTTTCGGATAAAAGTTGCTTTTTAATAAGAGGTGTATCGCCTGGATCTAATACTATATAAGAAGCAAAGTATAATACTTTCTCTAAAGAACGAGGTGATACATCTAAGATAAGACCCATACGACTTGGAATGCCTTTAAAGTACCAAATGTGAGATACTGGTGCAGCGAGCTCTATATGACCCATACGTTCACGACGTACTTTTGCACGAGTTACTTCTACGCCACAACGGTCACAGACAATACCTTTATAACGAATGCGTTTGTATTTACCGCAATGACATTCCCAGTCACGTGTAGGACCAAAAATTCTTTCACAGAACAAACCATCACGTTCAGGTTTTAAAGTACGATAATTGATAGTTTCTGGTTTTTTTACTTCGCCATAAGACCATTCACGAATCTTTTCTGGAGAAGCTAGTCCTATGCGCATAGAATCAAAATTATTTACATCTAACAAGGGGCTGTCACTCCCTTTCTTTAAAATTCAGCCTTGCATCTGTTAAAAAACTTTTATTAAACAAATAAAAGTTACCTACATTACTATATCACTATTTCAATTTATTGATTAAGAGCATTTATAATTATAAATGCTCTTAAATCGATTAAATTAAACCATTATATTATTCGTCAAAATTATCTGCACCAAGATCAGCAATGATATCATCTGTTGGTTCTTCAGTAGTATAATCATCTTCTACTACATTTTCTTCAGAAACATCTGTTGTTACTGCTTGACCATAAGATTCTTTTGTTGCTGTTGCATCCATATCGAGTTCTCTTGCAGTTTCATTGATATCATCTTCAATATCATTAATCATAATTTCCTGTGCATCTTCGGAAAGAACTTTGATATCAAGACCAATACTTTGTAACTCTTTAATGAGAACTTTGAAGGATTCTGGAACACCTGGTTCAGGAATGTTTTCACCTTTTACAATAGCTTCATATGTTTTAACACGTCCAACAACATCGTCAGATTTTACTGTTAAAATTTCTTGAAGTGTATAAGCTGCACCATATGCTTCGAGAGCCCAAACTTCCATTTCCCCGAAACGCTGACCACCAAATTGTGCTTTACCACCAAGTGGCTGTTGAGTAACAAGAGAGTATGGACCAGTTGAACGAGCATGAATTTTATCATCAACAAGGTGATGAAGTTTAAGCATGTACACGCAACCTACTGTAACAGGATTTTCAAATGGTTCACCTGTACGACCATCATATAAAATAGTCTTACCATTATCAGAGAAACCAGAAGCTTTGAGTGTTTCAAATACTTCGTTACCTTTTGCACCATCGAATACTGGAGTTGCAATGTGAATACCAGCAACGTCTGGTTTTGGCATACCATTTTTATCAAAATCATAACCAATTGCACGTAAACGAGATTCTACTGTTGGATCTCCTGCTTTAATCTGCATACCAAGTTCACGAACAGCCATACCAAGATGTGTTTCAAGTACCTGTCCGATGTTCATACGTGAAGGCACGCCTAATGGGTTAAGCACGATATTTACTGGAGTACCATCTGGTAAGAATGGCATATCTTCTTCACGCATAACGCGGGATACAACCCCTTTGTTACCATGACGACCAGCCATTTTATCGCCGACAGAGATTTTACGTTTTTGAGCAATATATACACGTACTAACTGATTTACACCAGGTGGTAATTCATCATTATTAGCACGGTTGAAGATTTTAACATCAACAATTCGACCAGCTTCACCATGTGGAACGCGAAGGGAAGTATCACGAACTTCACGAGCTTTTTCACCAAAGATAGCGCGTAATAATCTTTCTTCTGCTGTAAGTTCTGTTTCTCCTTTTGGAGTAACTTTACCAACTAAGATATCACCTGCACGAACTTCTGCACCGATACGGATAATACCATCAGCATCAAGGTCGCGAAGAGCATCTTCTGCTACGTTTGGAATATCTTGTGTGATTTCTTCTGGTCCAAGTTTTGTATCACGAGCATCGCATTCATATTCTTCAATATGGATAGATGTGTAAATATCTTCTTTTACAAGTTTTTCACTTAATAAAATCGCATCTTCGTAGTTATAACCTTCCCAAGGCATATATGCTACGATAACGTTGTAACCAAGAGCTAATTCACCATGATCAGTTGCTGGACCATCAGCGATAGGTTCTTTTGCTTCTACATGATCACCTTTGTACACGATTGGCACTTGGTTCATACATGTACCTTGGTTGGAACGTAAATATTTTTGTAATTTATAATGGTCGATTTCACCAGTTTCGTCTGCACGAACTTCAATGTAATCTGCTGTTACTCTAACAACTTCACCTGCGCGTTTTGCAAGTACCATAACGCCAGAGTCACAAGCTGCTTTATATTCCATACCAGTACCAACAAGTGGTGCCTGTGTTCTGAAAAGAGGTACAGCCTGACGTTGCATGTTCGCACCCATTAAGGCACGGTTAGCATCGTCGTTTTCTAAGAATGGAATCATTGCTGTCGCAATGGATACAATCTGTTTTGGTGATACGTCCATGTAATCTACACTATCTGCATCAACAAGCATTGTTTCTTCATGAACACGTGCTGTTACACGCTGAGCTTTGAACCAGTTATTTTCATCTAATGGTTCATTGGCTTGTGCAATTACTAAATCATCTTCTTCATCAGCTGTTAAATAACGAACATCTGTTGTTACTTGTTTATTAACTTTATCGACTTTACGATAAGGTGTTTCCATAAAGCCAAATTCATTAATACGAGCATATGTTGCAAGGGAACCGATAAGACCGATGTTTGGACCTTCTGGAGTTTCGATAGGACACATACGACCATAGTGAGAGTTGTGTACGTCACGAACTTCGAACCCTGCACGTTCACGACTAAGACCACCAGGACCAAGTGCAGATAAACGACGTTTATGTGTAAGTTCACTAAGTGGGTTATTCTGGTCCATGAACTGAGACAACTGGCTAGAACCAAAGAATTCTTTGATTGCTGCCACAACAGGACGAATATTTACAAGAGCTTGTGGTGTAATTACATCATTATCTTGTGTATTCATACGTTCTCTGATTACACGTTCCATACGGGATAAACCGATACGGAATTGATTTTGTAACAATTCACCAACAGAACGGATACGACGATTTCCTAAATGGTCGATATCATCTTTATGTCCATGTCCATCCATTAAGTTTAATAAATAACTAATAGATGCAATAATATCGTTAATAGTAATTGTACGATGATTGTATGGTAAAGTACGAGAACAAATCATCTTAATTCTATTATTGTTTTTATCTTTAATATAAACAATTGCATGTTCATCTTCACCGAAGATATTATTTTCTTGTTCGATAGTAATATCTTCAACCATAGATGCTTCAATTGTAACATCAGCAGGAACTAAAACTTCACCAGTTTCTTTATCTACTAATGGCTCAGCTAATTGTTTGCCTAAAAGACGACGTTTCCAGCCTAATTTTTTAGTTAATTTATAACGACCTACAGTTGCTAAATCATAACGTTTAGGATCAAATAAAAGCTGTTCTAAAAGTTGTTTAGCATTATCTACAGTAGGTGGGTCGCCTGGACGCTGTCTTTTGTAGATTTCTACTAATGCTTCTTCTTTTGTTACTGTATTATCACGGTCTATAGTGTTTCTAATGCGTTCATCATTATCAAATAAAGACATAATAGCATCATTTGTACCATAACCTAATGCACGGATTAATACTGTAGCTGGTAATTTACGATTGCGGTCAAGACGAACAGAAATTACATCATTTAAGTCTGTTTCAAACTCTATCCATGCACCACGATTTGGAATAACTGTGGCATTATATAATCTTTTACCAGTAGGATCAATATTTTCACCGTAATAAGCACCAGGAGAACGAACGAGCTGACTTACGATAACACGTTCCGCACCATTGATGATAAATGTACCTGTTTCTGTCATGAGTGGGAAATCACCCATGAAAACTTCCTGTTCCTTTACTTCGCCAGTATCATTATTAACCAGGCGTACATTGACACGTAAAGGAGCAGAATACGTAGCATCGCGTTCTTTACATTTATCAATATCATATTTAGGTTTTCCTAAAGAAAAACCTTCAAACGATAACACAAGATTTCCTGTAAATCCCTGAATTGGAGAGATATCATGGAAAATCTCCTGTAATCCTTCCTTCATAAACCAATCATAAGAATTTCTCTGGATATCCAGAAGATGAGGCATATCCATAACCTCTTTGATTTTGGCATAGCTATACCTGGTCCGTTTACCAACTGAGACAGGATTGAACATTAAAATCTTCACCCCTCAAACCGAATTGAAACTAAATATTAAACATATGAATAAAGTGTTTTCTTATCTTTTGTCTACACGCTTTGATATGTTTTCACTATCAACATACATTAAACGTTAAAAAGGCAAGGCACTTTTTCTCTTTAAAGACCTTGCTTTGTAATTGACAAAGATATTCCTTTGTACACCTCATTCACTCCAAAATATATAAAGCTATAGAAAAATATTTTCTATAACGTAATCAAATATATTGACATTCTTCGCTCAACAATGATAACTACAGTACTTAAATACTTAACAGCTATAATTGCCAATAGAAGATTTTTAAGAAGTATATCCTCTTAAAGGAACTGCCAAAACTCCTTTGTAGCTTCTAAAATATGAAGTCCTACATTTTGTGTTTTTAAAGAACAACTAACTTTATAGGCTTGCTATTTGCTTACCTAAAACTTAACATAAAGCTTTATTTTCTTTGAAATAAAATCAAAAGAACTCTCGCTTTTTATGTTAAAAATTTTGAACGTTACTCATCTCAAACTAATTTTTATTTAGTTTTTTTACGACAAATAATCGCACGTCCGGTAATAATAAATTATAGCATACTACCAGATGAGCGTCAATCAAATATTCTAGCTTAAAATGCGATTTAAACTAGAATATTTGATTTTAATTTTAAAGAATTTTAGATAAGAATAATTTTGTACGTTCTTGTTTAGGATTTTCAAAAATTTCTTTTGGTGTACCTTCTTCAATGATACGACCTTCATCTACGAATAATACACGATCCCCAACTTCACGAGCAAATCCCATTTCATGAGTAACTACAACCATTGTCATACCTTGATTAGCTAAGCTTTTCATAACATCTAATACTTCTGTTACCATTTCTGGGTCAAGAGCTGATGTTGGTTCGTCAAAGAGCATAACTTTTGGTTTCATTGCAAGAGCTCTAGCAATGGCCACACGTTGTTGTTGCCCACCAGATAACTGACTTGGATAAGAATTAGCTTTTTCTTTTAAACCAACTCTTTGTAATAAATCCATAGCTGTTGAGATTGCTTCATCACGTGAAATTTTCAACACTTTTGTTGGTGCAAGTACAATATTTTCTAATACTGTCATATGTGGAAATAAATTAAAACGTTGGAATACCATACCGATATTTTCACGAATTTTATTGATATCCGCATGTTTATCGAGTTTCATATTATCTACAGTGATATCTCCACTTGTAGGCTCTTCTAAATAATTCATGCAACGAAGTAATGTAGATTTACCAGAACCACTTGGCCCAATTATAACTACCACTTCTTTTTCTTCAATGGAAACATCTACGCCTTTTAATACTTCTACATGACCAAAAGACTTATGCAGATTTTTAATTTCTATCATCAATTTGATACCTCCGCTCTAAATATGCTACAAAACGAGAAATAGATAATGTCATTATTAAATAAATTAAAGCAACACAAACCCAAATTTCTAAAGAAGCATATGTTCTAGCAATAACTAATTGACCACGACGAGTTAATTCTTCAAAGCCAATAACAGACACTAATGATGAATCTTTCAATAAAGCGATAAATTCATTTCCTAGTGGTGGTATTACACGTTTAAAAGCCTGAGGAATAATTATATATCTCATTGTCTGGAACCAAGATAAACCTAAAGAGCGACCTGCTTCCATCTGACCATTATCTATAGATTGTATACCTGCTCTAAAAATTTCCGCTACATATGCACCACTATTGATACTACAAGCAGCAATAGCTGCTACAAATGGGTTCATTTTTATACCTGTTAATACAGGTAGTGCAAAATATATCAAGAAAATCTGTACTAATAAAGGTGTTCCACGTAAAAAGTCAACATAAATAGCTGCTAACCATTTAATTATTCTAATTTTACTAATGCGAGCAACACCAACAAATAAACCAATAATAATACCAATTGCAACACTTAGTGCTGTAATTTGAATTGTAAAAATAGCACCTTCAATAAGTAATGGAAAAGCATTGATAATAATATCAAATCTAAAATCCAAAAATAAAACCTCCTCACTTTCTTCTATTATAGAAAAAGGACACTGACCATCAGACAGTGTCCTTCTAGGTTACTATGTTAAATACAAAATCTATTATTTAGCAGGTTTTGTACCAAACCATTTTTCATAGATTTTGTCATATTCACCATTTTCTTTAAGTGTTTTTAAAGCTGCATCTACTTTTTGTTTTAATTCTGTATTACCTTTTTTCATTGCAAAACCATATTCTTCAGATGTAAGTTTATCATCTAAACGTTTTACATCAGTAGCTTTAGTTTTTACAATATAATAATCATTTACAGGAAGGTCATTAATAACTGCATCAACGTTACCTGCTTTTAATTCCATAAATGTATCAGCAGAACTATTTAAAGCTTTTACTTCAGCACCTTCGATTTTCTGTGCTTCTTCCATGCTTGTTGTACCAATCTGTACAGCTATTTTTTTGCCTTTTAAATCAGCAAAACCATTGATATCAGTGTTGTCTTTAGGAACAACGATAGTAAGACCAGAAATATAGTAAGGATCAGAGAATTCTACCTGATTTTTACGTTCTTCATTAATAGTCATACCAGAAGCAATTATATCAATATTGCCAGATTCCATAGCAGGAATTAAGCCATCGAAGTTAACATTTTGAATTTCAGCTGTGTAACCCATTTCTTTAGCTACAGCTCTGATTAAATCCATATCAAAACCTTGATATTCTGTGCTACCATTTTCGTCTTGGAATTCAAATGGAGCAAAGTCAGCATTAGTACCTACACGTAATACTTTTTCTCCGCTAGAAGCTGCTTTATCAGAACTATCTTGTCCACAGCCAGCGAAAAGTGCACTTACAGCAAACATACAAAGAGCACATAAAGTTAATAGTTTCTTACTCATTATGTAACTTCCCTTCTTTAAATTTGTTTATAAAATTATAATTACATCATTATAATTACATCTAACCTTAAAAAAGGCTCGGAAATATCCAAGCCTCCTTGCCGATTAAACTAAATTATTTATTGCGTCTAGCGTTGAAACAATCACGACAATAAACTGGACGGTCTCCTTTTGGTTCAAAAGGAACCTGTGTTTCTTTTCCGCATTCTGCACATTCTACAGTATACATCTGACGCTGTTCTTTTCCGCCTTCACGTTCGCGACGTCTTTTATCACGGCATTCATGGCAACGTGCTGGTTCATTTTCAAAGCCTTTTTCTGCATAAAAAGCTTGTTCTCCTGCACTGAAAACAAATTCCTTACCACAATCTTTACATACTAGTGTTTTGTCTTGAAAATCCATTTGTAAAACTCCTTAAAAAGTTCAATTAAGCCCAAGCCGTTTCATCCCATAAATGCATGATTTTCCACGTCATTTTTCATATCAGAACAAAAAAGCTGTTTGCTTCTTTTAGTATAAAGTTTTATTCAACAAAAATCAAGCAAAAATTAACTATATATTGTAAAATTATAAAAATTTTTCTCCCTTTATTCGTATATTTATACACAACATTTATAAATATTTATTTTTATATAAATTGAAATGATAATTTATATTTGATATACTAACTTAGTTAGCAT
>OBBK01000073.1_pt1 | contig 14385 bp, 15 predicted proteins | sample 1495821 | NCBI WGS metagenome assembly OBBK01 (sample SAMN01915225, study PRJEB22387) | human gut metagenome | isolation source: stool | host: Homo sapiens | place: USA
TCCCGTTGGTGCACGAATGCTTCGCAGCCAGATTTGGAAACATTGTTTCTCATTGCGGAACTTTTGGAAGTTGATGTAAGAGAATTGCTTCATGTAGAAAAGGATAAATCTAAATAAGTATATCAAGATGGCTATTCCGGTAAACATAGAAGACCTTCTTCATAAGCGTAAAATAGAATCCATGTCGTAGGTGTTCAAGAAGAAGAAAACACAGGCATCGCAAAACGGCCAGTAGCAGGTGTTCCTATAGAAGAACTCGATAAGATACAGCGTGACATGATGGGGTTCAATCATAAGATTGAACCATTCTATTTGCCACGAATCGACGTGCAGGAGGTTGATGGAAAATACATTTTACTTATCTGGGTACCGGCTGAAGTGAATCGTCCCTATAATGTACGTGAACGAGTCACAGCAAGTAATCAGTCGCCATGTAAATGGTATGTTCGTAGTGGAACCAATACCATTGAGGCGAAAGGTGAAGTCTTGGAAGAATTACGTGAAATGGCAAGTCGTACTCCATTTGATGAAAGGGGTAATGAGAATATAGATATGACAGATATTTCAAGAGCCTTAGTTCTGGATTACCTGCAAACAGTCAATAGTCGTTTGGTTGCTGATTTCGAAAAGTTGTCCCTCTCAGAGTTGTTGTCACAGATGGACCTGCTGGTAGGGCCCGTCGAACGTCAGCTGGTCAAGAATGTGGCTGCCATGATGTTCTGTAAGAACCCTGCCAAATTTTTCACGACTACCCAGGTGGATATTGTCATTTTTCCTGAAGGTTGCATCAAGAATCCCAACAATATGATTGAGGTTCCGAAGATTGTCGGCCCTGTGCCCGATATGGTCAAACAAGCGCTGGACTATATCAAGACTAATGTTATCAAGAGACGTATCATCAAGCAGAAAGACAAGGCTGAATCTATAACCTTCTTCAATTATCCTTATCAGGCAATTGAAGAAGCGGTAGTTAATGCACTTTATCATAGAGACTATCAAGAACGGGAACCGGTTGAAATTACGATTGAGCCAGATAAAATTTCCATTCTTAGCTATGCCGGACCGGACCGTTCCATCAGCATTGATGCCATCCAAAAGGCAGAACGTCTGAAGTCACGCCGCTACCGTAACCGTCGTTTGGGCGATTATCTCAAGGAACTTCAGTTGTCCGAAGGTAGAGGAACCGGCATCCCAACCATACAGGATGAGTTAAGAAGAAATGGCTCTGCTCCTGCTGTGATTGAGACAAATGAAGAGAGGAGTTATTTCTTGATTGAGATTCCTTGTAGAGAAGGGTTTGGGGATAGAGTATTGATTGGGGATGATTTTATTGAGCCATTAAATGATGCTATAAATGATGCTATAAATGATGCTATAAATAATAATGCCCGATTGGTGTTATTGGCAATATCAAGGACTCCTTTTATAAAACGTAAATTATTATTGGACAACATAGATATTTCCAAGGCAACTTTGGAGAGAATTCTCAAGCAACTCTCATCAGAGCCTTTAAGTTTGGTAGAATATCAAGGATCGTTAAAAACAGGAGGGTATGTGTTGACTGAAAAAGGAAAAGACTTTGTAAAATCAATGAATGATTAAACAATGATGAGATACAGGATTTATATAAGTTCTTACTAAAAGATTATATTGTAATATTATGGCAGTTACTAAATATCCAACATTCGGATACCAAACATTGGACAAATGTACTTCAGGGAAGCAGACTTTGGTTTCGCTGTGACATTTACAAATGAGGTAGGGTAGAGGCAGTTACCGGCAATACAGCCTATACCCATGCGGAAATACACGACTATAAAACCGGAGAAAGCGGTGAAGTGCACAAAACGGAAGACGGGACATTCTACAATGTCCATCGCTGGCTGAAGGTAGAGTATAAAAGTTATGACGGGAAGTCACGTACGCTATACATCGAACTTTACTCTGGTCCTGAATACGCTACCGTGAAAGTGGTGCAGGATAAATAAGTAGAGCTACAAACTTAAAGCAGACGGTACGGCAAGACTGAACAAAACCCGTTTTCCGACAAAGAGATGACAGTAAGCGATCAAATACCGAGAAGAGCAGGGATGCTGCTATCATGAGGACTGTTCTCATCTGGAGAGATGACGATGAGCTGCGACAAGGCAGACGGCAATTGCGGCAAGGCACAGAATAAAGTAAAAAAACGGCATGGCGATTATCCTAAAGGCAAAGATTTGGCAGTCAGTAAAAATTCAAGCAAGTCACCTGTTTCCGGTTCTGATTCGCTGACCATTGCAACGAAATCCGTATATTCTAATGGATGACATCCAGCATATTGTCTATAGAACCTCGATATTATATCAGTTAGTTTTTCATATCCAATGTTCCGGGCGATTCTGTCCAGAACGAGCGGCCCTTTGCGGTAGATGACGGTATTGTTGTTGTTTACCACTACATCTACAATAGGCTCATCATGCCTGGTACCATTGATTTTACTGTATTCATCCTTGTACTTTTCGATAAGTGCCCTGTACTGGTTTTCGCCATAATAATCCCGGATGAACATGAGGGTCATGAATTCATTCAGTGATTCCTTTATGAAATAGGCACCTGGTTCACCGTCTTCAATGAGAAGCGTCCATTCCCCAAGCCAACGGTGACCTATTTCATGCACAAGCGGATAAATGTCCGGGTAAGTTGAAAATTTTTCCTGCGACGCAGATATGAACCCGATATTGTATCTGTTGCTGAATCCTTTACCATCATGGAACAGGTATGTCGGGAATGAATGTATATTTCTTTGTCCGGAGATATAGTCATCCCCGTATATTTTACTGAAGTACGATATGCCTGCTTTCGTCAGTTCAAGCAGTTCCCTGTAACGTTTTTCATCGCATTGCATGCCCGAAACCTGGTATATTTCCACTTTTTCAGGGACATATGCAACAGTATGGGAATAAGCGTCTTTCTGTATGAATGCCAGCGCTATGGACTGAGCGAGGATGTGCCTTGATTCAAGAGGGTAGGAGCAAAGGAGTGAGAGGGAATCCGGGAGCTGTACATTGATGTCCACATCAATGTAAGTGTCAGGTATATAAGGATAAAAATATTCTCCGAAACTTGTTTCCCACAATTCAGCTTTTCCTTCCCCGTATATGAAAAATGCCGACAGATTGGTATAATCATACTTCATCACGATGCCGGCTGTACCGGCCCCATTACTGTAAAAGACGAGAGATTTCCGGTCTGAACTATACTTATAACTACAATCTTTCCCAATGACACTGAGATTGTCCACAGAAAATTCCGGTGCACCTCCAAAATTCATCAGTACGCTATCTTTACCGCTGAAATCCAGGGAAAATGCACACTTCACATGAAGATTGGCTGCATCCTGGTCCACTTTGTCTATGTGTAGTGTATATCCTGTCACTTCCTGTGCCACAGCCAATCGACATACGGTCATGACTGTTAAAATGGGCAATATATATTTTTTCATTTTTCTGTATCTTTTACCAACATACGCATACAGCCCTGAAATGTCAAAGGCAGTCGTTTACTTATGCGGTTCGGCGACCATGGCGCATGTCTCCTCCGGCTGGATGTAGGGTCTGACTGATTCTGCCGTCTCTGCGGGTTCTGCGGGCTTGAGCCTGCGGTCTTCGAGGTAGATGTGGTTGAGTATAAATTGAAGCACCTCTCTACCTTTTGATCAGGTATGCAGTCATGATATATATTCTGGCAGGCATGATGTATTGTTTATTGCCCTCTGCGCTTAAATTCACATCATGATATTCTGTTTCTATTCTGAAATTAATCGCTGCATCTGCGCCCCTTCTTTTAGCTGCATCTACAAAAATATCAAGCATATAGTCCACATCCAGCTGTTTCTGCATAGGGACTTCAACTGTTGTTGGCTCATTGTTTATATTATAGTTTGGGGAATAGTACTCGCTTCTGTTATTGGTTTCATATTTTTTATGATTATCTCTGGCTGGAATTCGAGAGAAAACTCTCCTATCCATGTAAAATCATTGCCGTCCCATGAGTATGGACTGATTTTGAAACCTTCCTCTTCATATTTCCCAAAATTGAAAAATGTTATTCTCGAAGTTTCTGAAATTCCTCTTAGTTGTGTACTGCAGGAAGTAATAAACAGTATTGGCAGTGAAGCAATAATAAACAGGTAATTTTTCATAATTTTTGTCATATTTAGAATTTATTGCAAATATATAAATTTCCATGCATCGTCTGACAGAGTCCTGCATGACATCAGATACTTCCGCTATGAATTAAGAAGGGCAAGTAAGTTTGCATCCCCAACGTATCTTTTCGCAGGATTGCAGCAGAAAATGTGATGAAGCTATATGTAAGTGACGTTGGTATGCTGAGTTCCTAGCGAACTGACACAATGTACGGAAAGGCTATGAATGTGCTGGACTACGATTTTATAACCGTTTTGTCAAACAAAAGGGGAATTAAGACAAGAATGCATTCACTTGTGCGGTTCGGCGACCATGGCGCATGTCTCCTCCGGCTGGATGTAAGGTCTGACTGAGCCTGCTGTCTCTGCCGGTTCTGCTGGCTTGAGCCTGCGGTCTTCGAGGTAGATGTGGTTGAGTGTGTAGTCCAGGGACTCGAGGGTCTGCCGGCGCACTGCCGGTCTGAGCTGGCATTCCCACACCACGATGGTATGCCATCCCATTTCAGCGAGAAGCCTGAGCTCTGTCCTGTCCCGTTCCCGGTTCCTTTCTATCTTCCCGCGCCAGAACTCCAAATTGCTCTTGGGCAGGACAAAATACCTGCAACCCTCGTGTCCGTGCCAGAAGCAGCCGTTGACGAAGATGGCGGTCCTGTATTTCCGCAGGACGATGTCCGGCTTCCCGGGTAGGCGAGGGCTGTTGAGCCGGTACCTGTAGCCGCGGCTGAAGAGATACTTCCGGACCAGAAGTTCCGGCTTAGTATCCCGTCCCCTGATCTTCGACATGCATCTGCTGCGCTGCTCTTTGGTCATTTTGTCCATGACGGTATCTTTGTACTAGGCTTATGTTTAGCCAAGTTCGGCCGCTTTTATCTTGTCTTCGAATTTTATTGCCATTCCTGATTTTACAGCATATGCAATCCCATTTTTCATAGAAAACATGACATTATCCCCCATACGCATATAATTGAAACGATGGGCTGTCTCTCGCAGCAAATCCTCTTCCGACAACGCACCTTGCTCTTCCAATATTCGATATACGGCAACAGCCACTTCTTCCGGTGCGACATCCAATGCACCACGTTTAGAACCAGGACGGTAAATATCATAAGATTTTGGATCTTGTCCGGCATCCCAATAAAAACACAAATCATTTCCGGTTGTTCTGAATCCGGACTGTTTCAGCAAGCGATCCATATGTGTGGCAAGACGAGTGCCCATTCGAGTGATTGCAAAAGAGTTCAAGACGCGCTTACATAACAGAGCCCGACTGATCGGTGCTTCTATCTGTATTACTGTCCTTATCTTGTCCATGACCTCAGAATCATAATATCCCTGAGCAAAATCAACAGATGTTGCCGGGGTGTACTTCAAATCTGCAACTTGATAAGGTCGTGCCTGTATATCAGCTTCCGGCTCCATTGACTCTACTTGTCCTGAAACTACTTCTTCACAAGCAGCTGGTTCTACAGATGCGATTGGTGTGCACGATAATATTTCTTGAGACTGCATCCCTGTCTGCTTATGTTGTATTTCTTCTATGGCAGTGACCAGTGTCCCGATTGTCCGTGAACGGTTTTCCCACCAGTCCATAGCCCAGACATGAAGAAGCCGCCATCCTAGCATTCGCAGAACACTGGATTGGGTAACGACCCTGTCATGGGCAGTGCGGGCTGCATTGTAATTTGTTCCATCACACAAAATTCCCAACAGATATTTCTCGGGATGTTCGGGATCTATAACTCCAATATCAACCCGGTATCCGGAACATCCGACATTCATACGAACGCTAAAACCTCGTTTTTCCAATTCTGTCGCAATGGAACGCAGCAATGCATCTTCCTTCATATGCTTGGCTGATGATTGGGGGAAAAGCGCTTTCCGACCTTTCTCTGCATATTCGAGGAATGCTTTGAGTCCGGCTACGCCTTCAGAAGAAGTCCGATTCAAGTCTATCTGATCAGCCTGTAATGTCGAGAATACTTTCATCTCATAACGGGCCCGCGAAACAGCCACGTTTAATCTACGCCATCCTCCGTCTCTATTCAATGGACCGAAGTTGAGTGCAATACGTCCATTTTTGTCTGGGCCGTACCCAACAGAAAAAAGAATCACATCGCGTTCGTCACCCTGAACGTTTTCGAGGTTCTTGATAAAGATTGGCTCTTCGCACTCCAATGCCAATGCTTCCAAAGCAGGATCTTCCTTGAATAGTTCATTCAGCAGATCTTCAATCAACGATTGCTGATTCGAGTTGAGAAGCTGTTTAAATTTATTTATAAGTAGTTGTAAATCAGTAGGTTAATTGGGGGTATTTTTCGTAACTTTATGGTTATCAAGACATTAAAGTTATGCATAAGTACCCAACCAACCTGACTGATAAACAGTGGCAAGTTATAAAAAATATGTTAGACCCCAAAGAAAGATTCAGAAAATATTCACTGCGCTCTGTTTTTGACGGCATCCTGTACATCGTGAAGACCGGCGTGCAGTGGAGAATGCTCCCCTCGGATTTCGCTCCGTGGCAGACAGTGTATTACTATTTCAGCAAGTGGAAGAACGAGGGCCTGCTTGAAGAGATCTTCGACACCCTCCGCGGCATTGTCCGCCGTCTTTCGGGCAGGGCGGAGAGTCCCAGCCTTGGGATCATCGACTCAAGGAGTGTCAGGACCTCCCATCATATTGATGGTCAAAGGGGAATAGACGGCAACAAAAAGATAAAAGGCAGGAAAGAGCACATAGTGGTTGACACACTGGGGCTGCCCATGTCGGTGAGAGTCCATCCGGCGAACGTCCATGACAGCGTAGGGGCGGAAGAGGTGTTCGAATCCATGAGATACAAATTCACTGGGCTGAAACGGATTCTGGCGGACGGAGGTTACAGGGGCGAGACTGTCAGGAACACGGTCAAGAGACTGCTGCATTGCGATCTGGATGTCGTACTCAGGTCTGACAAACGGACGGACAGATTTGTCCCCATGCCAAAAAGATGGATTGTCGAGCGCACTTTCTCATGGCTCGAGAACTTCAGGAGACTGACCATTGACTATGAATACAGGGCCGATACGCACGAAGCCATGATGCATATCGCTGCCATAAAATTATTTTTGAATAAAATTTAAACAGTTTTTAAATTTCTGTGCGGGACAACATTCAGTCGAACATCACGCGCGGATTCATCTCGTGAGGGCTTTTCCAGAAGATGCCTCTGCGGGCAAGCACATCGGCCTTAGAGCTCCAGTACATGAAGCAGAAGCCCATGCCCCTTGGGACATTCCTGCCTATGGCCTCGTCCGTCTCTTTCTCCACCTCATAGTAGATTTCTTCCCACAGCGGAGTGCGCTCGATCGGGTCAAAACGCAGATACCGGTGATATTTACTGCACCACTCCTCCTCAGTCACCCCGTCTATGTCGACGTATTCCCGCCATTTTCCCAGCTCGGTCTCCACCTCTCCGACAGTCAGCGGATCGTCATATTCTTTCAGATCCTCCTCCGTTACTGACTTGAAAAGTGCGGCCTGCCGCTCGAGGACACTGATCGCGAAGCGCGGAGTGTCGCTCCTGGAGATATTGTCCAGAAGGATCTTCATGAGAAATATCTTGTCGTAGGGCGAGTGCCGGCCGCTTCGTTCCGGGAGCGCATCCAGCATTGCAACGACTTCATTTGCAAGCAGATAATTCTTCCACATCATCATTTTCCGGGAGTTGCTGCGCATCCGTTTGAGCAGTCTTACGGACCGGCGAATCTGAGAAGGATATATTTTCATAGCCTGTGTAGTGTTAATCGGTTAGACATAAGCATCGTAGCGTCCGTCATCATCGGGATATTCCTCCTCATACGGTATATCCGTCTCATCCGGTTCTTCCTGTGTCCCCTGCCCGTCGGACAGCGGCAGATAATATTGCTCTATCTCCGGGGCAAATGCGGTCAGACGGCCCTGCTTATATGCCTCAACTGCCTTAGAGAGCATTGCCTCCGAACCGTAGCGGGCTCCTTTTAGAGCGCAGATGTCCCTGAAATACTGCGCATCCCCCTCTTCCTCGATATCCCCGTTGAGCGACATGAGGTACAGCTGCCCGTATGCGTCACCGCTGCCGAGGATTGAGGCGCGGGCATACCATTTATAGGCCTCGCCGTAGTCCACGACAGTATTGTACAAACCATAGTGATAGGTGTTTCCAAGGCTCACCGCAGCTTCCTTCGACCCCATGCCGTAGGCCTTCTCCAGCAGGGAGATGTACCTGTTCCGTGCGCACAACTGACTGTAACGTTGCATATTGTCGAAATTCTCCACCTGGCACAATGCCTGCAGATAGACGCAGTAGCAGTCCCGGTGCTCCGCCCCGACAGCCAGTGCCGCTGAAAATGCTTCCGGGTCAGTCAGCTCGTCGTTTTCATTGAACGACAAGGCGCATGCCAGGTCAGACCACGCAGCGATAATCCCTCCATGGGCCGCCGCCTCATAGTCATCCTTCGCATCCGGGAAACTGCCGGTTACCTGAACGGCCCATCCGCGCATATACCTCCACATCGGATTGTCCCCTTGGCCGCGTATCAGCCCATTGAGGAGTTCTATCGCTTTCGCAGGATCGGATTTCAACCCTGACCTTCCGAATATCAAGTCCCTAATGTAGGCAAATGCGGCCAGGTCGCACCCATGCTCCATCGCCTCGGCCAACAAGGTCTTCGCCCGCAGCCTGTCCACCAGTCCTATGTCCCCGCAACGGTACATCAGGGCCAGGCCTGCCGCCCCCTCAGGGTATCCTTTCTCATAAGCCTTTCTAAAACAACGCTCTGCGATGCTGTCGGACGTCTCATCAGGACGCACGTAATAATGATAGCGGCCCAGACCGTAAAGCGCATACCTATTGCCAATATCCGCGGACCGGCGCAGTTTGGCCAAAGTGCTGTCATGGAGGAAAAACAGATTCTCACCGGCCAGAAAAGTCCACATAAAGCGCTTGACTGCCGTCGGGTCATCCGCAAACGCCTTGTCCGACAGGAATGTCTGTACAAGAGCGTTGAAGGACCCGCGTCGGAACATTTCTGGGAAATCCAGGGACACGCAGGGCCGCACCGCCTCTATCGAGAGATATCCGACCACCGACTCGCGGACATGGATATTCTCGGGAACCTCAGCGCTGAACAGTTCAAGCATTTCCCCTCCTACCCTGACCTTCAAGTGCTTGCCCTCGAAGCTAAGTTCCATGTACTCGCCGTCATAGTAATCCACCACCGGCGGCTCCGCGCTGAAAGGCCAGTCCGGCAAAGCCCTTCCGGGAATAATCGCCGATGCGTCAACAAGGATTTCCCTCTTGAGAGTACTGCTGACCGAACCTCTGTCGCTATAACGGCTGTAAAGCCTGATAACACATTCGTTTTCCATAGTTTATCCGTTAAGATTAATTCAACACATGGTCAAATTTACTAAAAAATATCCATTTACAGGGTTGACGGCTCCGGCTCCGGATGCTGAGGGCTGTTAATTTGCTAAAGACTTGTTTACTGTACAGATGCGAGACAGTGCTCCCAAGTGACACAATGAAGGGCTCCGCCTTTTTTAATGAGAGGGGCGACATAGACTTGATTAATTGTCTTGTCGGGAAATACGCTCTGTATCTGTTCACGGGCCGAGCAGTCACATCCATGTTCTAAGTTCTCGGACAGGGCCGGCAAAATGATTGATTCCGCAGTGTCAACATAATTGATGTAGCACCAACTGCCTTTCAACGGGTCACTGTATTTCAGTTCGACTATGTCAAAATATGGGGACAGTATCTTTATCAGACGGTCTGCGAACTCGGCAGAACGTTTTCCCATCTGACGGTAATTATTGAGCAGTATGCGGCTGTCACCGACATAGGCAACCATACCGTCTGCATGGCCATACGGTTCACAGTCATCCCAGGGAATCAAAATCACTTGAGCCTGAAACGCATCTTCAAGTAAGGCCAGTAGTCTCAATGGACGAAGATGCGGGTTCTCTGTAAGAATCTTGTCGGTCATAACTACCTTGTCCCCACAGCGCACATAATTGCCACCATCCATCACTACATCCAGTATCGTGGAAAAATGAATGCTAAGTCCTTCCGCAGCCTTCTCTTGTTCCGTTATGTACTTCCGTTCTTTTTCATTGTCCATGTAATCCGGGAAGTATTTGAAACCCACGTATTTTCCTCCGCCGATATGCACCGGCATATAATCCCGGCACCAGATATCCTTAGAGTACGGCAGCAATCCGTATGGGGCACCGCATCGGTCAAGGATTACGCACAATGCGCCATACACATCCGTGAAATCTTTCTGCAGCCATTCAGACAGATATATTTTCTCGCTTCTCATCGACTAATTTGCTTTTTTAAAGTTCCACATGCGGTTACACTTTTTATACCAGAACTTTCCTTTCTTGAAATAATCCTTTTCCGGAGTCCCTATATGATCTTCTCCGCGCTTTTTATGATAAGGAGGTTCAGTCTCATAATATTCTTGCGCCGGAATATTTCTCCTCCATTCCGATACGACATCATGTTTCTCAGGCATGGTCTCATTAATCCATTCGACATGAATACCACTGCCGTCCAACGGTATATTATCAATAATATCCTGATAGATATAAGTCGACCTCTTCTCGAAGGCTTTTCCCTCTTTCACTTTCCATTCTCCATCGTTGAACCGCTCCACTCTATAGCCTCTAATCAGAAATGATGCACGGTATTTTTTCTCCTCATTCTCAAAAGTCACATCTATACCGGATACATGACAATTCAAAGAACCAGGGACAAAATATTCCAGTGACTGACCTTGATGGGCATTGGTATGATACATCGCCGGATCTTTCAAGTCACCCTCTTCCTCATGATAGTAAAATTCTATTTCTTCCAGATATATCCTTTTGTTATTTACGCTGAAATATCCGCCATAAAGCAATCGTTCAGCCAATTGCCCAAACTGTTTTGACAACTCCTTCTCTTTCTTCTCATTGTCGCTTTTGTCTGTCACGCCCGTAAACAGACTGAGAATCGCATTGATTCCCGATGATTTGTCAATATTTTCCATAACATTTAGATTTCTTAATGCTAGCAAATTTACAATTTATATCCAAGAACGCCTATCTTTGTGTTTAAAATATGTTTACGATGCATATAATTCCGAATGTAGAACTGCCGTTTCTGAGCAAGGATGCGGTATTGTTCCTCAGCAATGAGGAAGGCAGCCGTATTGACGAATGTATAGCCCAAGATTACGAATACTTCAATTCAATGTTTGAGAAATGGGGATTCAGCCTCGTTTACCTGCCGGAGGTATTCGCCAGGCTGTCATCCGAGGCCCTGAGCTACTGCTTCCCTGACATTCAGGATGGGGACATCAATGCCAAAGCCGTGAATGACAGGATAATGGCTATGCTCCATATCGAGTCGTATACCGGATTCCTGTTCCACGGCGAGGACGGACTGCATTTCTACTGCGCGGAGAACGGTAGAATCAACCTAGGCGGTCTACGGGTTGTACTGCAGACCCATAGAGTAAGGGAACACCGTCCTGCCTTATCGAAGACCGAACCTGCATCCGAATCGCCTAAACAAGCATTTGACTGTCTTTCCATGCCATGTGCCACGCCTTCCATTGAGCCGGAATCCCTGAGGCTAAAGCGGAAAATGAAAGGAATGGCTGAACTTTTCAAGGTTGACGCGGAGACAGAAGATGATACCTTTGCCTCAATGCAGACAGTTCCTGCTTCCGTAGCCGAAGAAGAGCCGGATATCCTTGACCCGAAGGCCAGAGCGATTCTGGATGAAATCGAGCGGATACAGGTGGAGTTCGGTATCTCCATTGAGGAACTCGAGACATTGCTGGACAGCCGTATAAGGCTGAGCCGCCTGACCATAACGCCGCAGAACAGGATATATCTTTCCGATTACGGCAACAGAGAGATAAAGTTGGATCATCTTTCCAAAGCCGTCTATTTTCTATTCTTACGGCATCCAAAAGGCATAAGGTTCAAAGAACTTTCCGACTATCATGACGAGCTTCTGGACATCTACCTGAGAATAACCGGCAGGGACAGCCTGGAAGACATCCATAAAAGCATTGATGACATCGTCGATCCGCTCAACAATGCCATCAATGTGAAGGTTTCCAGAGTCAAGTCGGCTTTCCGCTCCGCCGTCAGCGACCGCGTTGCCAGGCATTACTACATTGACGGCATCGGTGGCATGCCCAAGAAAGTCAGCTTGGACCGCAAGCTGATTATCTGGCAGGCCTAATTGTTCCGCTGTTCTTCCTCATCTTCCTCAAAAAGTTCGGAGAAACTCGCACTTCCCGGAGCTGCCGCCTCGCTGCAAAGACATGCGAAACGCCTGCTGGCCCTACGATATCTGCCGCTCATCTCCGACATTCCGCTTGGAGAAGACTCAAAATTCAGTGCATTGTCGATGTTGAGTTCCGAAGCAGCCTCTATGGCATCCTGATTGGCCCCGATATAGGCGAATGTCCACCCCTTCGTCCGCAGCCGGCTCACCAGAGCCTTAATCGTTTTCCCAGTATATTCCTGTGAGGAGTTCTCGTATCCGTCCGTTATAACCGTCGCAAATACCCTGTCGTTCTCCCCTACCTTGCTCTCCAGGTCGTGCAGACTCCGTCCCATGGCATCCAGCAGCGGAGTACATCCTCCCGGTTGATAGTCCTTCTCCGTAAAATCCCGGATTTTCCCTACCGGCACCCTGTCCCGCCTCGTTCTGACCCCGGACATTCCGATGCCCTCGAATGTCACTATGGAAACATAATGCCGCTGTTCCGGAAACTCCTCCTGGTTCTTGCGGATACCGCTGAAAGCCTCGTTTACCGCCTGCAGTGTCTCGTCATAGATGGCCGACATACTGCCGCTCTCATCCAGGATGATAAGATTGTAGATGTTCATGCTGTTACTTTTTTCCATATTGCGTTACTTTTAAAGATTAATTCTGCCGCAAAATTACGGGTATGTATCTATGCAGTCAAATCCCTGCAAGCCTTTCACGGATTTTTAGTAAGTTTGCACTATATGGAATATACTGTCTGGAAAAATGAGGAGGCTTACCGGAACAGTCCTGTGCCAGTGGTTTATATCCACTCGTTCAGGGGCAACGGCGAGGATGTGTGGAGGGCATACCACGGGCTGAAGGACTGTCCGCCGATGGTGCTGGTATCCGTCAACAATCCGGGTACGGGGCTGGACGACGAGCTGTCGCCCTGGCCGGCGGACGGGGTTTGGAAGGGTCAGGCTCCGTACAAGGGGCTGGCGACGGAGCATCTGCGCTGGATGATGGAGGAGTGCGTCCCGCAGGTGGAGGCGGAGTTCGGTATAAGGGATATCCTGCCGGTAATCGCCGGTTACTCCCTCGCAGGCCTCTTCGCCCTCTGGGCCACCTGGAACTCAGGGTATTTCCGGAGGGTCGCAAGCGTCTCAGGCTCCCTCTGGTATCCGGGATTCACGGATTATATCAGGAACAATGAGCCGAAGAGCGGCTGTGGGGAAAAGAGCGGCCCGGAAAAGGCATATTTCTCCCTCGGCGACCGGGAGAGCCGCACACGCCATCCGCTGATGAGCAGGGTGGACACCTGCACCGCCGAAGTGGTGGAGAGGGTCAGGTCCTACGGTATCGAGACCACTTTCGAATGGAATCCCGGCAACCATTTCGACCATCCGGAGCAACGCATGGCCCGGGCCATCGCCTGGCTGCTGAAATAAAGCAAAAACGCCGACCGGGAACATACCCGACCGGCGTTAGGGAATAATCTACGTACTATTTATTTAAGAACATAGTTTGTTCTATATACAGGACGCTGATTGAGTACGTTATTGGCATCAAATGCCGGAGCGTAAGCAGGTGCTGCCGATGACTTCTTCGTCATGGTGAATGAACCTGCAGGAGAGGACATTCCTACGGTATAAACTCCGATACCGCCCGACGTTTGATCGTACGAATACAAATCAATAGCATTCATGGTAATAGCCTGCGAACCTCCTGTGGAAGTACTGAATTCCACAGTATTGGGTGTTCCTGTAATTGTCTGACCGTCCGAGCTGAGCGTCAGTGTAAATACCCCGAACATATCAAGAGATATAATCTGGCATTCAGAAGCTGTTTAAATTTATTTATAATTAGTTGTAAATCAGTAGGTTAATTGGGGGTATTTTTCGTAACTTTATGGTTATCA
>OBBK01000081.1_pt1 | contig 13965 bp, 8 predicted proteins | sample 1495821 | NCBI WGS metagenome assembly OBBK01 (sample SAMN01915225, study PRJEB22387) | human gut metagenome | isolation source: stool | host: Homo sapiens | place: USA
AACGAATTTTATTTATTTGAGAAGTTTTTATAAAAAAAGGAGTTGTGTAAATCTATTTAATCTAAATTTTATAAAATGTACGACAATTGTTAAGATTGTTAAGTTTTTATGAGTAATTTGTTATATTTATGTAAATTTTAATTGTTTTTATAGATTAATTCCTGCATTTTTATCTAAATTGACAAGATGTGTAGACTATGTTTATTTTTTCAGGAGGTTTTATATTATGAGAAAAACAGAATGCTTAGCCATGATATTGGCTGGTGGTCAAGGGAGTAGATTAGGAGCTTTAACTAAAAATATAGCTAAACCAGCTGTGCCATTTGGTGGAAAATATCGTATCATCGACTTTCCATTGAGTAACTGTGCAAATTCCGGCATTGAAACAGTAGGTGTACTTACTCAATATCGTCCACTAGAATTGCATACATACTTAGGTACTGGTGAAGCATGGAATCTTGACCGCAAAAATGGTGGTGTATATATTTTACCTCCATATGCTAGAGAAAAAGGTGCAGATTGGTACAAAGGCACAGCAGATGCAATTTACCAAAATATTAATTTTATCAATAAAGCTAATCCAGACTATGTTTTAATCTTATCTGGTGACCATATTTATACAATGGATTATGCTAAAATGATTGAAGCACATAAAATGAATAAAGCAGAAGCTACAATCGGTGTAATTAAAGTTCCAATGAAAGAAGCTTCTCGTTTTGGTATTATGAGCACAGATAAAGAAGGTCGTATTACTAAATTTGCCGAAAAACCTGCTAAACCAGAAAGCAATTTAGCTTCTATGGGTATTTATATCTTTAGTTGGAATTTCTTACGTGAATACTTAGAAAATGATGCTAAAGATGAAACTTCTAGTCATGACTTTGGTAAAAATATTATTCCAAAAATGTTAGCTGACCAAGCTAGATTATATTCTTATGCATTTGAAGGTTATTGGAAAGATGTAGGAACAATCGATAGCCTTTGGGAAGCAAACATGGATTTATTAAAAGAAAAACAACCATTTGAAATGAATGGTAAATGGAAAATTTATTCCGTGGATATGGCTATGCCACCTCATTATGTAGGACCAAAAGCTAAAATTAAAAATTCTCTTGTAAGTGAAGGTTCTATGATTTGCGGTGAAGTAAAAAATTCTGTTATATTCCCAGGTGTACGCATTGCTAAAGGTGCAAAAGTAAGCAATTCTGTAATTATGCCATTTGCAAAAATTGAAGCAGATGCTGTTGTTGAAAAAGCTATTGTAGCTCAAAATAGCAAAATTGAAGCAACTGCTCAAGTAGGTAGTGACGATGGCACTATTGTAGTAATTCCTGAAGGTGAAACTGTACGACCAATGGTTGTTTCCGATGCAACTGAAAATGTAAATGTGGGATAAAATAAGAGAGGGATATAATTATGAAAAATGTTCTCGGAATAATGGATTTATATGAAGACGATAAACAAATAAGAACACTTACAACAAAAAGACCTGTTGCAACATTACCTTTTGCAGGTCGTTATCGTTTATTAGACTTTGCTTTATCTAGCATGGTTAACTCTGGTATTACAAAAATTGGTATGATGATGCCAGCAAAATCTCGTTCTATCTTAGACCATCTTCGTTCTGGTAAAGACTGGGATTTAGCACGTCGTCATGATGGTTTATTCTATTTACCAGCTATAAAAATGGATAAAGATAGCCGTAATGGTAACTTACAGTCTTTCTATAGACATATGAGCTTTATCAGACAGTCTGAACAAGAATATGTATTAATCTGCAACAGCCGTTTTGTTTATAATATAGACTTTACTACAGCTCTTCGTTTCCATCAGAATACTGGTGCTGATATCACTATGGTTTACCATATTGAAAATAAAGAACGTCCAGACAATGCAACTATTTTACAGACTGGTGAAAATGGTCTTGTTACAGAAATTGCTAACCGTCCAGCTGTTTATGAAAATTCCAAAGTATTCATGGGTATTTATTTAATGTCCCGTAAAAAATTCATGGAAATCATATCTACAGCATATGAACGAGGTGGCTATGATTTCTTGATTGATGGTATTTTACGTCATCAGGATAATTTAAATATTTATGGCTTCCAACATGAAGGTTATGTATCTGAAATCTGCTCTACAAGTTCCTATTTCAAAACTAATATGGACTTGTTAGAACCAGAAATTTGGGAAGAATTATTCATGGGTTATAACCCAATCTATACAAGAGTTCGTGATGAGGCTCCTGTACAGTACAAAAAACAAGCAAAAGTTAATAATTCTTTAGTTGCAAATGGTTGCGTAATTGAAGGTTCTGTAGAAAACAGTATCTTATTCCGTGGTGTTAAAATCGGAAAAGGCGTTCAAGTTAAAAATAGCGTAATCATGCAGAATTGTGAATTACAAGATGATGCTCTAGTAGAAAATGTAATTTGCGATAAAAATGTAGTAGTATCCGATGGTAAATGGTTAAAAGGTGCTGAAAATTATCCATTGATCATTGAAAAAAATACAGTTATTTGATTAACAAAAGATAAGATATTAAAATAATATAGGTTAAAAAATATAGTAATTATAAATATATATAATATAAAATATTAATATATAGGTTTTGGTTTTTTTAGAAATATAGAGTTTTTATTTCAGGGTAGTGCGATTAAGGTAAAAACTTATAGGGGGAAGTAATAGTGAGTGTAGGAATAATCAATAAGCAAATTGAAGAGAGAGCTTCATTACAGAAAAATTTCTTAAAAACAGCAAATATGTTATTTGGTAAAGATTGGAATGAATTAACTAAAGAAGAATTATATCAGACTTTAGTTAGAACAGTTCGTCAGTACATCAGTGAAAACTGGATTATGACTAATAAATACTATGAAGAAAATCAATGCAAAGAAGTATATTATTTTTCCATTGAATTCTTATTAGGTCGTCTATTAAATACAAACTTGATTAATCTTGATATGAAAGAAATCTGTAAAGAAGCCTTGAAAGACTTGAATATTGATATTACAGAACTCTTTAAACAGGAACCAGATGCAGGTTTAGGTAATGGTGGTCTTGGCCGTCTTGCTGCTTGCTTTATTGATTCTTTGGCTTCCTTAGGCCTTCCAGGTCATGGTTGTACTATCCGTTATCAATATGGTCTGTTTGAACAAAAAATAATAGATAATCAACAAGTTGAAATTCCTGATAATTGGCTTAAAAATGGTTTCGCTTGGGAATATCGCAAAGCTGACAAAGAAGTTGATGTTCATTTTGGCGGTAATGCTTATATGGCTCAACAAGAAGATGGTTCTTTAAAATTAGTTCATGAAGGATATAATACAGTTGCAGCTGTTCCTTATGATGTGCCAATCGTAGGTTACCACAATAATGTAGTAAATACTCTTCGTCTTTGGAATGCTGAAGTTCCTCAAGATTTTGCTTCTTTATCAGGTACTAGAGAACAGTTACAAGAAAGATTGCGTCAATCTTATCGTGTACAAGCAATCACTTCTTGCTTGTATCCAGAAGATAGCTCCTATGAAGGTAAAATGCTTCGTTTGACTCAAGAATATTTCTTTGTATCTGCAGGCGTTCAAAGTATTGTTCGTCATTATAAACGCCGTAAGGGTGATTTAAAAGATTTTGCGAAAAAAATTGCTATTCATATCAATGATACTCATCCAGCAATGGCAATTCCTGAACTTATGCGCGTACTCATTGACCAAGAAGGTATGGATTGGGATACTGCTTGGGATATCACTAAAAATACAGTAGCTTATACTAACCATACAATTATGCCAGAAGCATTAGAAACTTGGCCAAGTGATATGTTTAAAAATCTCGTACCACGTATTTACATGATCGTAGAAGAAATCAATGCACGCTTCTTAGAAGATGTTCGTAAACAATATCCAAATGATGAAGACCGTGTACGCAGAGTATCTATCATTCAAGATGGCGTAGTTCATATGGCTCGTCTTTCTGTTGTAGGTAGCCACAGCGTAAATGGTGTTGCTAAAATTCATAGCGATATCTTAAAGGCACATACTATGCGTGACTTTGATGAAATTTACCCAGGTAAATTCAATAATAAAACTAATGGTATTACACATCGTCGTTGGCTCATTGCTGCAAATCCACAGCTTTCTAGTTTAATAGATGAAGCTATTTCTGATAAATGGCGTAAAGACCCATCTCGTCTTATCGATTTATTAGATTATAAAGATGATACAGCATTCCTTGATAAATTAGCAGAAGTTAAAAAAGAACATAAAATTTATTTAGCTGGTCATATCAAACGTCGTAGTGGATTTACTATTGACCCTAATTCTTTATATGACATTCAAGTTAAACGTATTCATTCTTACAAACGTCAAATTATGAATATTTTACATGTAATGCATATCTATAATTTGATTAAAGCAAATCCATCTATTAAATCTGAAATGTTACCTCGTACTTATATGTTCGCAGGTAAAGCAGCTCCTGGTTACCATATCGCTAAAGAAACAATTCGCTTAATCAACAATGTAGCTAATATTGTTAATAACGATAAAGATGTAAACGATTGTTTACATGTAATATTCTTAGAAAACTATGGTGTTACTTTAGCAGAAAAATTATTCCCAGCAGCTGATGTTAGTGAACAGATTTCTCTTGCAGGTAAAGAAGCTTCCGGTACATCTAACATGAAATTCATGATGAACGGTGCTATCACACTTGGTACTTTAGATGGTGCTAACGTGGAAATCTGCGATGCAGTTGGAGAAGATAACTGCGTTATCTTTGGCTTAAAAGAACATGAAGTAATGGAATACTATAAAAATGGATTATATTCCGCATGGACTGAATATAATACAAATCCAGCAATTCACAATGTAGTTGATGAATTATTGACTGGTCCATTCGTAGGTAATGGTGATTTCCATGACTTACACAACTATTTATTCAATAGTAATGATGAATATTTCGTATTCAAAGACTTCAATTCTTATATTGATGCTCATGTAAAAATTAGAGGTAAATATCTCGATCGCTATGGTTGGTTGAAATCCAGCTTAATCAATATTGCACATTCTGGTATCTTCTCTAGTGATAGAACTATCAGTGAATATGCAAAAGATATCTGGAATGTAGAACCTATTAATTTATTAAAATAAATGACTCCAAAGGAGAACTAAAAATATGGAAGTATCCGCATTAAAAGATTTTGATTTGTATTTGTATCATCAAGGTACAAATTTCTATGCGTATCAAATGTTAGGAGCTCATTTTGTAGTAGAAGACGGAGTAGAAGGCGTACGCTTTGCTGTTTGGGCACCTCATGCTAAAGCCATAAGTGTAGTAGGAGATTTTAATAATTGGGATTACAATGAAAATCCAATGCAGAGAATTTCTGATGGTGAAATTTGGGTGACTTTTATTCCTAATTTACAGCAAGGTGAAATTTATAAATATTCTATAGAGCCATTCAATGGTGGAGAACGTTTCTTAAAAGCAGACCCTAATGCTTTTTATGCTGAAAAGAAACCAAAAACAGCTTCTCGCGTTTATGATTTATGCGGTTATGAATGGCATGATGAAAAATGGCAGAAAAAACAGCAACAAGAAGCTTCTTATGATAAACCTATGCTCATCTATGAAGTGCATTTAGGCTCTTGGCGTCATGATGCTGAAGGTAATTATTTAACTTATAGAGAAGCAGCAAAACAGCTCATCTCTTATGTTAAAGAAATGAATTATACTCATATTGAGTTTATGCCACTTTGTGAACATCCATTTGATGGTTCTTGGGGTTACCAAGCAACTGGTTATTATGCTGTAACTAGTCGTTATGGTGAACCAAAAGACTTCATGTATTTAGTAGATTTAGCTCATCAAAATGGTATTGCTGTAATCATGGACTGGGTTCCAGGACATTTCTGTAACGATGCTCATGGTCTTCGCCGTTTTGATGGTGAAACTTTATATGAATCTGATAATGAAAAACGCCGTGAAAATTGGCAATGGGGTACAACTAATTTCGACTATGGTCGTCGTGAAGTGCATAGCTTCTTAATTTCTAATGCTCTATTTTGGTTAAATGAATATCATATTGATGGGCTTAGAATTGATGCTGTAGCTAATATGTTGTATCTAAACTACGGTCGTGAAGAAGGTCAGTGGGAACCTAATAAATATGGTGACACTGGTAACCTTGAAGCTATGGAATTGATTAAAAATCTAAATGAAGCGATTTTCAAATATCATCCTAATGCTTTAATGATGGCAGAAGAATCTACATCATGGCCTATGATTTCTCGTCCAACTTATATGGGCGGTATGGGCTTTAACTATAAATGGAATATGGGCTGGATGAATGATATGCTCAAATATATGAGCCTTGATCCTATTTATCGTAAATGGAATCATGATAAAATTACATTCTCCTTGATGTATGCTTTCTCTGAAAACTTTGTATTGCCATTATCTCATGATGAAGTAGTTCATGGTAAATGCTCTTTAATTGAAAAGATGCCAGGCGATTATTGGCGTAAATTCGCTGGTCTTCGTTCCTTCTTTGGTTATTGGATGACTCACCCTGGTAAAAAATTATTATTCATGGGTGGCGAATTTGGTCAATTTATCGAATGGAAATATGATGATAGTCTTGATTGGCATTTAGCTGAATTGTATCCAATGCATACAAAAATGCAGAGATTCTCTAAAGAATTGAATAAATTCTATTGTGAACATAAAGCTTTATGGCAAGTAGACTTTGATTGGCGTGGTTTCCGCTGGATTGATTGTAACGATAATGAAAATAGCGTTATTTCCTTTATTCGTTATGCTGAAGACCAAGATGATTTCATCATTGTAGTATGTAACTTCACTCCAGAAGTGCGTCATGGTTACCGTATTGGTGTACCTGAAAAAGGTATTTATCAAGAAGTATTTAATACAGATAAAGAAGAATATGGTGGTTCTAATGTATTAAATGAAGGTGACTTTAAATCAGAAGATGTATTCTGGCATAATTTAAATCAATCTATTCAAATTACTTTACCACCACTTGGTACAGTATATTTCAGATTGAAATTGCGTCCTGTTGAAGCTAAAAAACAGACAGTGATTGAAGCTGAAAAACCAGAAAAGGTAAAACTTAATGGTAATAGATCAAAACAACGTCAAAAGGCTAAAGCTTATGCCTTGAAATAATTTAAGTTATAGCCCATATAATTTTTATTATATGGGCTATATATACAATCATAGAGGAAGGTCGTGTTATAGTGTTAAAAGTTTTATATGTAGCCTCAGAAGCTGTGCCTTTTGTAAAAACAGGCGGTCTTGCAGATGTAGCGGGTTCTTTACCTAAAGAATTAAAACAAAAAGGTGTAGATGTTCGTGTTGTTATACCAAAATACAGTGGTATAAAAGAAGAATATCGCAATAATATGGAACATATTTATGATGGTGAAATCAATGTTTCCTGGCGTAAAAAATATCTAGGTATTGATAGATACGATTATAAAGATGTACCATTTTATTTCATTGATAATCAGGAATATTTCTATCGTGAAGGATATTATGGTTATCCAGATGATGTAGAAAGATTTACTTTCTTCTGCAGAGCTGTTCTTGAAATGCTTCCTCATATTGATTTCTGGCCAGATATTATTCATATGAATGATTGGCAAACAGGCTTAATTAGCGTTTATTTAAAACTCGAACATAATGAAGATGTACGCTATAACAAGATTAAAACAGTATATACTATTCATAATTTGAAATATCAAGGTCGTTTCTGGAAAGGATATTTACCAGATGTATTAGGTCTTGATTGGAAATGCTTCAACAATGGTGATTTGGAATACTTCGATGATATCAACTTCATGAAAGGTGCTATCGTATATTCTGATAAAGTTACTACTGTAAGTCGCAGTTATGCTAAAGAAATTCAAGATCCTTATTATGGTGAAGGTCTTGAAGGTATGCTTCAAAAACGTGATGCAGATTTATCTGGTATTATCAATGGTCTTGATTATGAAGATTATAATCCAGAAACTGATAAGTACATCTTTAAAAACTTTGATGTACATAATGCAATTGCTATCAAAGGTGATAATAAAGAACAACTTCAGAAAAAATTGGGCTTACCAGTAAATCGCAAAATTCCAATGATTGGTATGGTAACTCGTTTAGTTGAAGCTAAAGGTCTTGATTTAGTTACACGTATCTTAGATGAATTACTTGAATATGAAAATGTACAATTTGTAATCTTAGGTACAGGCGATAGACAATATGAAGACTGGTTCAAAGGTCTTGTATGGCGCTATCCGAAAAAAGTATCTGCTAATATCTTCTTTAATAATGAATTAGCACATCAAATTTATGCTGCAAGTGATTTATTCTTGATGCCATCTCAATATGAACCATGCGGTATTGGTCAGCTTATCGCTCTCCGTTATGGTACTGTGCCAATTGTACGTGCTACAGGTGGTTTAAAAGATACTGTTGAAGCATATAACAATTACACTCAAACTGGTAATGGTTTTAGCTTTAATAATTACAATGCACATGAATTATTATTCTCCATCAAACGTGCAATAGATGGTATTGCTGATGATAGAAAACATATTCATCTTGTAGAAAATGCTATGACTGCTGATTACAGCTGGGAAGAATCAGCTAAACAATATAAAGAATTGTATAATAGCTTAAAGGCTTAATAATTAGTTTAAAATAAAAATTTTATCGCTTAATACGATTTTTATAAAATTTTGCTTACTCAACAAAATAAGGTCTGTATTAAGCGATAATTATTTTATAGATGATTGAAGTTTTAATCAGGGGAGGCTTAAAGCTGTTATAAATAATATGTAATTTTATATAAAAATCTATAAATTATTTAAAGATTATGATATGACACTATTGAGGTGATAATATGAAATATTACTCAATAGGAGAATTTGCAGACAAAATATGGAACAACAATTGAAATTATTGATAATACAGAGAGAACTGAAGAACAAGAGTTAGTAGAAGATTTAATTCAAATAGTTACTGTATTTAGTTGTAGACTTCAAGGAAAAAGAGCTAATAAAGCTAAAAAAATGATTAAGGAGTTAATAGAAGATGATACTTGCGAAAAAAGTTAGAATTTATCCAACAAAAGAGCAAGAACAAAAACTGTGGCAATCTGTAGGAACTGCTAGATTCATCTATAATTATACTCTCGCAAAACAGGAAGAAAATTATAAAAATGGTGGTAAATTTATTAACGACGGAGTTATCAGAAAAGAATTAACTCAACTTAAAAAGTCTGAACTAACTTGGTTAAATGAAGTATCAAATAATATCACTAAACAATCTGTAAAAGATGCTTGTAAGGCTTATAAAAGATTTTTTAAAAGCTTAGCTAACAAACCCAAATTTAAAAGTAGGAAAAAAAGTAAACCTAGTTTTTATAACGACCCGATTAAATTAAAAGTTAAAGAGAAAAAAGTTTTAATTGAAAAAGTAGGTTGGATAAAAATAAATGAACAAATACCAATTAATGTTAAATATAATAATCCTAGAATAACTTATGATAATAAATATTGGTATCTATCGGTTGGAATAGAAGTTAATGAAAAAAAGGAAGAATTAACAAATATTTCATTAGGTATAGATTTAGGATTGAAAGAGTTGGCTATTTGTTCCGATGGAAAAATATTTAAAAACATTAATAAGACTAAAAAAGTAAAAAAATTAGAAAAAAGATTAAAACAAAAGCAAAGACAAATAAGTAGAAAATATGAAATAAATAAAATCAAAAAAGAAGGAGGTGAACGTTGCCAATTTATCAAAACTAAAAATATAAAAAAATTAGAGAATACAACAAAACTAATATATAGAAAATTAGCTAATATTAGAAACAATTATATTCATCAAGTTACAACAAGTATAGTGAAAACCAAACCATATAGAATTGTAATAGAAGATTTGAATGTTTCTGGAATGATGAAAAATAAACATTTATCTGATTCAGTAAAAAAACAATGTTTTCATAAATTTAGACAGTATATAACATATAAATCTGAATTAAATGGAATTGAATTAGTAGTAGCGGATAGATTTTATCCATCATCAAAAACTTGTAGCAAGTGTGGATTTATAAAGAAAGATTTAAAACTAAAAGATAGAGTTTATAGATGTCCACATTGTGGAGCAGTAATTGATAGAGACTTAAATGCTTCACTAAATTTATCTATGTATAAATTAGCATAGTTTCACAAGCAAGAAAATGCTAATATGTAGGATTCGTTGTATCCGAATTTAAGCCTTTGGAGAATCATATCAAACGAAAGTAGCTATGGCAAAATCGGATTCAATGAAGAAGGAAATAAACAAATTTTTATATTTTTATAGATTTTTGGCAACGGGATAATATAAATGATTTTTCATGATTCGCGAAATCTATATTATCGCAGTCCTATAGGGGCAGTGCCGACACAATCTTTTGTGAGATTGGCAATTGATGTTGATTTAAAAGATAAAGTTTCTTTGGTGCGTTTACATACATGGCAAGAAACTTGTGGTTCAATATATTATAATTTAAAAAAATCTTCATGGGATGAAAAACATTATTTTATTGATTTAGATATGCCTGAAGATGGTTGTCTTGTTTGGTATTATTTTATAATTGAATTAGCTGATGGCAAATTATTATATTATGGCAATAATAAGGCGCAAATGGGTGGTATTGGTCAAGAAGCACTAGAGGTGCCACCGTCTTATCAGATTACAGTATTTAAAAAAGATGTAAAAACGCCAGATTGGTTTAAAAAAGCCGTTATGTATCAGATTTTTCCTGATAGATTTTATCGTAGTGGCAATAATATTCCACAGAAAAAACATGCGGTGCTTCATTGTGATTGGAATGAGCCACCAATGTATTATTTAGACCCAGATACTAAAAATGTAATCACTTATGATTATTTTGGCGGAAATATTCAAGGTATAAAAGAGAAATTATCTTATTTAAAAGATTTGGGAATATCTGTGATTTATTTTAATCCTATTTTCAAATCACGTGCTAATCATCATTATGATACGGCAGACTATCATCAAGTAGATCCAATGTTTGGCACTAATGAAGAATTTGCACAGCTTTGTAGTCAAGCTAAAGAGATGGGAATTCGCATCATCTTAGATGGTGTATTTAGTCATACTGGCAGTGATAGTATATACTTCAATCGCTTTGGCAATTTTGACAGTGTAGGTGCATATCAATCCAAAGAATCTCCATATTATGAATGGTATGATTTCAAGGAATATCCTTGTAAATATGATTGTTGGTGGGGCTTTACAAGTATGCCAAACACAAAGGAAACAACACCATCATATATGGATTTCATCATTCGTAGTGAAGATAGTGTAATGAATTTTTGGATGGATAAAGGCATAAGTGGTTGGCGTTTAGATGTAATTGATGAATTGCCACAGAAATTTACACGTTGTTTTTATCAAAAATTGAAGAAATTAGATAAAGATGCAGTTATTATCGGTGAAGTATGGGAAGATGCTTCAAATAAAATAGCATATAATGTTCATCGTGAATATCTTTGTGGCTATGAAATAGATAGTGCGATGAATTATCCATTGCGCAGAATTATTTTAGATTTCATTTTGAAAAATAAATCAGCTCAAGAAACAGAAGTAAGTATTTTAAATCAGCATGAAAATTATCCCGAAGAAAATCTCTATGCCATGATGAATTTATTGGGTAGTCATGATGTAGAACGTATTTTGACTTTATTAGGCGAAGCTCCAAGTGTAGAAAATGTACCAGCTAGTGTACAATTCAAATTAGATGATGCTCATTTGCGTTTAGCTATTGCTCGTTTGAAATTAGCCGTTGTTTGGCAGATGACATTGCCGGGAGTGCCATCAATTTATTATGGCGATGAAATCGGTATGCAGGGATATCGCGATCCACATAATAGAGCAAGCTATAAATGGGATGAAGCTGATAATAATTTACGTCATTTCTTTACGCGTATGATAGCACTGCGCAATCATCGACAAGTATTGCAAACTGGTTGGTATATACCAGTATATGCTCAAGATGATGTCTTAGCTTATATGAGAACTACAAAATTAGGAAAAGATAGATTTGGACAAAAAATAGATGATGATTGCATTTTAGTGGTGTTAAATCGTCATCAAGAAAAGACTATGACGATAGAAATTGATGTTCATGGTTTTTGTCAGCATAAATTACATGAAATAACTAATATGTATCCTGATATGGAAATCATAGATAATAAGGCTAAGATAGAAATTGAACCGCTCACAGCGCTAGTATTTGAACAAGAAAAAGAAAATATAGAATATGCTAGAAAAGCTGGTATTATCATGCATCCAACATCACTTCCATCTGATTATGGTATTGGTGATTTAGGAAAAGAAGCTTATAATTTTGTGGATTGGTTAGTAAAAGCTAAACAAAAGATTTGGCAAGTTCTGCCATTAAATCCAGTGGGATATGGAGCATCTCCATATCAATCTCCATCTGCTTTTGCTGGCAATACTATGCTTATTTCACCTGAAAAATTAGTGGAAATCAATTTATTGGAAGCTAAAGATATTGTTTTAGATTATAAAGCTGATGCTGATAAAGTAGATTTTGTAAAAGTAGAAGCTTATAAAGAGAAAATCTTAACAAAAGCTTTTGCCAATTTTGTAGCAGATGCAGATTATACTGCTTTTTGTCAACAGCAAAGTTATTGGCTTGAAGATTATGCACTATTCATGGCATTAAAGAAATATTATAAAAACTTACCATGGTATGAATGGAATTTAGACATAAAATTGCGTAAACCTCAAGCTTTAGAGTCTTGTAGAATTTCTTTGGCACAAGATATTGCTTATGCTAAGTTTAAACAATATATTTTCTTTAAACAGTGGCAGGATTTACATGCTTATGCAAACGAAAAAGGCATACAAATAGTAGGTGATGTTCCTATCTTCCCATCGCATGATAGTGCTGATGTATGGGTACATCAAGATTTATTTAATTTGAATGCTGATGGCACCTTAAAGACAGCAGCAGGAGTGCCACCAGATTATTTCAGTGAAGATGGTCAACTTTGGGGCAATCCACATTATCTCTGGAAGGTAATGCAAAGAGATGACTATAGTTGGTGGCGTAAACGCATAGCTACATTGTTGAATTTAGTAGATATAATTCGCATTGACCATTTCCGTGGTTTTGAAGCTTATTGGGAAGTATCTGGTATGGCCACAAATGCTCGTGTTGGTAAATGGGTTAAAGGTCCAGGCAAAGATTTATTTGATAAAATCAAAGAATATTTAGGTGATGTGCCAATCATTGCTGAAGATTTAGGTGTAATTACGCCAGAAGTCGAAGCTTTGAAAAATAGTTGTAATTTCCCAGGCATGAAAGTTTTGCAATTTGAATTATATGCAAATAAATATCATAAATTAAATTTTATCAGTCCGAAAAATAGTATTGTCTATACAGGCACTCATGACAATAATACAACTTTAGGCTGGCTTAAAGAGGATATATCTCCGCAGGATAAAGCAGTTTTAGCAGATTTATTAGAAGTTAAAGTTGATGATAATGAGGCTTTATTAGATGAATTGGTAAAATTAGCATATGCTAGTGCCTCTAAGATGGCGATATTGCCAATGCAAGATGTTTTGAAGTTGGATAGTAATGCTAGAATGAATTTACCTGGTACAGTAGGCACTAACTGGGGCTGGCGCATGCAAAAAGATACATTGACAGACGAAAAAGCAATGTATTTGTGTTCCTTAGTAGAAAAATATAATAGATAAATGAAAAGGACTCTGCAATAAATGTAGAGTCCTTTTAGATTTTAGCGAAAAGTAATTCGGCAAAGAAGATATTATCATGGTATAATAATTTAAGTGTATTTAGTTAAATTTATTTTAAGATAGGTGAATATTTTAATGAAAATAGAGAAA
>OBBK01000091.1_pt1 | contig 13420 bp, 9 predicted proteins | sample 1495821 | NCBI WGS metagenome assembly OBBK01 (sample SAMN01915225, study PRJEB22387) | human gut metagenome | isolation source: stool | host: Homo sapiens | place: USA
ATCATTGACAATTCCTATTTCTGCATGTCCATGTGACGTGCTATGACAAAATGACATTTTGAAACTGACAGAACAGACAGTTATGAGACAGAAAATAGACGACTTACTAAATGCAAGCGGAGGAATCGGCGAGGTGAATATACTTCCTGTCGTGAATATAGAATCAGTACAGAAACTCAATGACAGCGAACTGCCAGAGACACTGCCAGTACTTGCACTGCGCAATGCAGTACTTTTCCCGTTGACAGTTACTCCGATAACCATCGGCAGAAAAAAATCCATAAAACTGGTCCGTGACGTATATGGCTCCAGCAAGATACTCGGTGCAATCGCTCAAAGAGACATCAATGTAGAGGATCCGTCACTGATAGACCTATATAATATAGGTACGCTTGCCAGGATCATCAAGATCATAGAGATGCCGGACGGCACCATAACCGCCATACTGCAGGGGCTCAAGAGAATTCAGGCAGTGGAACAGACTGCATCCGAACCATACTTGTTCGCCAGGATAAAATACCTTGAAGAGACACTTCCGAAGAAGAACGACAAGGAAATGAGCACGCTCACCGGTTCTATAAAGGACCTGGCCCTGCATATTATAAAATTGTCCCCCCACCTGCCGCAAGAGGCTTCTTTCGCCATAAAGAACCTTGAGGGAGAAGAGTTCCTAATTAACTTCATTGCATCAAGCATGGAGCTGGAAGACCCTATGGACAAGATCAAGCTGCTGGAAGAAGGCAACATAAAGGTAAGGGCCATGAAGCTTATGGAGATGCTCAACCGCCAGGTGGAAATTCTGAAGCTCAAGGACGACATACAGAAGAAAGTGCGTTCCGAGATGGACCAGCAGCAGAGAGAATACTACCTCAACAACCAGTTGCGCACTATACAGGAAGAGCTCGGCATGGACGAGGCACAGGACATAGACGAACTGCGTCAGAGAGCGAAAAAGAAAAAATGGCCCGAATATGCCGCGAAAGCATTCGAGAACGAGGTCCGCAAACTGGAAAGGTCCAATCCGAATTCTCCTGACTACAACATCCAGTATCAATACATCCAGTTCATGCTCGATCTGCCTTGGAATACCATGACTAAAGACAATCTGGATCTGAAACACGCCCAGAAAGTACTCGACAAGGACCACTTCGGACTGGAGACCGTAAAGGAAAGGATATTGGAATACCTTGCCGTCCTCAAAATGAAAGGTGACATGAAATCGCCTATAATATGTCTTTACGGTCCTCCGGGTGTGGGCAAGACCTCTCTCGGAAAATCCATTGCCAAGGCCCTCGGGAGAAAATACCAAAGAATATCCCTGGGCGGCCTGCATGACGAGTCTGAGATCAGGGGGCACCGTAGAACATACATAGGCGCAATGCCTGGACGCATACTGCAGAGTATCAACAGGGCCGGCAGCTCGAATCCTGTCATAGTCCTGGATGAGATAGACAAAGTAAGCCAGGATTACAAGGGAGATCCGTCTTATGCTCTCCTGGAAGTGCTGGATCCGGAGCAGAACAATGCCTTCCACGACAACTATCTGGACATAGACTACGACCTGTCAAAAGTGCTGTTCATAACTACGGCCAACAACATCAGCACCATACACCCTGCGCTAAAAGACCGTATGGAGATGATTTCCGTATCCGGATATCTCGCTGAAGAGAAAGAAAGCATCGCTGAAGGTTATCTTATACCAAAGCAGCTGGAGGCACACGGTCTGAAAAAAAGTCAGGTCAGGTTCAATACAGCCGCTGTCAGGAAAATCATCGACGAGTATACCCGCGAGTCGGGTGTCAGAGGACTTGACAGACAGATAGCCAAAATTGCGAGAATGTGTGCCAGGAAAATAGCCACGAATGAGGTAAAGAGTGTAAATGTCACTCCGGATGCCGTTTCGGAATTTCTTGGACTGCCTACCAACTTCCACGACCTGCAGAAAGGGAACGAGGCTCCAGGCGTCGTCACAGGGCTGGCATGGACAGAGAACGGCGGCGAAATTCTTTTCATCGAATGCTCGGTAAGTGACGGAAAAGGAGCCCTGTCCACCACCGGCAATCTCGGGGACGTAATGAAAGAATCCGCGACAATAGCCTTCCAGTACCTGAAAGCCCATCCCGACCAGATAGGACTCAAGACGGAGGACATCATGAAACATGACATACACATCCATGTTCCAGAAGGAGCAATTCCGAAAGACGGTCCGTCCGCCGGAATAACAATGGTCAGCGCAATGGCCTCCGGACTGACCGGTAAAATGGTAAGGAGCGGGATTGCCATGACCGGAGAGATGACACTCCGTGGAAAAGTATTGCCTGTAGGCGGAATAAAGGAGAAGATACTGGCAGCAAAAAGAGCCGGTATCCACACCATCCTTCTTTCGAAGGAGAATGAGAAAGACATTAAAGATATCAAGCCTATCTACATCGATGGTCTGGATTTCGTATACGTAGACAATATATCGGAAGTGCTCAAATATATTTTTGCCTGACAATGACAGTCAAGATAGAAGAATCATGGAAAGCGGTACTCCAGAAAGAGTTCGACAAAGAATATTTCGCTGGAATAGCCGCTTTCCTGCATAAGGAGAAACGTGAGGGAAAAGTCATCTACCCTCCAGGACCGCTTATATTCAATGCTTTCAGGCTCACACCATTCAACAAGGTGAAGGTAGTCATACTGGGTCAGGACCCGTACCACGGAAAAGGACAGGCCCACGGTCTCTCGTTCTCAGTGCCGGACGGGGTGGCAGTCCCGCCGTCCCTGCAGAACATATACAAGGAAATCAGTACGGATATCGGGACACCTCCTCCAGACAGCGGAAATCTTGAGAGATGGGCCTCACAGGGAGTGTTCCTACTCAACTCCGTTCTTACAGTAAGAGCCGGAGAACCGACGTCCCACAGTTCAATAGGATGGCAGACATTCACTGACGCCGTAATAAAAGCCGTCTCGGACAAAAGGGGGCATGTGGTATTCTTGTTGTGGGGCAACTACGCCAGAAGCAAAAGACCCCTTATCGACACATCAAGACATCTGGTACTGGAAGCTGCCCACCCGTCACCTCTCGCAAGAGGAGCCTTCTTCGGATGCAGGCATTTCTCAAAGGCAAATACCTGGCTTGCTGAAAACGGAATCAGTCCGATTGTCTGGTAAGGATATTTTATTTTTACTATATTTGTTCTCGGTAACAGAACCATATAAATATTATGGGTACAAACAAGAAATCAGCTATATTTCCCGGCTCATTCGACCCGTTCACCCTCGGACATATGGATGTCCTACAGTCAGCACTCAATCTGTTTGACTCCATAGTCGTGGCAGTCGGATACAACCACCTCAAGCATGGATTCTTTCCACCTGAGACAAGGGTCAGACTGATCAATGATGCCATAAAGCCCCTGATCGAGGCAGGTGCAGATATAGAAGTAACATCCTATACCGGTCTCACTGTGGACCTGTGCCGCGAGCGCAACAGCAGATTTATAATCCGCGGACTCAGGACGACTACCGATTTCGAGCTTGAGTCCGTCATTGCACAGGCAAACAGGAAAATGTCCCCCGAGACAGTGACCGTTTTCATTCCTGCGTCACATACCTATTCATTCATATCCTCCACGGTTGTCCGCGATGTACTGATAAACGGAGGCGACGCCTCCCCTTTCCTTCCGTCCAACATCAATATTAAAGAATACATACCTGCACAATGAATACGTACTTGAAGATACTGTTGACATGCACTTTGTCAGTCATGCTCACCATGGCTGACCCGCACCTGTCTTCCGCGCAGACTGACACCTTGACGACAGGCACAGGACTATCGCAGGAAGACGTAAACATAGTGATGAAAATCTTCGACGGCAAGCAGCCATACGAGATAATAGGACATGTGGACGGGCTGATCATGACCGGAAAGACGGACGAGGATAAGGCATCCACTGCCTATCACATATACAGGTACTACAGGACGTCCAGAATAATGGGATACGATGAGATTGCACTTTATGTCGCTGACAACTATTTTCTCAACGGCAGATACAAACTGCCTGATGACAGCGGACTTATTGAGATGAAACTGTTTGCTGAGACAAACCGCAGGTCGCTGATAGGCATGAAGGCGCCGTCCGTAATACTTGAAGACCCTGCCGGCTCCAGGATCAGCATACCTGGCACCGGCTACGACTATGCCGTAATCTACTTCTACGACGATGAATGCCCAGGCTGCCTGCGTACCACTCCCGGGCTCATGCAATACCTGTCCGGCAATCCGAGGAACCTGAACTTCCGCGTCTACCTTGTCTATACCGGGGATGACAGAGAACGATGGATGAGCTACATAGAAAAGGCTATCGGACCTTTCAAAATGTCCGGAAAAGTCAGTCTCACTCACCTGTGGGACCCGGAGATGACATCCGGTTTTGTAAACGAATACGGAGTGACGTCCACACCCAAGCTGTTTCTTGTGGACAGGGACGGCATCATAGTCGGCAGGGAACTGACTCCGACGGCCCTCTCTCAGGTAATAGAAGTAAATGAGACCCGGCTGAACAAGATGGAAAGCCTGCTTGACCAGATATTCACCCCGATGACAGGTACTGCGGACACAACAGTTGTCAAGGAGACCATTGACACTTTCTTCAATGATTCCAAGGATAATCCTGACTTCTTCCACGAGCTTTTCTATACAATGTACCAATACCTGAAGACCAGTTCCAGCTATACACTGCAGCAGGGTGCCGCATACTTGGCCGAAAAATACATTGCCGGTATGCCGGAGATGTGGGAAAGTGTGGAATTCACTGACACAGGTGTGACACAAGGCAGCAGGATAAGAGCGGACTTCCAGTCTGTCAACGAATTCATAGATCAGACTGCCCTTGCCGTACTTATGTTCCACAGGAATCCGCTGGACAGACCGGTGACCGACCTCGAACTGCGCACAGCACAGAACAAGAGACAGAACATCTACGGCATTGATGCACAATATACTGTTCTCTACTTCTATAACATGGATTGCCGGCTTTGCAATGCCGTTTCTAAAGAGCTTGACAAGGTCCAGAAAGCATATTCGCCACAGCAGGTCCGCATCATTGGCATATACACAGGAACCGACAACAAGTGGAGAAAATACGTCAAGGACAATCACGCCTCCTGGATCAACCTATGGGACAAGAAAAGAAAATCAGGCATGTTCGACAAGTACGACCTGCTGGACGTTCCGGCAATCTACCTGTTGGACCAGGACAAGATCACTTTGGCCAAGGATATCAATCCAGACGTGCTTAGTGCCCTGCTTGAATACTATCTGTCATCCTCAGAAACAGAATAAAGCCAGTAACATGCTCATACTTTTTCTCAAGGGTCTTGTAGTAGGTATCTGCGCATCGGTTCCATTGGGCCCGATAGGAGTCCTTTGTATCCAAAGGACACTGAGCAAAGGCAGGCACTCCGGTTTCATCACAGGACTCGGAGCTGCCGTAACAGACACATTTTTCGCTGCCATAGCCTTGCTAAGCCTGTCTTTCGTCCAGCACATACTCTCAGACTACAAGAACATTGTCATGATTGCAGGAGGCGTGATAGTCGGCATATTCGGAGTCAGACTGTTCATGACCAATCCTGTCAAACAGATAAAACGGATCAAGTCAGGCAACAAAAGATACTGGCAGGATTTTTTCTCCACCATTATAATGACAATCAGCAATCCTGGAGCATTCTTCCTGATGCTCGGACTATTCGCATTCATAGGCATAAACCATAACGGAAACGAGCCGGCCAACCTTATATCCGTCACACTTGCCGGAGTGTTCTCAGGAGCAGTCATATGGTGGCATATCCTATCCACATCCATAAACATGTTCAGGAACAAGCTACGGCTCAGGCAACTGATAATGATCAACCGAATCGCCGGAATAGCGATAATGGCACTTGGAATCATTTCTATGTTCGAAGGAATCTACAGAGCGGTCTTTCCGTTATGACGCCTCCCTACGCAGTAATACTCGAAACCTGCCCTGTCGAGGTCAACAGGATTATAGATATTGCGGCCGTCTACAAAGACATTGCCTCTCATGACTTTCCTCAACCGTGTCCAGTCAGGTATACGGAACTGCTTCCACTCTGTAAGCAAAGCGACTGCATCCGCACCCGATGCCACATCATATATATCATTGCAATAGACCACCGAGTCTCCAAAAACAGACCTGGCTGAGGGCATTGCCACTGGATCAAATACCCTTACTTCGGCCCCTGCCTCGAGAAGCATTGACACAGTCACAATAGACGGAGCCTCCCGCATGTCATCGGTACACGGCTTGAATGCAAGCCCCCACAAAGCCACTGTACATCCTTTGAGAGCACCACCAAATGCTTCCTGCAATTTTCTGAAAACCACCTTTTTCTGCTCATTATTCACTTCCTCTACAGCACTGATGACTTTCATCCTGTACCCGTAGGTTCCAGCCATACTGATCAACGCATTGACATCTTTAGGAAAACATGACCCGCCGTAACCGCAGCCAGGATACAGGAACTTGGAGCCTATCCGGCTGTCCGAAGCCATACCGGCCCGCACCTTGCTGACATCAGCTCCTGTAAACTCGCACAACGCAGCTATCTCATTCATGAAACTTATTCGAGTGGCGAGCATGGCGTTGGATGCATACTTTGTCATCTCCGCCGACAGGATATCCATGAATATAACCCTGTAGTTGTTCAAAAGAAATGGTCTGTACAAAGAGGCCAGCATGTCTCTCGCCCTTTCGCTTTCCACGCCTATCACAACCCTGTCCGGCGTCATGAAATCCTTTATGGCCACGCCTTCCTTCAGGAACTCCGGATTGGAGGCTATATCGAACGGCACCGAAACATTTCTGGCTCTGAGTTCCTTCTCCACAGTCTCACGTACCTTGAAACAGGTACCGACAGGGACGGTGCTTTTCATGACCAGAAGCGTATACTTTGCAATATGCTTCCCGAATTCACTTGCCACTTCCATGACATGCGAGACATCTGCGGATCCGTCCTCTCCAGGAGGTGTTCCCACAGCAATGAAAACCACATCAACCTTGTCCAGACAATCCTTCAACGATATCGTGAAATGCAGCCTGCCGTCTGACAAGTTCTTGTCCACCATCTCCTGAAGTCCTTCCTCGAATATCGGAAGCACCCCTTTCTTCAGATTCTCTATTTTTACAGTATCTACATCCACGCACCATACACTGGCGCCCATTTCAGAAAAGCAGACCCCGGACACGAGGCCTACATATCCGCTGCCGACAACTGCTACATTCATATTGTTAAGTGACTTTGTGGAGATGGGCGGACTCGAACCGCCGTCCAGACACAGCACCCGAGTGCTTTCTACATACTTATTCTGCCGTTGTTTTTCGTAACAAGACTGCAGACAGACATGCTATCCTGTTCTTATCCCTTCAGTCTTTGGCCACATTAAGGGAGTCAGTGACCGCATCCTGCTTGAATGATACCCCATATACCTGACATGGCAGGCAGAAAGTCAGGCGGGATACTCGTCGCTATCGCCCTTGGCGACTGCGATTAAGGCAGTAAACTCCGTTTACTACGCAGCGAGCGCATAATTGTTGTTGCCAGTTATTGGCTTTGAAACCTTGATAACGAGGTAGGTTTCAACCCCGGTATGCTTACATTCCGATGTCTTGTGCTGTCAAAACCAAAACATCCCCTTTTTAAAATGCAAAGATAATGAAAAATTATTCCCCTCAAGCCTTTTTGATAGTAGGATAAGCTATTCTCTCATGATATACCTGTTCCAGACGCTCCTTGAACATCTTCTTTACAGTTTCCACATCCTTTATCGATATGTCGGCCTCGACAAGCTGGGAGTCTGACAGCCTTTTGCTTATGATTGAGTCAACCAAAGCGGATATGCTCTCAGGAGTATAGTCCTTCAAGGACCTAGAAGCAGCCTCAACGGCATCTGCCATAAGTACTATCACCTGTTCCTTCGTCCTTGGCAGTTCCCCATGATAGGTGAACGGTTCCTTGTTCTCAGGATCTCCACCGGCATTGCAGTACTGCGCATAAAAATAGAATGTGACAGTCTGCGCATGATGTGTTCGAATAAAATCTATGACAACCTCGGGCAGCTTGTTCTTTCTGGCGATTTCCACCCCGTCATCCACATGCCTTATAATCTGCTGCGCACTCTCTATCGGAGAAAGCCCTTTATGGTAATTGACTCCAACTGGAGAGTTCTCCACAAAACACTGTGGATTCCTCATCTTTCCTATATCGTGATACAAGGCCCCCACCCTTGCAAGTATCATGTCCGCACCAACCTCGCGTGCAGCCTCTGAAGCCAGATTGGCTACCTGAAGTGAATGCTGGAAGGTCCCCGGTGCTTTCTGGGACAACTCACGGAGCAGCTTGTTGTTGGTATCCGAAAGATCTATCAGCCTTGAATGGGAGACGAGTGAGAATATCCTCTCAAAAATAAACGCGACCGGATACGCAGCGATTACAAGCAGTGAGTTGACTGCCATCCGGAATTCCACCTTGAGGTTGAACATCGCCAAAGTACCGTCTCCTGACAGGAGAAAGCCGATATAGTTGAGAGACATACCGATGAATATGAACAGGGAATTAAGAAACTGCAGCCAGCCTTTGTTGAAATACTTGAATGAGACTATGGCAATGATGCCTCCCGTAAGATTCATGAAATAAAGCTCGATGCCACTGTCACTCATGAACAGCAAAGGCAGCAGCATCACCGTATATATGGGATACACATATCGCCTGGCAAAGAACATGATGAGATATATCGCGAATACCGAATACGGTACTATATACAGATAGTCGATATCAATGCTCCTTATAATAACCGTAAGCAAAAAAATAAGGGCATACAGGGTAAGTATGAATGCGAAGACCTTGCGTTTCCGCAATATATCCTTATGCGTAAAATACACAACGGCAAAAAGCGAGGCCAGAATCATGAGACAGAGGATGAAATGTCCCGTACGCAGTCCGATGGACGACTCCGAGTATCCGTATGTAAGTTCATACTCCTTCTTGAACGAGTCCAGAAGCTGCTCTATCTCAGTAGTCACTATCTCACCCTCTGACACGATGAGCTGACCCGCATACACCATGCCTTTTGTCGGCGATATATAGTCCACTGCATCCTTGTGGAACAGGTCTGTCTTGTATTGATCATACTCCAGATTGGGAACGATGAATCCGGAAATGCCGTACGATGAATATAGAGAGTCGGGATCATAGGCAGGGAAACTCATTGACAGATGGTGCTTCATGTAATCTTCGGCTTTCCGTGGCGTATAGACTTCCGCCAAAGGAATCTCCTGCGCTCTTTTGTCTCTCTGCACCACAATAGTGCCTGCCGAGGCCGTATTCTCGTCCATGGACGGCAGGATACCAGTGGAGTATACCTTGTACAAGGACTCGATGATAAAGTACAGCACATGCTCATTGACATCCTGTGAGCCCTGCATTGCACGCAGTCTCTTGATCTGAGTGTTCACTACAGCATTGTCGTAGTTGAAGTACGGTATAACCCGGGATGCCTTTTCCTCTTTCTCGGCAAGAAGTTCCTGCTCGGTCTTCAATATTGGGAAATCGATCGGCGAGAGCAGAGTCTCGTACACCCACGGACGTCCAGCCTGGTAATTGTACTTGAATTTACCCTCCTCCGGAAAGAGCAGGACAGTCATCACAAGCACTACAAGCAGTGACAAATATATTTTCGGGTCTCTTAGAAAGTTCTGTTGTTCCATCTGTCGTATTTTGTAAAAGATGAAGCCTCCCGCAGACACTTACGGGAAGCTTCGCTTATGTCAATGGACCTGGAGCGCAAGGGCTGACATTACCCGAGAGCCTTGTCCTGAATATCGTCACCGTCATACAGACCGGCATCGAGCTTCTTCTTCGCCTCTGAGAATGCATTGAGTGTATACTCGACATCATCCAGAGTATGTGCGGCTGTAGGTATGATCCTGAACATGATGACACCTTTCGGTACCACAGGATATACGACCACCGAACAGAACAGATTGTAGTTTTCCCGAAGGTCAACAAGCATGTTCGTAGCCTGAGGAACCGTTCCATGGATAAAGACAGGGGTCACGCAGGCCTGGGCTAGACCTATATCGAATCCCCTCTCCCGGAAACCGTTCTGAAGCGCATGTGTAACAGTCCACAGTTTCTTGCGCAACTCATCTCCCTCCGGGCCACGGATAATCTCCAGTCTCTTCAGGCAGCCCTCCACGATGGGCATGGGAAGGGACTTTGCATAAATCTGAGAGCGGAGGTTGTAGCGGAGATAATTGATGATCGACCTGGGACCGGCCACGAATCCACCGATGATGGCCATGGACTTGGCATACGCGCCTATATACAGGTCAATGCCGTCCATCACTCCGAAATGCTCGGACGTACCGCGTCCGTGAGGACCCATTACACCAAAGCCGTGGGCATCGTCTATGAGAATGCGGAACTGATACTTTTTCTTGAGTGCAACAATCTGGTCAAGAATGCCGAGAGCACCGGTCATGCCGTACACTCCCTCTGTGATGAGCAGCACTCCGCCGCCAGTCTCCTCGCATACCTTGAGCGCACGCTGGATGGTCTTCTCGCATTTTTCTATATCGTTGTGAGGATACACCATTCTCTTGCCCATATGCAGACGACATCCGTCGATCAGACACGCGTGGGCCTCGGAATCATAGACTATCACATCATGACGATTGACAAGTGCGTCGATAGTTGATACGATTCCCTGATACCCGAAGTTGAAAAGGAATGCATCCTCCTTCTGTTCGAACTCGGCCAGCTCCTTCTCCAGTCTCTCATGAAGCGAAGTCTGCCCCGACATCATCCTGGAGCCCATCGGATATGCAAGTCCCCACCTTGCCGCAGCCTCGGCATCTATCTTCCGTATTGCCGGATGGTTGGCCAGGCCGAGATAATTGTTGAGACTCCAGCAGAGCACCTCGTGCCCGTTGAACATCATCCTCGGCGCTATCTCTCCCTCAAGCTTGGGGAAAGTAAAATATCCGTGACCTCTTGCGCGGTACTGTCCGAGCGGACCTCCCTCGTCTTTGTTTATTCTTTCGAAAATGTCCATTTTATGGTATTTTTATAAGTTATGCGTCAATTTTCGCGTACTTGGCGTTCATCTCTATGAACTCACGGCGTGGAGGCACATCATCACCCATCAGCATAGAGAAAATCCTGTCGGCCTCGGCGGCATTGTCTATCGTGACCTGACGCAGAAGCCTTGTAGCCGGGTCCATCGTCGTCTCCTTGAGCTGCTCGGCGTTCATCTCACCCAGACCTTTGTATCTCTGGACATAGATGGAACCGTCATTACCCTTGCCTATCTCGGCTATTGCGGCAATACGCTCGTCCTCGGTCCAGCAATATTTCTCCTCCTTGCCTTTTTTGCTCTTCACCTTGTAAAGAGGCGGAGCGGCAATATACACATAGCCGTTCTTGATCATATCGGGCATATAGCGGAAAAAGAATGTAAGGATAAGAGTGGCTATATGCGCTCCATCGACATCGGCATCGGTCATGATAATGACCTTATGATAACGCAGTCTGTCCAGATTGGCGGCCTTGCTGTCATCTTCCGTACCGATGGTTACGCCCAGAGCCGTGTAGATGTTCCTGATAGTCTCACTCTCCAGCACTTTATGTTCCATTGCTTTCTCCACATTGAGAATCTTTCCTCGAAGCGGAAGTATGGCCTGATATGTACGGTCACGGCCTGTCTTGGCCGTTCCTCCCGCAGAGTCTCCCTCTACCAGAAAGAGCTCGCATTTCTCAGGGTCACGGTTGGAGCAGTCCGCCAACTTGCCGGGCAGACCAGCACCTGACATAACCGTCTTGCGCTGAACGAGCTCGCGGGCCTTACGGGCGGCATGACGGGCAGTCGCCGCAAGTATTACTTTGTCTATTATATTCTTGGCATCCTTCGGATTCTCCTCCAAATATGTCTCAAGTGCCGCCTTTGTCGCCTGGGAAACAGCCGCATCAACCTCGCTGTTGCCAAGTTTGGTCTTTGTCTGTCCCTCGAACTGCGGTTCAGCCACCTTCACGGAGATCACGGCTGTCAGTCCCTCTCTGAAATCTGATGCATCCAGATCAAACTTGAGTTTCGACAAATATCCGTTCTTCTCCGCATAAGCCTTCAGGGTTGAGGTCAGACCGCGACGGAATCCAGTCAGATGGGTACCTCCCTCTATAGTGTTGATATTGTTTACATAAGAATGGATATTCTCAGAAAAGCCGGTATTGTACTGCATCGCTATCTCAATCGGGATACCTGTCCTGTCTGTCTCGAGCGATATTGGCTTCTCGGTAAGTTTCTCACGGGTACCGTCCAGATACTGGACAAACTCCACCAGTCCATGTTCGGAATAGAACTCCTGACGGAAAGGAGTCCTGTCCACCTCGTCCATGGTCTCCATACCGGACTCCGCCACAGGTGTCCTCTCGTCTACAAGCACCAGACGGATCCCCTTGTTGAGATATGCAAGCTCCCTTAGCCTGGTGGCCAGGACAGAGACATCGTATACTGTTGTCATCCTGAATATCTCGCTGTCAGGCTTGAAGGTTATGATAGTCCCTGTATCCCCGCACTCACCTACTGTCTTGACCGGATACTGCGGAACACCCCGACTGTATTCCTGCACGAATATCTTGCCCTCCCTGTGGACTTCCGCCTTGAGATATACGGAAAGTGCATTCACGCACGACACCCCGACACCGTGAAGACCACCTGACACCTTATAGCTGTCCTTACTGAATTTACCTCCGGCATGAAGAACCGTAAGAACGACCTCCAGGGCCGAACGGCCCTCCTTCTCGTGCATGCCGGTAGGAATACCGCGGCCGTCATCCCTCACACGTATAGAATTGTCAGGAAGAACAGTGACCTCAATATTCTTGCAGAAGCCCGCCAATGCCTCGTCTATGGAGTTGTCCACAACTTCGTACACAAGATGATGCAGTCCCCTCGGGCCAATGTCGCCGATATACATAGACGGACGCTTCCTTACTGCCTCCAGTCCCTCCAGAACCTGAATACTGTCAGCAGAATATTCCTTTTCCGCTTCAATCTTTTCTATATCTGTCATCGCAGTTCTAAAATTATATAACGGACAAAGATAATAAAAATTTCTTACAACTTCAGACACAAGCCGGCACCCACACTGATTCCTGGCTCGACATAGTTCAGATAATACTGTATCTTACTGTTTGCCAGATTGTCCGCCTCAAGGAAAACCATTACGGACGTATTTACGGCATAAGATACCCTCAGACCGATATCCACAAATGACGGAACTCTGTAATAAGATACAGGATCCGATACTGCCGCACCGGCTGCGGCTCCCGTCACGGACGTACGGAAATA
>OBBK01000098.1_pt1 | contig 13013 bp, 9 predicted proteins | sample 1495821 | NCBI WGS metagenome assembly OBBK01 (sample SAMN01915225, study PRJEB22387) | human gut metagenome | isolation source: stool | host: Homo sapiens | place: USA
CAACCTACACGTATAAATTACGACAGGGGAATAAAGCCTGTCACATAGGTGGAGAAATGGATAATATTATAATACGAAGCAGGAAAGAGGAGTTTAAGGAGCTTGTTTTATACACGGTTTTTGGCAATATGACCTTTGTGATCAGCATAGGCTCATATGCCATTTTTAATGTATTCTTTGGTATCAATGAGCTGATTGCGAACGCACTGGCATGGGTGTTTGCTGTTCTTTTTTCATATGTTACCAATAAGAAGTGGGTGTTTAAGGCTGCAACGCCCACCAAGACGGCATTTTTAGTACAGATGTTTGCTTTTTTCAGTGGCAGATTCATCACGCTTGTTATTGAAGAGACTATTATCTTTATTTTTATCACGCTTCTGGACTATCCCAGCATGTGGGTGAAGCTGGCAGCACAGGTGGTTGTTATTGTGCTCAACTATGTGATAAGCAAGCTGTTTGTTTTCAAAAATCGCTAAATGTGGTATATTTAATAAAATAATAAGAACTATAATAGTGTGTGTATGGTATAATAAAGCGTAAATTTAAATTCAGTTTATGAGAGGTTGATTTACATATGGATATAGAAGCTGCTTTTTGCAGTGTGGGACAGAAGGAGAAAATCCTATATGAGTAATAGACTTGACATGAAAAAAGATACAAATAATCGAAAAGACAAAACAAAATACGATGGTCCGGAGAAGCCGGACGCATATATGGGCAATGACAAGCAATGGGTTTTCAGGGCATTGGTTCTTGCTTTTATTGATATGTGCATCATTGCAATCTCATTCTTTTTTGCTTTGATGATCAGGTTTGAGTTTTCATATTCACATATTCCACTCTCATATTTGGAGGGTTATCTGCACATTGTGCCATTGTTTATGGTGATTTCACTTGTGGTGTTTTATATTTTCAGACTTTACCACAGTATATGGCGCTTTGCGAGCATCAATGAATTTATGCATATTATTGGTGCCTTTCTGGTGCTTACAGTTGTGAGCGTTACTATTCATGAGGTTTATGAGATCAAGATGCCGTATGCCTTCTGGATTATCGGACTGATGCTCAGCTTTGCACTTTGTACAGCATGCCGTTTTGCGTACAGATTTATCAGGACAGGTCAGAAGATGCTGGAGCAGAGAGGCTCTGCAAACGGTGATGAGAAGGTCATGATTATAGGAGCCGGAAATGCGGGCAGGATGCTTATCAGGGAGCTTATCATGAGCTCACATCTGCACACAAAGGCCTGCTGTATCATAGATGACAATCCGGCGAAGCTGGGGCGCTTTATAGACGGCGTGCCTATTGTCGGCAACAGAAATGACATTCCGGAGATGGTTGAGAAGTATGATATCACGAAAATTGTGTATGCTGTACCTTCCACATCAGGTAAGGACAGGAAGGATATACTCAATATTTGTAAGGACACAGGCTGTGATGTGTCTGTGGTTCCGGGAATCTATCAGATGGTGGACGGAAGAGTATCGGTTTCCAATCTGCGCCCGGTAAGCATTGAGGATTTGCTTGGAAGAGATCCGGTTGTTGTGGATAATGACGGTATTCATTCATTTTTACAGGGCAAGGTGGTCATGGTCACAGGTGGCGGTGGCTCAATCGGTAGTGAGCTTTGCCGTCAGATAGCCAGGGAGGATCCGAAGCTTCTTATAATTTTTGATATTTACGAGAATAATGCATACGATATACAGCAGGAGCTGAAGCGCAAATATCCTTATGTAAGGGTGGAGACGCTGATCGGCTCGGTGCGCAATACTAACAGGCTGCACTATGTATTCCAGACATATCACCCTGAGATTATTTATCATGCGGCAGCACATAAGCATGTACCGCTGATGGAGGAAAGCCCGAATGAGGCAATAAAAAACAATGTGCTTGGCACATTAAAGCTCTCAAGGATTGCAGCTGAGTACCATGTGAAGAAGTTCGTGCTTATATCTACGGATAAGGCGGTTAATCCGACCAATATCATGGGTGCATCAAAGCGTCTGTGTGAGATGGTTATACAGATGATGAACAGGCAGACGGAGACTGATTTTGTCGCTGTGCGTTTTGGAAACGTGCTTGGCAGTAATGGTAGTGTTATCCCGCTGTTTAAGAAGCAGATAGAGGATGGCGGTCCTGTTACGGTGACGGACAAGCGTATTATCAGGTATTTTATGACAATTCCGGAGGCTGTGGCGCTTGTGTTGCAGGCAGGGCTCTATGCTCACGGAGGCGAGATTTTCGTGCTTGACATGGGCGAGCCGGTCAAGATTGATGATATGGCAAGAAACCTTATCAGGCTTTCAGGACTGGAGCCGGATGTGGATATTCAGATTGTATACACAGGCCTGCGTCCGGGCGAGAAGCTATACGAGGAGATGCTGATGAGCGAGGAAGGCCTCAAGGAGACTCCGAACAAGCTGATTCATGTTGGTGAGCCTATTGAGATGGATGATGAGCTCTTTGAGAAGCAGCTTGAGATGCTCGAGAAGGCATGCACCTCAGAAGCAAAGGATATCAAGCAGATAGTGGCCTCTGTGGTAAAGACATATCATCCTGACCTGGAGGACTAAAATATCTTTTGAAGCTCATAATATAGACTGTAAAAGCCGGATGTTTGGCATATTTTATGCCGGAAGCGAGGAACATAATTATGGAAAAGAGACAGATTTCATTTTCACCACCTGATATAACAGAGGCAGAGGTGTCAGCTGTTGCTGATGCACTGCGAAGCGGTTGGATTACAACAGGTCCAAGAACCAAGGAATTCGAGAAGAGGATTGCTAAGCTATGCGGCACGGATAAGGCTGTGGCACTTGGCTCTGCTACTGCGTGTCTTGAGTCGATACTCAGATTCTTAGGAATAGGTGCAGGTGATGAGGTCATCACAAGCGCATACACATATACTGCATCTGCAAGCCCTGCTGTGCATGTAGGGGCAGCGCTTAAGTTTATAGACGTAGCACCTGATTCATTTGAGATGGATTACGATGCCCTGGAAGCCGCTATTACAGAAAAGACAAAGGTTATCGTGCCGGTTGATATTGCAGGTGTGCCTTGCGACTATGACAGGATTTTTGATATTGTGGAGAGAAAGAAGGCTCTTTTTCATCCGTCAAATGATGTGCAGAGGGCAATCGGACGTGTGATTGTGGCGGCTGACTCAGCTCATGCTTTTGGTGCTTCTTACATGAGAGCAGGTGAGCGGATTATGTGTGGCAATGTAGCTGATTTTACAAGCTTTTCATTCCATGCGGTCAAGAATCTGACCACAGCAGAGGGAGGAGCGCTCACCTGGAGACCTATAGAGGGCTTTGATGATGAGTATATCTACAAGCAGTTTATGCTGCTTTCACTCCACGGACAGACAAAGGATGCTTTCCACAAGAATGGTCTGGGCAACTGGGAGTATGATATTGTGGCTCCTTCGTATAAGTGCAATATGACTGATATTCAGGCTGCTATTGGTCTGGTACAGCTTGACAGATATGAGGGGCTTCTCAAGAGGCGCCGTGATATTATAGAGCGCTATGACGAGGCATTTAAGCCGCTTGGTCTCTTGACTGTGCCTCATTTTACAGACAGGCATACATCGAGCGGACATCTGTATCTGCTTCGCATACCTGGCATCGGCGTGGACAGGCGCAATGCGCTTATAGTGCAGATGGCGGAGCGAGGTATCGCCACAAATGTGCATTTCAAGCCACTTCCGATGATGACAGCATATAAGAATATGGGCTTTGACATAGCTGATTTTCCAAATGCTTATCATCAGTATGAGAATGAGATTACACTTCCTCTCAACACAAAGCTTAGCGATGAGGATGTGGAGTATATAATTAATAATTTATTGGAGATTTTACATGAGTAGATGGAGAACATGGGGAGAGATTCCTACATTCATGAAAAATGATTTTACACTTAAATATTACAGGCATCTGAGCAGAAAGAGGACAAGCATGGTATTCAAACGCATTTTTGATGTGATTATGTCCGCTGTTCTTCTTGTGCTGCTTTCGCCTGTTATACTGGTCCTTGCTGTCTGGATAAAGGTGGATAGCAGAGGACCTGTTTTTTTCAGACAGGAGCGTATCACGCAGTATGGCAGAAAGTTTCGCATATTCAAGTTCAGAACCATGGTGAATGATGCTGACAAAAAGGGTTCACTCGTGACTGTCGGTGGGGATTCAAGAATCACAAGAGTCGGTGCTGTCATCAGAAAGTACAGGCTTGATGAGATTCCGCAGCTTATAAATGTGCTATGTGGTGATATGAGCTTTGTTGGCACAAGACCTGAGGTGGAGAAGTATGTCATGGCATATACACCTGCGATGATGGCGACACTTCTGATGCCTGCCGGAATCACAAGTGAGGCAAGCATCAGGTACAAGGATGAGGACAGGCTTCTTGAGGCTTCTGATGATGTGGATTACACATATATACACAAGGTGCTGCCGGGCAAGATGAGGTACAATCTTAAGTATCTTAAGAGATTTTCACTGATAAATGATATTAGACAGTGCATAGAGACTGTGCTTGCGGTAATACATTAGTCTGCTTGTCTGGGAGGATGATACTTATGAATAAAGTCAAATTTTCAGTATTACTGTCAATTTATTACAAGGAAAAACCTGAGTATTTCAGGGAGTGTATGGAAAGCATATATTCACAGACTGTTTTACCGGACGAGATAGTGCTGGTGGAGGATGGCAGGCTGACAGATGAGCTTTATGAGGCAATCAGAGATTATGAATGCAGGCCTTCGGAAATAAATTTTGTTACGGTAAAGCTTGAAAAAAACAGCGGGCTCGGTCTTGCACTTGCTGAAGGCATAAAGCATTGCTCTAATGAGCTTGTGGCCAGAATGGATACGGATGATATATGTGTGCCTGACCGGTTTGAGAGACAGCTGAATGCTTTTTCGGAAAATCCGGGGCTTGATATCATAGGCGGCTACATCAGCGAGTTTTCCGATGACATGCATAATATTATATCAGAGAGGACAGTGCCTCTCGGAAATTATGTGATAAAGCAGTATCAGAGAAAGCGCGATGCGTTCAATCACATGACTGTGATGTACAAAAGATCTGCGGTGCTTGCTGCGGGCAATTATCAGGACTGTCTGCTTATGGAGGATTCTCTTCTTTGGGCGAATATGATCAGAAATCACTGTCGTATGGCAAATATAGGTGAGACTCTTGTATATGCCAGAACCGGTGATGATATGCTGAAGAGGCGTGGCGGCTTTGATTATTTCCTTAAATACAAAGCAGGAAGAAAGCGTATTTTAAAGACAGGGACCATAAGTGCGGCCGATTATTTTGTTACGGTTGCGGCACAGTTTGTTGTCTGTATGATGCCACTTTGGATGAGGAGCTTTGTATTTAAAAAAATATTAAGGAACTAAAACTTTTCAAATGCACGTTAATGTGGTAAAATCGGTATAGTTAACATTAATAGGCTTATTACTAGCTGACATAGGAGGTTAATATAAATGGATTTTAGAGCGGAGTACGAGAAATGGTGTACAGACCCATATTTTGATGAGGCTACAAAGGCAGAGCTTAAGGCTATCGCAGGTGATGATAAGGAGATAGAGGACAGATTCTATCGCACACTTGAGTTTGGTACAGCAGGTCTTCGTGGTGTAATAGGAGCCGGCACCAACAGGATGAATATATACACAGTCCGTCAGGCTACACAGGGACTGGCAAATTACATACTTTCACAGGGAGAGGACGCAGTAAAGAGAGGTGTTGCAATCGCACATGACTCACGTAATATGCATGATGAGTTCACAGATGCCACAGCACTTTGTCTTGCAGCTAACGGAATCAAGACATATGTATTCCCACAGCTCGCACCTGTTCCGGAGCTTTCATACGCAGTAAGGACACTCGGTACAATAGCCGGTGTTGTTATTACAGCAAGCCACAATCCTCGTGAGTACAATGGATACAAGGTATACTGGGAGGATGGTGCACAGGTTACTCCACCTCATGATACAAGCATCATGGCTGAGGTGGCAAAGGTTACATCGTTTGACCAGGTAAAGACTATGGACAAGGCTGCTGCTATTGAGGCAGGCCTTTACAATGTCATCTCTGATGAGGTTGAGGAGGGATATTTCGGAGAACTCCGCAAGCTTTCTATCCATCCGGAGATTATTAAGGCTATGGCAAAGGATATCAAGATCGTTTACACACCACTCCACGGCACAGGTCTTCGCCCGGTACAGAGAGTGCTTAAGGATATGGGCTTTGAGAATGTATACATTGAGCCAAGTCAGGCAGTGCCTGATGGCAATTTCCCTACATGTCCTTATCCGAATCCTGAGAATCCTGATGCATGGAAGCTTGCACTTGAGCTGGCAAAGGAAAAGGATGCTGATATTGTTTTAGCAACTGACCCTGATGCCGACAGACTCGGTGTATACTGCAAGGATACAAAGACAGGTGAGTATGTGACATTTACAGGAAATATGTCAGCTATGCTTATCGGTGAGTACATTTTAAGCCAGAAGAGCGCCAATGGTACTCTGCCTGAGAATCCTGCATTTGTTGAGTCAATTGTTTCAACAGATATGGGTAAGGCAATTGCAGCAGCATATGGCGTAAAGCATATCGAGGTTTTAACAGGCTTCAAGTATATCGGTGAGCAGATGCTCAAATTCGAAAAGACCGGCTGCAACAACTATGTATTCGGTATGGAGGAGAGCTACGGATGTTTACCTGGCACATATGCAAGGGACAAGGATGCTCCTGCAGCAGTTTGCATGCTGTGTGAGGTGGCTGCCTTCTATAAGTCACAGGGCAAGACACTCTGGGATGGCATGATTGACATGTACGAGAAGTATGGCTACTACAGAGAGGGTATTTCCACAATGACCTTAAAGGGTATTGATGGTGCCGCACAGATAAATGAGATTATGACAAAGGCACGTGCCGCTGAGCCAAAGAAATTTGGTGATTATCAGGTGCTTGCTATCCGTGATTACAAGAATGACACAAGAAAAGATATGACAACAGGAAAGGTTGAGCCGACAGGTCTTCCTTCTTCTAATGTACTTTACTACGAACTTAACGATAACGCTTGGTGCTGTGTACGCCCTTCTGGTACAGAGCCTAAAATTAAATTCTATTTCGGAGTTAAAGGAGTGTCTCTTGAAGATTCACAGGCTAAGCTTGATGCTTTGTCAGCTGAGGTTCTCGGACAGTTTGAATAAAGACTATGATGAAAATATACATTTGCCCGGATTGTGGCTGGATACGGATGGTTTCAAGAAGGAAAGAGGTTGAATGCTTCAAGTGTGGCAGGCCGCAGATGCGTCTGACGAATCTGGAGTTTGGAAAGTATACCAATATGTCAGAGAAGGAGCGTCAGGACTACGCAGACGCATGGCTTTACATTCATAGGAAAAAGGAAAAATAACATGGCAAAGAAGAGAAAGAAAAAAAGAAACGGCAAAAAGAAGATAATACTATTTATATTCGAAATTTTACTGTTGCTGGTCGTGCTTGGTATTGTATGGTTATATAATAATACACTTGGACAGGTTAAGTATGAGGAGGGACTCACAGACAGCCAGGCAGGAATTAATGAAGAAATTGATAAGGATGCACTGGAGAATATGCATGGATATTTGAATGTAGCATTGTTTGGTCTTGATAATAGAAGCAATGGCTCTTATAATGAGGGACATTCCGATTGTATCATGATTGCAAGCTTGAATTATGATACAAAGGAGGTTCAGTTGGTATCTGTATATAGAGATACGTATCTTCCGGTTGGCAATGGAAAATATGCGAAGGCGAATGCAGCATATGCTAATGGTGGGGCAAAGAGAGCAGTAGCTATGCTTAATTCAAATTTGGATTTGAATATTACGAAGTATGTTTGTGTTGATTGGAAAGCTCTTGTAGATGCTATAGATGATATCGGAGGTCTTGATTTAGAGATAACAAAGGCAGAAAAAGATGAGATTAATTACTTGATTCCTGAGGTGGATGGTACTACTGGGTATAAGACAGAATGGCTTGATGGAGAAGGAAAAAAACATTTGAATGGAACTCAGGCTACTTGCTATGCACGTATTAGAAATACATCAGGGGATGATTTTTTAAGGGCTTCACGTCAAAGAATTGTACTTCAGGCTATGCTTGACAAGGCTAAACAGTCAGATTTAGGCTCGCTCACAGAGATGTGCAAGGATATTATGAGTCAGATAAGTACTAATTTTACGGCAGCAGAAATTGTACAATATGCAACTGCAGTGACAAAATATCAGATGAAGGAGACAACAGGTTTTCCATTTGAGCTTACTACAATGAATCTTTCATCTACTGGGGATACAGTTATTCCAATTGATTTAGCACAGAATGTTTCCAAACTTCATCAGTTTCTGTTTAACGAGACGGATTATCAGCCAACTGAGACAGTTCAAAATGTCAGTGACAAGATTGCTAAAAAAACAGGTGTTACGTCAGAGACTTCTGCATTTGATCTCTCACAGTACAATGATATTGTTGGTTCGGATGGAACCGAAGGGGCAAAGAAAAAGAATAAGGATAAGCAGGATTCATTAAAGAACAGTCAGTCGGAGTCTGAAAATAGTTCTGGAACGGAATCGTCATCAGATGATTTAGATGAGTAATTACCTGATGGTATTTATTTAGCTGTTATAAGCAATAAGTTTTATAAAACAATATTTAAATGAACAATATATCCGGGGCCAATCAATAGATTGGTCCCACATAATTTAATATGATTAATAATGTAATAACTTGTAATTAATGAATAGTTAATGGAAAATCAATGATTAAATAACAACTAAATTACAAGAACAAGGGAGAATTTATGAAAACAGAAATCAAAGAAAAAATCATGGCAACAAACCAGAAATACTTAAAAAAATTCTTAACAGAGGAAGCTCCGGCTAAGCTTGAGAGCCAGCTTGAGCACATGGACTGGTCATACCTTGATATGATTCACAACAAGGAGCAGCAGAGAGGTGCATTTTCACCGCTTGCTGCTATGGAGCTTTCAGAGATAGAGGCAAATAAGGACAAATACCTTGCAACAGGTCTTGATGCTGTCAAGAATGGCAAGGTCGGTGCAATTCTTCTTGCCGGTGGACAGGGTACACGTCTTGGCTTTGACAAGGCTAAGGGCATGTTCAATATTGGAAAGACAAAGGAACTCTACATCTTTGAGCAGCTTGTCGCAAACCTCATGAAGGTTACAAATCAGACCGGTACATGGGTGCCTTTGTATGTTATGACAAGCGAGATAAATGATGGCATGACAAGAGAGTTCTTTGAAGAGCACGACTATTTTGGATACAACAAGGACTATGTGAAGTTTTTCGTGCAGGAGATGGTTCCGGCAGTTGATTTTGATGGAAATCTGCTCATGAAATCTGAGGATTCACTTGCCATGTCACCAAACGGAAACGGTGGATGGTTCAAGTCACTCATCAATGCCGGTCTTGACAAGGATTTGAAGGACAAAGGTGTTGAATGGCTCAATGTATTTGCTGTTGACAATGTGCTTCAGCAGATTGCAGATCCTGTATTTGTAGGTGCTACAATCGAGTCCGGCTGTGTCAGCGGCTCTAAGGTGGTCAGAAAATGTGATCCATATGAGAGAGTTGGTGCTATGTGTCTTGAGAATGGCAAGCCTTCAATTGTCGAGTATTACGAGCTTACTCCTGAGATGGCAGAGGCAAAGAACGAGAATGGTTCATTGCAGTATGGCTTTGGTGTTATCTTAAACTATTTATTCCGCGTGGACAAGCTCATGGCTATCGCAGAAAAGAGCCTTCCACTTCATGTGGTAGAGAAGAAGGTGCCTTACATTGATGAGAATGGTACAGAGCACAAGCCTGAGACTCCGAATGCATACAAGTTCGAGACACTCATCCTCGATATGATATACATGATGGACAATAGCCTGCCATTTGAGGTAGACAGAGAGAAGGAGTTTGCACCTGTAAAGAATGCGACAGGTACAGATTCGGTTGAAACAGCGAGAGCTCTTCTTGAGAAGAACGGAATTGAAATTTAATATATGATTTATGGTAACTGTTCATTGGCAGGGATGTATTGATATTCTGCAATTTCTATTTATCGCAGACTTAGAGGTGCATCTGCCGATGAGCAGTTATTTTTATTTTTATAATCGCATAGTGGCCTGCAATGGGGAACATAGGCTATAAATAGTTAACTGATTTATGAAAAAATAAATAATCCCGTCACAAATTAAACACAGATTGACAGTATACTTCTAATTGTAAACGAAAGGAGAAATTATTATGGATAACAATTATAGAAATATGAATGATACAAATAATACAAATAATACTAACAGTACAAATAACAATACAAACAATGTAAATTTCACAATGTCGGGTAATCCTTACAATCCGGATGAGTCACAGAAGGCTGCACAGACTAATAATACATCAGCTGAAAGCTATTCACAGAGCTACAATCCATATTCGCAGGCTTCTGCAGCAGGACAGCCAAATGTAAATCAATCATATGCAAACCAGCCTTATTCTAATCAGTCGTATAATTCAGGCACAAATAATAATGCATATGGCGGCACATCAGCAGGTTCGACAGACAATTCATATAGCCGGATGAATATGAATGGTCAGGCATACCAGCAGACTGCAAAGCCTAAGAAACAGAGAGCACCTAGAAAGCCTGGTGCATTTGGACCATTTGCAGCAAAGACAGTAGCGGCAGCTCTTATCTTTGGACTCGTCGGAGGCGGTGTTTTCACAGGAGTAAGCTATATTGGCACGAGAGCTATTTCAAATTCTTCTACTGCAAGTGCAAAGCTTACAACTACAACATCCGGTGGGACTAAGCAGACATCCTCAGGGGATGCAAAGGATCTGACAGATGTATCATCTATTGTCGATGAGGTTATGCCTAGCATCGTTGCTATCACAAATACAGGAACAGTCACCTACAACAGCTTTTTCGGAAAGCAGTCACAGCAGTCTCAGAGCTGTGGCTCAGGAATTATTGTGAGTGAGGATGATGATTATCTTTATATTGCTACAAACAATCATGTTGTGGCAGATTCAGAGGAGCTCACAGTACAGTTTGATGATGATTCAGTGGTAAAGGCAGAAATCAGAGGAACAGATCCGGATGACGATCTTGCAGTTGTACGTGTAAAGAAAGCAGACCTTGGAAAAGATACTTACTCAAATATCAAGATTGCAACAATCGGAGATTCTGATAGTGTAGCTGTTGGAAGTCCTGCAATTGCTATCGGTAATGCACTTGGATACGGACAGTCTGTCACAACAGGTATAGTAAGTGCGCTTAACAGAACTGTTACTACACAGGATTCACAGACAGGTGAGACTGTTACCAACAACAAGCTTATCCAGACAGATGCAGCAATAAACCCTGGAAACAGTGGTGGAGCACTCTTGAATGAAAATGGCGAGGTTATCGGTATAAACTCTGTAAAATATTCTTCAACTGAAGTTGAGGGTATCGGATATGCAATTCCTATGTCGGTTGCAAAGCCTATTATTGAGAGCCTTATCCAGGATGGAAAATATACTAATGAGAATCAGGCATACCTTGGTATCAAGGGTGGCGATGTTTCATCTGAGATGGTAGCCTATGGCTTCCCACAGGGTGTGTATGTTTCATCTGTTTCAGCTGGTTCAGGTGCCGCAAATGCCGGCTTACAGGAGGGAGATATCATCACTGCTGTTGACAGCACAAAGATTTCTTCTATGACAGAGCTGCAGTCAGCGTTAAAGAGCTACAAGGCCGGAGATAAGGTTACTCTTACTGTTGCCCGTCAGAGTGGCAGACAGTACGAAGAGAACAAGGTTGAAGTAACCTTAAGTTCTGCAAAGGATATTCAGCAGTAAATAATTCATTTATATTTATGAGTACAAAAACGCGCCAGTGTGGCGCGTTTTTTGTTATGAAAAATATAGTTAAGGGTTGATTTTTTAAATAAAAAGGTGTAGTATTATGAATGTTCATAAAAACATAAGGAGAGGCGAACATGAACAAACAAGAAAAAGATATACTGAACACGTTATATCATCAATCAGTTAACAATCAAAGAGAGATATCAGAGTTATCCGGTCATTCTCTGGGAGTTGTAAACAAATCAATAAAAGAATTGATGAATGAAGGTTATATAAATGAAAAATGTGCTGTTACGCCTAAGGCACTTAAAGAATTCAAAGAAAAGGCTCCGAAGAATGCAGTAATTCTGGCAGCTGGGTATGGAATGCGAATGGTGCCTATAAATACCGAGACTCCAAAAGGCCTTTTAGAGGTAAATGGGGAAGTACTTATAGAGCGGACTATCAGACAGCTTCATGAAGTGGGAATCTATGAGATATATGTAGTAGTCGGCTTCATGAAGGAGAGATATGAGTATCTCATCGATGATTTTGGTGTAGAGCTCGTTGTCAATGAAGAGTATACGACTAAGAATAATCTATATTCAGTAAAGAAGGTTTTGAATCATTTATCAAATACATATATCATACCGTGTGATATATGGTGTGACAAGAATCCGTACCATCACCATGAATTATATTCCTGGTATATGGTCAGTGATTTGATTGATGATGACAGCACGGTGCGTGTTAATAGAAAAATGGAACTGGTTACCATACCGAAGGCTGCCGGTGGCAATGCTATGATAGGAATTAGCTATTTGCTTGATGATGATGCACAAATTGTCAAAGGCAGAATTGAAAAACTGTGTAGTAATTCGGCTAATGATGGTGCCTTCTGGGAGACTGCACTGTATGATAAGGACAGAATGTTTATTACTGCCAGGGTAGTGCATTCGTGGGATGTGGTTGAAATTAACACATATGAGCAGCTCAGAGAGATGGACAGCGATTCAAATCATCTGAAAACTGATGCAATACAGGTTATCTGCGATGCCTTATCTGTATCAGCAGACGATATTGTAGATATTACGGTATTGAAAAAGGGCATGACAAACCG
>OBBK01000099.1_pt1 | contig 12969 bp, 14 predicted proteins | sample 1495821 | NCBI WGS metagenome assembly OBBK01 (sample SAMN01915225, study PRJEB22387) | human gut metagenome | isolation source: stool | host: Homo sapiens | place: USA
GCATATTTGGATGCTCTAAGTTCTCATTTAGTCTTATGATATATTTCCCAAGATTAACTAGGAATAATTGACGAAATCTGGTAAGCCTAGGTTTATAATTTTCAGATAAATAATAATAAACAGAATCTTCTGTAAATCTCATACCTTCTCGAGCCATTACATAAGGTCGATTAGCAATTATATTTACTTTATATTGTCCTGAATATGTATTATTAATTATATAAGGTGGCTCATAAGTAACTCCCCGAAGAGTCCCAAGGTATGTATCTATAATTGACACTATAACTCTTGGAACTAACTGTAATCCTGATCTTTTTACCTTTCCTTCTAGATATTCTTTAAAATTATCTATAAACTCGTAAGAAGCTCCTGCAGTTAATATCGGATATATGGAAATTCCAAAAGGTTCTAAATACTCAAATCTATCTATAGTATCCTTCATAATCTGACAAACTACGGAAAACCCATCAGTAGTTTTATCAATAGTAAGCATGTCATAGATATCAGTGATACCTATAGAAGCTAACTCAATCATAGCACGATCTACGATACAATTAAATCCGATGGATTCAACTTTTGTAACTGCATTAATACCTGATTGAATAGAACCTCCACAATCAATAACTCCAGTTGCCATATTTATTTCAATTAATCGATTTGAAGGAGCTACTTTCTCAAGCAACTCCTTACTTTATTAACCTTTATATGACTAAACGGTCAAATTACACTGGCAGCGCGTAAAGACTATGACTTCTTGTCAGGGTATGGATAAGCTTTAAGCCATTCAAGAATTTTTCGAACAGTTTCGCTATCAAATATACCATTAGACATTAATCCAGAACAAATAGCTGTTATAGTAAAAGTCAACCAGTGATACCAGTTAGTAACATCAAATGAAGCAAAAGCTCCCTAATCTAAGAAGATTCCAATTACTAAAGCTATTCCAGTAATTAAAAGAGCAATACCCCAACTAATCCATTAACGAGCTGAAGGTTTAGCATTAGTCCATTTGATTACGTAACTAGATACCAAAGTACCTAAAGTAGCAATACCAAACAAGCTACCCAACAACGATAAATCGTGTCTACAATCGTTGGAACATCCATAATACTATAAACAATTAATTAAACTATAAAGAATGAAACAAACAAATTCAGTGCAATCAATTTAGAAGGTGGCACCGAATGAGCACCACCTTCATTTTATTGCTTATCTGTGACTTAGATAGTACGAGCAAGGATTTCAAAATCAGCAGGAACCTTAACGATGAAGCGTTGAGCCAACTGAGTTGTAATCATAGAAGTACCATCAACTGCATAGATACCAGAAGCTACCTCATTAGTAGCAGCGAAGTTACCTACTAACGGCAGATTAGTTGCAGGCAGTAAGATACCATAACCAAGAGCAGCCAACTGACCATCAGCAGTCTTATGCAATGCATAACCTTCGAAGCTATCGCAATACAAATGACGGATTACGGCACGACCTTTGTAGAATCCAATAATACCGTTTACATAACCAGTATTGTTAGCAACCCATCCCTGAGCATCTTCCATACTCATGAACAATGCAGCCAAACCATTACCTACTACGTAAGCACTTGCGGCGATTACTTTATAAGTATTCTGAGCTAATGCAGCATCAACACGAGTCAAACCTGCATTGAAAGTCTGCAGCAATGAGCTATAGAATCCACCAGCTACAGAGAAGGCAGACAAGTCGATCGACTGGGTAGAACCAGCGTAATGATCTTTCAAAGTACGAATCAACTGATTGTTGATAGACAATACTTGTTCATCATATACTGACTGCTGTAAATCAGCAACAACGTCACCACCAAGAGTTTTCTGAGAAATCATTGCAGTGATCAAGTCAGCCTCGAATTCAAACTTATTGATCTTAGCAGTGATATTGAAGTAACCCTGCTTCAAAGTAGTACGGTTATTACCTTCAGCTTGAGTCTTATCTACACAGTAATCGATCTGAATCTTAGACTCAGCAGGTGCAGCAGTTGTCAAAGTAATAGAAATAGCACCAGTTTCATAATCTACAGTACCTGTAGAAATGATACCACCAGCAGCTAACAAATTACCTTTACCATCATCCATCAAAGAGTGAGATGCAGAACCAAGAGTCAAAGTAATATTAATACCTCTCGGAGTCAATGCGTTACCTAATTCTATAGTCATGGAAGTTTCAGACTGAGTAATATCAGCTTTATAAGTTTGTGCAGCACGCTGACGAGGATAATCAGCACCAATCATCGGCATAACTGATGCACCACCCTTAGTGATGATATCACGATATACCAAATTCTGAGACATCTGGGTCATTGAACGTTCGATAGCTACATAACCAACGATAGAGTTGATCTGAGCTTTCAATGATGCTTCAGCCAATGCAACACCCATTTGAGATGCTTGCATATTTTCAGCAGCATTCAAACCATCAAACATCTGCATCTTACGTACAATACCTTGAAGAGTTTCAAGATTTCCCATAGCTTCGTGATATACGTGAGCACGCTGTGCAGCTACCTTTTCATTCAAAGAAGACATTTTGATGCCTTCGCTAAATTCTACTGAATCGAAAAATTTCAGAGTATTCATATTAAATTCAATTTTAATTATTTACAAATTAGTTACTTATTAGTGAATTTTGCCAATGGACTTTTTAGCTTTACCTTCAAGAGTTTGATCTAAATTCTTCTTATTAAGACGACGAATCATATCATCTTTGGACTCCTCTTTCTTAGGTTCTTCCTTAGGTTTGTCTTCAGGTTTAGGATCTTCTTTAGGTTTATCACCTTCAGAATCTTCTTTCCCCTTTTTTGACGTTTCTTCGTCATCTTTATCTTCTACTTCATCAAAGAGTAAAATTTCTACATTTTTCTCTTCTAATTCAGCAGCATCGAATAACAACTCGTCAAAGTTCTTCAATTGTGCATCTTCTTTCTTAGGTTCTGGATTAATATTCAACTCCTTCATCAAATTAGAAAGATATGCTCTCTTGAATGCTTCAGGATCTTTAGATTTTTCCTCGATAATTTTAACAAGATTGTCGAAGGTACGCATATTCTGGTCAGCACATGCTAACATAATTTGCTTCTTAACTTCTTCGTCATCTTCCTTTTCATTATCTTTCGGAGCATCTTTAGGTTCTTCCTTAGGTTTCTCTTCAGGTTTAGGATCTTCTTTAGGTTTATCAATGCTAAACTCTTTCAAATCTTTGCAATCGTGAAGTTTAGTCATTTCATCCTTAAATCCATCACCAGAACCTGCACACATAAATTTCAGCTTACCACCACATTCGGCATTTTTACTATTGAACTCGTCAGCAGTCATAAGGTATTTATTCCCTTTTGGACATTCTGCAAGGACGTAGTTCTTCTCAGGAGCTTTCTCCTTCAGCTCGTCATCTGAGAATAAAATTGTTTCCAAGTTCATTTCAGTATTATTTTTGTTATCACTTAAATCGAATAATAATTCTTGCTGAGATTTTAATTCAACTGCAGGTAAAACTTTTTGAGCTACTACATTATCAGTTTTCTTTTCAGCAATTTTATCGATAGATTCTTTAGCTTTTTCTTCTGCTTCCTTATCAGCTTCCTTAGCTTCTTGGGACTCCTCGAAAGAGTCTTCAAATAACTTTTCAGAAGTCGGAGCTAACTTACCCAGTCTCTTAAGATCAGCTACTACAGATTTAATATTATCTTTTGTTAAACGATCTGCATTAAGCTCGATAGTAAGTTCTCCATTATTCTCCTCAAAATTAACTACCAACTCGTCATCCTTATCAAGAACTTTATCAGCTATTAATTTATCTGAGATTTTCTTTAGCAAGTCTAAAGCTTCTTGGTCTTTAAGCTTACTCTTGATTATCATCTGTTTCATCTAACTTAATAATTATATTAGAATCGTTTAACTCAATATTAGCTCTAATATTTTCATTCCTCATCACTCCAACAATATAGTCATAAAGTTGAGGTAATGTAGGATTCCCATTAATTAGAACTGTTTTAGACTTCTCATCATCTTCTGGATTTAGTCCTATTTGGATATCATGAGGAAGTTCATTAGGGTCATTACTAAATAAAGTTAAAACTGGTTGAAAAACTTCTTTACGAAGTTCTGCAATCATTTCTTTATAAGTATCATCTACACGCACTTGAACATCTCTTGGGATATATCCTAAGGTATCTCTAGCACGTATAAGCTTTCTATATTCTCTAGCAAATTTATCAGCGGATTTTCTCAGATTTTGCTCAGTAATACCAAGAGCAACTGAGAGCATCATACCTTTTTCTATTTCAGGTTCAACTGTATTAATAAATACATTAAACTTCGAAATAAGCATCTGATCTAATAAGTCCAAATCATCTTTCTTAAGCGTAGATTTCTTAGCTCTTACAAATTGCTTAAAATCCTGCATCGTTAATCTATAACGTTGACGTATCGGACGTTTTTCAGTTTTAAGGTCGCTGGCTACTGAGAAATATTGAATCTGCTTATTTACTTCTTTTGGTTCTTCATCATTTGAGAACCACTTAATTTCTCTAGCCATATCTATTTTACTTTTATACTATTCCACCTTCCTCGAAGTCGGGATTGTTAGTGAAATCACAACCTACTAAATCGTAAATTACATCTGCATGCTTAGTGATTTCATTATAATAAGCTTCAACTCCAGCTGAGCTACGAAGTTTGACTCCAGAAGCTAATAAGCCATGAGCATAAGAGATTTCTTCCTTAGCTTTTCCTTCAAATTTATCAGGGTCAAATATAAGGATTTTACACATCCAATACCCATCTTCAATCCAAGAATCTATAATTGCTCCTACTGTAGTTTTATCTACTAGCATATAATCTCTTGGACCTACTGCTTTAGTATCTAAAGGATCATTAGGTTTGCGTCTTGAACGATGAGTTACTGATACGAAAGCTGTTTTATCAGCTTTACGTCTTGCCCATGTAGTACTATCTAAGAACTTTCTAACTTGATCCTCAGTAAACCAGTAACCTCTTTGAGATTTCTTGCCTAATTTACATATACGAAGGTCTCTCGTTAATTCCATTGTTACTATCAGATTGCTTTGCAGTAAATTCAATATCCTCTAATCCAATCAATTTCATCAGTTTATTCATTGATTTAAGAACTTTGTCTTTATCTTTTAAATTTTCTGATTCAACAATTGAACCAACTGTAGAGATAATATTTTGTACTGCAGTTAATGTTTCATTTTGTCCTTGAATCATTTGAGTCTTATTAGCGACTTCAGCTTGAGTCTCTTTAATAAAAGGACATTTAACTTTTCTAGGATCAATAGTGTATCCAAGCAAGTTACCTACTGTTAAAGTATTTTTAACTGTAGATTTATATAGAGCATTCTTAATATTGATTTGCTTTATATTATAACGTTCAGCTTGTCTACCTACTTCCCATTTATTTGTACTTCCCTTATACAAGTCAAGAGGGAATCCAATCATCGTAAGTACTTCATCACGTACTTGTTCCTTTTGCTGATTTATAGAGTCAAGTTTTGCTTTTAAATCTCCAGGATTAAAAGCTTGCATATTATTCAAAGTACTAGCAATACTTGGAATAACTCTATATCTATCAAACAACCTTCTTATCAATGCATTCTTATCGAGTCTGGCACTCGCTAGAAGATTCATATCATCCTTTGTGACTAATAGATTTTTAACTCTTTCACAAAGTTCTATGATTGAATCCATATCGCTCATTCTTTGAGCATCAACTGTAAAAGTATCTTGTTCAATAAGAATAATAAGAGATAGAAACGAAGATATTAAATCTTTAAGTACGTAATCTTTAATTTTTAACTCACCTGCTAAGAATAAAGGTTCTGAGCAAGTAATTCTATCAACTGTATAAATAGGGTCAGTATTCTTTTTAGCCATTTCTTCTTTCTGCCTAATCCCTAAGTCAATAGCTGACTTATCATCAAGGTAAAGAAGATAGTCATCAAAAGCAAATCGAAGCATGTTAGTCATAAATCTAGGACCCTTATCAGTCTGAATAACATACTCTTTTTGAGCTTTTATATAACCAGTTGTGAAAGGATACTTAAAGTCTCTAGTGCTAAATTTTTTATCACCTACTTTATCTACCTTAATTGCTGAAGAGCCATAATAAATCATGTCTTTAGAATGTTCCTTCATCATTTCAGGATATGAAAGATCTACTAGGACTTTATTAATCTCTTCAGTTTCTTTTTGCATTCCTTCAATAGAAATTAACTCCTTAGAAGTTAAATCTATATTGCTAAATACAGAGTCCGTATAGAACTCGAGAACTGTTTTAGCTAAATCACATTGTCTATACTCCGATAAACGAGTTATAGCATTAAGAAGTTCTGCATAAAGTTGACAATTATAAGTGACTGCTTCAATACTAGAATTAGCAGTACCATTTAAAGTACTTCCACTGAATCCACCTAAATTCAGTATATTTGACCCAGTAGTTATAGCAGTATAACTCCCAAAATTATCAAATAACTTTAAGAGTGAATTTTCAGGAAAGAATTTACTCATTTAATTTTCATTTAGTCAATTTGGAGGAGCTGCTTAACTAAGTAGCTCCTCACTTTACTTGAAAAGTATATTGAAATTAGAAGCGACGACTTTTTAAGAAATCTCGAATTTCATCTTGAGGGGTTTTAAGCTGTTCAAGAACCTTTTTCTGCATTATTTCTTGATACCTATTAGAAGTCTGAGAAAAGTATGCAGTATTTAAAGAGATATTATAAATGCTATTTACCTCAGCGTCCAAAAGGTCTTTTGAATTATGAACTACACAACCTCCAGCTAAGACAAAATTAGAATTTTTCTCAGCTTCCAAATCATAAACTGGTATTGGAATTTCTAGCTTTATTTTAGTCTTTGATTTAAGTCGCATAATAAACTCCAATTTAATTCAGTTATAACTAAGAATTTTATATTATTTAGTTTACAATATTTGCGAGCTTCTATAAATTTCTGCCGATTTATTTCCGTATTGATAAAATCGAATGCTTTAATCTCAATCATAAATTTCTTTCCTGATTTCGAAGTAACTATTATATCAGGGAAATAATGATGAAGAATCCCTTCTGAATAATAAGGAATTGCTACAGATTCAATAGAATACTCAAGCACTTCAGGAAAAGAGTCTAATAATTGATAAGCTTCTAATTCATACGAAGATCTGTAATGATAGGATTTCTTAAATCTTTGTGAATAATAAAATCCATTTCTTCCAAATCTTCCTTGATAAGTAGCTCTTGAAGAATTTAAAGCTTGCCAAGAAGGATCAGTAAATGGATTATAAATCAAATTAGATTTAATCTTATTTGATCTAACTATAGAAGATCTTTCATCGAAATCAATTCCATTTAGCAATTCATGATACCAGCATAAATGATATCTTAAAAATTTCCAATGAAATCCATATTTGTTTGAAATTTCATTTATAGTTAGTGAATCCTTATTTAAATCATTTAAAAGAATTTCTTTAAATTCCTCTGAGTGATATTTTAAAATTAATCTATACTTTGAAATTGAATCTTCAGGAAATCCTACATCCACCTTCTATTAAATAATCCTGGACTTCATCAAAATCTAAATCAGCTTTTGAGAAATACCAAAGCATATCAGTCCAGGAAAGTACTTCAGGAGCTTTCAGAATAAATTCATTTAAAGCTTCCAAATCAATTAAAGTCCAAGATTTCATGATCTTCAGTTAAATCTTTAGCTCTAACGTACCCTTCCGTAGTTAAAAATCTATGATCCTCAGTACATCTCACTTTAAAATCTCCAAAATCTAATTCTATCAAATCAGTAACATACTTGGATATCCATACTGAATTAATTTTTGAATACTCAAAAATTCTAGTATCAATATTATAAGTAATAATTACTTTACCAGCATAATTAGAAATTAAATCTTCAAATTTATAAGCTCCTTCTGTAGTTAGTACTTCAGTATCACCTACGAAGCATCCATCATTGGGATGGTCTATTTTATTTCCTACGTCCTGAACACATTCACCTTCTGCAAGTAATAGGGGATTATTTACACATTCATGAAATCCCTTATAGACTTGTAACTTCCAGAATAAATAACCATCTTTAGTTCTATCCATAGATGACAGATAGCACCAAATTCCTTTAGCATCTAATTCCTGTCTCAATTGAGTTGATTGATAGCCATCAGTTACAACAAGTCCAACTTCTCTCAACTCATTGATAGCCATTATCAAATTGAATACTTTAGAGATCCGAGTTTCTTGGTCAGGTTTTCTACTGATTCCAAAAGATACTGGAGTCTTCGTCTTAAACTCTATAGTAGGTTTACCAGTTTTATCTCTTACCCAATCCTCAAAATAACTAGCTGAAAATCCGCACAAGTCACCTGAAACACCCATATCGATACCAATACATAATATTTTCTCGATTGGACATTCCTTAAGAATTTGAGCACGTACAAGATCAATCAACTGCTCATCCTCATCATAGAAATCAACAGTAATGATTTCAGGTATATGCATTGGAATCGTATAAGATCTTTTATGAGCTTCTTTATCCTGCATAAAAGTATCTGTCATTGCAGTACCAATACCTGCAGTATTCTGAAGAGCTAAATAAATATTAGATTTATACTCATCCTCAAGCTCGTTAGGGACTTCAAGAACTTTATCAGGGTCACAAGATTCTCCTAAAGGCTTCTCAGGAGTAATGATATAAGGTTCTATTACACCATCACCTGTATAAACCTCAAAGCTAGTTCTTCCAGTCTTTTCATTAACTTGATTAAAATATATTCCGAGACTTTTCTTAACTACCCAAATAGGATCCCTGATTACCTTTAGATTTACTGGATATTCTCTGATTAAGTCCTCTACTAATGAACCTTCTTCAGCAGCTGACGAGTCTATAAGAATTCCACCGAACACTCCCAAGACTTTCATAAATCGAGAACGAAGTCGAGAAAATGCTTGATCAATCCTAAATTTTACTGAAGCATAATCCTGGAAGTTTACCTCAGAAAAATGATAGAAAAGTACGTCACCACCTGTTGAATTATCATTTCTTAAACCTTCACATACAAAATTCCAAACTCCATTAGCCCAACCAAAATCTCTAGCAAAATAAGGACTTTTGCCATTTAGTTGATTTTCGATAGGAGTATATAAAATATCTTGTGCACGTTGTGCAGATTTATGAAAAAGTACGCAGTCAATAGTTTTTTCTATCTGAATCCCAAAGTAATCGAAATTCTTCAAGCAATCTAACTTATGAGCAGTATACATTTCCATTACATTACCGAAAGCTGATTTACCCATCCCAATAGCTCCAGTAGCTACTACGAATGGATATCGAACATTAATAGGATCAGGAAATATATCCATTAATTGTTCCTTCCAGTAACTATATAATCTACCTTTTCCCCAAGTCTTCCCTAAATAATAATCATCTTCTATGAATTGTTCAATCGGTACTGGCATTCTCTTGAATCCCATAAAATGAGCTTGAAGTTTTAGAGCTTGCTCTGGAGTATAGTCATCAAGATTTATTAAATTTGTACTAAGTGAATTTGAATTATCCATAAAATGATTAATTAAGAGGAAGCTCCAAATACCTATTAAAGATACTCGGAACTCCCTGATTGAAATCCATCCAGATTTTCAACTTATAGATAAAGTAGTACAAGTGCCATTAGAACAAACTAAAGAACTTAACTAAATTATTAAATTCTTTCTTAACTTCTACAGGAGCATCTACGAAATAAGAACGAGCATCGAAAAGTTCTTGATTAGTACTAAGGATGCTTTGAGAGATTTCAAATAATTCATCCTCATTATCCTTAAAGAATTTTTCGAGTTTATCGTCCTTAATATCATTACTCTTTAACCACGCATTGAAAGCAGTTACAAATTCACCCTGATTCTTGAATAATTTCTTTAATTCAGGAAGAAGTTTAATATCTTCTTTCTTACTGAATAGTTGATACGTAGGAGTATTTGTTCCGAGTACAAATATGTAATGAGAAAGTGTAGAAATAATTCTCCCTTTCAAATCTTCCATATTTTCATCTTTGTACCCCTTCCATTCTTCTCTTAATGATCTTAATTTAGTAACTACAGAAGCTACCATATCTTCATCAAGAGAGTCAATAGAAGATTTTAAAGGAATTATATCAGTATTCTTGGAACTTCCTGATAAAGCAGTTTCTACTAACTCGTCCATATACTCACGAAGCTTAGCATATAATTCACCGAGCTTATCATGTTCTTCTATTTTAGCGCCACCTTTAGTTACCCAATGAGTTACTTGTATATAAAGGATAACTTGGTACATTGAATTCAATAACTTATTCATAATCTTAATCTTTATACTATCAATTTCCAAACACTAGTAATCGGTACGTGTTTAGGACTGAAGCTCTTACTTTATAGTTTGACGATATTGTAGCCTAATTATCAACCCTCACTAGCAGGATCTAAAGTAACATCCGTACATTGAATAATAAATTCTTCTGTAGTATTAGGATCACCATTACCCATCCAGTCAATTATAATCTTAGTTTGGAAATTAGTATCATCTACACAAGGCCAGTAACTAAAGCTGGGAGTTTCTACTTCAGGATTAGCTACAGCAAATGCATCGCGAGTAGTCCATTCTTTACCACCAAATCTTACAATACCTGCATACTGAGTCATTTGCTTAATGACTTCAGCAGTTTGATTAACTCTAACACCTACACGATTACCTGTAAGGTAAGTTCCTGCAGGATAAGTCTCCAATCCATCAGCTCTTGTAAAGTAATGGATATTACCTGTGTAGGTAGCTTTATTTCCTGATAGTTGACCACCTGTATTCCAAGCACTATCAAGCAAAGCTAAAGTTGATGCTTTAATAATTGACAACTCGAAATAAGCTTCAGATTCTCCATACTTATTCTTAGCTATCATTTTATAATTTCCAGCATCGCTAACTTTTAACGTTTCTAAAGTAGCTTTTTCAGAATAGTCTTCACCTTTGTAAAATTCTACAGATTCAGAACCTGTTACTGAAGGCTGAACAAAAGTTTTTCCTTCAATATAAATTAAGAAAGGTGGACAACTGATAACAGGAGCTATTTCTTGAACTGGTTCAGGTAATTTCTCAAGGAAATTCTTATAAGTATAAGCATCCAAATCATCAACTAAATAATGACATGTAGCCCATTTATCAAGAGATACTAATTTAGTAATTACTGGACCATCTGCTCCATCAGTCCTCTCAACAGTACAAGGACCTATTTCTCTAAGCAATCTACGATACTCATCTTGTGTAAGTATCTTTTTATCTCTCAGTTTCATAAGTTTTATTTATTAACGATAATTGTAAAGCTAGCTTCTACGGACTCTCCAGAGATACTAGTAGCGACTACTTTATAAACTCCAGGACTCTTTCTAGTACCAGCATATTTTATTTCAAAGTTAGGTATTTCTACATCATCTTTGAAATAATGAACTTCTGAAGTATTTACAAATTCAGGAACTAAATTAAAATACTCTCCTTGAGTTAATTCTACAGTAGCTCCATTTTCAACTCCAATGATTTCAGGGATTACTGCTGACTTCTCTTCATCCTCAGATTTAGTTTCTGCAGTAGAATCTTCTTCACTAGTTTCTTCATTATGACCTTCTACCTCTTGACCAGTTTCAGGAACTTCAGGAAGTTTATCACCTTCTCCAGTTCCTACTAATTCTGATTCAATAGGTTGAATAGTAGCTTCAACTTTCTTTTCAAGTTCTACTAAAGGATCAGTGATTTCTGATAATTTACCATCAGTAGGAAGAACAGCAATGAAATCCATTGCCCAAAATCTTAGCAAGTCATCTTTTAAATAGTGGTGACTAGCAAATCCATCAGAAGTGATAACTCTAGTTACAACTGGTCTATTCTTAGATTCAATTCTTTTAATCTGGCAGGGACCTAGTTGCGAACTCAATTTGCTCAACTCCTCTTTGGATAAAATTCTTTTATCTCTAAGATTCATTTCAGTACATATTTAAATGTTATAAAATTACCGTGAATTTCCTCCTCAATATTATATTCTTTACCATTAAGTAAGTTATAAATATAAGGAGATAATCTAGAAGCTCGAGTCAATAATCCAGGTTTTAGTTTTGGAGTAAAATAAACTCTGTCAGAAAATCTTAAAGTAATTTTATATAAGAAATATTCTCCACCAAACTCATCATCTACTGCTATAGCTCGTCCATTAGTGGAAACGCTGATGTAACTACTCATTTGGGAAAGAATCGCTGTCATTATTTCTTTTCTTTAAGTGCTATATTTCTTAATTGTTCTACTACTCTAGCTGTAACTGGATCAGATACTAAATCATCACTATTATTCTGTTCCTTAGTCTTAATAGCTCTAAGAACAGTCCTAGGATCATCAACTTTAACTTGTTCATAAATAGCTGTAACTTGTTGAAGCAAATTCATTAATTGAGTCATCATTCCATACTTATATTCTATAGTCATGGAAGAGTCACTCAACAATGCTGGATTAGTTACTTGGTCAAGTAAATCAGCTATAGCAATCATAGCTTTCTGAAAGAAAACTACTCTAAATCTCTTAAATCCTTCTGAAACATATACTTCAAATACTTGAAGATTCACTTCTTCAACTATATTGGAGAAGTTCTTCATTATATCAGTTATATCATATTCAACAGTAAATCCATACTGTTGATTCATTTCATTATAGAAATTTATGATTGCATTAACTGAATCTTTATTTAATCTACTTGAAGATGCTCCAGGAATTCCTGTATTAACTGTAGGATTAACGCTTATTAAGTTTATAACTTGCTGCGTCTTATTCGGATTTTCCCTCGATTGATCTATATGTACTTCTTCAGCATCGAGGATTTCCGCATTATCATCATATGCCATAATCGAGGAATTTTAGA
>OBBK01000101.1_pt1 | contig 12767 bp, 6 predicted proteins | sample 1495821 | NCBI WGS metagenome assembly OBBK01 (sample SAMN01915225, study PRJEB22387) | human gut metagenome | isolation source: stool | host: Homo sapiens | place: USA
AATTTTACTTATTTTAGCAATTCATTGCAAGAGCAAAGATTACTCGATAACTGTAGCAACACGTCCTGAACCTACAGTACGTCCACCTTCACGGATAGCGAAAGTAAGACCCTGCTCCATAGCTACTGGATGGATCAGTTCGATAGTCATTTCTACGTTATCACCAGGCATACACATCTCTGTACCTGCTGGTAATTCACAAACACCAGTTACGTCAGTTGTTCTGAAGTAGAACTGTGGTCTGTAGTTATTGAAGAAAGGTGTATGACGTCCACCCTCATCTTTTGTTAAAACGTAAACCTGAGCTGTGAATTTTCTGTGGCAAGTAACAGTACCTGGTTTAGCAAGAACCTGTCCACGAACGATCTGGTCACGGTTAACACCACGAAGAAGTGCACCGATGTTATCACCAGCCTGAGCCTCGTCTAACTGCTTACGGAACATCTCGATACCAGTTACAACTGTCTTCTGAACATCTTCCTTAACACCAAGGATTTCAAGTTCGTCATTCAGATGTAATGTTCCTCTTTCTACTCTACCTGTTGCAACAGTACCACGACCTGTGATTGTGAATACGTCCTCAACTGGCATTAAGAAAGGTTTATCTGTATCACGCTGTGGATCTGGGATATAGCTATCTACAGTATCCATTAATTCCATGATCTTGTCGCCCCATGGTCCGTTAGGATCTTCAAGAGCTTTAAGAGCAGAACCCTGGATGATTGGGCAGCCTTCAAAACCATATTCCTCTAACTGCTCTGTAACTTCCATTTCTACTAACTCGATTAACTCTGGGTCGTCTACCATATCACATTTGTTTAAGAAAACAACGATGTAAGGTACACCTACCTGACGAGACAGAAGGATGTGCTCCTTTGTCTGAGCCATAACACCATCAGTTGCAGCAACAACAAGGATAGCGCCGTCCATCTGAGCTGCTCCGGTAATCATGTTCTTTACGTAGTCAGCATGTCCAGGACAGTCAACGTGTGCGTAATGTCTCTTCTCTGTTTCATACTCAACGTGAGCTGTAGAGATAGTGATACCTCTTTCTCTCTCTTCTGGAGCTTTATCGATGTTAGCGAAATCTGTAGCTGTATTACCTGCAACTCTTGCTGCTAAAACTGCTGTAATAGCTGCTGTTAAAGTTGTTTTACCATGGTCTACGTGACCAATGGTTCCGATATTACAATGTGGTTTGGTTCTTTCAAACTTAGCTTTTGCCATTTTAAAACGTCCTCCTTAATTTTATGCCCTTTCTGGGCGCTTATTTTTACATTTTAATAAGTCACTCGGCTATTTCTGATTATATAAAAAACTTGCGAGTTTTTCAAGCATTTTTATTATTTTGCTTTAGATGCAACAATCTTGTCCTGTACAGACTTCGGAACCTGCTCATATTTCTCGAAGAACATTGAGTAGTTACCACGTCCCTGAGTTCTGGAACGTAAGTCTGTTGAGTATCCAAACATCTCAGCAAGTGGAACATATGCTTTAACCATTTTTCCACCACCGATGTCATCCATACCTTCGATACGTCCACGACGAGAGTTAATGTCACCAATAACATCTCCCATGTACTCTTCCGGCATAGTAACTTCAACTTTCATGATTGGCTCAAGAATTACAGGAGCTGCTTTTGCCATAGCCTCTTTGAAAGCCATGGATCCGGCAATGTGGAATGCCATCTCTGATGAATCGACCTCATGGTAAGATCCATCATATACGGTAGCATGAACACCTACTACTGGGAATCCTGCAAGGATACCAGCTTTGGTAGCTTCTTCGATACCTTCGCCTACTGCAGGGATGTATTCCTTAGGAATAGCACCACCAACAACTGCAGAATCAAACTTGAAGAGTTCATCTCCGTTGGCATCCATCGGCTCGAATTTAACTTTACAGTGTCCGTACTGTCCACGTCCACCAGACTGTTTTGCATATTTGTATTCCTGATCAACTGGCTTTGTAAATGTCTCTTTGTAAGCAACCTGTGGAGCACCTACGTTTGCTTCTACGTGGAATTCACGAAGCAGACGGTCAACGATGATTTCCAGATGGAGCTCACCCATACCAGCGATGATGGTCTGTCCTGTTTCTGTATTTGTATGAGCACGGAAAGTAGGATCTTCTTCTGCAAGTTTTGCAAGAGCTTCACCCATCTTACCCTGTCCAGCTTTTGTCTTAGGCTCGATAGCAAGCTCGATAACTGGCTCTGGGAATTCCATGGACTCTAAGATAACCGGATGCTGTTCATCACAGATGGTATCACCAGTAGTTGTAAACTTAAATCCAACGGCTGCTGCAATATCTCCAGAGTAAACTTTTTCAAGCTCTGCTCTCTTGTTTGCATGCATCTGAAGGATACGGCCTACACGTTCTTTTTTATCTTTTGTTGCATTCAGTACGTAAGATCCGGAATTCATTACACCAGAGTAAACACGGAAGAATGCAAGTTTTCCTACGAATGGGTCAGTCATAATCTTGAATGCAAGAGCGGAGAATGGTTCATCATCAGATGAATGTCTCTCTACTTCATTTCCTTCAAGGTCAACACCCTTAATAGCTGGGATGTCTGTTGGAGCTGGCATATATTCTACGATAGCATCCAATAATTTCTGAACACCCTTGTTACGGTAAGCAGAACCACAACATACCGGAACTGCTGTACACTCGCAGGTACCTTTTCTGAGGGCAGCCTTCATATCTTCAACAGATGGCTCTTCTCCCTCTAAATACTGCATCATAAGGTCATCATCTAACTCGCAGATTTTCTCAACCAGTTCGGTATGATATAATTCTGCGTCGTCTTTCATATCATCTGGGATGTCTGTTACAGAGATATCATCTCCCTTATCATCATTGTAGATGTAAGCTTTCATCTCAAACAAATCAATAATTCCCTTAAAATCATCTTCCTTACCAATTGGTAACTGAAGAACAATTGCATTTTTACCTAATCTTGTACGAATCTGATCAACAGCTCCGTAGAAGTTTGCACCCAAGATATCCATTTTGTTAATGAATGCCATTCTAGGTACGTTGTATGTGTCAGCCTGACGCCATACATTTTCTGACTGAGGCTCTACTCCACCTTTTGCACAGAACACGCCGACAGCGCCGTCCAGTACACGAAGTGAACGCTCAACCTCAACCGTAAAGTCTACGTGTCCAGGAGTATCAATGATATTGATACGATGCTCTAAAGCACCTTTCTTCGGCTTTGTAAACTCTTCCAAAGTCCAGTGACATGTCGTAGCGGCTGAAGTAATGGTAATACCTCTTTCCTGCTCCTGCTCCATCCAGTCCATGGTAGCAGTACCTTCATGAGTATCACCAATCTTATAGTTAACACCGGTATAATAAAGGATACGCTCTGTCAACGTTGTTTTACCAGCATCGATGTGCGCCATAATACCAATGTTTCTGGTTCTCTCTAACGGATATTCTCTTCCAGCCAAGGTTTTTTCCTCCTAATTTTCTTAACCGAAAAAATATGCTCTCGTTCTGATTAGAAACGATAGTGTGCGAAAGCTTTGTTTGCTTCTGCCATCTTGTGCATATCTTCTTTTTTCTTTACAGATGCACCAGTATTGTTTGCTGCATCCATGATCTCATTTGCCAGTCTTTCTTCCATTGTCTTCTCGCCTCTCTTGCGTGAGAACAGTGTAAGCCAACGAAGAGCCAGAGCCTGACGACGGTCCGGTCTAACTTCGATAGGTACCTGGTAAGTTGCTCCACCGATACGTCTAGCCTTTACCTCAAGTACTGGCATAACGTTGTTCATCGCTTCCTCGAATACTTCAAGAGCTGGTCTCTCAGTCTTCTCTGCAACTCTGTCAAATGCACCGTATACAATCTTCTGTGCAATACCTTTCTTACCATCTAACATAATGTTGTTGATAAGCTTGGTAACCACTTTGTTATTGTACATCGGATCTGCTAATACGTCTCTTTTCTGAGTATGTCCTTTACGTGGCACGTTACTTCCCTCCTTAATCATGTTTTGCATCACAGGTCATTGTGCCTGTCATGTAGTATTTGTTTCGATTAATTCAACGGTACTCACATGTGTCTCTCTAAAATGTGTTCGTGCGGAAATATATCGTATGTGACAATAATTCCAACACTTACCTTTAGCTCTGTTTGTGATACTATTGGTGTGCGCTAAGCTTATTTAGCGTCTTTTGGTCTCTTAGCGCCGTATTTGGAACGAGCCTGTTTTCTGTTAGCGACTCCTGCTGTATCAAGAGTTCCACGGATAATATGGTATCTTGTACCTGGTAAGTCCTTAACACGACCACCACGGATAAGAACAACACTATGTTCCTGTAAGTTGTGTCCCTCTCCTGGAATGTAGCTTGTTACTTCGATTCCGTTGGAAAGACGAACTCTGGCGATCTTTCTAAGAGCTGAGTTAGGTTTTTTAGGTGTAGCTGTCTTAACAGCGGTACAAACACCTCTCTTCTGAGGAGCAGAAGTATCAGTTGCTTTCTTCTTTAAAGAATTGTAGCCCTTCTGAAGTGCAGGTGCAGTAGACTTCTTAACAGATGTCTGACGTCCTTTTCTTACTAACTGGTTAAATGTTGGCATTATTTTCACCTCCTGTTTTATTTTAAGCAGTGCAATCTTATGCACGCTAAAATATTATACAAATCCTTGTCTGTTTTGTCAAGACCAATTTTGTTTTCAATATAATACAAAAAAGAAGTCCGGTTTCCCGGACTTCTTTGTTTTTGGTTTGTAACAGCTTCTGTAGCTTAAGTACAAACATCAGTAATTATTCTTCATCAACTGATTCAGCATCTGTATCAATGACTCCGACTGCCTCTTCCTCTGCGAAATCCGCAAAATCATCATCATCAAAATCAAGTGTATCGTCATCGTTTACATCGCTGTCAAGCTTGATGTTACGATAAATCTTCATACCTGTTCCTGCCGGGATGAGCTTACCGATGATTACGTTCTCCTTCATACCGATAAGCGGATCAACCTTGCCCTTGATTGCTGCCTCAGTAAGAACCTTTGTGGTCTCCTGGAATGAAGCTGCTGACAGGAATGAGTTGGTTGCAAGAGATGCCTTTGTGATTCCAAGTAATACCTGTGAGCCAACTGCAAGCTCCTTGCCCTCTTCCTCAAGCTTCTCGTTGAGCTCTAAGAAGTCAAGGGCATCAACCATGCTGCCCGGAAGTAAATCTGAATCTCCCGGTTCCTCTACGCGGATCTTCTGTAAGCACTGACGAACTATAACCTCGACATGCTTATCGTTAATCTCAACACCCTGTAAACGGTAAACACGCTGTACCTCGCGGAGCATGTAATCCTGAACCGCACGAACGCCCTTAATCTTGAGGATATCGTGTGGATTTACAGAACCCTCTGTAAGCTCGTCGCCGGCCTCAAGCTCCTGTCCGTCTACAACCTTGATACGTGAGCCGTAAGGAATGAGGTAAGCCTTTGTCTCGCCTGTCTCGTTGTTTGTAACGATGACCTCACGCTTCTTCTTTGTATCCTTGATTGTGGCAATTCCGCCGAACTCTGTGATAATAGCGAGTCCCTTAGGCTTACGTGCCTCGAAAATCTCCTCTACTCGAGGAAGACCCTGTGTGATATCTCCACCGGCAACACCACCTGTATGGAAGGTTCTCATGGTAAGCTGTGTACCAGGCTCACCGATTGACTGTGCTGCGATGATACCGATTGCTTCACCAACCTGTACTGCCTGACCTGTTGCAAGGTTTGAACCGTAACACTTAGCACATACTCCCATGTGTGAACGGCAGGTAAGTACTGTACGGATCTTAACCTGTGTGATCGGATTACCGTTCTCGTCAACACCCTCTGCCATAACCTTTGCTGCACGCTTTGGTGTGATCATATGGTTGGCCTTAACGATTACATTGCCATCCTTATCGCAGATTGTGTTGCAAGAGAAACGACCTGTAATTCTCTCCTGAAGGCTCTCGATTTCCTCTCGACCCTCCATGAATGCCTTTACAACCATTCCCGGAATCTCACGTCCTGTGCCTGCACAGCAGTCTGACTCACGAACGATCATATGCTGTGAAACATCTACAAGACGTCTTGTAAGGTATCCTGAATCGGCTGTACGAAGCGCTGTATCTGAAAGTCCCTTACGAGCTCCATGTGCTGACATGAAGTACTCGAGTACGTCAAGACCCTCACGGAAGCATGACTTGATAGGAAGCTCGATTGTACGACCTGTTGTATCAGCCATGAGTCCTCGCATACCTGCAAGCTGTTTGATCTGCTTATCAGATCCACGGGCTCCGGAATCTGCCATCATGAAGATGTTGTTGTATTTATCAAGACCTGTAAGAAGTGCCTTTGTAAGGGCATCATCTGTATCCTTCCATGTCTCGATAACCTCTTTGTAACGCTCCTCATCAGTGATAAGTCCACGCTTGTACTGTCTTGTAATCTTATCTACAGTGTCCTGTGCATCAGCGATCATCTGTGGCTTCTGTGGTGGCACTGTCATATCTGAAATTGAAACTGTCATGGCAGCCTGGGTTGAATACTTGTATCCCATAGCCTTGACATTGTCAAGAACCTCTGCTGTTGTTGTAGCTCCGTGTGTGTTGATAACCTTCTCAAGGATCTGCTTGATCTGTTTCTTACCAACGTGGAACTCAACCTCAAACTTGAGTGCATTCTCAGCCTTTGATCTGTCTATAAAACCAAGATCCTGTGGAATGTTCTCATTGAATATCAAAAGTCCTACTGTTGTCTCTGTAAAACCTGAAACCTTTGTGCCGTCAGCAAGCTTTACTGTACGGTGTACAAAGATATTCTGGTGAAGAGTAATCTCCTTGTTCTCGTAAGCGAGCATTGCAAGATTAACACTTCCATAGTAACGGCCGAGAAGATCTATCGGTCTGCAAAGCACACGACGGTTTCCGTCTGTGACATCCTCAAACCAGATGAGGTCATATAAGCCAAGCTCAGCCTTTCCTGTATTTTCATCAGGAGTTGTGAGCTTTCTAAGCTCCTCAATATCATTGTATACAGTGTCTGATGACACCTGTGCAACCATCTTTGGATCATCCTTGTAATCAGCGAGCTTTCTCATTGTGAGGTAGTAAACTCCAAGGATCATATCCTGTGAAGGAACGGCTACAAGTCCACCATCGGAAGGCTTAAGCAGGTTGTTAGGTGACAGAAGCATGAATCTGCACTCAGCCTGTGCCTCAGCAGTCAGTGGAAGATGTACAGCCATCTGGTCTCCATCGAAGTCGGCGTTGAACGCTGTACATACGAGTGGATGAAGCTTGATTGCCTTACCCTCTACAAGGATTGGCTCGAAGGCCTGGATTCCAAGTCTGTGGAGTGTAGGAGCTCGGTTAAGCATAACCGGATGCTCTTTGATGACGTCCTCAAGGACATCCCATACCTCCGGCTGAAGTCTCTCAACCATCTTCTTTGCACTCTTTATGTTGTGTGCGGTTCCGTTAGCGGCAAGCTCCTTCATAACGAATGGCTTGAAAAGCTCGATAGCCATCTCCTTTGGAAGACCACACTGATAAATCTTAAGCTTTGGCTCTACGCAGATAACTGAACGTCCTGAGTAGTCAACTCGCTTTCCAAGAAGGTTCTGACGGAAACGTCCTCCCTTTCCCTTGAGCATGTCTGAAAGAGACTTAAGAGCTCTGTTTCCGGGACCTGTAACAGGACGGCCACGACGTCCATTGTCGATAAGTGCATCGACAGCCTCCTGAAGCATACGTTTCTCGTTGCGAACGATGATATCCGGTGCTCCAAGATCAAGAAGTCTTCTAAGACGATTGTTACGGTTGATGATTCGTCTGTAAAGGTCGTTAAGATCACTTGTTGCGAAACGTCCTCCATCGAGCTGAACCATTGGACGAAGATCCGGTGGGATAACAGGAATAACTGTCATAATCATCCACTCAGGCTTGTTTCCTGACTCACGAAAAGCCTCTACAACCTCAAGTCTCTTGATGATACGTGCACGCTTCTGACCTGTAGCATTCTCAAGCTCAGCCTTAAGCTCTGCCGAATCCTTCTCGAGATCGATTGCTGCTAAAAGCTCATGGATAGACTCAGCACCCATTCCTACACGGAATGCTGAGCGGCCATAAGTATCGCATGCCTCCTGGTACTCTGACTCGTTGAGAATCTGCTTGTATGCAAGCTTTGTCTCGCCCGGGTCAAGCACAATATATGAAGCAAAGTACAGTACTCTCTCAAGTACACGTGGAGATAAGTCAAGGATGAGTCCCATACGTGATGGGATACCCTTGAAATACCAGATATGAGATACAGGAGCAGCAAGCTCGATGTGTCCCATACGCTCTCTACGAACGCTTGACTTTGTGATTTCTACGCCACATCGGTCGCAGACAACACCCTTATAACGTATCTTCTTGTATTTACCACAATGACACTCCCAGTCCTTCGTTGGTCCGAAAATCTTCTCGCAGAAAAGACCGTCTTTTTCAGGCTTTAATGTTCTATAGTTAATAGTCTCAGGCTTTTTAACCTCGCCATGTGACCACTCTCTGATCTTTTCAGGAGATGCTAATCCAATCTGAATCGCATCAAACTGCATTGCCTGATTATTTTCTATATTATTTGTTTCTGGCATTTTGGCACTCCCTTCTAATTATTCTTCGTCATCAAGAACTTCATCAGCAAAAATATCGTCATCCGCTGTCTCAGGAGACTCTTCCTCTTCTATGTCAACAAGCTCTTCGTTGTCATCAAATTCTTTCTTTGAGAAACCATGCTCTGCGAATGACTCACTGTCCTCGAATGCATAGTCCTTATCGTTTCCGATAATTGAGTTGATATCTGTATTACCGTACTCACTTGTCTCGATAAGCTCAACCTCTTCTCTGTTCTCATCAAGTACCTTGACATCCAGACCAAGTGCCTGAAGCTCTTTGAGAAGTACCTTGAATGACTCTGGAATACCAGGCTCAGGGATATTCTCACCCTTGATGATAGCCTCGTAGGTCTTGACACGGCCAACAACATCATCGGACTTCATTGTAAGGATCTCCTGGAGTGTATATGCAGCACCATATGCCTCAAGAGCCCAAACCTCCATCTCTCCGAAACGCTGTCCACCGAACTGTGCCTTACCACCGAGTGGCTGCTGTGTTACTAATGAGTAAGGACCTGTTGAACGTGCATGGATCTTATCGTCAACAAGATGATGTAGCTTAAGGTAATGCATGTGTCCGATAGTTGTCTTTCCATCGAAGCACTCACCTGTTCTACCATCACGAAGCTGTACCTTTCCATCCTTTGAAATCGGAACGCCCTTCCATAAGCTTCTGTGAGCTCTGTTTGTTGAAAGGTATTCCATAACGTCCTCACGGAGTGTATCAACATATTTATCATAGAAGATTTCAGCATCTGCGCTCCAGTATGGATGCTCAGCCTGTAAATCCTTTTCAAGCTCTTCCTTATCGAACGGAAGATTTACGTAATCATTTGCAAGCTCAAGTGTATCCTCGATATCTACCTCGTTTGCTCCGTCAAATACAGGAGTTGAGATATTGAAGCCAAGTGCCTTTGCAGCGAGACTCAGGTGAATCTCAAGGACCTGACCGATGTTCATTCGTGAAGGAACACCGAGTGGGTTAAGTACGATATCCAGTGGACGTCCGTTTGGAAGGAATGGCATATCCTCAACAGGAAGCACACGGGAAACGACACCCTTGTTACCGTGACGTCCGGCCATCTTATCACCGACAGAAATCTTTCTCTTCTGTGCAATGTAGATACGTACTGACTGGTTTACTCCCGGAGAAAGCTCATCGCCGTTCTCTCTTGTAAATACCTTGGCATCAACAATGATACCGTAAGCACCATGAGGTACCTTAAGTGATGTATCACGAACCTCTCTTGCCTTCTCACCGAAGATGGCACGAAGAAGTCTCTCCTCTGCTGTAAGCTCTGTCTCACCCTTTGGTGTAACCTTTCCTACAAGGATATCACCGGCACGAACCTCTGCACCTACACGGATGATACCTCTCTCATCAAGGTCCTTGAGTGCGTCGTCGCCGACACCAGGGACATCACGTGTAATCTCCTCCGGTCCGAGCTTTGTATCACGTGACTCTACCTCATATTCCTCGATATGAACTGATGTATACACATCATACTCTACGAGACGCTCTGAAAGAAGAACGGCATCCTCGTAGTTGTATCCTTCCCATGTCATGAATCCGATAAGCGGGTTCTTTCCAAGAGCAAGCTCTCCCTGACTTGTTGAAGGACCGTCTGCGATAACATCGCCTGCCTTAACCTTGTCACCCTTAAATACGATAGGTCTCTGGTTGTAGCAGTTTGACTGGTTAGAACGAGAGAACTTTGTAAGGATATACTCTCTCTTGTTTCCGTCAGTTTCTTTTATGATAATGCGGTTTGACTCTGAAGATAATACCTCTCCGTCTGCCTTTGCAACTACGCAGACACCTGAGTCAACTGCGGCCTTTGTCTCAATACCTGTACCAACTACAGGAGCCTCTGTGGTCAGAAGCGGAACGGCCTGACGCTGCATGTTTGATCCCATGAGGGCACGTGTAGGGTCATCGTTCTGCAAGAATGGAATCAGCGCTGTAGCTACTGAGAATACCATCTTTGGAGACACATCCATATAATCAAATGCTGACTTATCGTACTCCTGAGTTTCCTCTCTGTAACGACCTGAAACTGAGTTACGTATGAAATGTCCTTCGGCATCAAGCTTCTCATTAGCCTGTGCTACGTGGTAGTTGTCCTCCTCGTCGGCAGTCATGTATACAACCTCTTCTGTGACTACCGGGTTCTTAGGATCAGTCTTGTCAATCTTACGGTATGGAGCCTCTACGAAGCCATACTCATTGATTCTCGCATAGCATGCAAGTGAGTTGATAAGACCGATGTTTGGTCCCTCAGGAGTCTCTACAGGACACATACGGCCGTAGTGAGTGTAATGTACATCTCGAACCTCGAATCCGGCACGGTCTCTTGAAAGACCACCAGGTCCAAGTGCTGATAAACGTCTCTTGTGAGTAAGCTCTCCAAGAGGGTTGTTCTGATCCATGAACTGTGAAAGCTGTGAAGAACCAAAGAATTCTTTAACAGCGGCAGTTACGGGCTTTATATTGATAAGTGACTGAGGTGAAATTCCCTCTAAGTCCTGTGTAGTCATTCTTTCACGAACAACACGCTCCAGTCTTGAGAGACCGATACGGTACTGGTTCTGTAACAGCTCTCCAACCGCACGGATACGTCTGTTTCCAAGATGATCGATATCGTCATCTGTTCCTGCGCCCCACTCTAAGTGCATATTGTAGTTGATAGTTGCGAAGATATCTTCTTTAGTAATATGCTTTGGAATAAGGTCAGATATATCTCTCTTTATTGCCTCGATTCTATCCTCAAGAGAATCATACTCCTCGAGAATCTGAGCGAGTACCGGATAGTAAACAAGCTCGGTAACACCGATAGCCTTAGGATCCTCAATCTCAGGAATCCAGCTTCTGATGTCAACCATCATAGAAGAAAGAATCTTGACATTTCTTGTCTCTGTCTGAATCCATAAAGCAGGAACGGCAGCGTTCTGGATCTGTGTGGCAAGCGCACGGTCAACAACAGTACCTGCCTCAGCGATAACCTCACCTGTAGAAGGATCCACTACGTCCTCAGCTAAAACCTGTCCACTGATACGGTTCTTTAATGCAAGCTTCTTATTAAACTTATAACGTCCTACCTTGGCAAGGTCATATCTTCTAGGATCGAAGAACATTGCTGTGATAAGGCTCTCTGCACTCTCAACTGAAAGTGGCTCGCCCGGACGAATCTTCTTATATAACTCTAATAAACCAGCCTCATAGCTTCCCTGTGGCTCACGCTCTGTGATTGCAGGATCCTTGCTGAATGATGCCTGGATCTTTGGCTCATCTCCGAACATATCGAGAATAGCCTGGTTTGTACCTACTCCAAGTGCACGTAAAAGTACTGTGATAGGTACCTTACGTGTTCTGTCTACTCTTACATAAAAAACGTCGTTAGAGTCTGTCTCATACTCAAGCCATGCACCACGGTTTGGAATAACAGTACAAGAATACAGGGTCTTTCCGAGCTTATCATGAGCAATTCCGTAATAAATACCAGGAGAACGAACTAACTGACTGACAATAACTCGCTCTGCACCGTTGATTACGAATGTACCGGTCTCTGTCATTAAAGGCAGATCACCCATGAAAATTTCATGCTCATTAATCTCATCTGTCTCTTTGTTGTGAAGTCTGACTTTAACCTTTAAAGGAGCTGCGTATGTTGCATCTCTTTCCTTGCACTCAGGAATTGTATACTTTACATCATCTTCGCATAATGTAAAATCTACAAAATCAAGACTAAGCTTTCCGCTGTAATCTGTGATTGGAGAGATATCCGCAAAAGCTTCCTTGAGACCTTCGTCTAAGAACCACTGATAAGAATCCTTCTGGACCTCAATCAGATTTGGCATCTGCAGAACCTCTTTTTGTCTTGAGTAACTCATACGCATGCTTTTTCCGGATGTGACCGGACGTATTCTGTTTTTCTCCATTGACGTTTCACCTCTCGTTTTTATTTTAATCTAGCAAGTATCTAGATAATGATTCAAAAACCACCCCAGTTACTATATCTTGTGGTTTTTCTCTTGTGCACATATTTGCGAATGCATTTTAGTGTAATTTACCTATTGACAAATTTGCATCATTTAAAAAATTGCATAAAAATGCCAC
>OBBK01000116.1_pt1 | contig 11996 bp, 7 predicted proteins | sample 1495821 | NCBI WGS metagenome assembly OBBK01 (sample SAMN01915225, study PRJEB22387) | human gut metagenome | isolation source: stool | host: Homo sapiens | place: USA
GCAATCTGACAATCCTGCCAGATCTGCAGGCAGACTTCGTGTACTGCGTGAAGGGCTACTCTAATGCCTATGGCGATATCTACCGTTGGAAAGATATCAAGGCTACCAACACCGACATCAAGGCGGTATATGCCGACCTTTATGATGTGATCAACCGATGCAATTTCCTGCTCGATAATGTTGAAAAGGTAAAGGCTGCAACCAATGATGATAAGCAGCTTGATAAGTTGGAGCAGTATGAGGGCGAGGCTTACTTCGCCCGTGCCCTGGCTTACTCAGAACTGATCAAGTGTTTCTGCAAGGCTTACGATAGCGATGAGCAGGCTGCGAAGGAACTCGGCGTTGTACTCACAGAGCACTATTACGGCAATGAGCCACAGAAGAGAGCCACTCTGAAGGAATCATACGATTTCGTATTGAGAGATCTTGACAAGGCTGCTGAATATCTGAAAGTAGACGAAGACTTCACAGGAAGTCTCTACAACGAGATTTACTTCAACGAGTATACCTGTCATGCCTTGCGTGCGCGCGTATCCTTATATATGCACAAGTATGATGATGCCATCAAGTATGCATCTAAGGTAATCGGCAGTAAGTATTATACATTAGAGAAGGCTTCTTCCAACACCTATTCAAACCAGGTGAACGATTATAAGTATATCTGGACCTATGGTGATTCGCGTGAGGCTATCTGGAAGGTAGGTTTTACCGTGAACAGCTATGGCGGTGCTCTGGGTACCATCTTCGATAACTACAACTTCGTAACTTATCGTCCAGACTATGTGCCTGAGACATGGGTCATCAACTCATTCGACAGCAAGGACCTCCGTGCTGCAGCCATCTTCACAACCCGTGTAACAGGTTATGAGCATGGTTTGCAGTGGCCTTTGCTGAGCAAGTATTTCGGCGATGCAGAATTCCTGAACAGCAATATCCTGCATGTTCACCAGCCAATGGTATTCCGTCTCTCAGAGCAGTATCTGATTCGTGCTGAGGCTTACGCCATGAAGGAGGACTATGGTAAGGCAGGTAAGGACATCTCTACCTTGCGTACAGCCCGCTACTCTTCATATGGTGGTAACACCTCGATGAGCGAGAGCAACGCCATGAAGATAATCGAGGCAGAGCGCGTGAAGGAACTCTATATGGAAGGCTTCCGTCTGAACGACCTCAAGCGCTGGCACAAGGGATTTGAGCGTAAGGCTGCCGACCAGCCTGCTGCCAACTTCGTGCAGAGCAGTCTGAAGGTTGAAAAGGATGACCCTCTCTTTGTCTGGCCAATTCCTCAGCATGAGCTTGAGGCACCAGGTTCTGAGATTCAGCCTAATGAAAGTAACAAATAAAATAAGGAGACGATCATGAAGAAAATAATGATGGGATGTTTGGCAGCCGTAGCTGCACTCATCGCTCTTGTGAGTTGTTCACAGGATTATACCACTTATGCTGGTTCAAGTCATATCATGTTCTCTGATACGCTCTATCAGTATGCTGTACAGGAAAGCAATGAGGTTTTCAATGTGCCTGTATCTGCAACCGAAAAAGCTGACTACGACCGCACCTTCGGCGTAGAGGTAGTAGACAAGCAGAGCAATGCCATCGAGGGTAAGCATTACCGCATCCTCAACAACACCGTTACAATCAAGGCGGGCGAGATGGTAGGAAATGTGAAGGTTCAGGGTATCTATGATAACATCGGCAAGACCGATTCGCTCGGCTTCACCCTGAAACTGGTGATTCCGGAGAAGTATAACTGGACAGATCTCTATAAGGACTATACCCACGTGGTAATGCAGAAGTCTTGTCCTTTCGATATCCACAACTTCTCTGGCTGGTGCATGGTTACATCTACCTTCTACAGTCAGTATCTGAACAACGTAACCAACCGTCTGATCAAGACTGAGGTAGTGGAAGGCGAGGAGAATACCGTTCTCTTGAAGGATGTTTACTATAAGGGCTACAACCTGAAGTTGAAGTTCAATACCAAGAACATTCTTGAGCCAAAGGTAGAGATGGACGACCAGATAGCTGGTGAAACCGGCGAGGCGTTCGGTACCATCTATGGAGACGGCAAGTTGCGCATCAGCCAGCCTTCTCTCTATACCTCTTATTATAACACCTGCCAGAACTATGTATTGCAGTATGTTGTTATGAGTGTAAACAACAAAGATGGTTCATTATTCGGCAACGTAGGAACCTTCATCACCATGTATGAATGGATCAGCGATGCAGAGGCAGAGAAATTGAAAGAACAAGGATATTAATCGTAGAATAAAAAGAAAATGAAAACATTGATTTCAAAATATTGGCTCGTATTGATGGCGCTGGTATCAGTGACTCTGTTCACAGCTTGTTCCAGCGATGACGATGCCGTAACTCCTGTGTTCCCACAGGTACAGACTATCGGCGGTGCAGCTGGTGCTGAGTTGGACTTCACCTTCGATGCCAACGAGAGCTGGAGCCTTTCTTCAGACAAAATCTGGTGTAAACTGGTGCAGGGCGAGAAAACAGACGCCTTCGTACTCAATGGTACTGCAGGCAAGCAGACCATCAAGGTTAAGATTACTGATGATGATGCCAGCAAGGATATGAGCGTGGCTCAGCTCTTCCTGAATATGGGTGGTCAGAAGGTTGCCATCGCTGAGGTTAAGCGTTCGGCTGCCGACCATAAGTTGCAGGTATTCGATGCGGCTGGCAATAATATCACCGAGACAGGTATCACTGTAGGTTACAATGTATACACCAAGTTTACCGTAAAGTCAAACTTCCGTTTTGCTGTTACCAATACTCCAGCTTGGGTAGACTTGGAAGGCGGCTTCCTGGTAGGTACACCTAACAAGGATGCTGTAGGCGGAGTTTCCTTCAAGGAGAATCAGGGCGTAAGTGCTAAGTATGCCATCGCTAAGGACCGCAACTACACCATAACCTTCACTTCTGAGGATGGCAAGGCTGCTGTAACCATACCTGTTATCTATAATGGTATGACCACCAGCACCATGGATGTTACTTATCCAACCTCTTCACAGTGGGCAGTATGGAATGTATCTCTCGATGGTAAGGTGTTCACTCAGAATGGTTCTAGCCTGAATGGTGGTGATACCAACGATTTCACCTTCTACAACTTTGTTCCTTTCACCCTCAAGACCTTGGGTGATGCTTACCAGCTGGTAGTTTTCGAGAAAAAGGAAGCTGGTCTGTTCGAGGATACATCTGGTGCTGTGAAACTGCAGGGTGAGAAGGGTGATGTGAAGCTCACAGTCGCTCCATTAGGCAGCGGAAGCCGTGAGTTCATGGTCTATGCATTGCCACAGAGCGTATTCGAGAGTCTGGAGAATGGACCCGACGGAATGCTGGAGGAAGACTTCATGACTGTGAAGAGCGATTACGACCGCTACTTCCTGATGGATGTCGTACAGAAGGAGGCCAACTCTTCTGCTGATGATCAGTCTGCAGCGCCTACAATCTTGGAGATGAACTACTTGCCAGTAGAGTGCAAGAAGGATAAATCAACGTATGGTTCTATCATATCAGAAAAATTTGGCTACAATGGTGACGAAATATATGTCGCTCAGTCAGGAGTAGGAAGCTCTCTTACAGTTAATCCTAATATCAAGGATTGGGACCCTAACACTATGATGGAGACAGGCTATCTTACAGTTAAGGATAACAACGGAGATGATGTTTATGCAGAGCTTAGTATGGATATGAATAATAACTGGATATTCTTCGTAAATGTTCCTGCTGCTACTCCGATGTTTATGGTATTCAAGGACAACGGAACTCCTGTAAAGGTTCTTGTTGTTGAATCTCCTGGTGAGGGAATGAGTAAGAAACATACTTCTATCAGAAAAATTAGAAAGTAATGAACAGAATGAAAATATTTTCAAAGGCACTCTTGTTGCTCTTGGTCTCTCTCCTGACCTTTGCAGCAACAAGTTGCTCGGATGATGAAACTGGAGGCTGGGACGGCACATACGGATATGTGCAGTTCAAGCTCAGCAAGAAGGTTTCTTCAAGAGCTACCCGTGCTGCTGCCCTTGACAAACTTGAGAAACTGGATGATGCCAAGAAAATCAAGGTGGTCATGGAGCACAACGGTACAACTGTCTCTCAGACACTGGTGCTCAATTCTTATAATTCAGAGAATGCAGAGTATGGTCTGAGAAGTGAAAAACTGCAACTCGCTTCGGGTACTTACACCGTTATCGGTTTCTATCTCTATGATGCGGTAGACGAGGAGTTGCTGGCTTCTTCTGCCGGCGAAACATTCACTGTAGTAGGTGGCGGTCTGGAAGTACAGAACCTTATGGTGGAGACTGTGGAGCGTGGTAAGGTGAAGTTCAATCTCGTGAAGGAGTGGGAGAAGACCCGTGCCGGTGGTACTGAGTATCTCTTCTCTAACATCCGTCTCGTTGACGTCAGCGTAACCAACCTCTTTACCCGTGAGACCTATACCTTTCCTGAACTGAAGGTGAAATATAAGGAGTCTAGCGAAGAGCATCAGAATCCTGACAATGAGAACGATAAGTATATGGATACAGGTACAGCTTACTGTGATTCTACCGTATGGTTGCCTGCCGGTACTTATCAGGTTACCTCTTATACCACCTACGGGAAGACAGGTGCGGTGAAGACCAAGTACGAAACCCAGCCTGTAAAGGGTGAGGCGTTTATCGTAGAGGATAATCAACTGAATGATACGGCTCAGGTGCCTATCCTCCTTTCCAAGACAAAGGAGTATATCAAGGACTATGAGGCTTTGAAGGCTATCTGGGAATCTCTCCATGGTCAGGAGTGGAGCTTCTATGGCGATGCTACCTTCAAGGGAGCTAACTGGAACTTCAACAAGGAACTCGATATGTGGGGCGAACAGCCGGGCGTAACGCTCAACAGCAACGGCCGTGTCATCGGTCTCGTTATCGCCGGTTTCGGTGCAAAGGGAATCGTACCTGATGCCATCGGACAGCTGACAGAACTCCAGGTGCTCAACCTCGGTTCTCACGATGAGAAGATTGGTGCCAACATCTTCAATAATTATGATGCAAACAGTCTGACTGCAGCAAAGAAGAGCAGCATGCGCCACGACTATGAGAACAAGTTTCTGAAGTATGACCCACGTGCCAACATGTCGGATATGATTGTAGAAAGCTACAACTCTGATCCTAAGGTGGCACCGAAGAACAGAATTAAGAAGGACAGTCGCATCAACTTGAAGGATGCGCAGATCGGTACATTGACCAACAAGATTACAGGTGTATCTAAGGCCATCTATCGCCTGACTAAGTTGCAGCAGTTCTATATCGGTAACTCTTCTATCACATCCGACTCGGTTTGTGCGAATTTCTACAAGCCTGACGATCCTGTTTATGGTAAGTTTGCACAGGAGTTTAAGGAAGAGGATTGGGACAAGATGGAAAACCTGACCGATATCGAACTTTACAACTGTCCGAAGATCAGTCGCATTCCAGACTTCTACTATAAGCTCCCTAAATTGCAGGCGATGAACCTGGCACGATGCAAGGGAATCTCTGCTAATCAGTTGAGAAAAGATTGGACTCGCTTAGCTGAGGAGAAGACAGGTAAGACACTCCAGATTCTCTATATGAGTTACAATAACCTGGAGGAGTTTCCTGAGTCTTCTGCATTGAGAAAGATGGTAAATCTCCGTTTGCTCGACCTGGCTTACAATAATATCAAGAAGGTACATCCGTTTGGTTCTGAGGTAGCTCTCTCTTCTCTCTATCTGAACAACAACCAGATTGAAGAGATTCCTGCTAATCTCTGTGCCTTTACAGATGATGTGGAAAGTCTGACTTTCGCTCATAACAAGTTGAAGAAGATTCCGAATATCTTCGATGCAAGTTCTGTTCGCGAGATGGGTTCTGTAGACTTCTCTTACAACGAGATTACAGGTGTAGATAATAGTCATGGTACCTACAAGGGTATTAATGCAGCTTCAGTCAGTCTGTCAAACAATAAGATAGAGAAGTTCCCTTCAGAGCTGTTTACTGCCGGTTCGCCAATCACAACCATCGATTTGAGCGGCAACCAGATGCGCACCATCCCTAAGGGTTCCATCAAGGGCAAGAAGGCTTATCTGCTGCAGGTTATCGACTTCCGATTCAACAAGTTGACATCCCTCTCTGATGACTTCCGCTCAACCACATTGCCATACATTACCAATATGGACTTGAGCTACAACTGCTTCACCGAGGTGCCACCCCAGCCATTGAACAGTGCCGTGCTCCGTGCCTTTGCCATCAACCACCAGCGTGATGAGAAGACCGACCAGCGTTGCCTGCGTACATGGCCTACAGGAATCACAACCTGTCCGAGCCTGATCCAGTTCCAGATTGGTTCCAACGATATCCGTAAGGTAGAAGAGACACTGACCTCTCACCTTTATATCCTGAATATCGCAGACAACCCTAACATCTCTATCGATGTAACGAGCGTCTGCGCATACATCAAGGCAGGTATGTATATGCTGTTCTACAACAAGAATCAGGACATCCGCGGTTGCGATGCTTTGGATCTCGAAAATTAAACCCTATAAGAAAGTAGTAATATGAAATATATGAATAAACTGACATTAGGTATCGTTCTCGCTGCCGGGCTTTTCACAGCCTGCAGCGATAAGGATGATGTCGATATCCCAGGAGGACTGGCGCTCGATAAAAAGGAGATAGCCATAGGCCCTCAGGGTGGAACAGAGCAGATTGCCATCGCTGCCTCACAGGACTGGGTAGCTAATACCTCTGAGCCTTGGCTGACGCTTTCGCCTGCCAACGGCGTGGGTTCTGTTGAGGGTACCATCAAGGTGGATTCTACTCTTTCCAACACGCTCCGCAGCACAGAACTCAGTTTCCAGGGTGCCAACGGACAGAGTCGCAAGCTTACCATCACCCAGTTCGGTTATGGCAAGCAGATCTTCCTGAAGGATTCTGTTGTAGAAATCGAAAACTCCGATTCTTACGATAACCGTGCTTTCGAGAGTCTGATTTCTGCCAACGTGGAATGCAAGATTGGTAAGATAGAGTATTCTTTTGAGGGTGATCTGACCGATGCCGAGAAGGCAGAGAACGAGAGCGAGCGTGAGGGCTGGCTCCTGAACAGTAAGGATGAAGATAAGCTGACAGGTACTAACCTGGGTATCGTGCTGGACAGAAAGTACCGTCCTCGCACCGTGAACTTCAAGTTCCGCTGGGCGATGAACGTGGTTCCTGCCGTTCGTGTGGCTAAGGTTCATCTCGTGCCAATCAAGGCTGAAGACCAGCTGGTAGATGCAGATGGCAATCCTACAGATGATGTTATCCTGACCGTTCGTCAGAAGGCAGCACCAAAGATTGAGGACAACCGTGCCGGTGACTCTCTCTCTGTCATCATGATCAACCAGAAACTGGGTAGCATTGCTACCTTCGATTCCAGCGATAACATGCGCAACTGGAGCGGCGTAACGCTCTGGGAAGCTACTGATGATTTAGTGAAAAAACATCCTGAGGCTTTAGGACGTGTACGTTCTGTCAAGTTCAGCATGTTCAACCTCAAGAGTGGCGAAACTCTTCCTAAGGAAGTGGGCAACCTCAAGTTCCTGGAGTCATTCTCTGTTACTTCCAACGAGAACAACCAGATTCGTGAGGTGAACCTCGGTGATGAAATCTGCTCGCTGAAGTATCTGAAGAATCTTACCGTTCAGGCTTACGGTCTGACTCAGTTGCCTGCTAACTTTATTAATCTGGGCAAGAGTCTTGAATCGCTCAACCTGGTAAGTAACAACTTCAACAAGTTGTCAGATATCACCGATATCGTCAACGAGAAGAACTTCCCTAAGTTGCGTAATCTCATTCTCTACGCACAGCGCCGTACGGATGTTCTCTTCGACATCGCTTCGCTGGGCGAAAAGAATGCATCAGGCGTCTATGTTTATAATAACTATCCTATCGGACTGTATGGTAAGGTAAATGCCGGAACCCCAGATCGCCAGGCGCTTCTCAAGCTCCTGACATGGGATAAGTTGAATACACTGGAGTTGTCTTACTGCTTCCTGGAGGGTGAACTTCCTACCGATGAAGAGATGACTGAGGCACTGGAGGCTGCCGGCAAGGCTCCCCGATACACCAAGTCTGACTTCTCTACCAACAAGGAAGATTATCTCGACAAGCTGGTAGGCGATACCTGCAAGTGGTTGCTCTCAGGCTGGGATAATCCTGTAACCTGCAAACACAAGGATGGTTCTGTAGTTAGTGCGGATGTTTATCCTCTTCAGGTGCCACGTGTATTGCCAAACTGCCGTCAGTTGTCACTCAACCTGAACTTCTTTACAGGAAAGGTGCCAAACTGGATTCTCTTCCATCCACACCTGGTAGAATGGAATGCACCTACGATGGTGTTCAACCAGCAGCCTAAGGGTAAGAATAGCGATGGCGCTGCCGTTGGTTTCTCTAATATGACAGACGACAGCTACAGCTACGACTACTATTACGGAACCAGCGACCCAGGTAGCAACTGGAGGGTTCCCGGTGTAGCTTATCCGCTCTACTACCGCACATACGTGGCAGCAGGCGATATTGATGAAGCTGCGCTGATGGCTAAGTACAGGAGAACTAAGAAAAAGTAAGATAAACATAAAAACAATATAGAAGCAAACACTGAAGAAAAAGTTTTTCTATATAGCAATGGTCGCATTGGCATTGACGGGCTGTTCTGACAGCCTGTCAACCATCGGCTCTTCTGACGGCAATTCAGAAATCACCATTCCTGCAGATGCTGAGGCGGGTGAGCTGCTGATTAAGTTCAGTCCGGAGATGAGCGATATCCTCGACCAGGCACAACTGAGCAAGACCCGCGCCGGAAAGGCTACCCGTTCGGGTATTCCTTCTACCGATGAGGTGCTCGACATCCTGGGAAGCTACAGCTTCGAGCGTGTGTTCCCGGTAGATGCAAATACTGAGGCAAGAACCCGCGAGGCGGGACTCCACCTCTGGTATACGGTGAAGTTTAATAAGGGAACCGACCTGAAGACGGCTGCCGAGCGCCTGAAGCAGTTGGGCGAAATCTCAAAGGTTCAGACCAACGGCCGCATCAAGCGTGCTTACAATACCGACAGCAAGCGCATCTATCTCAGCGATAAGGCACTTCAGCAGAAGTCTACCCGCTCAGCAGCCAATGGCGAGCCAAACGATCCGGGCTTTACCAGCCAGTGGCATTACCGTAACCTGGGCGAGGGCAACTATGATTTTGAGAACCTCAACAACAACAAGGTAGGCGCTAAGGCAGGATGTGATGTGAATGCACTTGAGGCATGGAAGACCTGTAAAGGCGATCCTTCTATCATCGTGGCTATTCTTGATGAGGGCGTGATGTATACGCACCCTGATCTGGCAGCCAACATGTGGTGCAACCCGGGCGAAAGTGTTCAGGGTACCCAGACAGACGGCGACGGAAACGGTTATGAGGGCGACCTTCATGGCTACAACTTCGTTACTGAGAGCGGCGATATTACCTGGACTGATGCCAATGACACCGGTCATGGTACTCACGTAGCTGGTACCATTGCAGCCGTAAATAATAATGGTATCGGTGTATCTGGTGTTGCCGGTGGTGACGGAACTCCTAACTCTGGTGTCAAGATTATGTCTTGTCAGGTATTCTCCGGTCAGAACAGTGTAACCTTGGCAGGCGAGGCGAGAGCCATCAAGTATGCTGCCGATAATGGTGCAGTCATCCTGCAGTGCAGTTGGGGTTACAACTCTTCAGAGTCTAGTATCATCAACGGTTATACTCCGGGCCCTGCTACCGAGAAGGAATGGGCTGAGACCTATCCGCTGGAGAAGGAAGCTCTGGATTACTTCATCAACAATGCCGGTTCGCCTAATGGTGTCATCGACGGTGGTATTCCAGTCTTCGCAGCCGGTAACGAGTATGCTGGCAATCCTGCTTTCCCTGGTGCTTACTCTAAGTGCGTCTGCGTATCTTCATTAGCTGCCGACTTTACTCCAGCCTGCTACACCGATTTCGGTTCGCTCGTAACCCTGAGCGCTCCTGGTGGCGACTTGGAATATTACAGCAAGATTGGCGAGCAGGAAGATGAATACTGGGCAGAGACCACCGAGCAGAAAGGTGCTGTGCTCTCTACGATGATCAAGAACGGTCAGCCTGCTTACGGCTACATGGAGGGAACCTCTATGGCTTGTCCTCATGTTTCGGGTGTGGCTGCCTTGGGTCTCGCTTATGCTGCCAAGACGAACCGTCATTATCGTGCTGCCGACTTCGTAGCCCTGATGAAGAAATCAGTGAAGGATTTGGATAGTCATTATCAGAATGGTGCAACTAAGACCTACTATATGAACCATACTACCGTAGGTGCTTCGCCAGAGATTGTACAGCTCTCTAAGTACATCGGCAAGATGGGTGCTGGTCTGATTGATGCAGCTCAGCTCTTGAATAACATCACGAACAAGGAATTCAGTTCTGATATGAAGTTGCCTAACGTGTATGTAGGCATCGAGAAGACAGTTTCTCTCAACCTCGCTGCATATTTCGCAGGTCAGACAGGGGGATTTTCTTGCTCTGTAGCGAAGAACGGCGTAGCTTCTGCTTCGGTAGATGGCAAGACGCTTATCGTGAAGGGACTCGCTGCCGGAAGTACATCGCTCACCGTAACAGCTGCCGATGGTACCAGCCAGACCGTAGTTGTGACCGTTAGAAAGAGTGCCGGTAACAATGGTTGGATGTAATATGAAGATATTTGCTTTCCTATCGCTTTTCTTCCTGGCTTTGCCTGTTACGGTGAATGCGCAGGAGGAACTGCTGAAGTTTGAGCATCCGCTTATCGATGCAGGTACGATGACCGAGGACGATGCGCCTCGCACCTTCACCTTCGTAGGTAAGAATGTGAGCAAGAAGATACTGCACATCACACAGGTGAGAACCACCTGTGGATGTACCAGTTCTTATGTCAAGGGCGATGTGATGAAGCCTGGCGATACCTGTCAGGTGCAGATCACCTTCACGCCTAACCGCTATCCGGGCACCATCAATACGGGTGCTTATCTCTATCTGAAAGAGGTAGAGGGACAGCCTGCCGTTAAGCTTGCCTTAACGGGAAAGGTACTGCCGGGTGCTGACCAGTGGGCACGCTATCCGCACAAGATGGGCGTACTCAGACTGAAACAGGCGAAGGCAAGTATCACAGAGGTAAAGCCGGGCACAGAGCCTGAGGCACGTATCCTCTGCGGAAACAGCGGTGACAAGCCGCTCCGTATATCCAGCCTCCTTCTTCCTCCTTATGCCCGTCTTACGACAGAGCCTGAGGTGATAGAACCGGGTGATGAGGCTGACCTCGTCATCACCATCATAGCCGATAAGATTCCGGCTACGATGCCCGAATCCTTCACCTTCCCTGTTATTCTGGAGGGCTTGGACGCCCGCCCGTCTGACAGAACGATACAGGTCGTTGTAAAGGTAAAAAGGTAAAAAAGTAAAAAAGAAAAAAATACCAAGACAATGAAATATTTGAAAAAACTCTTCACCCTCCTGGTGATTGCTTTGTTTGCCTGCGGCTTTGCTGCCTGCAGCAGCGATGATGAAGAACCGGAGGAGCCTTCTCTGGAAGTTACGCCTGCCAATCTTCATGGCACATGGAAGTTGGCTGAGTGGAACGGTGAACCTCTTGCTGAGGGCACATACTGCTACATCGTTTTCAATCGCAAGGACCAGACTTTCGAGATGTATCAGAAGTTTGACAGTATGTATGGTCGCCATATCACCGGTTCGTTCGCTATCAAGAACGATCCATACCAGGGCTACATCATCAGCGGAAGCTATGATAATGGTAAGGGCGACTGGAATCAGAGTTATCTCGTAACCCGCCTCCTGGCTTCCGGTTCCATGATATGGACTGCCAAGGACGATGTTACCGACATCAGCCGCTACAAGCGTTGCGATGAGGTACCTGCCGAGATACTCAAGGAATGTAAAGATCTCACTGAAGAATAAAA
>OBBK01000121.1_pt1 | contig 11852 bp, 10 predicted proteins | sample 1495821 | NCBI WGS metagenome assembly OBBK01 (sample SAMN01915225, study PRJEB22387) | human gut metagenome | isolation source: stool | host: Homo sapiens | place: USA
AATCAGAAAGATATGTAAACGCACCTGTCTGATTAAAAGTGAATAGATACAGTAATCAATCAAATTAAGAAAGAAAGGAACATTATGAAGAAATATGTTTGCGACGTGTGTGGTTGGATTTATGATCCAGAAGTAGGTGACCCAGAGGGCGGCATCGCTCCAGGTACAGCATTCGAAGACATCCCAGATGATTGGGTTTGCCCTCTTTGCGGAGTAGGCAAGGAAGATTTCAGCCCTGTAGAGGAATAAGGCTCTTTTGGAGGAATCACCCGAAGGAAATCCTCACAAAGGAATCATCTGAATGAAATACCTGATATTCAGGCAACACATTCATAAAATAATAGGAGGAACCATTATGACAAAAGTTAGAGAAATCTACCGCTGCCAGATTTGTGGCAATGTAGTAGAAGTTGTAAACCCAGGAGCCGTGCTCAGTTGCTGTGGCGAGCCGATGAAGCTGATGAAGGAAAATACCAGTGATGGCGTCAAAGAGAAGCACGTGCCTGTGATAGAACCTATCGAGGGCGGCTATCGCGTAACAGTAGGAAGTGTGGAGCATCCGATGCTACCAGAGCATTACATCCAATGGATAGAATTGCTCACCCCTACCGATGTACTTCGTCACGAGTTGAAGCCAGGCGAAAAGCCTGAAGCAATCTTCCTGACCAACGCAGAAGCCAAGGATGTTACGGCTCGAGAATACTGCAACCTTCACGGGTTGTGGAAGGGGTAATCTAAAAGATTATGGAAAGGTAAAATCTAAAGGAATACTATAATTCAGGAGGACGTGTATCTATATCGTAGACACATCCTCCTGATTTTTCATCTATAAATCAAAGTTTTCTCCAAAAAATTTTGGAACTTATTGAAATTATTCGTATATTTGCACCAAATAACTATTATACACGCATTTTTAACAATAATACGATATCATTTAATCATCATTTAATTATAAACATTTAAATCACAACAATTATGAGAAGAACTATTTTTACTTTTATCATGCTTTGTTTCGTAACACTAACTCTGCAGGCACAAGATGTCTGGACAGCAGCAGGTTCTAGCACAATCTTCGGTTCTCATTGGAATGAAACGGATACCAGCAATGACCTGACCGATAAAGGGAACGGCATCTGGGAACTCACTTTCACCTTCAATCAGGCAACCAAGGAGGTATCAGCTACAGCTGTACCAAGCGTAACCGACGGCATTAGCCAGATTGCCAGTGACATCAAGACCAAGAAAGTAATCTTCAATCTTCAGGGACAGCGCATTTCTGCTCCAAAACAGGGAGTTTACATCATCAACGGCAAAAAAGTAGTCTTGAAATAACAAATACTTATCATAGTAATCATCAGAAAGGCATTCACCAGCATCGTGAATGCCTTTTTTTAGATAATTTCCCACGATTTTTTCGTATCTTTCATTTATAATGTGTAACTTTGTATCCAATATATTTAAAGCAAAAGAACAATGGCAAAGAACAATAAGCAGACAGCTGGTCAAGATGGTGTCAGCAAAATGATCACCATAATTCTAAGAAATTCATCGCACAACAACTGAACTACGCTCGCACATCAGCTGTTATGCATGCGCACAACAGGTAATGTGCAATCGCACAACAGCTGTTGTGCGATTGCAGAAGGTATCTCTTCCAGCAACTTATCCTATCTTTCCCAACAACTTATCCTATATATCCCAAGGACTTATGTAATATTTTTCAGGTACCTCTCCCGTATATTCCAACGTCTTCACCTATATCGTTGCGCTTCCTCAAGCGTTTCTGTCGGTTTACCATCGTTGATTCTTCCGTCATCTATGATTTTTAGTTAATTTTCCACGATTTCTTTGTATCTTTCATCCATAATGTGTATCTTTGCATTAAATATATTTAAACGTTTAAAATAAGGCAACATAACAATGGCAAAGAATAATAAGCAGGCAGCTAACCAAGACGGTAACAGCACCAAGAAGGCTACAAAGAAAAAGAAGAAAGTCAAGGTTTCGCATATCGTGAAACCAGAAAACATGACTTTAGAGGAATGGCAAATCAAACTGCGCAAGCAGGTGACCGATATCGAGCACTTCAATATCAGTTGTGTTGATGACGCCCTTTGCCCTGGAGAGTATATCGTTCGCAACCCTGAAAAGAACAACGAGTACAAGGTGGTGTATCGTGGAGCCAACAGCGAATGGAATTATTGTTCCTGCATGGATTTCAAGACTTCGAGACTCGGCACTTGCAAACATATCGAAGCCGTCAAAAAATGGTTTGGCGGAAAGAGGGGCGTACATGTACATCGGGAATTACCACCTTATACTTCTGTCTATCTTTCCTATCGGGATGAGCGATGCGTAAAGATTCGTATCGGCTCAGACAACAAGGAGGCATACGAACAGTTAGCCAAAGATTACTTTGACAAGAACCATGTCTTGAAGAAATCAGCCTATGCCCGCATTGGCTCTTTCTTGAAACAAGCTCGCCAAATCAGCGATACATTCAGATGCTATAAAGATGCCATTGACTTTATCATCGATATTCGCGAAAAAGCGAAAAGAATGAAGATTGTGAAGACATACGATGACGAGAAACTCAACAATCTTCTGAAAGTAAACCTCTATCCTTACCAGAAAGAGGGCATCCGCTTTGCTGCAAAGGCAGGAAAGGCTATCATTGCCGACGAGATGGGTCTCGGAAAGACAATCCAAGCTATAGGTACTGCCGAACTGCTACGCAAGGAAGGTCTTATTGGCTCTGTACTCATCCTCTGCCCTACCTCGCTCAAATATCAATGGCGAAGTGAAATCAAGAAGTTTACTGATGCCGAAGTCTTCGTCATAGAGGGAAGTCATCTCAAGAGAAAGGAAGCGTACAATCGCCCGGAACCTTATAAGATTATTTCCTATAATAGTGCCGCCAATGACATCAAGATACTCGGCTGTTTGCAAACCGATATGCTCATCATGGACGAGGTGCAGCGCCTGAAGAACTGGAACACGCAGATTTCCCGTGCGGCAAGAAAGATAGAATCAGATTACTCCGTAATTCTATCCGGTACCCCATTGGAGAACAAGCTCGATGAACTCTACTCTATCGTGGAGTTTGTTGATAATTTCCGCCTTGCCCCTTACTACCTCTTCAAAGACAAGCATATCATTACTGATGAAACAGGAAAAGTTCTGGGTTATAAGAACTTAAACGACATAGGCAAGAAGCTGGGCGATATTCTCATCCGTCGCCGCAAGAAGGATGTGAAACTCCAGATGCCTGAGCGTTCAGACAAGAACCTTTTCATTCCGATGACCAACGAGCAGATGGAGATGCATCAGGAGTGGCAGAACCAGGTACGTCTCCTGGTTCAGAAATGGCGCAGGATGCATTTTCTATCCGATAAAGACCGCAAGCGTCTCCTGCTCTTCCTCTCACAGATGCGCATGGTATGTGACAGCAGTTATCTCCTCGACCAAAAGACGAGATACGACACCAAGGTGGATGAATGCGTGAACATCATCAGCGACATTATCAGCGAGGAAGGTGAAAAGGTTGTGGTATTCAGTCAATGGGAACGCATGACCCGCCTCATCGCCAAGGAACTGGAGAAAAAAGAAATAGGCTTTGAATATCTGCATGGTGGCGTGCCATCCGAAAAGCGCAAAAACCTGGTAGATAATTTCATGAACGAACCATCGAGCAGGGTTTTCCTCTCTACTGATGCCGGAAGCACAGGCTTGAACCTGCAGTCAGCCGCTACCATCATCAACATCGACTTGCCTTGGAATCCTGCCGTTCTCGAACAGCGTATCGGGCGCATCTATCGCCTTGGTCAGCAGAACAACATCCAGGTTATCAATCTCGTAACACCTGATTCCATCGAGCAGGAAATGCTCGGTAAGTTGCGTTTCAAGACCTCCATGTTTGAAGGCGTTCTTGATGACGGCGAAGATTCTGTATTCATCACAGATGATAAGTTCAGCAAGATGATGGAAACAGTGAGCGGTATGGTGGAAGAGGACGAAGAAACAGAGAAGGCTCGCAACAAACATAAATCTAACGAGAATAAAGAAGAGGTTTCCATCCAGCAGCAAACGAACTCATCTTCGAACGGAGAATCCGTCTCTAATCGCTCAAGTCAGCCAAAGGATTTGGTAGCCCAAGGAATATCTTTCCTCTCAGGCTTAGCCGAAACCTTAAAGTCGCCAGAAGCCACAGCCCAGCTGGTTGATTCCATCGTTGAGAAAAACGAGCAGACAGGCGAAACCTCCATCAAGATACCTGTGGAGAGCAAAGAGACTGTCTCTAATCTCTTGAATCTCATAGGAAAGTTGTTTGCAAAATAAGTCATGGGTAAAAAGAAACATAAGCATCAAGGACATTATTGCAAGATGTGTGGAGAGTATAAATCCAACGAGTCGTTCAGTGGTAAAGGACACAGACTGCACATCTGCAAGAAATGTATATCAATAAGAAATAAGGCTAAAAAAGAAAAGAAACGTTTAGAACATGATAGAATTAACGAAGTCTCAGAAGAAAACAGCTCGCAAGCTCATTAATTTGGGCTTGCAGCGAGAGTGCGCCAAGTTCATGCAATCCACCAAAGATTTCATGAACAAGAACGCATCAGCAGAGGATGCACACGATGCATACCTCAAACTATATGATAAGGTATACCAATTCGACAAGCATATCGCTCGCCGATACGATGGGATGTCAGGAGGTAGATATTACATCACCGTATGTTACCTATACTATGACGGAGTATTGACTGACGAAGACATCCGAGAGTTTGACGATGAAATCTATAACAAGCTTAAAGAAGACAAAGAGTTTTTCCTAAAAAAATAAACAATATTCTTCCAAAAGTAAAAAATGAAAAATAACTAAAGATTTCCTTGCAGCTACCAAATAAAAAGCGTAACTTTGCCGAAATATCATAAAAATAAGCAATTATGAAGGAAGAAGAAATCAAAGAATTGTTCGAGCAATTCGAAGCTATTGCCAACGAATACGAAGGCGTAGAATGTTGGAGTGCAAGAGAACTTGCACAAGTGTTGGGTTATAGCCAATGGCGTAATTTCGAAGGAATTATCGAAAAAGCAAAAGCATCATGTACCAATGCAGGGCAAGAGGTATCATACCATTTTGCTGATGTCAGCAAAATGGTCACCCTTGGTTCTGGATCTCAGCGTGAAGTCAAAGACTACATGCTGACTCGTTATGCTTGCTATCTCATTGCCCAAAACGGTGATCCACGCAAGCCACAAATCTCTTTTGCCCAAAACTACTTTGCCGTACAAACTCGCCGAGCAGAATTGGTGCAAAAGCGTTTGCTGGAATACGAACGTGTACAAGCACGTGCAAAACTTGCAGAAACAGAGAAGCGTCTCTCTGGTGTGCTGTATGAAAGAGGGGTGGACAGCAAAGGCTTTGCCATCATTCGCTCACTAGGTGACAAGGCGTTGTTTAATCTCGACACGGCCCTTCTCAAACGTAAATTGGGTGCTCCTAACAGCCGATCTCTCGCCGATTTCCTTCCAACACTAAATATTAAAGCTAAAGATTTTGCTGCAGAAATGACTTCTGTCAACGTTCAGCAAAAGGATTTGCATGGTCAGCAAACTATCTGTCAAGAACATGTCGATAATAATAAGGCTGTTCGTAATATGATGCTCCAACGTGGCATTGTGCCAGAAGATCTTCCAGCAGGTGAAGATGTCAAGAAAGTAGAACGCAGATTGAAATCTGACGAAAAGACATTGACCAAAAAGAATAGCAAAAAGAAATAATATCTATCATAATTCTATAACTAGAGAAGATGTAAGGATTTCACTCGTCATCTATGATTTTTAGTTAATTTTCCACGATTTCTTCGTATCTTTCATTTATAATGTGTAACTTTGCACCGGAAATTTAAACGTTTAAAGATAAAATGGCATTAAAATGTGGTATTGTAGGCCTCCCAAACGTGGGTAAGTCTACACTGTTCAACTGTCTGTCTAGTGCAAAGGCACAGGCAGCTAACTTCCCTTTCTGTACTATCGAACCAAACTTGGGCGTCATCACCGTACCAGACGAGCGACTCAACAAGTTGGCAGAGATTGTTCACCCAGGACGCATCGTCCCAGCTACTTGCGAAATCGTGGATATCGCAGGTCTCGTAAAGGGTGCCAGCAAGGGCGAAGGTCTTGGTAATAAATTCTTGGGAAATATCCGTGAGTGCGATGCTATCATCCACGTAATCCGCTGTTTCGACGATGACAACATCGTGCGCGAGGGTGGCGCTAAGGTTGATCCTTTGGAGGATAAGAGCGTCATCGATACAGAGTTGCAGCTCAAGGACCTGGAAACTATCGAATCTCAGCTCACCAAGCAGAAGAAGACTGCTGCAGCAGGCAACAAGGATGCTAAGACGATGGTTACCGTTCTGGAGGCTTACAAGGCCGAACTGGAGCAGGGAAAGAACGCTCGTGGCGTTACTTTCGAAAGCAAGGAAGAGCAGAAGGTGGCTCACGACCTCTTCCTCCTCACTACCAAGCCTGTGCTCTACGTGGCCAATGTTGACGAGGCTTCTGCCAAGACCGGCAACGAGTATAGCAAGAAGGTAGAGGAAATCGCCAAGGAAGAAGGTGCTGAGTGCATGGTCATCGCTGCCAAGACAGAGGAAGACATCGCATCGCTCGAAACCTACGAGGACAAACTGATGTTCCTCGAAGAACTCGGACTGGAAGAGAGCGGCGTAAACCGACTCATCAAGAAGGCATATGCCCTGCTGAACCTCGAAACATTCATCACCGCTGGTGAGATGGAGGTCAAGGCATGGACCTATCACAAGGGCTGGAAGGCTCCTCAGTGTGCCGGCGTCATCCATACCGACTTCGAGAAGGGATTCATCCGTGCAGAGGTCATCAAGTATGATGACTATATCAAGTATGGCTCTGAGGCTGCAGTACGCGAGGCTGGTAAGCTCGGCATCGAGGGCAAGGAGTACGTCGTACAGGATGGTGACATCATGCACTTCCGGTTCAATGTATAATCCTATTCTTCTACGGTTATGATAGCAAATCTGCTTAACTATATCGTATGGGACCCAGATCCAATTCTGGCTCATCTGGGTCCTATGACCATCCGCTACTACTCCACCTGCTGGATGATTGGTCTGCTGCTGGGCTATCTGCTCATGAGCAAGCTTTACAAGCAGCAGGGGCTCTCAGATGAGAAGTTCTCCCCACTGTTTCTCTACATCTTCTTAGGTGTACTGATAGGTGGCCGTTTGGGACATTGCATCTTCTATCAGCCGGAATATTTCCTCACCCAGTGGGATCACTTCATCGAGATGCTGATACCTGTTCACCACATGCCAGACGGCAGTTGGAAGTTTACGGGTTATGAGGGACTGGCGAGCCACGGAGGTGTATTCGGCATGTTCGTCGGCATCTGGCTCTATTGCCGCAACATGAAGGTGAGCGGCTGGGTAGTGCTCGATAATATGGGTATCTGCTCAGGCATTACAGCCACCTTTATCCGTTTGGGCAATCTGATGAATTCAGAGATTATCGGCAAGGTAACCGATGTGCCTTGGGCATTTATCTTCGTTCGCGAAGACCAGTATCCACGCCATCCGGGTCAGCTCTACGAGGCTTTGGCATACTTCTGCTTCTTCCTCCTCATCCTCTTCATCTACAAGAAGAGAGGACCTAAGAGCGTAGGCACCGGTTTCTATTTCGGTCTTTGCCTTACTCTCATCTTCACCTTCCGTTTCTTCATCGAATATACCAAGGAAATTCAGGTGGCATTCGAGGCAGGTCTGCCTATGGATATGGGACAGATATTGAGCATTCCGCTCATCATCGCCGGTGTATGGAGCATCGCTTCCAGCACAAAGAGAGCGAAAGAAAAGAACGTAGAGGCAAAATAATATCAGACGACTTATTTTCAGATTATAAAAATCCCTCCTCGTGCAACAGCATCTGCTGCCACGGGGAGGGATTTATATTTTTATCTTCCCAGTAGAATCTTCTTGATGTCATTGAGCTTGTTCAATGCCTCTACCGGAGTGAGATTGTTCACATCCAGCCCGAGTATTTCATCACGAATCTGCGTCAGTACAGGATCATCGAGCTGGAAGAAACTGAGCTGCACACCATCCTTAGGTTCATCGATGTGCTGTACGTTCGGTTTACCGGCACCGCCAACCCCGGCATTGTCATCCTCCAACTGTTTGAGAATCACATTGGCACGGTTCACGATGCTGCGAGGCATACCGGCAATCTCTGCCACATGGATACCGAAAGAGTGCTCACTGCCTCCCGGCTCCAGTTTGCGCAGGAAGATTACCTTTCCGTCCACCTCTCTCACACTCACATTGAAGTTCTTGATGCGAGGGAAGTTCTTCTCCATCTCGTTGAGCTCATGATAGTGGGTAGCAAAGAGCGTACGTGCCTGCGCCTTCTTATGTTCGTGCAGATATTCCACGATAGCCCAGGCAATGGAAATACCATCGTAGGTAGAAGTACCTCTTCCCAGCTCATCAAAGAGCACCAGCGAGCGCGGAGAAACGTTGTTCAGGATGTTTGCTGCCTCGGTCATCTCTACCATGAAGGTCGATTCTCCGAGCGATATATTGTCGCTTGCACCTACACGTGTGAAGATTTTATCCACCAGTCCCACTCGGGCGCTCTCTGCGGGCACAAAACAGCCTACCTGTGCCAGCAGCACGATAAGGGCGGTCTGGCGCAGCAGAGCCGATTTACCAGCCATGTTAGGACCGGTAATCATCATGATCTGCTGTTTCTCGGTATCGAGCAGCACATCGTTAGGTACATAGCGTTCGCCCAGCGGCAGTTGGGTTTCAATCACCGGATGCCTGCCCTGCTTGATGTCGAGCACCTCAGAATCATCGACGATAGGGCGCACGTAGCGGTTCTCGTCAGATGTCTTTGCAAATGACAAAAGACAGTCCATACGGGCGATGAGGTTGGCATTGATCTGTATCTGCGGAATATACTCCTGCATGGCAGCTATCAGTTCGTTGAAGAGCTGTGCTTCCAATACCAGAATCTTCTCATCAGCACCGAGAATCTTTTCCTCATATTCCTTCAGTTCCTGGGTGATATAACGCTCTGCCTGAGCCAGCGTCTGCTTGCGTATCCACTCCTCAGGCACCTTATCCTTAAAGGTATTTCTCACCTCCAGATAGTATCCGAAAACATTATTGTAACCTACCTTCAGACTCGAAATTCCTGTCTTTTCTATCTCCCTTTCCTGTATCTTGAGCAGATAATCCTTGCCGTGGCGGCTGATGGCACGAAGGTCATCAAGTTCGGCATTGAATCCGTCGGCTATCACGTCACCCTTATTGACCAGCTGTGGCGGATCGGGCTGTATTTCCCTGGCGATGCGGTCTTTCAGGGTCTCGCATACGTTCAGCTGCTCGCCTACCCGCTTCAGAGCCTCGTTCGTAGCATGCTGGCATGCCACCTTGATAGGTTTGATGGCTTCAAGTGCATTCTTCAGCTGAACCACTTCGCGAGGCGAAACTCTACCCACGGCTACTTTGGAAATGATACGCTCCAGGTCGCTGATGCGATGCAGCTGGTCATCGAGAAGCTGACGGAATTCCGGTTCCTTGAAGAAATATTCCACAATGTCGAGACGCTCGTTGATTGGTTTAACGTCCTTCAACGGGAAGACCAGCCAGCGTCTGAGCATACGTCCGCCCATCGCCGTTACCGTACGGTCGATGACATTCAGGAGAGAAGAACCGTCTTCCTGCATAGGGGCAACAAGCTCCAGACTGCGGATGGTAAACCTATCCATACGCACGAACTTATCTTCTTCGATACGTGAAAGGGCGGTAATATGATTAATCTGTGTATGCTGGGTAATCTCGAGATACTGCATGATGGCACCACTGGCTATCACGCCGTTCTTGAGATGCTCTACACCGAAACCTTTCAGAGATTTTGTCTTGAAATGTCCCAGGAGTTTCTGCAGGGCTGTCTGTTCGGTGAAAACCCAGTCGTCCAGCTCGAAGGTACAGTATTTGCTGCCGAAATATTTCTCGAAGTCGTTCTTTCGGGCACGGTCGTAGAGCACCTCTTTCGGCATGAAGTTGCCCATCAGTTTTTCTACATAGTCGTAGGTTCCCTCGCCGGTAAGAAACTCTCCGGTCGAGATATCCAGAAAGCTCACACCGCAGGCGGTCTTGCCGAAGTGTACGGCTGCCAGGAAGTTGTTCTCCTTGTAGTTCAGCACGTTATCTCCCATCGCCACACCCGGTGTAACGAGTTCAGTAATACCTCGCTTCACCATCTTGTCCATCTGGCTCAGTCCCTTCTTACCTTTTATTTCGAGTCGTTTCTTCTTCGGGTCTTCCAGCTGGTCGCATACCGCTACGCGCTTACCCGCCCTGATGAGTTTAGGCAGATAGGTATCCAGTGCATGATGAGGGAATCCTGCCATCTCGGTCGTGCCCGTAGAACCGCCATTATTGCGTCGTGTCAGCGTAATGCCGAGTATACGGGATGCCTCCACCGCATCTTCGCAGTAAGTTTCGTAGAAGTCACCGCAACGGAAGAGCAGCAGCGCTTCGGGATGTTTCGATTTCATCTCGAAAAACTGTCTCATCATCGGTGTAAGACCTTTATTATCGTTTGCCATTATCTTTTTTCTCCTTATATTATTTCTTTTAATTTACATAGTTTCTATCTACAATACTCCTCCTTAAACCACAGCCGGTATATCGGGTCAACAAAGCCAAAAGCATCGTTTTGCTTTTCGATAATATCTTTGTTCTGGAGCGTTTTCCTGTTCTTGACAATCGTATTCGGATTACCAAGATTATAGATTTGTTTCACGGCTTGCGAGGAGAAATGCTGTTCGCCATTGGCTATAGCCTTAAGCATCTCTATCTGGGTAGAACTGAGATTCTCCGTATCATTCTGAAACATCGGGGTATTGATATTGAGTACCTGTTTCAATCCCAGATGATATATATCTTCCGTCACTTCCGAAACCGTGAAACTCCAGATAAAATAGCACAACTGCTGGAGATACCAGGAATGGCACGCCACGGAATCACAGATCCGCTCTGCCATCTCTGCAGAGATTGACTTTCCTGTCTTCTCGAAAGATGACAGAATGAATGGAATCCAATGCTCCTTAGCTATCTTCTGCATGAAAATCACTTGTCCGAAGCGATAAAAAGGACTATTGGAATTGTTGAAGATATTGAGCATCATGTTTCGCTTGCTGCCGTAGAGGCAGTAAGAGGTAAGCTGCTGTTGCTGCCATACCGAGCGCATCTTTCCCTCCATATCCTTATACTCAGGAAGGTTAGCCAACTGCTGGAACTCGTCTATGCAGACGATAATCCTGATGCCCTTTTCCTTTGCCAGCAACTCAGGCAGTTGGAGAATCGTCATCTTATCACGCTCTTGTGGCACAAACTTCAGGTCAAAAGCCATGAAGTCGGTCACCTGGTCGCTTACTACAACCTGCGGTATCACGCCTGTCAGGAATTTCTTTGCATCCTCTATCCACCGTTCCATTTTAGAGGAAGCACAAGCTATAACCTGACTGGCAAAAGTGCGATAAAATTCAGATTCAGAGCCGATGCTGAAGGCATCGATATAACAGATTCTTACGTTATTATCCTCACCAGCCAATTCGCTCATCGCCCTTTTCACTAGCGATGATTTACCCCATCGGCGTGGTGAAATCAGCATCACGTTGATATGGGAGGACAGTAATTGCTTGAGCAAAGCCCTGTCTTCCTGTCTGTCGATAAAATTCTCATTGGTGGCTAATGTACCAAATTGAAATGGTGATAGATATTTTGCCATATTCCTAGTAA
>OBBK01000134.1_pt1 | contig 11246 bp, 8 predicted proteins | sample 1495821 | NCBI WGS metagenome assembly OBBK01 (sample SAMN01915225, study PRJEB22387) | human gut metagenome | isolation source: stool | host: Homo sapiens | place: USA
CGCACAATGCCGCCGCCTGATCATACTCTGCAGCAAAATACGCTTTCACAAAACTGTCCGCAGTCTCAACCGCCTGATTGAACTGACGGTCAGCACATCCTTGGACAACGGCGAATACCGCTGCAAGGAGCAAAACTGTCGATACCTTTCTCATATATACCTGTTTATTCTACAACCTCCACCCCGTCCAGGTCCAAGAGGACGAGCTGATAGGTACTGTTAAATTTTGTAAGAATTCCTGTAAGATTGCACACAGTCCCTGTCTCGAGACCTACTTCGGTATCGGCAAACGAGGCATATCCGCTGGTTCTCACCACGATTGTCATGTCCTCCCCGATTCCGAAATTCTGTTCACCGTAGGCAGCCTCGCGTCCGGTGTACGGATCATTGCTCACCGCCCAAGTACGCAGTGCGTCAGGGCTGCCCTGATACGTCACGTTAAGCAGACGCACGTAACGACAAACCATGGCGTCAGTCACCTGGTCTTCCGAAACGATGTCCGTCGGAGGCAGAGGCTCACCGAACTCCCCACGGAAGATAGTCCGGTCAATAAGCGCCTGCACATCTATCCACGAAGTCTCGTACCTGTCCTCGTACGACCTGGCTCCCAACTGTATACTGCCGCCATAGGTACCCAGCCAGAGACCCTGCGGCTTCACATACAGAGTCTGTCCGAGCTTGTAGTCATTGTACAGACCCGTCTTGCCGATCTTCACCTCCAGACCGGCCGTACTGTCCTCGATATACAAAGTCCGGTAAACATTGCCGCTTCTGTCCGAACTGATGATCTTACCCTCGAGCACTATACCGGCATCCGTAATCTCCGTTGGAGAACCGCTGTACAGTCTCTTGAATTCCGCCAGCGTCATGGTAGCATCCATGTCCGCGAACTGATAAGGATCGGGTTCCGTGAATTTACTGCAGCCGGCAAGGGCAGCACAGAGCAGCAGCAGTGCCGCCGAATATCTGATAATATCTTTCTTCATACTGTATCCTGTTTAGAACCTGAAATATACATTGATCATATAATTGATGCCGAACAGATAGAAATACCTGGTGTCAAAGGGTTGATAGTGCATGAAATCCCCATTGGAGTCCTCGACCCGCGACAGTCTCATCTGCTCATAGCCTCCGGTCTTGATATTCTTGTTGTTGAGTATATTGTTGATGTTCGCGCTGACTCCGAGCAGATACTTGCCGCCGATATACCATGACTTGCCTATATTGGCATTGAGCAGGAAAGCGTGCGGGAACTGCTCCTGATGCCTCATGCCGTTGATCAGAGCCATCCCCTCCTCTGTTCCGGGATCCATTCCCTCCAGAGCATAGTCGGTACGGCGCAGAGGATTCATGGAAATGTACATGCCGTCGAAGTAGTTCAGCTCGATACCCGCGAACAGATAGCCAGGCCCGGCCCATGTCAGACCTATGGATGACGCGAGGTGCGGAGTCCGTGCAACCTTGAAACCGCTCCAGTACACGGTCTGGTTCTCAAGCACGGTTCTGGCACTGTTGTCCACTGTCTGAGTGAAGTTGGGATTTGAGGTATATTCGTAATTGCCCCAGCTCACGGCACCCTCGAAAGCCAGACCGCCCCAGATAGGAACTTTGACACCGGCCTCTATACCGACATTCCTCTGGTCTATGCCGGTCATGGAGAAGTTGGTGTATGCCCTCTGGATATCATCGTAGAAACTGATAAGGTCCGTCTGGTCATTGATTGTGGTATAGAAAGCCGTTACACGCAGGGATATCCAGGGAGTCTTCAGCATGTAGTTGATATCCGCGCTGAATATCTTCTCTGTCGTAAGGCCGTCCACGACGGTATTGCGGGTTCTCGGAGACAGGAATGCCTCGTCGAAATACGGAGCCTGGGTCATGTAGCCGACATTGGCGTAAATCATGTTCTGGGGAGAGAATTTATAGTAGAGACCGAGCTTTGCCTTGTAAGTCAGGAATCCGAGTTTCTCAGAGTTGCCGAGGGAGTTGTCCGGGAACAGTCCCTTGCGTACCATACCCTCCCTCCAGAAACTGTCATAACCTAACTCTCCGCCAAGAGTGGCCTCAAAACCACCCACGTTGAGATCCCACGATGTCCATATCTTATGGTTGCGTATGTTGGCGAAATAGTCATAGCCGTATTTCTCTCCTTCCCTTACCACCCTGTTGGGATGATCCAGGTCATTCTGGTAAGCATCCGGGTCAGAGCCGAAATCCCTCTCGGCGAACTGGTCTATGTTCAGCCAGTAGTCGCCTCCCAGTAGGTCCTTTACTATCTTGTAATACTCGGTCCTGTTCCAGCGGAAATTGTATCCGAGGGAGCCTTTGAGTATGGATCCGAAACTCTTTGTAACCTGAGCATTGATATTGATGTCATTCTGGTCCGTGCGCCTTTCCTCCAATATATACTTGGAGCGCGTGGTATTCGCAGCGTCTATGGACGGATTGTAGTCTATACCCTCATCGAAATAACTGTTCCGGTTCACATCATAGAGTCTGTCCCAGTTGATGTGCTGCACATTGCTGTCGTATGTCCAACCGTCCACAGCCCATGCATACTTGCTGGGATCATCCTCGAAATAGCTGGGAAGATAACGGTAATAGTCCGGACGGGGATCCGGGGCATCATACCAGTCGAGAGCAGAGTAGCCGTTGCGGCCGAAACGCCATGACACACCGGCCGTAACTTTCAGGTCATCGGACGGAGTGTACTCGTAATTGAACAGAAGCACCGGCTCATGATTGTTCCTTACGCGGGCATTACGCACCTTCCCGTTCTGATATCCCCAGTTCGAATTGTAGTAGTTGCTGCCCATCAGGTCATATACTTCCTGAGTGGAAGCGTTCTGGGCACCGCGCTGTACAGGAGAGCCGAAAAGCGTCAATGAGAAACGGTGGCGGTCGTTGAGCATTTTCTCCGCTGCCAGAAAATAGGCGAAGGCATTGTAGTACACTCCTGTCACATAATCGTTTCCGCCGAGTCTCGTCGACAAGGATGCGGCAAATGCCCAACCGTTGTCCATCATGCCCGTAGAGTAAGTGGCCATCAGACGCAGACGGTAGGTGGCACTGTTGGTCAGGACACTGAAACGGTAGCCTTTGGCCACGGACGAGGCATACGCATTGACATTGGTCAGGCCGTTTATTCCGCCCACACCGTAGTCAGACACCGACATGCCGCCTACAGACTCCTTTTCCCTCGTCGCCTCGTTCAGACCGCTGAATAAGGAATACGGAGTGTACCCGCTCAAAGCATCATTGAATCTGATGCCGTTGATGTAGATATCCGACATACCGCTCTCATAGCCACGGGTCAGAAATCTCATCTGGCTGAAACTGAATGACGCTATATTGTCGAAGACATCCTTTGAAGCTGAAAGGACCGAAGGGACGTCCTCATATCCCGCACCGGCCTCGTCCTCCATCTCGAAGTCAGCGAACATGTCGTCACTCAGGAAATCAGTCATCGGCACATCGGGAGTTATGGATACGTTCATCAGGTCGAAAATTTCCCCGCCACTGACACGCACGCTCAGTTGCGTTATGTGATAGCCCGCAGCGGATATCTCCATATTGTAGACTCCGTCATCAATACCCTCGAACAGGAATTTCCCGTCCGGACCGGTATACATAGACATCTCATCTCCAGGATAGAACAAGGTTACCCTGGCATCCTTCACCGGACGGGCCAGATCGCGGTCCATGACCACACCCTTCACGCCTCCGGTCTGTGCCAGGGCCGGAATAGCCACCAGCATCAGCATAAACGAAACAACTGCTGTCTTGATCCTCATATTCTTTACTAAATTGTATTATGCTCTATTTGCCTATTATTATATACACCGGAAGATGGTCGCTGTATCCTCCGAGAAAAGCATTTCCGCTGTACGTACGCAACGGATAATTCTTGTAACGGCCCTTCTGCTGAATCATGTAGCCACGCTTGAATATCCTGCCGTACAGGTCTTCATGCTCTGGAGATGGCTGTATACGCAGTGTCCCGGCACCGCCTTCAAGCAAGTTGTAATTGACCACCATGTTGTCAAACAGATTCCATGCATCCTGATATCCGATAGTACCGTAACCGGCCTTGTACATCTTCCACATGGGGTTGAAGTATCCTCCAGGCTCAACATCGGAAATCTCTTCCTTCGCACCGAGCGTCTCGGAAAGACTCCTGTTGTACGGATCGTCATTCATATCACCCATTATCACTATCTTGATATCCGGATACACAGTCTGAAGCGAGTCGGCGTAGCGGCGCACAGTCTCAGCGCAGCCTACCCTTAGAAACTCTGAAGCAGCCGAACCGCCCCTGCGCGAAGACCAGTGGTTGACGAAAAAACAGAATCTCTCACCCTCTATCGTACCGCATACCGCCAGGATGTCACGGGTCTTGAAATCGGGGATTTCCGGAATGACAGGCTGGAAGACATCGCTCCACTCCAGCCTGAACACATCCGGCCGGTAGATCAGGGCCACATCCACACCTCTCGGCTCCGGAGAGTCGTAATGCACTATCTGATAACGGGCCGGACGCAGCTTTTCCGTAGATACCAGATCATCCAGCACCCGGCGGTTCTCGATCTCGGAAAACCCTACTACGGACGGATAGTCCTTGTTGGCTGCAGCCATACCGTACAGGACCTGCGAGATATTGGCCAGTTTCTTGTCATACTTTACCTGCGTCCACTGCTTGGGACCTTCCGGAGTGAACTCCTCGTCCCTCGTGGCAGGATCGTCATAAATGTCGAAGAAATTCTCGACATTGTAGAATGCCACTATGTAGCTCCTGTCCTCAGCCTTGAGAACAAGTACGGCCAGAAGTGACAGTGCTGTCAGAATCAATTTTCTCATCTTGTCTGTCTGTTAGAATCCCCACCGCTCAGGTTCGCACTGAGCCTTGACTGAAGCGGCTATGTTCTGGGGCAGATTGTTGAAAAATGTAAAACCAGTAATATCCTCCACTTCGGACACGGAACACATATCCGACCTGTCCGGATTGCCACGGCCATAGTCCATGTTATCATAGACAAATGCCACGGAATAATAAGTATCCGGCAAGGTGTATCTCATGACAACCTTGAAATAACCGTCCGGAACGACTACAGAGTTGCCGTTGTTGTCTTCGGTATATCTTCTCTGAGCCGGATCCTCTGAATCGAAAAGAGGTCCCGTAATAACATACAGCGTATCGCAGGTACTTGCAAATCCTCTTACCCTGTTCTCAAGATTGGCCCACAACCCCTGATTGAAAGAGGATACCTGAGCAGTCATGTTCGTATAATAGAATGTCTGCCTGTTCATGTCAGTATTGGCATTACGGGAGCCAGACGGTATCTGATGTCCCCGGTCGAAACCCCTCTCGGGCCAGCCGTGATTGAGCACCGGCTCATATTTATCCGGAATCTTAGGGTCAAAGCCCCAGGCATCTGTACGCCCGCTGCCTACATACTCGCTGCACAACGGATACGCCACCCACAGAGCGATACGGCTTCCGGCATCATACAGCATGGAGTAATTGCGTTTCTCCATCCCTGCAATCTCCGTCCTGTGGCAGACAAAGGCGATACTGTCGGCGATCTCCGCTGCCGGCAGTTCCATCCATCCGCTCTGATACGGGTCAGACTCAAGGTCACGCCAGGGATCAGGCTCCGACCCGGAACCTGAATCATCCCCTGGGACACCCGGACTGCCCGACTGCACAAGAGTTACCGTTATCTGTTCTCCGTCGGAGAAAGCCACATTAAGGGAAACCTTCCGGGACACTGTATCCATGTTTTCGCTGTAAATCAGCATCACATTGTTACGGTCACCACTGCCCTCGTCGGGAGAAACCTCTGCCCAGCCGGCCTCCGTCCCGTCATAGCCGAGCGATATGCTCCAGTCCACCGACGATTTTATGGAGACAAACTGCCCGGTATGATCATACGCGACAGTGTCACGGTACAGCATCACCATATTCTCCGAACCTGTCTCCCGCCCGTCATCGGTACACGAAGACAATAATACTGCCGGCAGCACAGCCGCCAGCAGTATCACAATCCTCGAAACTGTATGTCTTATATACATCCGAAGTACGGTTATTTCACATTCACACCTGTGAAGCCGATTCGATTATCGGCCATACCCTCGGTTGTCACAGTTATCACAGTATTCTCGGTAGCACCTTCAATAGTCATAGTATAGAAATCATTTGTACCGAATTCTATTGACAATCTCGTTTCACTACCGGCCAAGCCTGTATTGGTCTGACAGTCAAGTTCTACCTCCGACAGTCCGTTGATAGTGCCACCACCTGATATTTTCACAAGTGCATGAGTCTTATCACCGTTCCATGCAATAGCATACATGGTCAGAGTACTTGAGCCTGCCTTTCCAAGATTGAATGAATACGACCCCGGATCATTACCTGTCCCAAGTTTGATGGCAGGATAATCTTCCCCGTTTACAGTGAATGTATAATTATTCCACTTCTTATCATCCGCATTAACGGAAGGCTGAGTCAGATCTATTGTGCTTGAATAGATGCCGTCTCCTGCTGTGCCGCTGATAAGAGCAGGGTTATCAGGAAGTTCTCCTTCCTCATGAGAGATGTAGTATGCAGGGCCGCCTACCTGAGCTTCTCCGCCAAACTCGTCTCTTGTCCCCACAAGTGTCACGATATCTCCTTCATTCAGTCCGAGAGTTGAGAATGACTTATCGTTTTTATCTACTTTCTCAGCGGTAAGACCATAAACGTATATAGATCCGGTCTCATCCACCAGTGTAAAGTTGCCATATGCGGTATTCTCAATATTCTGAATCGTACCTGTCATCTGATACCATACATTACCGTCTACCTCTGCCGCAAGCACTTCTGCAACAGTTGCCACTATCGGCTCATCGGGATTGGGATCAGGATCGGGGTTGTCAATTTCGCCGTCACCGAAAGCCACATTGTCTATACGGTATGTGTTGGCCTTTCCGGTATAACGGAGGGCTATGCAGAGGGATGACTGGCCGGAGTAAGACGAAAGATCGACTGTCTCATCCACCCACTCATTGATGGAAGCGTCCTCAGGGAAGGTCACATCCTTCACAACCGTCCACGTAGCGGACTCGAAATCACCGGCGAAGTCAGTTGAGACCACAACCTCCATCCTGGAGTCATCCGGGGTCTGGTAGTACAACGCCTTGCTGAATGTGAACTGCTTGGGGTCGGCATTGACCATATCTGCTCTCGGAGGAAGTGCGAATGCCACAACCTCATCAACTGTCGCATTGTATGGAGCTATCTGGATATACTTGTCCGCATCATTGTTGAATGTACCGGTCTTGAATCCATAGTTCACGTTTCCTCCGTCATTGGTCCAGAACAGCCAGTTGTCATTGATGTACTCCTGGTTGGAAGCCGACACTGAGGAGAAGTCATCGGCGAATGAAGCCAGAGGACCAACCTTGCTCCAAGTATTGTAATCCCCTATCATCTTGCCCTCAGTAGGTATGTCAGACACGTCGAAACGCTCTCCGGTCAGTCCTGCATAGTCATCTGTGGAGGTTATGCTTATCTGATAAGTGCTTCCGCCATATACAGCAGCTATACCTTTTAGTGTTCCGCTGCCCTCAGGAACCTTCTCACCTCCAAATGTGGAATATGACGATGAGAAGAGTACGAATCTTTCACCTGTCCTGGAAATAAAACCGATGGATGTATGGCTGTCCTGCATCACGAATGTCTTGCCGAGATCGGAATCAATCACCTGCACATCCGCTACAGCCACATACTGCGACTCATAATTACCTGTAAGAAGTTCTGACGCCGATATTGCCTTAGGTTCGACACTTACACCGCTGCCTATCTTGGTAATCCTGTCCAAAGGGACTGCATCGATCTGGAGCGAGCCGTTCTGATAACGCTGCAATGTAAGACCATTGACCTTAACCTCCACACGGTCTCCCAATGCCAGATCTTCGTTATTCTCCTCAAGATACAAGGATATACCGGCAGTTTCGTCCTGAAGAATCACCGTCTTCTGGGATGTCGCGTTATTGAGTCCGCCGCTGTTGGCGTGACGATAGTTGCTGATAACCGTACCGCAAATAGTCCAGTCCTCAGTAATTGTCACATTCTCTCCCTGATAAAGTTCCCTTATTCCTGATATCGGATCATACTCTTTTGCTATTTCTCCTTTTTGCGAGACATTTACTGTCGCACTTACTGCACCGGCATTGAATGTCACGGTCGCATATCTGTCCTCAGCAGAATTCTGAATAACAGAGAACACGACAGCTACCGAATCTTTGGATGCCTCAGCAGAAACGGGATCCAGTGTGAGCCAGCCACCCGCATCACCTTCTGAATAAGCAATCTCAGCTTCCCAATTACGGCTGGAAAGAACATTTACAGTCTGTTCCCCGTAAGCTTCAGTAAAAACAACAGAATTGGTACTGGTCACAATACTCGCCAGTCCGAAATCCTCTTCATCCTTGTTGCAGGAAACAACGGCAGCCAAGACCATGGCCGCGCCTGCCAATTTCATCAAACGTTTCAACATACCTGAAATTTTACAAACAATTATTGATCTGTACTTCTCATACTTTCAGCCGCAAATATATAATTTTTTTACAAACACATTATTTTAAATTTTCGTTACAATCTTTTTTTATAGCATTTCCCCTCATATTTCCAGACCTTTCCATGAGTACACATCCCCTTCTTCCCAGGAAAGTGCCGGGAATTCCCGCGATTTTGGTTCACTTTCCCCCGTGGCATGAGGCTTCTAGGGAGGTCCAGCAGGACATGCTTGGGGAAGTGCCTAGTATACAGGCACTCTGAAAAAGGACATCTGCTGGACCTGGGGTGAAATGGCGGTTTTGTGGCAAAAAGCGGGCAGTCCAGCAAATCACCAGATTGTATACACCTAACAATCAGTGCAATACGTTTAGACAGTGTGTTGGACATTGTGAAAGTACTAAAGTCTGCCTTTTTGCGAAACGACACTCTCCTCCGTTGCCAGACGTGCTACTGGCTCTACAGCCACCTCTCGTCGCACCTTCCGTCTCCACCCCCGGGGAAAGTGCCGGGAATTTCCACGATTTTGGTTCACTTTCCCCCGTGCGGTGATGAAAATCCTGCAACGAGAAAAGACTAGCCGCCCTCGGCTCTAGAGGGAGGGGCCCGCCGCGAAGCGGTGGGAGGGCCTGGTCTTTTCGACTGCTGGGATTTTCATTAAAGTGAGCGCACCTGCCATTTCCTCCCCTCGGGTGAAGTGCCGGAAAAATGGCAGAGCTGATACACTTTAGGGGAAATTATCATATCTTTGTGATATCATTTTAATATCACTAACTGCAATGAAAAACACCAACGACCCCCAACTCACTCAGAACGCACCATTTAAAGGGCGCGTCTCCAACGGATTCCTCATGCTCTTCGTGAGCTTTCTGCTTATCGCGGCCGGTATAGTCTGTATCTGTCTCGCTGAAGGCAACAAGACCGAAATCGCCGGATACCTATATATTATAGGTAATACGGCAGCCATCATACTCTTCCTCATAGCCGTGGTCCTTCCTTTCGGACTGATGACCCTTGAGCCCAATCAGGCACGGGCCATGGTCTTCTTCGGCAACTACCGCGGAACCTTTACCCGTACCGGTTTCTTCTGGGTCAATCCCTTCTATTCGAAGAAAAAGGTCTCGCTACGGGCCCGCAACATCAACGTGGATCCGATCAAGGTCAATGACCGCAACGGCAACCCTATCCTCGTCGGCCTCATACTCGTATGGAAAGTGGAAGACGTGTACAAGGCCATATTCGAGATAGACACCCAGACCATGGCCGCAAGTCTGTCCGCAAAAGGCAAGAAAGGCGAGGACGAAGATGCCGCCGGCTCTGCGGCAGACAGAAACGCCAACCGCATGAAGGCACTCGAATCCTTCGTCCGCGTCCAGAGCGACGCTGCCCTCCGTCAGGTAGCCGGCAACTACGCCTACGACACTCTCGGCTCCGAACCTGCCACTACACTGACCCTGCGCAATGGCGGAGACACCATCAACCACGAGCTGGTCGAAAAACTCAACGAGCGTCTGGAGATGGCCGGCATCTCAGTGCTGGAGGCACGCATCAATTACCTGGCATACGCACCTGAAATCGCAGCCGTGATGCTGCGCCGCCAGCAGGCCGAGGCCATAATCTCCGCCCGCGAGAAGATAGTCGAGGGAGCTGTATCAATGGTACAGATGGCTCTCAAGGAGATAAACGAAAAGGACATCGTGGAACTGGACGAGGCGAAGAAAGCCGCCATGGTAAGCAACCTGCTCGTAGTCCTCTGCGCTGACGAGTCAGCCCAGCCAGTACTCAATACAGGCACACTATACCAATAACTTTCCACGGACCAGGGGCCGTCCCATAAAGTTTATTGAACAAACGGGTATGAACAGGTACGACATATCATGGCTAAAGAGCAGAAGACAAAGAGTTTCGTTCTCCGTATAGATGCGACAACGATGGAGGCTCTGGAGAAATGGGCCGCTGACGAGTTCCGCTCGATCAACGGCCAGCTCCAGTGGCTCATAGACGATGCCCTGCGCCGTGCCGGACGCCTACCTGCAAAAGACACTCCCGGAAAGCACGACCGATACTGATCATGGCACTACAAATAACATGGGGTCACCTCTTTTTTTCTTTACAGAGGCGACCCCATGTTCTGGTTTTGATCCCTTTACTTCGGGAACTGAAAGAAAACTATTTGCGCTCGCCGAGCTTGCTGTCAAGCATTACGAGACCGGCCTCACCTGAGCGCTGCACTTTCTCGTAGATGGAGAGAGTGGTAGCCTCTTCCTCTACCTGCTCGCGGATATAGGTCATGAAGAAATCCTCGGACGGTTTGTCCTTCTCCTCACGGGCGATGTCAACCATCTTGTCAATCAGTGCTGTAACATGGCACTCGTGCTCATAGACATGCTTGAAGACATCCTGAACGCTGCCCCAGCCCTGAGGAACTACATCGATCATGCTGACCTTGGCGGTACCACCTCTCTTCTGGAGGAACGACGCCATACCATAGGCATGCTCAAGCTCTTCCTGAGACTGCCTCTTCATCCAGTGGGACATTCCGTCATAACCCTCTTTCTCAAGATAGAAAGACATGGAAAGATAAAGGTTGGCCGACCACATCTCAGCAATTATCTGATCATTGATCGCATTCTGTAATTTTTCGGTAATCATAGCTGTAATGTTTTTATCTTTCCATGTCTTTCTATCTTGA
>OBBK01000151.1_pt1 | contig 10848 bp, 2 predicted proteins | sample 1495821 | NCBI WGS metagenome assembly OBBK01 (sample SAMN01915225, study PRJEB22387) | human gut metagenome | isolation source: stool | host: Homo sapiens | place: USA
AAGTCATTTATTGCATATAAGTCATAATATATTAAAACGGCATGTTTTTTTATGTTGAAATGTCGCAGTTTGACACCGTGTGAAATTCCGACGAAAGCGGCTCCTATTGATGTAAATCAAACGCGGAAAGCGTTTTAAATATCGAGGAGGTAAATCCTATGGCTAAAAAGAAACGGTTTTTGTTGCTGCTACTTGTTTGCGTGGCGGCGGCTGTGCTGCTCGCGCTGGGCGGCTGCAAGCCGAAACCTATCGAGGAAGGTCCGGAAACGGGCGTTTACTATTGTGACGCCGACGGAGAGGAGTATCAAATTGTCTTAAACAGCGGCAGCAGATTTTCCTTCGTTGTAAAAGGGGACAACAAGTCGGGTACTTACGTTCTTGAAAACGGAGTTCTTACCCTGACTTTTCTCAAAGAGGAGGACGGGCAGCTCACCGCGTCATATTCCGACGGCGGGATTGAGCTGACGTACAAGGGGGAGCGGCTTGTATTTCTGCCCAAAATTACCTATACGGTGACCTTCGATACCGACGGAGGAAGCGCGGTGCAATCGGTCTCCGTGGTAAACGGAAGGACTGTTGACAGACCTGTCGCGGAGCCGCAAAAGACGGATTGTGTTTTTGTCGGTTGGTATAGCGACAAAAACTTTACCCGACCTTACGATTTCGGTTCCGCAATCGTCTCCGACACAACCGTTTACGCAAGATTTGCCGCGGTAGTTCACGGACAGTCGGAGTACGCCGTGACTTTTGACTTGAATTACGACGGCGGCAAAACGAGCGAAGCGGAGACTGTCGGCGGCAAGCTGCTTGAAGTTCCGTCGCCCGAGCGCGAGGGATATATATTCAAGGGCTGGTGGATAAGTATGTACGAGGACAGAGACAGACTGTCCTATATGTACGCGGACGGAATGGTTTTTTGCGAGGACACCACGCTTTTCGCCCTCTGGCAGGAAAAGGGAAGTGCGGCTTTGCCTTTGGTTTACGTCGGCGCGGAGGGTGTTTCCTGGGACGGCGTCGGCACGGCGGTCAGGCTTAAAGTAGTCAACCCGCTGGGCGCAGTCATTGTCGACGAAACTATCGGCGCGACGGCGGGCAGCTCCAAAAAGCTGGATTTTGCCAACGGCATTGCAGGCGACTATGAAATCACGCTCACCGCGGGCGACGTCACGGTTTCTAGATACTACAAAAACAAGGCGCTCAACAGAGTGTCCGATTTTTCCGTTGCGGACAACGGATTGCTTATTTGGAAACCCGTGCCCAATGCTGCGAGATATTACGTCGATGTCGTGTGCGGCGACGAAAATCACGTTCACACTCATTTTGATAACGGCGCTTCGGTGTATTTCGATTTTTCAAACTGCAAAATGCGTTCTGAAGGCATTGAGTTTGTTGTTACCGCTACTGCGGAGGGCTATGCTTCGTCCGTTTCGAGAGCGTTTGTCTATCTGCGCAAGCTGCCCGTCGTAAGCGGACTGCATCTCGACACGGAGAGCGACCTCTTGGTGTGGGACGCGCTTGACGACGCTTCGGATTATACCGTGTCGGTAAACGGAGGCGCGCCCGTGTCCACGGGAGGCAGAAACAGTTTCAGCCTCAAAGAGTATTCCGGCGAAATTTCCGTCGCCGTGCGCGCGTATACGCCCGGTTTCGTTCCTTCGGACGAGGCGACGTTTGTCTTTGAAAAAAATCAGCTTGCCACTCCGTCGGGTATTGTCGTATCCGCCGACAGGATAAGCTGGAACGTCGTTGCCGACGCTACGTCGTACATAGTCAAGATTGACGGCAAAAACTTCGAGACTGACGAGAACTGCCTGCCGTTTTCGGACACCGACATTGCATGGTCGAAGGGCGGATATTATTCCCTCAAAATCAAGGCTGCGGGAGAATCCGAATCCAAGTGGAGCGACGAAACGGTTTTCGGCTGGCAGACGCAGGCGACAAACCTGCGCTATTTCAGAAACGTAATTTCCTGGGACTATGTCGCGGGCGTTTCCTCCTATGAGGTGAGGATAAACGGCGGTTCCGCATTCGGAGTTGCGGGCGGAGTCAACTTCGCCGAGATAAAACTGACAAAAGCGGGCGAAAACCTGATAGAGGTCAGATGCGCGGACGAAAACACCGAGGACGAAAGCGAGCCGGTTTGGACTTCTCTCAAGGTGTGGGCGCATACGTTGAGCTTGAACGCTATGGGAGGCGAAGCGGTCGCCCCGCTTTATCTGGCGGTGGGCGACAAAGTGGAGCTTGCCGAAACAAGCAAAACTGGCTATGACTTCGGCGGCTGGTACAACAAAGAGGGCGGCGCGGCGGCAAACGGCGCGGAGTTTTCCGAAGAATATTTCCCGTTCAACGCCGACGTTGTTCTCTATGCAAACTGGGTTGCCCACGTTTATACGATAACTCTCGACTGCGGCGAGTTCGGCACGGTAGACGGACAGCGCACGCTTACCGCCGAGGTGGCTTACGGCAGCGATTTCGTTCTGCCCGTGCCCGACGTAAATTACGAAATAAAGGTGTTTACGTATTGGTGCGCGAGCGCCGACGGCTACGGCGTCGCTTACACTGACTCCGAAGGCCGCAGCAGGATAAAATGGTCCCACACCTCGGAAGACATCGTTCTTTACGCTTATTACGTCGACGCAATCGATTACGTCAGAGACGGCGACGGTTACGCCGTCAAGGCGGGACCGAGAATCTCGCAGGTTACCCATCTTATTATCCCCGCGACGTACACTCCCGTGCCGACGGACGAAAATCCCAATCCCGAAACGCTAAAAGTGGTTTCTATTCAGGACTATGCGTTTCTCAACTGCACCAAGCTTGTGAGCGTAAGCATTCCCAACACGGTAAGGACAATTTCTTTGACCGCGTTTGACGGATGCAGATATATCGAGCGTTATGAAGTGCGTGAAATCGAGGGGGAAATCGACCCAGTTTACTTCGCGCAGGAGGGCACGCTTCTTTACAGAAACATCGTCATGCAGGGAGAGGTGGAAATAGCTCTCGTGCCCGCGACGTTTACCGGAAGCTACCGCATACCCGACGCGGTGACAAAAATAACTCAGAACGCTTTTGCCAAAACCAAGCTGGAAGAAATCATCGTTCCCGCTTCCGTCAAGACGGTTGCCCGCGCATCGTTTTCAAACAGCACGACGCTTAAATCCATTGTTTTCGAGCAGTCGATAACGGAGGAAATTCCGCTTACCATGAGCGACGGAGCAATCGTTTCCTGCACCGCGCTTGTAAATCTCACGCTGCCCGCAAGACTTAAAAAGTTTGAAAAGGCAGAGCACGAGATTTTTTCGCTGTTCGGAAAACTTGAAAATATAAACATCGTCGGCTCCTTCGACAACGCAGCCTATTCGTCAATCGACGGAGTGCTGTTCAACGCGGCAAAGGACACCCTGCTTTATTATCCCGCCGCGCACAACAAGGACAGCGGCGTTTACACGCTGCCGACGGCGGCGCTCAACATTGCCGAAAGGGCGTTTTATACCAACCCGTCTTCAACCAAAATCAAGAGTACGGTCAAAGAGGTGTATTTACACGCCAACGTCCGCACGATAGGGGCGGAAGCGTTTGCGGAGTGCGACAGTCTGACAAAGGTTGTTTTTGTCGCGAGCGAGCGCCCCGCAGGCACAATGGTTATCGGCAGAAGGGCTTTCGCCGATTGTTCCAAGCTTGCCGAGCTGGTTTTTGAAGAAAGCGGGACAATGACAAGAGTTACGGAAACGACGGAACAAGGAGAAAAGGTCAGCTTTAAATTCGAATATACCAAAAGCTGCGGCGTTGCCCAAATCGGCGAGGAGGCGTTTGAGGGTTGCTCTTTGCAATCTCTGCTGCTGCCGTCCACGCTCACGGCGATAGGCAAAAACGCCTTTGCCGACAACTCGAAACTTAACGACATAGATTTAAGCCACGTGCGTTCAGACCTGCAATTCGGCGAATACGTGTTCAGAAACTGCCGTATGCTGGAAAGCGTGGAAATCCCCGACAATGTGGGGTATATACCCTTCAATTCGGTGTTTTACAACTGCACCAAGATTAAAAGCTTTGTTGTAAGCCCCGACAATCCAAACTATTACGCGGACGAACAGGGGGTGCTTTACAACGCCGACGTGACCGAAATCGCTTATTATCCCGAAGGACTGACGGGCGACTACGTTATACCTGATACTATCAAGGTTATCGGCGGCGGCGTGTTTATCGGCAAAGCCAATATGGTTAAAATTACCATACCCGCAAGCGTTGTCAACATAGGCAACGGCGCGTTTGAAAGCTGCGTCAATCTTTCGGAGGTGTTGTTCGTTGAGGGAGAGGAGCTTCTCACCATAGGCGACAAGGCGTTTTACCGCTGTACGGCGTTAAAGAGCATCAAATTGCCCGAGCGTACGCTGTCATTGGGCAAAAACTGCTTCGACGGAAGCGGCCTGTCCGATATAGATTTCGGCGGAGTCCGCACAATAGCGGCAAACGCTTTCGGCAACACCAAGAGCTTGTCCGTCCTCACAATACCCGCGTCGGTGACGGAAATAGGCAAATACGCCTTCAGCAGCTCTGCAATTTCCGAAATCAAATTCGCTCCGAGGGCGACGGGGAAGGAAGAAACGCCTTTTGAACCTCTCAAATTGGGCAAAAGCGTATTCACATACTGCACGTCGCTCAAAAAAGCGACTTTTCCCGACGGACTGACGAGCATACCAGACTCCACGTTCTACAACTGCGCCGCGCTCACTTATGTTTACGTACCCAAAACCGTTGCCAACGGCGACGACGTGGTTGCGGGGGTAAGCGGCTTTGCGCGCGCAATCGGTCCGCGTGCCTTCTATCACTGCGAAAGCCTTGCCGAAATCGAGTTCGGGCTTGGCGGCACGGGCGACCTTTCCTTTGCGGAAGGAGCTTTCTGGGGCTGCACGTCGCTCAAAACTCTCAATCTGCCCAACAGACTGCGCGGAGTGGAAAACGACTACGACGCTTTTCAGTTCGGGCTTAAACTCGCGGGAGGTTTAAGCAATCCCAACGCCGTCATGTGTTTCAGCAAATACGACGGACGCGACTGCGCCGCAGTCAAAAGCATAAACGTGGAGGAGGGAGGTCTTTACTTCTCCTCTTACGACGGAGCGCTGTATACGGCAGGCAGAAAGATGCTTGTGTTCTGCCCGCAGCAAAAGTCCGGCACGATAACAATCGCCAAAGAAGCGGAGACTTTCAGAGTCGGCTGCTTCTGGAACTGTCAGATTCTCTCCGCAATAGAGTTCGAGGAGGGAGGAACGGCGGATTTCGAGTTGCCGTCGGTAAGCGGCAGCTTCACCTATACGACGGACGCGCTGTTCTACAATTGCTACAAGCTGTCCTCCATAGCTTTCCCCGCGCGTCTCGTTAAAATAGGCGACAACGCGCTTTATTGGGGCGAGGCGATTGCGGGACGCTCGAACCACAACATTTCCGTCGTGACGTTTGCACCGGACTGCCGACTGAACGAAATAGGAAAAAGCGCGTTCAAGAATTGCAAAATTAAGGAAATAGAGCTGCCCGCAAGCGTGACGACATTGGGGCAAAAGCCCTTTGAGGGATGCAGCATAGCGCGGCTTGTGGTGCCCGACAGCCTTGCGTCGGACGGTTTTACCGACCTTGTGGCGGGCATATCGGGACTCAAAAACATCGAGTGCCGTTCTACCTGCAAAAACTTCACGACGGTTGACGGAGTGCTTTTCTCGAAAGACGGAACGGAGCTGGTTTTCTGCCCCGCCGACAAGGTCGCGGAGGTTTACACCGTGCCTGCCGACGTGCGGAAGATAAGCGATTACAGCTTCAAGGACAATGTAGGCGTCAAATCCGTCGTGTTTGCCGACGCGGACAAAGATTTGGAAATCGGTCAGTACGCTTTCCAAAATTCGTCAATAGAGTCCGTGACTCTGCCCGACAGACTTGTTTCGATTGCGCTGTACGCGTTTTCGGGCTGCGCGTCTCTCAAAACCGTGACTTTCGGAGACTCGTGCAAATTGTCGACGATAGGAGACAGGGCGTTTGAAAAGTGCGCGTCTCTCACGGAAATATCGCTTCCCGACCTGACGACAAGCATAGGCATCTACGCGTTTTCCGGGTGTTCGTTGCTGGCAAACTTCAACCTGGGCGCAAACAGTCAGCTAATCACCATCGGTCAAAATGCGTTCAGAAGCTGTGCGGCTCTTGTCGAATTTACCGCGCCCAAGACGTTGGTAAACCTCGGCAAGCCTTCGACGACGGACACGGTGCTCGTGACCACGTCGTCCTACACCTTCTACAACTGCAAGCAGCTTGCAAAGGTCGACCTGTCCGCGTGCTCGGTTGAATATATCGCGATGTACACCTTCCAACATTGCTCCTCGCTTGCAACCGTTCTGCTTCCGCAGGGGCTCAAAGGCATTGGACAGTATGCGTTTCAGAATTGCGTGAAGCTTAGCGAAATCACTTTGCCCGAAGGACTTGTTACGTTGAACGCTCAGGCTTTTTCGGGGTGCGGTCAGTACATTGAAAAGACGGGACTAAAAACGGGACTTAAATCGATAACCGTTCCGTCTACGGTGACGACGATAGGAAAATCCGTCTTTGAAAATTGCGCCGCCCTCGAAGAAGCGACAATCAAGAGCGTCGTTGTGGGCGAAAATATGTTCGCCGACTGCGTATTGCTCAAAACGGCAAACATCGGAGCGGCGACGGAAAGCATAAAGGCTCTCGCCTTTTCCGGCTGCGTCTCTCTCGACAAAATAAATTTGCAGAGCAATGTTCTCAACGAGATAGGAAAGGGAGCTTTTCAGAATACGGCGATTACCGAATTTACCGTTCCCGATACGGTAGACACGCTCGGAGCGGGCACGGTTTCCGACTCCGGAGCCGGAGCCAAGGACGGCATTTTCAACGGTTGCAGTCAACTCAAAACCGTGACAATCGGCGTAAATGTCGAGACAATTCCCGACTGTATGTTTGCCGACTGCGAGTCGCTCTCTTCCGTCGTTTTCAAGGAAAACGGCATGGTTAAAATGATAGGTAGAATGGCGTTTTTCAACTGCCGCTCTCTCAAAGAGATTGTGCTGCCGTCTACGCTCACTCAGTTGGGATACACCTCTTCTTATACGACAAGCACGAAAAATTGCAGAACCTTCGAGGGTTGCGGTGCGCTGCTGTCAATCAATCTGCCCGCGGCAGTCACAAAAATCGGACAGGGGCTGTTCAAAAACTGCACGTCGCTGGAAGAAGTGGTTTTCAACGGCAATGCTTTGGAATTTATCGCAATGAACGCTTTTGCGGGCTGTTCGTCTCTGACGAAATTTGTATTACCCGCTCTGAGCGGCTCGTTTTCGCTTGGCGCGAGCGCGTTTTCGGGTTGTTCGTCGCTTGCGGGCATCGTTCTGCCCGACTACGTAAAGACAATACCCGACAACGCGTTTCTCGACTGCGTTTCCCTTGAAACGGTGCTTATGCAGTCCGATGCGGCGGGCACGGTAGGGGCAAGCGCGTTTGCAGGCTGCGTCAAACTTAAAAACGTGACGCTTTCCGACGGAATCACCCAAATCAAGCAAAAAGCTTTCCTGAACTGCGCCGCGCTTGAACAAATAACTCTGCCGCAAAGCCTGACCAAGCTTGGCAACGGCTCGACGACAAGCAACGCCGGTTACGGCAACGTATTTGAAAACTGCGTTTCCTTAAAGGAGATAACGCTGCCCGAGGGCGTGAGCATTATAGACGTCGCCACCTTCAAAAACTGCGAGTCGCTTTCAAAAGTGACGGTAAGCGGCGCTCTTACTCTGATAAGGGAGGACGCCTTCGAGGGGTGCGGCAACGTCGAATTTTGTCTTGCCGACGGCAACGTCAAAACCGAGATAGAGGACAACGCCATATATGCCGAATATACGGATTCCTTCTATACGATAAACGCCAACGGCAACGACACGACCTTCGTCAAGATTACCGGCACGGCTCTCGTGCATTATTTCGGCAAAGAGACGACGCTGACGGTAAGGGACGGCACGGAAATCGTCGCAAGGGCTGCGTTGAGGAACAATTCCGTTGTTGAGGAAGTGGTTTTGCCCGCGTCGGTGAAGTATATCGACGACTTTGCGTTTGCCGGCTCCGCCGTCGGAAAAATCAATCTCGAAAACGTGGATTATATCGACGGAAACGCTTTTGAGGGGTGCGCGCGGCTGACTACCGTGACGCTCACTGCGGAGGTTGTTTACTCCAAAGCGTTCCTCAATTGCACGGGGCTTGAAGAAATCAAGCTTGACGGCACAAAATTTATCAATATGTATGTATTTCAGGGGTGCACATCCCTTAAACACGTGACCGTGCCTGCAAGCGTAATAGCTTTGAAAAACGAAGCATTCAGGGACTGCACCGCACTTGAAACGGCGGAAGTAAATGTGGGAAATCTAAACGGAACGGTGTCAAGCATCGGTACGGCGGGGAACGGTTGGTTCAAAGGCTGTACGTCCCTTAAAACGGTGACGTTTGCCGACGGATTGCTGAGACTTGAAAATTATCTGTTCGAGGGCTGCACTTCCTTGACGACAATCAAATTGCCTGCGACGTTGCAGCGTCTTTCGGCGGGCTACGGCGCGTTCAAAAACTGCACCTCTCTTGTAAGTCTTACAATCCCCGCAGGTGTGACGGCAATAGAAAACAACGAATTTGTCGGCTGCGCCTCACTCAAAGAAATCATTTTCGAGGGCAGCGTAACAAAGATTGGAAACGCTTCGTTCGACGGCTGCGCCGCGCTGGACACAATCGACCTGTCGCAGGTGAGCTCCGTCGGCAACAATGCGTTCAGGGGCTGCGCCGCGCTGGAATACGTCAATCTGCCGCAGGCGGCGACGCTCGGCGCAAACAGCTTTGAAAGCTGCTCGGCTTTGAAGGAAGCGAGCATTCCCAAAGTGGCGAAAATAAGCAATTACGCGTTTTCAAACTGCGGCAAACTCGTCTCCGTGTCGGCGGCTGCCGCAACGGAAGCAGGGGACTTTGCCTTCTTTGGCTGTGCTTCGCTCGAAAGCATAAGCCTGCCCGAATTGAAAACTTTGGGCAAAAGCGCGTTTGCGGGCTGCTCGTCCCTCAAAGAATTTGTCGCACCCAACCTGACCTCAATAGGAGATTACGCTTTTTGCGAGGTTTCAGAGTCGGAGGACGGAACGAGCGTTTACAACGGCTGTCCGTTGACGGGCTTGGATTTGACAAATGTCACGTCCGTCGGCAAATATGCGCTTGCCGGCTTGACTCAAATAAAGGAGCTTGTCATACCGTCGGGTGCAATGAGCGTGGGCGAAGGCGCGTTTGCCGGCTGGACGGAGGAGCAGGTGATTCGCATTGACATGTCGGAGGAGGACTGCGACTGGACGGAGGGCTGGAACAGAGATATGAAAGCAACGATTTACTGGAAATCTGCCGAAACGGAGGCAGAGGCTTAAAGGGGAAAGGCGGGACGGACTGCTTGCTTGCCCGTTCCGCCCCGAGCCGCCGCTTGCGACAGGCGGCTTGACTTGAAATAAAGGAGATAAAAAATGTCGGTAAAAAATTTATTGTCCGAATATCGCAAAAGATTATCCAAAGAAGCATGGTTGAAATCGATTGTCTGGGGCGCGGTTTTTGCGTTTGGCGCAAACGCCGTCACCGCACTTGTGACCTGGTGCCTGGGAGTAAAAAGTTTGAAACTCGTTTTGTGCGTGTCCCTCGGCGTTTTCGTCGCGGTTTGGGCGGCTTCGTCGGCTTTGCTGTATTTTCTTAAATTCCGCCCCACGTTTAAGGACGTCGCGCGGCGCGTAGACGGGCTGGGACTTGAAGAAAGAGTTATCACCATGACGGAATATGAGAAAAAGGAGGACTTTTTCGCCAAAAAGCAAAGACAGGACGCTGCGGCAAAGCTTAAAAGCGTAAAATCGGGAAGCTTAAAAATAGTCGTATCCGCGGCAAGCATAATCGTTGCCTGCGTGATGCTGTTGACTGCCGGAGCCGCGACCACTGCGAGCGCGCTCAGCGCAAAGGGCATTATCAAAGATTTGCCCGGCATAGTGGAGCCTATTTTCTATCCCGAGGTTTTTTATACGATTATTTACGAAGTCGAGGGAGAGGGAGAAATCGAGGGCAACGCGGATCAGCTTGTGCTAAAAGGCGGAGACGCGGAGCCTGTGCTGGCTGTTGCCGAAGACGGTTGGGCTTTTCTGTGCTGGTCGGACGGCAGCGAGGAGCCTTACAGACATGATAAGGAGGTAATGCCCGACGGAGAGTTTTCCGAGGTGGACGAGGACGGCAATGTAATAATAACCTATTTTGCCGTGTTCATGGAGCTTGAAGAGTCCGAGCAGGACGGAGGCGGCGGCGAAGGAGACGAGCAGGAACAGGAGCAGGATCAGGCTCAGGACCAACCCTCCGACGGCGAGGAGCAGGAGCAAGAGCAGCAGCAAACGGACGGCGAAAGCAAAGACGGCGACGGCAAGGGCGGAGAGTATCAGTATCAGGACTCCAACAAGGTCATAGACGGCGACCAGTACTACGGCGACAGATTGGAAGAATATCTGGCGTTGGCAGAGGAAATTCTGGAAAACGACGGCGAAATACCCGACGATTTGAGGGAATTTATCGAGTCGTACTACGGAACAATCGAATAAAAGAGGTCTGCTTCTCATTAAGATTGAAAGATTCTTGCGGCGGGGAGCGCGAAACGCTCCCCGCTTTAAACGCGAAAAAAGCTGAGACTTTGAAAATAAAACGGACAAGGTGAGACATTATGGATTTATTGGTTCCAATAGGCTTGCTGGGCTTAATCGGGCTGTTGATTTTGTTGATTATTTACATATTGAAGCCCAATTATCAGCAGAAATTTGT
>OBBK01000175.1_pt1 | contig 10295 bp, 8 predicted proteins | sample 1495821 | NCBI WGS metagenome assembly OBBK01 (sample SAMN01915225, study PRJEB22387) | human gut metagenome | isolation source: stool | host: Homo sapiens | place: USA
CAAGAAAAAAAATGCCGCATTATATTTGTTTTTTATCAATTATTATCCGTATCTTGCAACCAGTTGTTATTCATACTGCACCTATGATAATATGAAAATCCTATGAAACACAACACTGATACATATTTATTAACCTTTAAAATCACTCAGTATGAAAAGATTCTATTTCTTATTAATGGCAGCAGGCGCATTATTCATGGCCAGCTGTGAGCAGAATCCCGTAAACGGAGACCCTCCCCAGATCTCGACTCCGGAAACAAGTATTGCCGCTCCAGGAAACGGAGGAACTGTCAACTTCGCCTACAGCATCACAAACGCGGCCGCAGACGGTGAACTGACTGCGGAAATGGCCGAATGGATGCATGACTTCACTGCAGTCAATGACACACTTGCCTCATTCTCGGCCGATCCGAATGACTCGGGAAGTGACAGGGAAGGCAAAATAACCCTGATCTACACATATGGAGGCTCCAATACTGTAACCGCAGAGATAAACGTGACACAGACACAGGCCGGAGCCGAGCCCACTCTCACATTGGGTGAAGTAGAACCTGTTCCTGCACAGGGCGGTATTGTAGAGCTGACATACACCATCACCGACCCGGTGGAGAACGGAGAGATCTCTGCAGACACAGAAGCCGGCTGGATCACTGATTTCGACTACAGCCAGAGCGGAGTCATCACATTCACTGCCGCAGCCAATGATAATGCGGAAAGAAACGCAGATATCACCGTCACTTACGAATATGACGGCAAGACAATCGAAGCCACGGCTACAATCACACAGGAGGCAGCCGGCTCTGACCCCCTTTACGATTACGAGTACGAGTTTGACTTGCTTTCCGGCACGTACTATGGAACGGAAATGGGTGTCAACGGCGAGTACAACTACTACACGTGGATATCCGACCTGCCTTTCGATGACGGTTATACACAGCTTGGCGGAACATACTACCTCTTCGACATATTCAATGCCGACGGACCGGCAGACGCTTCCAATCCTCTTCCCACAGCCGGAACATATGTCCTTGGAGAACCCGAAGCCACAAGCGACATGACATTTACACCTGACTATTCACAGGCTCTAAGCACAACTGTCGACAATACCGTGATATTCGATGTGACCTTTACTGAAGGTACTTTGGAGATCAGCTACGAAGGGGACGTCATGACCATCGAGGCCGTCATTACAGACAACGAAGGAAAGACCCACCATGTCACCTACACAGGTACACCAGCTTACGATGATGCAACAAGCGGAGAGAATCCCGACAATCCCGATAATCCCAACGGTCTCGGCATGGATCTCGACATTCAGGCCACAACAGCGGTGGCTTCCTACGTAACCGACAACGGCAGCAGCATGCAGATCAATATACAGCTGACCGATATGCCTTTAGAGGGAAGTTCACTGATTCCTCCAGGAAGCGTACTCGTACTGGAACTGATCATGCCGTTCGATGACAGCGGAAATCCGGCTACAGGAACATACACCATAAACGAAACGAGCAATGACTTCGCGGCACTGCCTGGCTCATATATAGACTTTATGGGATATATATACTACACAGGCTGCTATGTTCAGTACACTGACGCGAACTACAGCCAGAAGACAGGTCTGATGATGGAAGGAGAAGTCCAGATAGATCCAAGCGGGAACGGATTCCTTATTTCATGTTCATTCACGGCCGATGACGGCAGTATCGTGACTTGCGAATACGACGGTCCCATTACAATTTCCGGCATCCCCGGCCCCTACTCCACACTGACAGGTGACTACACTGTGGATCTTGAAGGAGCGACAGGATATGCGGAATTCTATGGCGACTACTATGGGACAGGCGGATCGAACTGGGTAATACAGATCCTGCCTACCACAGGCAATGACGGATTGCAGACCGAGATCGTATGTTCAAGTACAACCTTTGCTGACGGCATCACATCAGGTATATACTCCCCTTCCAGCGAGTACTCCCTCTATCCCGGAGAGTATGCTACCGGCTATATGGCCAGCGGCAGCATCTATGGAACCAACTATCTTGGAGGTTTCGATGATATGGGCTACGTATCCCAGTTCGCACCTGCCATATCCGGAGACATGAACATAGTCCAGAACGATGACGGAACCTACACCATATCATTCGCATTCCTGGATGACAAGGGCAACACCTGGGACGGAGAATGGAGCGGCGCGATGGAAGTAGTCGATGTAAGCTACGCTCCGGCACGTACAAGCATAACGCCTTACCGTGAGAACACCCTGTCCATGGAACAAAAAGCCGGAATATACAAGAGCCTACAACCGAGAATTGCCGAACCAGCAGTCAAAAAAGCATCTCTTGTAAAAAGATAGTACTGTTCTCTAAACAGACTCATTGATTGAGGGTGTGTTTCAAAGCACACCCTTTTTTAATCAATGCTGCCAACTGTCACGGCATGATACCTGCCTGATCCGCACGGAACGTCTCGTATTCCTCTTTAGAGAAGACATAAGGCCAGGACATAATGTGCATTTCCACCGGAACAGAGTCATCATGGTACGCCGGCTGCACATGGTGCCATGGATTCAGGATAAAACCATTTCTCTCGTAAAACAGTTTCCGCCTGAAAGTCATCTCATCATCCTCTACCGGCAACTCTATCTCGAGCAGCATAGGTCTGCCGAGTCCTTTGATATAGTCCAGGACAGCCGTGCCGGTACCACCGCCCCTTCGGGAAGGATCCACCGCAAAATGCTCTCCGTACAGATAACCGTGTCCGAAGTCCCAGAATGTAAAAAAACCGTACGGCCCGTCTTCCTCCCTGTCTCCGTAAAAAGCCAGAAAATGCAGTCTGTCGTCCTTCAGATACTCTGTCATACCGGCAGTATCACGCCTCTCGGCATAAGGGAAACTATTCTCATATATCCTCACACAATCCGCATACAGCGGATCTGATGGTGTGACAATTCTTCTTATATTCATTTCAACTGAGATTGAGATTGTTCATTAATGATTTTCTACAGAATATTGACCTCGGGATGAAGGTCAATCCCGAAACGCTGCCGCACCGAAGTCCGGACAGCGGCAGCAAGAGATGCAACCTCCGTTCCGGTCGCACCTCCAAGATTGACAATGACAAGGGCCTGACGCGAATACACTCCGGCACGTCCTACCGAACGTCCCTTCCAGCCACACTGCTCTATAAGCCAGCCGGCTGAAAGCTTGACAGCATCAGTACAAGACGAATTCCTGTCCTTGTCTGTCCGGCCGATCTCATAATACGGTATATCAGGCCACCGCTGCTGAAGTTCCTGGAGTTTGGAGCGCGGAATCACCGGATTGGTGAAGAAACTGCCGGCACTGCCTGTCTCTGCCGGATCCGGCAGCTTCGCGGCTCTGATTTTCAGAACTGCTTCACGCACATCCCTCAATTCCGCATTCCCTGCCGGCCTCTTCTCCAGAACCTGCGCCAGACCCTTGTAGGACAGATTGAGACAAGGCCGCAAACCAAGACACAGATCAACATACATAACGACATAGCGTCTGTTTTCCGGTCGCTTGAAGATACTGTACCGATAACCATATCCGCATTCCTTCCTGTCAATCACCTTTACCGAGCCATCTACCATATCCATTACCGTCAAGGAACGTACCAGATTACTGATCTCGGCTCCATAGGCTCCGATATTCTGTACCGCAGCCGCACCGGTCTCCCCGGGCACAGCCGTAAGATTTTCGGTGCCGTACCAGTTCCGGTCCACACACAACTTCACAAGCTCGTCCCACACAGTTCCGGCACCTGCACGTACCGTCACCGCATCCTCATCCCGCTCAAGCTCTTCTATACCGGTGATACGGGAATGCAGCAGAGTCCCGGGCCAGTCCTTAGTGAAAAGCAGGTTACTGCCCCCACCCACATGCATCCATGGAGAAGGCAACTCTGCGTCCCGCAGCATACGGGCAACTTCCCGCAACTCCTCCGCAGAGGAGTACTCCACCCATGCCGCTGCTTGTACGTCTATTCCGAAGGTATTGTGTCCCAACAGGGAAAAGCCACGTGATATTTCCAGCATATCCTGTCCTCCGCCGTCAGTCAATCCTCGTTATTCGCGCCCCGAGGGCATTGAGACGTCTTTCTATATCCTGGTACCCCCTGTCTATCTGCTCGATATTGTGTATGCGGCTGGTACCGACAGCTCCCATTGCCGCTATCAGCATGGCTATACCGGCCCTTATGTCCGGAGAAGTCATCTCCCTGCCACGAAGATTCATCCGATGGTTATGTCCCACCACTACAGCACGATGAGGATCACACAGAATAATCTGAGCCCCCATGTCTATAAGTTTGTCCACAAAGAACAGGCGGCTCTCGAACATCTTCTGGTGAATAAGCACACAGCCCTTGCACTGAGTGGCGACCACCAGCATGACACTAAGCAGATCCGGAGTCAGACCAGGCCAGGGAGCATCGGCTATGGTCATTATGGAGCCATCCAGAAAAGTGTCTATGGCATACTCGTCCTGTGCAGGAACATGGATGTCGTCTCCCTGCTGACTGAGAACGATGCCGAGACGGCGGAAACTCTCCGGTATGATGCCCAGATTCTCATGTGAGACATTCTTGATGGTTATCTCACTTTGGGTCATGGCGGCCATTCCGATAAAACTGCCTACTTCTATCATATCCGGAAGTATCCTGTGCTCTGTTCCATGCAGTTCACTTACCCCTTCTATGGTCAACAGATTGGAGGCTATACCGTTGATCCTGGCCCCCATACGGTTCAACATCCGGCACAGCTGCTGTATATACGGTTCACAGGCGGCATTGTAGATGGTGGTGGTGCCCTCAGCCATGACTGCTGCCATGACGATATTGGCCGTTCCTGTCACCGATGCCTCATCCAACAGCATGCGCGTGCCGCGAAGCCTTCCGGAACGCAGTTCGAACGTCGCGTTGTCCTTGTTGTAGGTAAATTCCGCCCCAAGTTTCCTGAGTCCCTCGAAATGCGTATCAAGACGGCGACGGCCGATCTTGTCACCGCCAGGCTTCGATGTAAGGGCATATCCGAAACGGGCCAGCATAGGACCGGTCAGCATTATGGAACCCCGCAAGGCTGCATTGCGCCTCAGAAACTCAGGAGTATGCAGATAATCCATATTCACCTCAGACGCACAGAAAGAATATCTTCCGGCACCTTTCCTGTCGACCCGTACGCCCATATCCTGCAGAAGCGCTATCAGATTGTTGACATCCAGAATATCAGGGACATTCTCAACAGTCACCGTTTCCTTGGTCAGAAGCACCGCACAAAGAATCTGCAGCACCTCGTTCTTGGCACCCTGCGGATAGATATCACCTGAGAGCCGGTGACCTCCTTCGATTACAAAACACGACATAACTATCTGATTATTATTTTTTCTTTCAACTGTTCAAGTCCTATGGCCGGAAGTTCCTCCTGTATATAATGCCTCTCGTCCACATCCGGAATCATTTCCGAAACTATCGGAATATAGAACATACGGGCCTTCAGCGCATCCGGTATTCCTCCGACCGACACAAGCCTCTGGGCGTCCTTCTCCGTAGTTACGACCATGGCTGTAGGATGCCTCCTCACGGCTGCCGCTATCCTGGAAAAATCGGAAGGCCCATAGTCGTGGTGGTCTGCGAATGTCAGGACCTCCTTGAGGCCAAATCTCCAGCCCACTTCCCGCTTTAAAGTTCTGTTATCGGCGATACCACTGAAAAGCACGGCATTGCGTGAATAGACATAACGTCCGTCGCATGAATCATGGAATACAGGGACAGGGTCCAGATATGATATACGGGAAAAGAGCAAGGGAATACGGGCAGGCAGTCCCAACTCTGTCCTCCATTTCCTGCGGAACGCATCGTCCACATTACCCTCAACTTTTGTCACAATAACCATATCGGCCTTGCAAAGTCTGCAGGGTAAATCCCGAAGGCGGCCTATAGGCAGCAGACAATCCTTGAAAACCGGTCTCGAACTGCTTACAAGCACTATCGAGAAACCTGATCTCAGACGGCGGTGCTGGAAGGCATCGTCCAAAATGACCAGACCAGGTCTTGTCTCCCCGGGCATCGCAGCCAACATATCCACAGCCCGCTTACGGGAGGAATCCACAACGACCGTTATATCAGGAAACTTACGTTTTATCTGCAAAGGCTCGTCCCCTACATCCCTGTAATCGTCATCCACTGCGACAATCCTGAAACCTTTGGTCCTTCGTCCGTACCCTCTTGATACTACCGCTATCCTGTAACTGCCCCTGTACATTCTCACAAGCATTTCCACAGCCGGAGTCTTGCCAGTACCGCCGACGGTGATATTGCCCACACATATGGACGGCAGGGCGGACGGATATGACCTAAGAATACCTCTGTCATACATGAGATGCCTCAAGCCCAACACTATGGTATAAGGGAAAAGCAGCAGCCGGTCTATTTTCATATTATTTGCTTATTCTTAACTAAAATATATTCATGATGTAAACAATACCGAGAGAAAGACGGTGTTCCTGAGTACCGGCAATACCAAGGGCCGTACCGTAACCGGTAGGAGACGCACTGTAGTAGTTATAGTGCAGAAAAATGCGGAAATCCCGGCTCTTGGCAGGCATGTACTCCAAACACGCCTGCGCATTCCAGCTTGCACGGCACAGACCTGCAGGAATGTCTCCGTAAGGCCTGTACAGACTGCCGTGTTCCATGGAGCCTTTCAGAAAGGCCGAGAACGAAGGGCTGAAAAACAAGTGCAGATATCCTATGGCGGAGAAATACTCTACATTCTCGAGAGTACGGGCCATGCCGTCCTGAAACACCGAGGCGCGACTCAGTATACCATTGGCATCCAAACTCTGACGGGAATATATCAGATCTACGTAGACTCCCCACCAGTCACTGCGATAGGACTGGCCCAGTTCTATGATCCATAAATCCTTGCGCTCAGCCTGCGTGCCGTACGATACTGACCAGCGCAACTCCAGGGCATTATCCAGAAAGTTGCCGTTCCAGTTCAGCGTATACAAGAACGGAGCCCGCGAGCTTCCGACACCTTCCGGCAGACCGCCGTGAAAATACTCTCCGTCGCTCACTCCGCGCAGATTGGATATCTGAAAAGCCAGATCATGGGCAGAAGTGATATGCCAGGTACCCATCACCCCGAGCTGATAGCAAGGGAAACTGCCTCCGAAGTCGCTGTATTGAATCACATTTACCGGTGCGGCCCATGCCTCCTGACCTCCGAGGGCCATGACCTGCTTGCCGAATGTAAGGGAAAACTGCCGGACGGGAGTCCATGTCATAAAGGCATAGTCCACAGACTCCAGCAGGTTGTCGAATGTATTGGAACGGAAATTGGCATTGAAAGACTGGCGGAAACGATAATACAGTTCCTTCTTCTTCCCTACTGTACCCTCAATGTTCCAACGGAAATTATCCATTCTGAAATGGGCCGACGGCTTCTCCGTACCAGGCATGTCCATCCTCAGTGAACCGCGCATCTGGAACGACATGTCATGGTTGTCCATAAACTCATCCTTCAGGACACTGCCCAGAACCGGATCAGTCAGGTTCCATCCCCTTTCCGACGCCGAAGTGTCGGCATCGGAATATCCGGCGGCATAAAAAGCCGTGAAAGCCGAAAGAAAGATTATAACCAGCAGTCTTCTCATTGTCGATACAGATTATTCCCCTTCTGCAGCCGCGAAGGCGTATTTACGGATAATTCTTACTGTGGAAGTATCTGATGCGAAAACAGAATACAGGCCCTGCTCCTCCTGAGCAGGATCACCGGTATAGTCGTCTCCGGGCCTCCACATCAGATGATCTTCTGAAGGCTCGGCCAGACCGCCCCAGCCCCAGAAATTGAAGCCGGCCAACATAGTGCCGGACGCTTTCTGTCCGGTCATCTTCGACAGCATGGCTTCATAGTACATGTCCCTCATGCTCACCTGAGTGTCCTTTGAGAAGCCCACGCCATCCCTCGGGAAACCGAACTCCTCGACAACCAAAGGCTTGTGCAGCCTGCCAGCCACTTCCAGATGTTCGTCCAGATACTCCAGAGACAGGTCTATGGCAGGGGCAACTATCCCGTCACCCATATCCTCACGGGATGTCCAGCCCCAGTTGAACGGCCAGATATGGATATTGAGATAGTCCACATAAGGTGAACGGCCTATCTCCTCCCATAGCGACAGATCCACCTCGCAGCCATATTTGCCCTCGCTGCCGACAGACACCATGTGATTGGGATCGATAGCCTTGATAATCTCTGCCGTCTCTGTCAGCCAGGTCTTGAAAGTCTCCTTGTTCTCCTCTCCGAAAGGTCGCGGCTCATTGCATATCTGCCATGAGAATATGGCAGGATCATCGCGGTATGCCTTGCCTGTAACAGTGTTGGTACGCGAGACGATATCCATAACGTAGCGACGGAACATCCCCATGGCCGAGTCGGATTTCATGAAGTTGGACACGTAGTCCACATATTCGTTGTAGCCGGCAACCCTGGGCAGGGGAATATCTCCGTAACCGGCCCATTTAAGATACTGCGAGTAACCTCCGCTCCATTCCCAGGAGTTGTTGAGGTACAGCACCGCTTCCATATCCCTCTTTCCCAGTTCCACCAGAAAATAGTCCAGCCCCCTGAGAAGAGTGTCATTGTACCGGCCAGGAGCATACTGGAGGGTCGGCTCCACCTTCGTATATACGCCCCGCTCACCGTCAGAGCCGACCAGCACGCGCAGATTGCGCACTCCCATGGCGCACAGGCTGTCCAGTTCCATGGAAAGACGTTCCCTGTCACCTCCGCTGCCTTCCGAGGCCAATATAGGGCCGTACCAGAAATTAGTGCCGACAAAATAATACGGTTCACCGTGCTTGATGAACTGGCCGTCCTCCACTTTTATTATTTCTTCGCTTTCGCTTCCGTCCACACACGAAAGCAGAAAACCGGCCGTCACCACCAGTACAGACAGTGCGACCGACTTCATGGGGCTGCGACGTATTCTTCCGGCCCATAGCCTGGCCCTGTATGAAGCAGTCCATGCTTTCGACGCATACCTCCATTTTCTCGACGTGGACTTGAACGGTATGCCTCCTCTGAACGTACCGCCGACCACCACACCCAGCACATCCGAGACAGTAGCCCTTACATACGGAGCATAACCGCAGTCTCCTCTAAGCAGCAGCAGAGTGCCCCACACATGAACCACCCTGAGAAGACACGGACTCATGTCTTCGCCATGGCGGACGAGCACCACGTCTCTGCGGCGGACTGTTATCCTGCCGTCTCCAGCCGTGCAGTTCCTCCTCTTGCGCCATGAAATCACATTGTGCGAATCGAACATATCCGTCTCATCATCAGTATATCCGTTCCCGCACAATCTCACAGGAGCCAGCAGTACACTGTCCTTTCCCTGAAGCAGAAAAGGCCGCATGCCTCCTTCTTTTACAGAAAGCCTGACAAACGCACCTGCAGAAAGCAGCGATGCCGCTTCATCATAATCTTTCACAGCCAACGTCGCCATCACCTTAGTCCTTTAATGAGTATTCTATCGTAGTGACCACCCTTACCACTTTGATGTGCGGAGTGTTCTGGTCACGGTCGGATATGGAGAACTGACCCTGTGAAGCCGAACGTATCTTGCCGATCCTGCTGTCCGAATCCTCCGCAAACTTCTGGGCCGTGGCCCGTGCGTTCTCAGTCGCCTCGGCCACCATCTCCGGTTTGATGTCATTGAGTCCGTTGAATGAGAAAACAGTCTGGAACTGATAGTCATCCCCCGCTATCACGACACCTTTCTTGAGAAGGTCTCCCTGCTTTGTCATAAGATTCCTCACCACATCTATCTTTCCGGAAGCAACCGTAACCACAGATACGGCCTTGTACCGGAACGGATCCTCGTTGTTGTATCCGTACCGTTCCGCCTGGAGATCGGTCACAGATGCAGGTGTGACGGTTATCTCCTCCTGCGGTACACCGTTGGATGTCAGAAAATCCACTATCACCGCGTTGTTTTCCTCTATCTGCGTATAAAGTGCTTTCAGGTCATTGCCGGCCAGCCTGTATGCCAGAGGCCAGATAACCTTGTCGGCAACAACCTCCCTTTCCGAAAGTCCCTTAACCACGACACTGCGGTCCCGGTCTGAAAACCGTCCGATACCCGCATATATAAACCATCCGAGAACTATCAGTCCAACCATTATCGAACCGCCTCCTTCGAAAGTCAGCTTTACCTTGGTCTTCCTGTCCTTGTCATGACTATGACCGTCATTTATGATTTCTTCCATAGCGC
>OBBK01000177.1_pt1 | contig 10233 bp, 8 predicted proteins | sample 1495821 | NCBI WGS metagenome assembly OBBK01 (sample SAMN01915225, study PRJEB22387) | human gut metagenome | isolation source: stool | host: Homo sapiens | place: USA
GGCGAGCATGTATCGATGACTTTTGTATTGGACTGTTGCGACTGAAAAGTCATTTCCTTTGTAGCAAAAAAAGGAAGAGGACTACCGGCCTGGATGGCTCAGGAACAAGTTTTATTGGCAGTAAACAGACGTTTTGGATCGGTTAATCAAGTACCGACGCCATTGCAACTGTTGACCGACAATGGCTCTGCCTATACCAGCCAGAAAACGAGGCATTTGCTTAAGGCACTTGGCATAGAAGATTGCAAGACTGCTGTTGGAAGCCCTCAATCCAATGGCATGGCTGAAAGTTTTGTTAAAACACTTAAACGGGATTATCTACCGTTTATAGACCTTGAAAGTGCTGAAACGGCATTAAGTAGCTTGCCAAGCGTTATAAAGCTTTACAACGAAGAGCATCCACATTCTGCTCTGGGTTACTTATCGCCAATGGAATATAGGAAAGCGAGAGGTTTAGGCGATCCTGAACCGAGACAAGAGGACCCAATTTGTTTGATTCCAGGCTTTATGCTTACTCAGGAGACTGATAATTTGGAAGAACGTGGAATAAATGTTTGGTAAACTGGGAGGCCTATCCTAAGTCACAGAGGCTGTCCTGCCTCCCGGGTTCCAATCCATACTGAAGTTTTTGTGAAACTAGTTCCTTAAAAGTACGGACTGATTATTTTGTCAACCTTCTATCAAAAATCTATTCCCTTTCCATAGATCAGTTCCTGGAATGGAAACATCTGACAACTTGTTGGATGGGACCCAAATAATTCAGGATAACCTCTATAACGATTTTAAGTTATAGAGGCTCTGTGATTCCAGACTTCACTTCAACTCAACAAAGGAGTATTTATCTCCTAATTTCTTTCCATTTCCGATGCAACCAAATCAATGCATGAAACGCTTTTTTCAAAATTGGTGCATAGGGTTTTGTACGAAGCGACTGCAGGAAGAGGAATAATTTCCACAAATTTCCATGAAACATAGGGTCATCCAGCCGTATCGCTCCCTCCAATGGCCCCCTATCCCGGAGCAGAACAGAAAGCGTTGACTCGGGGAGTGTAATATACCCCTCCTCGTACGCCTTGTCTTTGAAGTCATGAGCGAATAACGCCGTCTTCAGCGCATCACCGAAACGAGTGTCTACAGCGGAAAGATCTGGAGGAAACACAGATACCACATCACCAAAAAGATGTGGCTTACCATCTAGCGGTATTCCATACTTAGCAGTAAGTACCATAGCTATGCGATCGGCCAGCGTCGGGTAATCATGCATTGCATCCCACTTCTCGTCAAAGGTTGCGAGAAGAGCGGCAATTGCCTCATTCCCTGGCGGTGCTCCGAAAATTTGATCCGAGTAGGTCTTCTCATCCAGCGTAGCAAAAAAAGCGTTCTGATACTTGCAGTAGCCAAAAGGATTCAGAATACGAATCCGCCTCCCTATGTAGACACCCCCCCGTTCAAAGATATTTTTAAGCGCAAAATATCCTGCCGCAAGTTCAATGTTCCCATCTTTCATTGCACGATGAACGTAGGCATTACTATCCTTACAATTAGTGAACGAGAGTTGAACCACCTCTGCACCCTCGTGAAAAACTTGCGACTGGAGTTCTTCCATTCGGGTAATATCAGGTTTCTCTTTAAATCCGTTCACGTAAATGATTGGTGGCACTTCCTTATCAGGCAAGTGATCTGCCCAGCGAAGCACACCGTAAGCCCAGGGATCCTTATCCTGCAATTCATCTCGCATCAAGGAAGTGGCTTGCTCCCTTACCCATGGTATATATAAATCAAAATATGGCCAATAGGCATTTGTCAGATACCAAGCCGTCACATTCGCACAAAGAAGCCGAATCGCACGATTATCCGCCTTGCCCAAAAGATTTCGCCACGCTTCAATGCTGTCCTCGCACAAAGATTTTCTGATATAAAAAGTTTCTGACGTAGTCCGACGAAAGTAATAATATACGCGATCAGAAATAAAACGAATGTTTTTTCCGCCGAGCAGTAATCTGGGAACGTAACGAATATCCTCAAAAATATGCTTCCACGGCATATCTCCTGTTGCTTTCAGCAAATCCCGCCTCACCAACATTTTCCAGAAATGTGTACCTGCCGAAATTGCTGTTTCCACATCCACCTTCTGGTTCGGCTTGTCCATAATAGGAAAACATTCCGTCAACTCACCATTTTTTTCATGCACTTCCCAAGCCGCCGCACACACAATGTCCGCACCATATCTCTCTGCCGCCGTATACATAGCTTCAATAGCTTTAGGATGAGCCAGATCATCCCCATCACAGAACCAGATGTACTCACCACGGGATTTCTCAAATGCCAAATTTCTTCCAACTCCTGCGCCACCATATAATGTAGCTTGATAGACAAAAACTTTTTCTGGAAAGGCTTTCACATAGGCTGAAAGAATTTTTGGGGTTGCGTCTTTAGAATGGTTATCAACGACAATAATTTCAAAATCATCAAAGCTCTGTACTAGCAGAGAATCCAACATATAGGCAATGTACGCCTCTCCGTTTCGCACTGAAATGCACACCGACACCTTTGGAACCATTAAAATCCCTCCCCACGTAAATAATCAACCACTAGGGATAGCTCATTGCCATTATGCGGCAAGAAAAGCTCGCACCCATCTTTCCCTGCCACCAACTTCACAGTTCGTAAATAGTCGTTGTATACTGGCGCATTAAAATACCAGTGCCGACTGATGATTGACATATTTTTCAAAAGCAACATTGGCCAATGTTTTCCAGATGCACCCCACCCCGTCGTTGCCCCATGAGAAGCCACTGCTACGACGACACGTTTGGGTTGTTTATCCATCATAGCCAATACCTCCCATGGCAATGCACTGTCAAGAACTCGGTATCCATGAATACGGAATAGCGGAATCCATTCTTTAGCTGCGGGATGGGGGCGAACAAGAATATTTTCCTTTCCCACCATCGCCGAAAACTTATCAAGAATCACAAGATGGTCAGATGCACCTGAAAGTCGAGAAGTGTCGTCAGCTAGGAAGATATAACGAGCGTCCGGCAATGTCTCCACACCAAATATTGTCTTCATCGCAGCCATTCCTGCCGCGCACTTCGTCAGTTTTGGAATCTGGAACGCAGGCTTTTCGCTACCACCTCGATCCAACTGTGGACTGTAGAGGTACATGGCTTCCAGTTGCTTTTCTGCAGTCCGATCCATATCCGGCCAATGATGTGGCTGAGAAATATTTTCTATGTATGATGCGACACCTCCTTCTACAAGGGAAAGCTTCTGCACAGCCCCACTGTGAGCAAGAGTGTAGTAGACCGCTTTCCCGAATATAGTATCACCCACCAAAAAAAATGACGTATGTCCTGCAGGCATTCTCCCGCCCTCCAGTACCATACGCGCGGCCTCTTTCCCCTGTCCTTCATCCCAGAGATGCCTCGCCGCCCGTTCCCGTTCCTCAGCGCCATCAATTGTCCATATATGATCAAAAATTCCCGTACGGCAAAGCCCCTCAGCCCACTTATTCCAGACCTCACCTCCTGGGATCAAGATGTCCCCGGGCTCCTCACGAAAGTAATGGAGTTTCACCTGCAGAGCATTCAAAAGACCAAAACCGCTCCCCGCACAAAACAACATAACACCTCCTATTTTCCTTCTCTCGTCCGACGGCAGATCTCACGAAAGAATGGAGTCCGCTCCGCCGTAGACCACCACTCGTCTGCCCAAGGCATCCTCGTATGGGTCCACGGCTTCACATTCCCAGCGAAATGAATAACTTTCGGCGCCTTCTCTGCAACAAGATACTCTCTTACCCATGGAGTCTGTGACGGACAACTGTGCACAATCCCCTCTCGAATGAACGGCTCACACTCCCAGTTCCAAACTCCAGAAAATTTCTTCTTCAATGCCCGAAACAGTCCATTGAAAGTGTCCTGTTCGTAGCAGATGAAAAACTTCCCTGTTTTCGTAGCAAACGCCATAATTTGTTCAGTTGTAAAACTTTGCCGTATCCGCTTCAAATTAAGCAAAAACACACCAGCATTCAGATACTCGTCTACCGAGGTTAATGACAATTCTCCAAACAGATGATCATCACCGAATTGACCATTCACCCCCCACCGCGAACGAGCGTTTTGATAGCACGCAATGGAATCCGTTGCGCCCATCATACAGGCATCACCCAATTCCATCTTACCAAGTTCCCATAAATCGCTACGCACAAGAAGGTCACAATCGACATTCAGAACTTTCTCATAGGCAGGTAACAGATTCGGCAAGGCAAGCCGAACAACACCAGTCTGGCTAAACCGGTCAAAATCTTTTTGCTTTCTCGCACGCATTACATAGGAGCGTACCGCATCCTCCACATTCACAACTCGGAGTGATACATGCCGCAGGCCAGTAGTCATAGTTGCAAGCGCAGCTGCAGTCTCTTCATTCATATCCCAAGTCATACACAGCAGTTCGTAACTGTGTACAGGGGATGCATGATCAAGAATAGAGCGAATGGTCACCGCCGCCCAAGGGGTAAACCATTCACTCAACTGCATGGAAATAACAACCCCACCACTCGGGCAACTAGGCTCTAGCGGAAGGTGTTCGATCATTCTTTTGCCTCCACCCATGCCTTTGTACGCAGGAAAGTATTTGTTTCTTGCACGTCAGCAACTGGAAGACAGGAGAGTCCCATAGCAACGATACCCTCTTCGCTGCCTTTGTTCAGTTCATTGCCTACAAAGACTACGTCACTTTCGGGAATACCTTGCTGTGCAAGGATAGCCCTCAGCATCACGGGTTTCCCGTAGTTTTTACGCATGATGTCAATAGAGGTACGCCCGGCTTCCAGGGCTACAGCCTCGATACCCCAACCTGCCAACAAGGAGGATATCTGCTCAATCACCGTCGCACGGTTTTCAATGGGCTTAACAGTAATGACTGCTCCGCCACGACGGCTCACGTTCACGCCATCCCCCCAAAGACATGACAAGCGGCCGACCAGCGTATCAGGCAGGTCGTAGACCTCCGTCAGTTTGTCAGCCATCTCCGATCCTGCAGCCAAGTGTGTATTTCCGTAATCTGCATATACCTCCACCTTCTTCCCGACCGGAGCATTTTCAGTCAATACCTGACGGATGTGGGAGACCGTATTGCCTGACAGGATAACGCCGCACATGAGACGCAGATTGTCTCGCCCAACAACCTTGTCAGCTTCCGTCCCCCGTTCATCCCAGAGCGTACCATCTAGATCAAAGAACACATTTTTTTTTTGAACTACTTCGCCGTAGTAATCCTGCATAATAGATCCAACCAACTTTTTCGGATCATGTTTCTTACTCCCCTTTTCTCCCAGTTCTTGAACAATGGCACGATAACCTTCAGGTGCATGATCAAGAGCTGGAACTGCGTTGCTATTCACTACCAGCGTAATTTGTTCTAGAGGCAAAAAGTTTTTCCAGATACGGCAAAAATCTTCCACTCCTACGCCGTAGGAATCGTGATCCTCTGTAGTATTCATAACCAAATACTTTTTCGCTTTACTACGACGGATCATCTCGCCAAAATCGCGGTGCATGTAGGTAGGAATCAAAGATGCCCATTGTGTGCCAGAGCTAAAAATAATCACATCCGCATCTTCCGTCATGCGCCGAATTTTTTCGGTATCTGCGCTACCCTCCCCTACAAATGGGATGTATTCTCGACCACCTTCATCTCTTAAAATAGCGCGAACAAAAGGATCCTCTGCATTATCCCATGCAACGATTTCCCCTTCATCGTCAACAATTCGACCCGAAACTGTCTCAGCTGCTAGGTAGAGATTCTTGTCAGAAATCAGATGCACACGATTTTCAATGCCAAGCATAGCCGCCATTTCATCAGCCGCCGCGGAAAGGGAATTGCCATGCATTGCCGCACTGGATGCGTAGAAAATGTTGGACAAGGCGAAATCATGAAAACTTTCCTTCTCTACGGACGTACGCCATACGCCTCCGGTCTCATGGAAGAAGTATTCTACAAGTTCCCGGCATCGTGCAACATTCACATCACCTAACACGTCTGCAAACTCTACCAGCTTTTTCTTCGCCAAATCGTAATAAGCCTCCGAAGAATCTGCAGAATATCTTGCTTCAAACAGTTCTGCCATACGAGACGCCCAACTTTCCGGATCTTTCAACTCTTCCGCAAAGTTCAACTCAAAGTGAAGCATTTGGTTTTTCCGAACATCACTTGGCCCCAGAATCTTTCCTCCCATAATACGACGACAGGCACCCGTGGATTTCCCGTTATCATAGGCATTTACCACAACGTCCAATCTGAGTCGATCCTGTCCATACAGTTCAGCGAACCCTCGTTGGAGCGCAATACTCCCAGTCCCACCACTGAACACTACAATTTTTTTCATTTTTTCATCTCCTCATTGGTAGTAGCCAGAATCTTCTCTATCTCCCTGAGTTCTTCCTTTGTATTGAACCCCAGTACCTGTCTGGCAGAAATTTTCACAGCCTCTGCTGCACGTCCCTTCAGGAACAAGTGAGCAAGCACGTCCAATAGACGCATTTCTCCACGCCCCCTATCGTAGCTGTTCTCGTCATATTTATCCAATCCCATCTCGTGTCGGCATTCATCTAACGCAATAAGCGTAGGAGCAGTTGACAAGGCAAACAACGACTGATCGTGCAACCCCCAAGCTACTGGCTGCATTTCTTCTTTTCGGAATCGGGCCCGGCGAATTTCCACACCTTCCACTTCAAACCACGCATAGGGGTGCTCATCCTCAGCACAGGCAACAAGGGCAGGCACAGATTCATCCCAGTCCTCTGCACTCTGCCCTAACTGTTCAAAAGGACGTTGCGACAGAAATACAGCATCACCCCAACATAGGGCCAACCGATCAGGCAACTCACCCGCCGTCTCCATTTTCCGCAACGCCTTACGCAACGAATCCGCATCCCCCTGTCCCGTTACAATGGGGATCAATGGCACTCCTGGCAGAGCTTCCTGTGCCATCTTTTTCGTATCTTCCGATACGATTACACGGATATCTGAAAAGTACCCCCGCGCCAAACGAATCGTCCGAGCCACATTTACCTCACCAAGTACTGGCGCAAACGCTTTCGGCTCTCCACCAAAACGGGTCGATTTCCCCGAGGCCGCGATAAGTAATGTGTTCATTTTCTTAACCACCTACTTTTTTTGAATAAAAACCACTCAAAGGCACACTGCACTGCAAAACGCAACCCTTGCTGTCCCTGTCGGTATCCCTCTAATACCGCTCGATTCGGATCGATGACACTACATTGTTCCATGTATGTTCTGCAACTCACATGGAAAAAGTCCTCCATTATCATACCATAAATTCCACGAAAGACTTCCTCCTGTCCCTGCCAATCAAAACGGCGTGCCCTTGCCTGCAAAATGGCAAAAGCCTTCTCTCGATCATTAGGTTCCCAAAAGTGGAAAAGAAATTCTTTCAACTGTTGGGCCCCTCCTCGACGTACCCAATCGTCAGCCACCTTCTGCCACTTCGTCCCAGCGAATCCAGTTTGGTACATATCCTGCATCTTCACTGCTGCCAGAAAACGTTCCATTGTCCACTGATTCATTACGGAGGGAGTACGAACATTCTGGTACTTCCTATAGGTATAGACTGGACGCAACTCTATAGCGATCTTCGGGGCGGCCCTCGTCACCCGACTACAAAAGAGCAGATCCTCACCAAAGGCTGTACCCTCGAATGTAATGCCATTCTTCACAAGAAAGCGGCGTCTGAAGAGCTTATTCCACAACTGGCAATCCACTGAAAGGCGACGAAACGCATCCCCTATGTGCGGCCAGTTATACATCTGTCTGCGACCGCCTGTATCAGTGTAGTAGCCGCCTGTCACCACGTCTGCGCCAGTCTTCTCCGCTTTTCTCAGAAGCCTTGATAGCCCCTCCGGCGGCATTGTATCATCAGCATCGCAGAAAAATAGATAGTCACCTCTAGCACGATCCATCCCCGCTTGGCGGCCATCAGCGATTGTACCGTGAGGAATCGTCACCACCCTGATTCTTTCGTCTTTTGTTGCAAACCCTTTAAGTATAGAACCCGTAATATCCGTAGAACCGTTATCGACAGCGATCACCTCAAACCTTGTCTCTGTCTGCAATAAAATTGCATCCAGCATTCGCATAATGTGCTCAGCGGCATTGTATGCCGTCAAACATACGGAAATTTTTACTTCCTTCATGTCTTACCGCCAATTCGCAACTTCTGACAATTGTTTCATAGGCTTACCTATCAACACGTGACCAATGAAACAGGTGGTGCACAACTTCTTAAAACCATTACCCCAAGGTACAAACCTAACCTAAGTTTATAATGGCTTCCAAACAGCCTCACTTTTAGACCTCAAGCATCAAAGGATACTTCACAAATTCATAGACCTAAAAGCACAATGGAGTCTATCGGTCAAATTAAAATCGAAACAATTATCGAAGAAATCTATACGCTCGCATTCTACCTAAACATCCATAATATTTCAGAAGAGCAAAATTTCGCTTAAGTTTCGGAAAGCCTCAGGCATTTTTACCATGTGTGATGCGATCAAATTAAATGTGATATTTCAGTACACAATTATTGCTTGTCTATGAGCATTTCATTTTGAGGGTTAACTCTTTTGTCGCTTGACACTGATTATTTCGAGACAACGCAATAATAAGCGCTGGTAAAGGTACCTTGCACCATAATTTTCAATACAATTCCAAACCCTTTTTAATACAACTCTGAACCTAAAACTCTTCTTATTCCAAGAATATAGATTTATTAATAAAAATTGATCTAGAGGATAGTAGTCGAAAAACTCGATTGAGTGTTTATCCAGTTCAAGCTCAACCAATTCTTTTTTAATTAGTGCTTTTTGAACCTCATGGTTATTTAAAAAATAACCTATCCATAGTGTCAAATGTAGTGCCCAAATAAAAAAATCATGCTTATGCTTATCCCATACCTGTGTATTCTGCTTTAATCTGGATTTTGTCAAAATAATCGCAGAATAGAAATCCCACGGATGATCTTTAAGTCTTGAACTAACAGATCCCTGTCTGTTGACTCGATGAGATATAAGCACTTTATCCAAAAAATAAATAGTCTTTGAGAGTGCTAAAGCCAGGTAAGTAAAAACCAAATCTTCACTATTCCTCAGTGGAGGAAATGAAAGATTATTTTTTATTATGTATTCTCTCTTAAAAACCTTATCCCAAGCCCATCCAATAAAAGAATTAAAAACTGAACCCTTGACTTCGTCAGGACTAAATAGTTTTTTGTTTGGTAAATTTTCCCTTCTGATGTACCAAGGGACAAATATGGGCTTTGAAAAATTGTCTGAGATTTCCTGGCTGAGAAAACAACAAATATCTGGCTTCGTATTCGTGATATTTTGTTTTAACTCACTTATTAACTCAATAGAAAAAATGTCATCGTCATCAAGAAACAACACATAATCTGATGTACAACACTCAAAACCAGTGTTTCTTGCCAAGCCTGGTCCCTCATTTTTTTCCTTTGATACAATTTTGACGTTTTGTGTTTGCCCCATTAAATCTCGACATATCTGGAGAGTTTTATCAGTAGAGCAATCATCAACTATGATTACCTCATCGGGAAATACTCTTTGTAACCTTAGACTTTGTAAAGTGTTTTTTATATACGCTTCTGCATTGTAAACTGTCAGAACAACACCCAAAGTAACTTGAGTTTTTGCTATATATCTAGGAATTTGCATAACCATTAAATCCAAAACAAAGATATATACATAAGTGAGGAACGTTGGCTAATTCACTTTTCAGTACTATCCAAATTGCATTCCAAGCATAATTCTAAATTTTGTTCGTTTCCAGCAGCAAAATGGCGGGCAGAAGCTTGCTGTTTTCTCTATGGAACTTGGGTTTAAACGACAACTCGAACGCCCATTTTAGAGATTTCAACACGCAAAACCATATGATAGGACTGTGAAAAATGATTCTCTGAGTTTGGGAGTAGAGGCAAAAATTGTAAAGCCCAACGGCTTGCTTAATTCGGAAACATTAAAAAGCATTTCTAGCTCCCAAACTCCATATCTAAACTATACTCTGAAACGATCCAGCCATAATATCATCACAGTGCGTAACAATTGGAGAGCCTAGCCAAATCACTCCGTATTTTAAAATATCGCTATCGTACCTTACCACTTATTTTTATAGCTTAATTCTGCTCTCTGAGCACAG
>OBBK01000203.1_pt1 | contig 9756 bp, 10 predicted proteins | sample 1495821 | NCBI WGS metagenome assembly OBBK01 (sample SAMN01915225, study PRJEB22387) | human gut metagenome | isolation source: stool | host: Homo sapiens | place: USA
TTGTATGTAAAAATCAAATAAATTTGCACAAGGCATTTTCACCCCATGCAAATTTATTTTTCATATAAGCCTCATTTCTGAACAGCTTTGCCGCAAAACGATTTCTCATCTGCCCTTAGGGCTATTAAACTTCATCAATCGCCTTGCCGATATCATGACGCATATACTTATTGTCGAAGTTAACCCATTCTGTTGCTTCATAAGCATTGGCACGGGCTTCCTTTAACGTCTTTCCGGTTGCCGTAACACCTAATACACGTCCGCCGTTTGTAACAATTTTTCCGTTTTCGTCAAATTTTGAACCGGCATGGAACAGATAATATCCGTCCTTATCCTTGAAATTTTCCATTCCCGTAATTTCAAAGCCCTTTTCGTATGCCAGCGGATAACCGTCAGATGCCAGTACAACGCAGACACATGCATTGTCTTCAAACTGTAAGTCAATCTGATCAAGTGTGCCGTCAATGCAGGCTTCAAATACATCAATAATATCATTCTTCATTCTCGGAAGAACAACCTGTGCTTCCGGATCACCGAATCTTGCATTATACTCTAATACTTTCGGTCCTTCCGGTGTCAGCATCAATCCGAAGAAAATAACACCTTTAAACGGTCTTCCCTCCGCTTTCATTGCATCTACCGTTGCCTGATAAACATACTTCTTACAGAACGCATCCACTTCATCTGTATAGAACGGACTTGGTGAAAAATTACCCATACCACCTGTATTTAAGCCCTGATCGCCGTCTTTTGCACGCTTGTGATCCTGCGCAGAAGACATAATCTTAATCGTGTTACCGTCTACAAACGAAAGTACTGACACTTCACGGCCTGTCATAAATTCTTCTACGACAATGGTATTGCCTGCCGAACCAAACTTCTTATCTAACATCAGTTCGTTGACACCAGCCATTGCATCTTCCTTTGTTTCACAAATTAAAACGCCTTTACCGAGTGCCAGTCCGTCTGCTTTTAACACAATCGGATACTTTGATGTTTCAAGATATTTTTTGGCTTCTTCCGGTGATGTAAATGTTTCATAAGCCGCTGTCGGAATATGATACTTCTTCATCAAATCCTTTGAAAATGCCTTAGAACCTTCCAGAATCGCTGCATTCTTTCTCGGTCCGAACACTCTTAAACCTTCTGCTTCAAATACATCAACAATACCGCCGACTAACGGGTCGTCCATACCGACAACCGTCAGGTCAATCTGATTGTCCTTTGCAAAGGCTGCCAGCTTATCAAATTCCATTGCTTTGATGTTGACACATTCAGCAACTTCTGCAATTCCTGCATTTCCCGGCGCACAGTAAATCTTTGACACCTTACTGCTCTTTGAAATCTTCCAGCAGATTGCATGCTCTCTGCCGCCGCCTCCTACTACAAGTACTTTCATCTTTTACCTCTCCAATATTCTTATTTCTGATTAGCTATCATATTAATGGCAGCAGGAAGCAATTTCCACTCTGCCTGTTCCATTACACGTTTCTGAAGGATTTCCGGTGTATCGCCTTCTTCTACCATAACAGGCTTCTGCGCGATAATTTCTCCGGTATCCATTCCCTCATCTACATAATGAACGGTTGCACCTGTTTCAAGCACCGCTTCATGCACGTGCAGACCATAGTAGCCCACACCGCAGAAAGATGGAATCAGAGAAGGATGGATATTAATAATCCGGTGGCTGTACTGGTGTACCATTTCTTCCGGAATCTTAACAAGATACCCGGCCAGAACGATTAAATCCACCTTCAGCTCATTGATCTTTTCAAGCAGCGCCTTATGAAAATCTGCTCTGTCTGCATAGTCCTTCGGAGAAATGCAGAGTGCTTCAATCCCGTTTTCCTTTGCTCTTGTCAGCGCATATGCATTGGCATTGTTGCTGATAACTGCTACAAGCTCTGTATTGGTAATTGTACCGTCTTTTACGGCATCAATAATTGCCTGGAGATTTGTTCCGCCTCCGGAAACCAGAACTGCAACTCTTAGCATACAGTTACTCCCTTCTCACCGGCTTCTACACGACCGATTACGTAACCTGTTTCACCTGCTTTTGCAACAGCGGCTAACACCTTGTCTGCATCTGCCGGATCAACAGCAAGTACCATACCGATACCCATGTTAAAGGTATTGTACATCATCTTTTCTTCGATTTCACCGTCATTCTGAAGCATCTTAAAGATTGCAGGTACTTCATAGCTGTTCTTTTCGATGACTGCATGTACACCGTCATGTAACATTCTAGGAACATTTTCATAAAAACCACCGCCTGTAATATGACTGCAGCCCTTAATCTTTACACCGGCATTTTTAATTTCTTTTAATGTCTTTACATAAATCTTTGTCGGAGCAAGTAATGCTTCACCTAAAGTTTTTCCTAATGCATCATAATATGTATTTAATGCTTCTTCTGTAATTTTAAATACACTTCTTACCAGAGAAAATCCATTGCTGTGTACACCGCTTGATGCAATACCGATTAAAGTATCCCCGGCTTTGATGTCTTTTCCTGTAATTAAATCTTTTTCATCTACAACACCGACTGCAAAACCTGCAAGGTCATATTCGTCTACCGGATAAAATCCCGGCATTTCTGCGGTCTCACCACCGATTAATGCACATTCGGACTGAAGACAGCCGTCTGCAACCCCTTTTACAATCTGTGCAATCTTTTCCGGTTCATTCTTACCGCACGCAATATAATCTAAGAAGAATAACGGTTCACCGCCTGCACATGCAATATCATTAACACACATTGCCACGCAGTCAATGCCGACTGTATCATGCTTATCCATTGTGAAAGCAAGCTTTAACTTTGTACCGACACCGTCTGTACCGGATACAAGTGTTGGCTTTTCCATATCCTTAAACTTATCCATTGAAAATGCACCTGAGAATCCTCCCAGACCGCCAAGCACCTCCGGACGCATGGTCTTTGCCACATGCTCCTTCATTAATTCAACTGATTTGTAACCGGCTTCAATATCCACACCTGCTTTTTTGTAATCCATTTTTTTCTCCATTCTGCTGCCTTGCAGCTTAATTTTTCTGTAGCGTTCAATCTATAATTATTTTGTATAATTCTTATAACCGACTTCCTGAAGGTGCGCATCTTTTTTCTGTACGCTTTCCTTTAAGCCCGCAGAATAATCCTTTAACTTTGAAAGAAGTTCTGCATCGGATGTTGCAAGAATCTTCGCTGCAAGAAGTCCTGCATTGGCACCGCCGTTAATGGCTACAGTTGCAACCGGAATACCGCTTGGCATCTGTACAATCGAATAAAGAGAATCCCTGCCGCCTAAAGAAGTGGTGTGCATTGGAATACCAATGACCGGCATCGGAAAAATTGCCGCACACATACCCGGTAAATGTGCTGCCATTCCTGCACCTGCAATAATGACCTTAAATCCCTTTTCTTCTGCTGTCTTTGCATATTCAAAAAATACATCCGGTTCTCTGTGTGCCGAAATGATCGTCATCTCATAAGAGATTCCCAGCTGTTCAAGAATATCTGCTGCCTTTGCCATAACTGGCATATCAGAATCGCTTCCCATCACAATTCCTACTTTTGCCATAACTTGATTCCTCCATTCTGCCGGTTCATACCTGCATTTTGATTTTATTTGTAGTATTATTTAATTGTACTTTGTTTTATATTTTCCGTCAATATCTTAATCCAAAAACTGTTATTTTAAAAACGGTTTGTTTAATTCTTCACAGCCTGCAAGTACAAATCTGCCGTTTTCAATAATGACGGTTTCGCTGCCATCTTCCGATACTGCCGAAATACTGCCGATTTCATCATACGGAATTGTAATGTCCGTATGACAGTTAAAATACGCTTTTTCCGGCTCGGTCTTTCGCAGTATGGAAATTTCATTATCCCGTGAAATAATTTCCTTACCGTTCGGATTGTATACAATATTGTCTTCCGCTCTGGAATAACATGTATCACCGATTGCAAAATGCGGTCCCATTTTTTCCACAATAAGAATCGGCAGCTTGTATACAATGTCGTATTGATTTGCCATCACATACGCTGTTGTATTCGTTCCGATTGCAAATTCACCGATTGGCAGGGTGTCATGGTTCAATAACACATTTTCTTTAAAATACTGTCTGCCTTTTTTCGCATCTTCAAAATTATCACAGGAATAATCCGTGACCATACCATCTTTAAAAGACACCTTTAAATTAATAAATTTCAAATCATTCAGATAAACACTGCTGACATTTAAAATGCCTTCTGTTCCTTTTAAAACGGGAGAGGTAAAGACTTCTCCCAACGGAATGTTGACATCGGCAAGACAGTTTTCAAAAACCGTTTCCTTCTGCGGATTGGTGATTTTCTGCAGAGACACACGCATATCCGTCTGATTATTACCACATCCTTTGACATGCACGTATTCCGCGCCGTCCAAGGTATCAATAATCGTCTGCTGGATTTCCTTATACTGATTGTAGTCGAGGGTATTAATCCGCACGATTTCATGAAAGATTTTTTCATATTCGTCCGCATTTTCACTGATTTCCGGCAGCGGGTATGCAATAATCGTAAAGCTTCTTTCCTCACCTTTAATATATTTGTTGACAACTGCCGAAGACTCGCTGTCATATTTTACAGAAAGCTTCTGCTGTTTTTCATCTAAATGCAGGGCTTCTTTTTTATCTTCCGGCTCAAACGGATTTTCGCCGAACACTTCCATGACCGCAGGACCGCCAAAAACTGCCGCTGCTTCCTTATGCTGTTCATATGCAAAGCGGAGTGCCCCAAGCTTCCTTTCAACAAACTGCGCATCCAGGTAGAGTGCATTGTCAAAACGATGGTCGTAGTCCATCTGCTTGTTCGGGCTGGTTGCATAATAACCGATTTTGTGGTGCATGCGCTTATTGATAGAATGCTGTGCCGCACGATATATCGTCGTCTTTAAGCCCATCTGTTCAAACTGACGGATTTCCTCTCTTACCAGCCGTTCAAATCCGATGCAATAACGGATATTAACCAGTTTCTTTTTGCTGATATCTTTATTGCCCAGTTCAAATCCGATGCGGTATCCTTCCGTAAAGGTCGATGCCATTTGTTCAATCTCTGTCTGGGAAAGCGTATTTAAAAATGCTGCGGTACGAAGTTCATTTTCCGTAATATACTCACCATACCGGTATAAATATCTCAAATCCGTCAAATCGCTGTCCATAATAATGCGCACCGCAAAATCCAGCGACGGGTCTAACTGCTCCCGCACCCTGTACTCGATAAAATCATCGCTGTAATCACTCATATACCAGTAAATGGAATCCTTTAACTGTGCCGCAATATTTTCACCGCCCTTGCAAATGCAGTAACATTCAACAAAAAGTTCTAACAATACCGTAAAATCAGCTTTACGCTGTTCTGCTGCAAACACGATACACCCGCGCAGTTCTGTATACAAAAACGATAAAATCCTGCCTATGTCTTCTCCAAGCCGTGCACAGGCATAAGACGGATTGGCAAAGCTGTTATCATATTGTTTCCCGATAATGTCTTCATACAAAACCGTATTCCAGTGCTGCAATTCTTCCAATGGCAGTTTATCATATCCACCGGCTTTTCTTTTCTCATTCCATTTATCCACAAGTAAAAGAAATTCTGCCGTGTACGTAAAATATGCTGCCAGTCCGGCATCTTCTATCTCTGAATTTTCTTTAATTTCCGCAATACGATCAATTGCCAGACCGTATCGTTCCTTCAGATTATCTTCAAACATTTACAAATCCTCACTATTCACACTATACCTCATTTCTGAACGACTGGTCGCAAAGATGCGATGAGAAATTCGCGCAGGCGATTTCTCATCTGCAATCATGGCTATTTGTTTTCGCTCAGAAACAAATAGCCGTGTGAAAAATATGCTATCAAGCATATTTTTCACACTATGCCCATCATCAGCACTGCTACCATAAATATTGCAAAAATACCACACATCAGGGAACCTGCTCTTGAAAATGTATAAAACTTATCTTCTTCTTTAAAGCTTAACAGTCCGATAACCAACCCAATAACAGAAAGCATGAAACTGAGCAGTCCAAGGCTTCCTACCTCGAGTCCTGCGTTTCCTTTTGCCTGGAATGCAATATAAATGCCATAGCCAAACGACACCAGTGCCGCCAATCCCATGACTGTTGATATCATGCCCCCCAAGGTCTGGCTTTTATCCGAAAATTTATATTTATTAAAAAGTTTCATGATTTTTTCCTTTTCCTATGAAACTGACACATTTTTTTGTAACACAAAAACGTGAGATAGCCCAATACACCACCGAGTGTATTGAGCATTAAATCATCTACATCAAAACTTCCCACTTTAGATACAAGCTGAATCAGTTCGATTGCAAGACTTAACCCGAATGTATACAGCATACACCCAAAAAACTTAATCCGATGGTCTGCAATCAGCGGCAGGCAGAACCCGAATGGCATAAATGCTACCACATTTCCCGCAATATTGGCAAGCACCGCCGTCAGACCAAGCTGCCAGAAGTGATTAACAAACCGCTTGATTTCTTTAAATGGTACAAGATTATACCGGTACGTGCGTGATACATCCGTCCTTCCGAGAATTTCCGCAAAGAACATAAAATATACCAGTGCAGCAATATACGCAATAAAAATCAGCCATTTCAATGTCTTTTTCATTTTTCTATTTTTCACACAATGCCCATACCTTCCTGATACGCTTAAAATAATGTGTCGGATTTATGTGCCAGAAGTCTTGCACCATTTACAATCAGCAAAACTCCTGTTGTAACACCACATACGACTGAAATAATGCCAAAAACAATATTCCCGGCGCCAATTGACTTGATTTTTTTATATAACTTTTCGTCCATACTACTCCTCATTTCTGAGCGACTTTATCGCGAAGCTGCGATGAGAAATTCGCGCAGGCGATTTCTCATCTGCAATCAGGGAGATTTGTTTTCGCTCAGAAACAAATCTCCGTGTGAAAAATAAGCGCATCAGCGTTATTTTTCACACTATCCTCATTTCGCAAACATTTACTTCCTTATGCTTCCTTCGCACCGTATTCTTCGTAATACTTGTCAATGGCAGCCTTAATTTCATCATCAATAACCACCTTGCCGTTGCAAGGCTTGTTGTATAAATGTTCTACAACGTCTGACATGCTGACAATTGCATTTGCCGGAAAACCGTACTTTTCCTGAATTTCAACAAGGGCACTCTTTTCGCCTTTGCCACGTTCCATTCTGTTTAAAGACACCATTAAGCCTTTGATTGTCACATCGCCCTGTGCCTGAATAATCGGAAATGTTTCTTCGATGGATTTACCGGAAGTTGTTACGTCTTCAATAATAACTACTTTATCTCCGTCTTTAATCGGGCTGCCCAGTAAGATACCTGCATCGCCGTGGTCTTTTGCTTCTTTTCTGTTAGAGCAGTAACGGATTTCTTTACCGTAAAGTCTGTGATATGCCATGGTTGTTGCCACGCTTAACGGAATACCCTTGTAAGCCGGTCCGAACAGCACATCAAAATCATCACCATAGTTATCGTGAATTGCCTTCGCGTAATACTCACCCAGCTTTTCAAGCTGTGCACCCGTTACATAAAGTCCTGCATTCATAAAAAACGGGGACTTTCTGCCGCTCTTTAAAGTAAATTCACCAAACCGCAACACATTGCAGTCTACCATAAATTCTATAAATTCCTGTTTGTACTGTTCCATAATCTATAAAGCCTCCTGTTTGTAATACTTTTAACAATTTTTAATATCTTTTTAATGTTGGCGACAAAAGGTCACTCACCCACCTATAAGCAGACTTATGTGGTTTTAGACCTTCTGACCCTGACATTTCTTTTTATTCTAGCATAAATTTCCCGGTGTTTCAATATATGGTTGTTTTTGGAAGAAAAAGGGCAATTTGCAATACAAACTGCCCAATCAATATATGCAGCCGAAAAGAAAGCCTGTTTCTACACCCGGCCGGCATACTCTTATACGATAAATTTTTCAACCTGTGACTTTAATACATCTGCCGATGCATGTGCCTTAGAAGCTTTTTCTTTAATATCTGACGATTTTTCAACCACAACAGTTGTCTTTTGTGCAATATCCGTTGTACCGGAAGCTCCCTCCGATGCCGCCTTACTTACATCACCAATACCATTCATTACCCCACTGATGGAAGCAAGCAATTCTTCTGAAGAGGCCGAAAAATCCGTAACCAGTTCGTCAACCTTTTGCGCATCATCATTATACGAATCTGCCATTTGTGAAAAGTCATCCAGATTCTGTACAACATCTGTTCCGACAAATTCAAGCAGTCTTGCAGAATCCCCTGCAAGATTATCAACCGCACCCACAACACTTTGTGTTACTTCCTGAATATTAGAAACCGTTTCCTTGGACTGTTCAGCAAGTACACGAATCTGCTCGGCAACAACCGCAAAGCCTTTTCCGGCTTCTCCTGCCCTTGCCGCCTCAATGGATGCATTAAGAGCCAAAAGATTCGTCTGTGCCGTAACCCCCATAATAGATTCTGCCAGTATGCCAATCTGGTCTACGATTTTAATATCTTCCAGTGCCTTTGTCAGATGGTCACTAATGTCTTCATGAATTTCATGTGTATGTTCATATTTTTTCTGCGTTGTATCCTTAATCACAACTGCACGGTCACGGATACTGTCTGCTTCAAGCGCACCATCCTGTGAACGTGTTGCAATGCTTTTCGCTGCCGTTTCAATTTCATGTGACATTGCATCAATCTGCTGTGAGGATGCCGCTGTTTCTTCCATGGCTGCTGCCAGTTCCTGTGTTGTGGCTGACACCTCTTCAATTTCATGGTCAAGGGACCAGACATTTTCATCAATCTCCTCAACCATACCGCTGATATTCGATGCTTGGTCTTTTACCTCACCAATCAGTGTACCTACTTCACAACGCATATTTTCAAGAAATACCGAAAGCTGCCCGAAATCGTCTTTTCTCTTTAAAAGCGCCGGGGCAGTCGGCTGTGAAAAATCTCCCCGCCCCATTGTCTTTATAGAAACTACCGCTTTCTTTAACGGCACGGTAATACTGCGTGTAATGACAATCAGCAGGATAATCAGTAAAACTTCAACTGCAATGACCAGACCAATAAAAATTCCTTCCCTGCTGAGCACATAAGCCGCATATTCTGACCGTATACCATCTATTTTTTCATCAATATAATCCGTATAATTTCCTGTTCCGATAACCCATTCAAATGGTGCAAATGCTTTGCTGTAAGAACGTTTAGGCTGATTATCGGTTTCACCCTCCTTCGGATAAACATAGTCTGTAAATCCTCCATCAGCCTGCTTTCCTACACGGATAATCTCTTTTACCATTTGGTAACCGTTGCCATCCTTTGTTTCCAGACGATTCGTTCCTTCTGTCTGACTGCCAAGCAGCACAACATTGGTTCCATCATACTGATCAACCCAGAAATAGCCGCCATCCCCATATCGGAGCTGACGTATCTCATCTGCTGCCAGTTTTTTTTGCCTCTTCTCTGGTATACACCCCTGCTTCATACTGTGTGTAAATGTTCTGGCACAATGAAATCACATTGTCAACCTGATTCTGAATCATCTCATCATAAGATGCACGCTTATCTGACTCTATCGTTTCCAGTGCCTTTGTCTGCATCGCCTTCATAGATTCTGTCGAAAAAACAACACATGCCGTCATTGCCAAAAATGCGGCCAGCATTACAATAATCAGCTTTG
>OBBK01000235.1_pt1 | contig 8988 bp, 9 predicted proteins | sample 1495821 | NCBI WGS metagenome assembly OBBK01 (sample SAMN01915225, study PRJEB22387) | human gut metagenome | isolation source: stool | host: Homo sapiens | place: USA
TCAGTGGTCTCGGGGTATCCCTTCTGCCATTAACAACGCAATAGGGCGGAGTTATACACTCCGCCCTGATTAATTACTTTCTTAAGCCTAAACGCTCAATAAGATTTCTGTAAGATTCAATATCTGTATCCTTAAGATAAGCAAGTAAAGCTCTTCTCTTACCAACCATCTTAAGAAGACCTCTTCTTGAGTGGTGATCCTTCTGGTTAACCTTAAGATGTTCTGTTAACTCAGCAATTCTTTCTGTTAAGATAGCTACCTGAACTTCTGGAGAACCTGTGTCTCCTGGCTTTCTTCCATAAGTAGCAATGATTTCTGCTTTCTTTTCCTTAGATATCATGTCTGATTCCTCCTAATTATTAATCTCCTGTTACTAAGCTTCAGGTCGGAGTGTCCTATAGCTGGGTAACGGCTCATACTCAATTATTGTAACACAGCAGTTTGTCCTTTGCAAGCACTAATTATCCAATAAGAAACATATTTCTTGCAAAATCTGAATCTGCTGCTATCTGCTTTTTCAATCCTTCAACATCTTCAAACTTCATCTCTGGTCTGATAAAATGCATAAATTCAACATCAACCTTCTTGCCATACACATCCTTCTCAAAATCAAAAAGAAATGTTTCAACACTAATCTCCGGTGCATCACTTACTGTAGGTTTGGTTCCTAAGTTAGTAACGCCATAGTATTTTTCTCCATCAACAGTTGTCTGCGTTGCATATACTCCGTTAGGAGGCAGAAGCTTGTACTCTGTCGGATAAATATTAATTGTAGGAAAATCTATCTTTCGTCCCAGCTGGTTTCCCAGAGAAACAATACCTGTCACATTGAAAGGCCTGTTAAGAAGGACATTAACAGTTTCCATATGACCAAGCTTAAGCTCTTCCCTTATATATGTACTGCTGATTTCCTTATCCTGATACTTTTCTTTTTCAACAATAATAGTTGTGAAGCCCAGTTTCTCACCTTCCTCCACAAGCATTGCCGCATCTCCAGCCCTATCCTTGCCAAATCTGTAATCAGTTCCCACAACAACATATTTTGCATGCAGCTTGTCAATAAGAATCCTGCGTATAAAATCTTCAGGCTCCATATGCATGAAATCATCTGTAAAAGGATATTCAATCTCGACGTCAATGCCAAATTTCTCACACAGTATACGCCTTTCATTGCTTGTAGATATGAAATGCTGGTATCTCTGTGGACATATAGAAAGTGGAATACTGTCAAATGTAAACAAAACTGCTAAAAGATTCTCTTTATCTGCTTTCTGTCTTACAATTTCAATCAGCTTCTGATGTCCGGTATGTATCCCATCAAACTTTCCCAGAGTAACAGCACTGCATTTATTCAATTGAAAATCATCTGTACCATGAATATATTCCAAAGATGATCACGCCCCTTTACTTGTTGTCTTCGTAAAATATCTTAACCGGATAAAGTACTTCTTCTCTTAATTCATATATACCAATAAAGTCCTTAGCTGAATCATACACTCTGTACCGCTCATTATCAACAGCTCGGATATCATCAGGTATATTATCACCTGAAATCTTATTGCCATTATGCAGATATCTGTCTATTTCTTCTGCAAATGTTATCTCAGGATAATCTTTAAATATATTGTCAATATCAACCATTCTCTGCTCAATCTCGCCCTTTAATACAAGAGCTGATATCTGATTGAGTGTAAGGGTATCATCTAGTCTGAAATCCCCGACACGGGTTCTTGTCAGCTTCATCATACACGCTCCGCATCCAAGTTTTCTGCCAATGTCGTCACACAAAGACCTGATATAAGTTCCTTTAGAACAGTCAACTGTTATTGTAACTGTTTTCTGCTTATCCGCCAAGTTAATATCATTAACTCTTAGTGAATTAATATGAACAGTTCTTGGCTTTCTCTCTATTTCAATACCCTTTCTTGCAAGCTCATAAAGCTTCTGTCCATTATGCTTTAATGCTGAATACATAGGTGGAATCTGTTCATATTCACCAATAAATTCATTGCACACCTTAAGTATATCAACTTCACTGACATCAACCTCTGACTGTGCGATAATCTTGCCTGATATATCCAGAGTATCCGTTGTAGTACCAAGAAGCATTACCGCTTCATAAGTCTTACCCCAGTCAGTTATAAGATCACACAGCTTGGTAGCTTTCCCAATGCATACAGGAAGAACTCCCACAGCATCAGGATCAAGCGTACCTGTGTGACCTATTTTTTTAGTTTTAAGAATTCCACGCAGTTTTGCAACCACGTCATGAGAAGTAAATCCCTGTTCTTTATAAACATTTAAAACGCCATTCATGCATTATCCTCATTATACTGCTGCTCAATCATTTCTCCAATCTTATTAACGATAGAATGAACATTGCCCTTAGCAGAGAATCCTGCTGCCCTCACATGTCCTCCACCGCCAAAATCAGCAGCGATTCTTGCAACATCTATCTTCTTCTTAGAACGAAGACTTACCTTATATTCGTTCTTATCAGTTTCATAAAGGAATATTGCCACCTCAACACCATCAGTAAGTCTGAGCTGCTCTATTACCCCTCCCAGTTCCTTTCCAGTAACACCATAGAAATTCATTTCCTCTATAGATACACTAGAGAATATGCATTTGCCATCATAAAACAGCACACTTTCCAGTAATGCTCTTCCAAGAATCTGGTTCTGGATATAACTTTTCTTATAAAAGCTGTTATCGATAATGTCAGAATAATCAATACCCATTTCCATCATCTTTCCGGCTATATCCATTGTTCTTCTTGATGTACAGCTGTATTTGAATACGCCTGTATCATGGATTATTCCTGTATATATGCACTCTGCAACATTCTTATCAACTTTATTCTCGTCAAATGTTGTATAGAGAACCTCACATGCTGAACTTGACTGTGGTTCAACAAGATTAACATCAGCAAATGAATTATTGCTTATATGATGATCTATGCAGATAGTCCTGTCAGCATTTTCAAAGCAGCTCATAAATGGCTCAATTCTGTCCATTGAACTGCAGTCAAGCACTACGAATAAATCAAAATGTTTATCCTCAGCTTCATACTTAATATCATTAATACCAGATAAATAATTAAATTCATCTGATGGCTTCTCAAGATAAACAGTAACCTGACACTCAGGAAGATTCTTCCTGATATAATTATATAAACCTAATGTTGAACCAACACAGTCACCATCAGGACGTATATGTCCTGTGATTCCTATAACTTTCGCATGTCCGATTTCTTCAATAATATTCATAATTAACCTCTTTAATTATTCTGTCTCAGAAGACTCCTCAACGTGCATCTTGTTATCATGTTCTGTAACTTCATCAATAAGCTTAGACATATTAATACCATACTCAATTGACTGATCAAGAATGAATCTGATTTCAGGAGTATTTCTTAAATTGACAGTTCTTGCAAGCTGTCTTCTTATATATCCTTCTGCACTCTTAAGACCTGTAATCGTATCCTTCTGTGACTTTTCATCACCAAGAACACTTATATACGCCTTACATGTCTTAAGATCAGGAGCGACCTCAACCGCTACAACCGAAGTCATAGGGTTGATTCTAGGGTCTTTAATCTCACTTCTGATTATATTACTTAATTCTTTCAATACCTCACCGTTAATACGGGTATTCTTTACACTATTTTTACGCATATATTCTCCAAATCAATAACTAAATCCTATCTTGGCACCTCTACCATGATGTGAGCCTCGATCATATCCTCTGGCTGGATATCATTGAACTTTTCGAATACCATACCACATTCAGTTCCGGCCTTGATTTCCTTAACCTCATCCTTGAAATGCTTGAGAGATGCGATTGGTCCTTCATAAACCTTCTCGCTGCCTCTTGTGATACGTACAACAGAATCTCTTGTGATTCTTCCTTCCTCAACGATACAACCTGCGATATTACCAACTCCTGAAGCCTTGAATATCTGCATAATTCTAGCATGACCAATAATCTTCTCTTCATAGATTGGCTCAAGCATACCCTTAAGAGCTGCCTCAACATCCTCAATAGCATTGTAGATTACGCTGTAAAGTCTTAAATCTACCTTTTCTCTCTCTGCAACTATACGTGCCTGATTATCAGGCTTAACATTAAATGCAATTATAATAGCATTAGATGCAGATGCAAGTACTACATCGGATTCATTAACATTACCAACACCACCATGTATTACCTTAACAACAACTTCCTCATTAGAAAGTCTTACAAGACTTGACTTAACAGCCTCAACAGAGCCCTGTACATCAGCCTTGATAATAATATTAAGCTCCTTCATATTACCAGCCTGAATCTGCTCAAAGAGTGCATCAAGAGATACCTTATGCTTAGTATCATCAAGAAGCTTCTTTCTGCCCTCACTGATAAATGTCTCTGCTGTGCTTCTTGCTTCCTTCTCAGAATCAGCAGCCATAATGATTTCACCGGCATTAGGAACATCATTAAGGCCAAGAATCTCAACTGGTGTAGATGGTCCGGCAACCTTCACTCTGTTACCCTTGTCATCAATCATGGCTCTTATCTTACCGTAGCAAGAACCTGCTGATACAGCATCTCCTACGTGAAGAGTACCCTTCTGTACAAGGATAGATGCTACAGGACCACGTCCCTTATCAAGCTCAGCCTCAATAACAATACCTCTTGCCTTTCTGTCCGGGTTAGCCTTAAGCTCGTTAACCTCAGCTGTAAGAAGAATCATATCAAGAAGTTCGTCAATACCTTCCTTAGTATGGGCTGATACTGGTACAAATGTAGTTGAACCACCCCAGTCTTCTGCAATAAGACCATATTCAGTAAGCTCCTGCTTAACCTTCTCAATATTGGCATTAGGCTTATCAATCTTATTAATAGCAACAATAATCTCAACTTCTGCTGCCTTAGCATGGTTAATAGCCTCAATAGTCTGTGGCATTACACCATCATCTGCAGCAACAACAAGAATAGCGATATCAGTAGCCTGTGCACCACGCATTCTCATAGCTGTAAACGCTTCATGACCAGGAGTATCAAGGAATGTAATAAGACTTCCATGTACATCTACCTGATAAGCACCTATCTTCTGTGTAATTCCGCCTGACTCCTTAGCTGTTACATGAGTCTCTCTGATTGCATCAAGTAATGATGTCTTACCATGGTCAACGTGTCCCATAACACAGACAACTGGTGGTCTTGGAACAAGCTTATCCTCTGGATCTTCATCTTCCTTAAGAAGCTCTGCAATAACATCGATCTTTTCTTCATGCTCACAGATACAATTGTACTCAAGAGCAATCTCCTCTGCTGCATCATAATCTATCTCTTCGTTGATAGTAACAACCTTGCCCTGTAAGAATAACTTCTTAACAAGAGCTGCAGGAGCAACCTTCATCTTATCAGCAAGTTCCTTGATAGTAAGAGTATCCGGAAGAACAAGCTGCTTAATTGTTTCTTCTTCCTTTTCCTTCTTCTCTGGCTTTGTCATAGGCTTCTTGTCAAATCTGCTGTTAGCGAACTTAAGATTTTCCTTAGCCTCATTATCTCTCTTTCTGTCATTCTTCTTGCTGTCTATTCTTGAATCATGTCTTCTTGAATCTGGCTTAGCTGAGAAATCAAACTCTTCCTTAGGTGCAGAATCTCTTCTGTCATTATTACGTCTCTGACCACCATTAAAGCCATTGCGGTTCTGGTCATTATCCTTTCTGAAGCCACCGTTTCCAGACTGTCCATTTCTGTCATTTCTGAAACCACCGTTGTTGTTACGGTCATTGTTTCTGAAATTGCCATTATTATCACGGTTACCATAACCACCATTGTTGTTACGGTCATTATTTCTGTATCCGCCATTATTATCACGGTTGCCATAGCCGCCATTGTTGTTGCGGTCATTGTTTCTATAACCGCCATTGTTGTTACGGTCATTATTTCTGTATCCGCCATTATTATCACGGTTGCCATAGCCGCCATTGTTGTTGCGGTCATTGTTTCTATAACCGCCATTGTTGTTACGGTCATTATTTCTGTATCCGCCATTATTATCACGGTTGCCATATCCACCGTTATTATTACGGTCATTATTTCTGTATCCACCGTTGTTATCACGGTTACCATATCCACCGTTGTTACGGTCGTTATTTCTATAACCGTTATTTCCTCGGTCATTGTTTCTGTAACCGCCGTTATTATCACGGTCATTATTTCTATAACCGCCATTGTTACGGTCATTTCTGTATCCGCCATTATTATCACGGTTCTGGTTATCTCTGTTGTTATCTCTTCTAGGATTCTTATCCCTTGAGCTGTTCTGTGGGAAATATACCTGTGAGATATGCTTCTTGTCATCAGAGTTGCCAGACTTATTCTGTCCACCCTGCTTTGGAGCCTGATTCTGCTGCCTGTTATCCCTGTTGTCATTCTTTACAGGCTGTGACTGCTTTGCTGGCTGTGCTGCCGGCTTATTCTCAGCCTTAGGTGCAGGAGCAAACTTCTTTCTCACACTTGAAATTTCTGCATCTGTAAGCCCGCTTACAGACTTATAAGTCTTCTCGCTGTTGCTAAGCATATCAGTAATATCCTTAGATGTTATATTTAATTCTTTTGCCAATTCATGTACTCTCATATTTGCCATTTAACCTCTTTTCCAAATAACAGCCACACTGTTATTCTAAACCCTGTTCAAAATATTTTTCTATGGTCTTTGCAAACCCTTCATCAAGGATTGCCAGTGATGCACGGAACTCTTTTCCCATTGCATGGCCTACGCTTTCTTTGTCACTGAAAAAATGTATTGGAACCTTGTAATAAGTACACATATTCGAAAACATTTTCTTAGTATTATCTGAAGAGTCGTCTGCAACAATAACTGTGTATGCCTTTCCGGTTTTAACAGCCTTCTCTGTTGAGAATTCCCCGCTTGCAACCTTTCCGGCTTTCTGCGCCAGTCCGATCATATTAAGAATTTTCTGTCTATTTTCCAATATTATTCAGCTCCTTTGCTAACTCATCATAGATACCCGCATCTATTGCCATCTTGAACGACCTCTCAAGGCCTTTTGTCTTAAAAGCTTTGGCAAGACATTCTTCATTGGCACATATATAAGCCCCTCTTCCATTCTTCCTGCCTGTAGTATCAATAATGATTGATTCATCCTGCGTCTTAAGAATACGGATTAAATCTTTCTTATCCTTCATCTGTCCGCACCCAATACACTGTCTCTGTGGAATCTTCTTCACTGTAGCCACTATGCATCACTCCTAATAATTATTCTTCATCAAGGCTTATTTCAGATGGTTCAACATACTCTTCGTCTAAATTCTCTTCTTCTGTATGTTCTTCAGGTTCAGCCTCACTCTTAATATCAATTCCATATCCTGTAAGCTTTGCAGCAAGTCTTACATTCTGTCCCTGCTTACCGATTGCTAAAGAAAGCTGCTGCTCAGAAACAACAATCTTTGCCTTCTTCTCTTCATCATCAGCTACTGCTGAAACAACCTTTGCAGGGCTTAATGCATTAACAATAAGCTGTGCTGAATTGCTGTCCCACTCAATGATATCAATCTGCTCGTTACCAAGCTCATTAACAATAGCCTTAACTCTCGCACCGTTAATACCAACACATGCACCTACAGGATCAACATTAGGAACATTTGCTCTTACTGCCATCTTAGTTCTTGATCCTGCTTCTCTTGCAATACCCATGATTTCAACAACGCCATCTTTAATCTCTGTAACTTCTTCTTCGAAAAGCTTCTTAACAAGCTCCTGTGACTTTCTTGAAACTCTTACAACAGGACCACCCTTTTCTCTGTTAATTACATCAACAACATATAACTTAATTCTATCGCCTGGTACAAACTTCTTATCCTTGAATTTATCATCAGCCTTAAGAACTGTCTGGATTCTTCCAAGGTCAATAGTAAGATCACCATTATCAGCAACTCTCTGTATAATACCTGTAATAAGCTCCTTCTCCTTAGAATGATATTCATTATAAAGAGCGTTCTTTTCCTGTTCTCTGATAGTCTGCACAATAGTATTCTTAGCATTCTTGGCGGCCTTTCTTGAGAACTCCTCAGACTTAACTTCAACAGTGATAACATCACCAAGCTGACAGTCAGGCTTAATCTTTCTGGCATCTTCTAATGCAATATCAGTACCTGAAACATATTTTTCTTTCTTATTCTCTCTGTTCTCTGGAACAATAACTTTCTCAACAACAGTTCTGTCAGAATAAATGTGAAAATCACCTGTTCTTCTGTCTAACTCAACACGACCGTTGTCAGCCTTATCAAATTCAGCCTTGTACTCATCCATAAGAGATTTCTCGATAGCCGCAAACATAATCTCTTTATCGATTCCATTCTCCTTCTCAAGAGCATCAAGTGCCATAATTAATTCCTTATTCATTGCTTTTAATTTCCTCCAAAAATATATTTATACTTCATCTACAAATGCCCATCTGATCATAGCCAGATTACTTCTGTCAAATGTTTTAGTTACATCATCAATGCTAATTGTTACCGTATCTTTATCATATTCCTTAAGAACCCCGGAATATTCCTTAGATTTATCAACAGGACTGAATAATTTAATCTCAATCATTCTGCCAATACTCTTTTCATAATCCTTCTCTTTCTTAAGAGGTCTTGTAAGACCCGGAGAACTTACCTCAAATATATACTGGTCATCAATGTAATTCTCCCTGTCCAGTATCTCATTGAAAGCTCTGCTCACATTCTGGCAGTCATCAATAGTAACTCCGCCTTCTTTGTCAATGTAGACACGCAGATACCAGTCGCTGCCCTCCTTCACGTAGTCAACATCAAAAAGTTCCACGCCGTTAGCTTCAACAACCGGCTGTATAAGTTCTGTTGTCTTAGCTTCATAGCTTTCTCTTTTTCCCATGCAGTACTCACCCTTTCTAAAAATATTCAGTTTTCTTATATATGAACGAAAGAGTGGACATCTCTGCCCACTCT
>OBBK01000243.1_pt1 | contig 8863 bp, 9 predicted proteins | sample 1495821 | NCBI WGS metagenome assembly OBBK01 (sample SAMN01915225, study PRJEB22387) | human gut metagenome | isolation source: stool | host: Homo sapiens | place: USA
AGAGTGGGCAGAAATGTCCACTCTTTCGTTGTTAGGCATAATACAGGCGGACTGACAGGCGGGGATTCCTGCGATTTAAAATAATGGAAAGGCGATGAATAAATGGGTAGAAAGATAAGCTACGAAGAAAAAACAGAGCAGCTCATTCAACCGTTCATTGATGCGCATCATTTTGAGCTGGTTGATGTGGAATATGTGAAAGAGGGCAGTGACTGGTACTTGAGAGTTTACATCGATAAAGAAGGTGGCATTACCGTAGATGACTGTGAGGTAATCAGCAGAGAATTTAATGAAGTCCTTGACAAAGAAAACTATATTCCGGATCAGTATATTTTTGAAGTCAGTTCTCCGGGGTTGTTAAGACCGTTAAAGAAAGAAAAAGATTATCAAAGAAGCATTGGAAAATTAATTGATATTAAGCTTTACCGTGCCGAAGACAAACAGAAAGAATTTACAGGCGTGTTAAAAGCATACGATGAAAAAACAGTAACACTTGCATTTGAAAAGGATGAAGAAAAGACATTTGAAAGAGCGAATCTGGCAATGATTCGTCTTGCATTTTGTGATTAATAATAAAGAATAAACGATGCCGCAAGGCCAAATGGAGGAAATTATGAGTAAAGAATTAATAGCAGCACTTGATGCGCTTGAAAAAGAAAACGGAATCAGCAAGGAAGTGATGTTTGAGGCAATTGAAAAATCACTGATGGATGAATATAAGACACAGTTTAACACTGTAGAAAACGGCCGTGTTGTATTAGACAGAATCACAGGGGACTTCCACATTTATTCAGACAGACAGGTCGTTGAAGAAGTATCTGTTCCGGAACCGGCAGAAGGAAGCAATTCCAGAAAAAATACTGAAAAGTATATTTCTGCAACAGAGATTTCCCTTGCCGATGCAAGAAAGATTAAGCCAAACTGCCAGATTGGTGACATTGTTACCGTAGAGGTAAAATCAGAAGAATTTTCAAGACGTGCGGCAAAGAATGCAAAGGGTACAATTGTACAGAAGATTCGTGAAGAAGAAAAGGCAGCACTTTACAATGAATACCATTCAAAGGAAAAAGAAATCATCACAGGAATTGTACAAAGAATTGATGAAAAGGGTAATGTTTTGGTAGACATCGGAAGAACACAGACAACCTTAAAGGTCAGTGATCAGGTAAAGGGTGAAACCTTTGAACGCGGCGACAGAATTAAACTTTATGTTGTAAGCGTTTCCAACAAAGAAAAACCGGGGACACTGGTAAGAGTATCAAGAACATCACCACAGCTTGTAGAACGCCTTTTTGAAGAAGAAGTAACGGAAATCAAAGACGGCATTGTTGAAATTATGGGTATTGCAAGAGAAGCCGGTTCAAGAACTAAAATGGCAGTCCGTGCAAAAGTACCGAATGTTGATCCGGTTGGTGCATGTGTCGGTGTAAACGGTGCGAGAGTAAAGGCAATCGTTAATGAACTGGGCAACGAACAGATTGATATTATCGAATGGGATGAAAATCCGGCACAGTTAATTGTCAATGCGTTAAGTCCGGCAAAGGTTGTATCCGCAACAGCAGATGACGAAGAAAAGAAAGCGGAAATCATCGTTTCAGAACAGCAGCTTTCTCTTGCAATCGGCAAATCAGGACAAAACGTAAGACTTGCAGCGAAGCTTACAGGCTTTGGCATTGATATTAAGAGTGAAGCACAGGCAAATGAAGACATCGACGAAACAGCCGGTGACGAAGAAGACGTTGAACTTACATTGAGTGAAGAAGAATAAAAGATCAGGGAGTGATTTATTTGGCCGGAACAAAAAAGATTCCTCAAAGACAGTGCATAGGCTGTCGTGAAATGAAGAATAAAAAAGATTTAATCAGAATCTTAAAAACAGATACGGAAGGCATTATCATTGATGTGACAGGCAAGAAAAACGGCAGAGGTGCATATATATGTCCTAATGCGGATTGTTTTGCAAAGGCTGTGGCATCAAAGGGACTGGAACGTTCCTTTAAAATGCCGATAGAAAAGTCTGTGTATGACAAGTTGGCAAAGGAGCTGGAAAATATTGAAGCAGGATAAGGCATTAGCAATGATCGGACTTGCGCAGAAAGCAGGAAAAATCGTAAGCGGAGAATTTGCAACAGAAAAGGCAGTCAAGACCGGGAAAGCCGCACTGGTTATTGTTGCAGGAGATGCATCGGAAAATACAAAGAAGATGTTTACAAATATGTGTGCATTTTATGAGGTGCCTGTTTACTTTTACAGTGACAAAGAAACACTTGGTCATGCAATCGGCAAACAGTTTCGGGCATCACTCGCAGTCGCAGATGAAGGCTTTAGAAATACAATCGAAAAGCATTTAAAAAATGGTTTGGAGCAGCAGATGTAAGCGGTTGTTCGGAAGAGAGGTTAAATGGCAAATATGAGAGTTCATGAATTGGCAAAAGAGTTAAATATATCATCAAAAGAAATTATAGAAACATTGAGTAACGACACAAAGAAGTATACCGCTTCCAACGGTCTGACAGACTCAGAAATCACGTCTATCCGCAGCAAGTTCGGTAAAAAGGCGGCACAGCCGGAAAAACCAAAGACAGAAGCAAAGCAGGAAGATAAAAAGTCCCATATTTCACAGGTGTATTTTCCACAGAATAGTACAAAAGCACCGGGAAATGATACAAGAAAGGGAAATCAGAATCAGACAAAGAACGATAATCAGATGAATAATAGAAATAACAATCAGAATAACAACAGAAAATCAGATACACCAAGAAACGAAAACGGTAGAAATAACTATGCCGGAAACCGTGACAACAACCGTAACGACCGTGACAGAAATGACCGTAGCGGAAACGGAGACAGACATAACGGTTACAGAAATGACCGCAACGGAAACGGCGGCGGAAATAATGGCTATAGAAATGACCGCAACGGAAACGGCGGTGGAAATAACGGTTACAGAAATGACAGAAACGACCGCAACGGAAACGGTGGCGGAAATAACGGCTATAGAAATGACCGCAACGGAAACGGTGGCGGAAATAACAGCTATAGAAATGACCGCAATGGACAGGGTGGAAACAGCGGACGCAGAAATGACCGTGACAGAAAAGAAAGTCTGCCAAAGAATGATTTTCTGTTTGAAACCAAGCCAGATGCAAGAAAGCCGGAATCCAGAAGGGACAACAAGAAGAACGACAGAAGAAAAGATGAAGAAAAAGAAAATCTGAAGTTCGCAAACAGCCAGGCAAACAAGAAGGTAAACAAGCCGGTAGAAAAAGAAGAAGAAACCATTAAGCAGCTGGTTCTGCCGGACAGCTTAACCATCAAGGAACTGGCAGATAAGATGAAAGTCCAGCCGTCCGTTGTTGTAAAGAAGCTGTTTATGCAGGGAAAAATTGTAACAATCAATCAGGAAGTGGATTATGATACAGCAGAAGAAATCGCACTTGAATTTAACTGTATCTGTGAACACGAAGAAAAGGTTGATGTTATTGCAGAACTGTTAAAGGAAGATGATGAAGCAGAAGATACACAGGTTACAAGACCACCTGTAGTCTGCGTTATGGGTCACGTTGACCACGGTAAGACATCATTACTGGATGCCATCCGTGAAACACACGTAACGGCTAAAGAATCCGGCGGTATTACACAGAAAATCGGTGCGTATACGGTATCAATCAATGATCACCTGATTACATTCCTTGATACACCGGGTCATGAAGCGTTTACAGCCATGAGAATGCGTGGTGCACAGGCAACAGATATTGCCATTCTGGTTGTTGCGGCAGATGACGGTGTCATGCCTCAGACAATTGAAGCCATCAACCATGCAAAGGCAGCAGGTGTTGAAATTATCGTTGCTGTCAACAAGATTGATAAGCCGAGTGCCAATATCGAAAAGGTAAAGCAGGAACTGACAGAATACGAACTGATTCCGGAAGACTGGGGCGGTTCAACCATTTTCGTACCGGTATCCGCACATACAAAGGAAGGTATTGATGACTTACTGGAAATGATTCTTTTAACCGCAGAGGTACAGGAATTAAAGGCAAATCCGAACCGTAAGGCAAGAGGTATCGTAATTGAAGCTGAACTGGATAAGGGACGCGGTCCGGTTGCAACCGTACTTGTACAGAAGGGTACATTAAAGGTTGGTGACCATGTGGCAGCCGGTGCATGCCATGGTAAAATCAGAGCGATGGTAGATGATAAGGGACACCGTGTAAGAGAAGCAGGACCTTCTATTCCTGTTGAAATTCTCGGTTTAAATGACGTGCCGAATGCCGGTGAAATTCTCGTTGCAATGGATTCTGATAAGGAAGCCAGAAACTTTGCAGAAACCTTTATCAGCGAAGGCAGAAAGAAGCTCTTAGACGATACAAAGCACAAGGTATCCTTAGATGCATTATTCGAACAGATTCAGGCAGGTAATGTAAAGGAACTTGGTATTATTATCAAAGCCGATGTACAGGGGTCTGTAGAAGCTGTAAAGCAGAGTCTTGTAAAGCTTTCAAACGAAGAAGTTGTGGTTAAGATTATCCACGGCGGTGTTGGTAATATCAACGAATCCGATGTTGTTTTAGCTTCTGCTTCCAATGCAATTATCATTGGCTTTAATGTTAAGCCGGATAATCAGGCAAGAATCGTTGCAGAACGTGAAAAGGTTGATTTAAGATTATACAGTGTTATCTACAATGCAATTGAAGATGTAGAGTCCGCTTTAAAGGGTATGTTAGAGCCGATTTATGAAGAACAGGTTATCGGTCATGTTGAAATCCGCCAGATTTTCAAGGCATCCGGTGTCGGCAACATTGCCGGTTCATTTGTAACAGACGGTAAGATTACAAGAAATGCTTCTGTCCGCATTACAAGAGAAGGCGAAAAGACGTACGAAGGACCGATTGCTTCCTTAAAGAGATTTAAGGATGAAGTCAAGGAGGTAAAGGCCGGATATGAATGTGGTCTTGTATTTGAAAAATTTAACGACATTCAGGAAGGCGACATCATTGAAGCTTATGAAATGGTAGAAGTGCCTAGATAAGTTTTAGAAAGGGCATAAGGTTTTTAGAATGCGTAAAAACAGTGTAAAAAACACCAGAATTAATGGTGAAGTATTAAAGGAACTCAGTAACATTATCAGGGGAGAAATCAAAGACCCGCGGATAAACCCGATGACCTCGGTGGTATCCGTGGAGGTTGCCCCGGATTTAAAAACCTGTAAAGCATATATCAGTGTCCTTGGGGACAAAGAATCCCAGGAAGATACGATGAAAGGGTTGAAAAGTGCAGAAGGATATATCCGCAGACAGCTTGCAAAGAATATCAATCTGCGCAACACACCGGAAATTACTTTTATTTTGGACCAGTCCATTGAATACGGTGTCAATATGTCAAAACTGATTGACGAAGTAACACAGTATGACAATGAACATCATGTTGAGGAACCTGTACAGGATTCAGAGGACTAAGTATGAATGTTTTAGAAGAATTAAAAGGTGCAGAAACGGTAGGTATTACCGGACATATCAGACCGGACGGGGACTGTATCGGTTCCTGCATGGGATTGTATTCCTATTTAAAGGATAATTGTCCGCAGCTGGATGTAACAGTTTATCTGGAAACACCGGGCAGTGAATTTCATTATATCCGTGATATTGATAAAATTCAGACAATCCCGGATATCAAAAAAGAATATGATGTCTTTTTTGTACTCGATTGCAGCAGCTTAGACAGAATTGAGCCATTCCATAGCTGCTTTGAAAATGCAAAAAAGACTGTCTGCATTGATCATCATATCAGCAACGGAAGCTTTGCTGATGTCAATGTAGTAGACGCGCAGGCCAGCTCTGCCTGTGAAGTGCTTTACCGTACACTGGAAGATGATAAAATCAGTAAAGACACAGCAGCCTGCATTTACACAGGTATTGTGCATGATACGGGCGTGTTTAAGTACAGCTCGACGTCGGCACAGACGATGCTGATTGCCGGAAAGATGATGGAAAAAGGAATTGATTACTCAGATATTATCGATAACAGCTTTTATACAAAGACATATATCCAGAATCAGATTCTTGGCAGGGCATTATTAGAGAGTGTTTTATTCTATGACGGCAAATGTATTTTCTCACTGGTTACACAGGATGAAATGAATTTCTATGGTGTTACCGGCAGGGAGCTGGGCGGCATTGTGGAACAGCTGCGTCTGACGGAGGGCGTGGAAGTTGCCATTTTCCTGTATCAGACCGGTGAGGAAGAATATAAAGTCAGCTTACGTTCCAAGAAAGTCATTGACGTGAGCAAAATTGCAATGCACTATGGCGGCGGTGGACATATCCGTGCGGCGGGCTTTACGGCAAACGGTGCAGTGCATGACATTATTAACAATATCGGTGCCAGAATTGAGGAGCAGTACAATGCACTTTCCGGCGCAGAAAATGTTGAATAAAAACTGTGAAAACAGTATATGAGGAATGTTATGAATGGTATCATAAATGTATATAAAGAAAAAGGATATACTTCGCATGATGTCGTTGCAAAACTCAGAGGAATTCTCCATATGAAAAAAATCGGACATACAGGTACGCTTGACCCGGAAGCGGAAGGCGTGCTGCCGGTATGTCTGGGCAAAGCAACAGGGCTTTGCAGCATGATTACAGACTGGGGAAAAACGTATGAAGCAGTGATGCTTTTGGGAACAACGACAGATACACAGGATACCACCGGTACCGTAACGGCAGAAAATGAAGTCCATGTCACCGAATTAGAGGTGATAGAGGCGTGCAGCAGCTTTGTAGGCGAATATTACCAGACACCGCCGATGTATTCGGCTTTAAAATATAAAGGCCATAAGCTGTATGAACTTGCAAGACAGGGCATTGAGATTGAACGTGCAGCCAGAAAAATTACAATTCATGCACTGCATATCAATGAAATGAATCTGGCAGACGACGAAAAAACCGTTACTTTTACCGTGGAGTGTTCCAAAGGAACTTATATCCGTACTTTATGTGAAGATATCGGAAAAAAACTAGGCTGTGGTGCCTGTATGAAAAAACTGGTGCGGACAAGAGTCGGCTGCTTTGGGCTGGATGACAGTCTTACCCTGGAACAGATTGAAGAAATGACACACAATCAGACGGTGGAAGAACATATCGTTCCAATTGATGAGATGTTTCCGGATTACAGGAAGCTCACCGTCTTAGAGGAGTACGAAAAACTGCTCTATAATGGCAATGCTTTTCCTGCGGCGGCAGTGTCCATGCAGGAAGCGGATCTGATGGAGCAGGAGTGTTTCAGAATTTATGACAGCCATGCGGCATTTATCGGGATATTCCGATGGAGTGCGTGTGTATTTAAACCGGTGAAAATGTTTTATTCGCATGAACAGCCGGGAAAATAGCATTTCGCAGCAAGATGCTCAGAAATGGAGATTAATATGAAAGGGGTGTGAACGTTTTGCAGTATATTCAGGGAATCCGTGATTTTAGTCTGGACAGGCCCTCTGCTGTTACGCTGGGAAAGTTTGACGGCGTTCACATGGGACATCAGAAACTGATAGAGATGATTCAGGAAAAAGCAAAACAGGAAAATCTTTTATCGGTTGTTTTTACATTTGATAAAATTCCACTCCGGCTCTGCCCGCAGAAAAACCAGCATTTTATTACAACCAATACAGAACGGCGGATGTTTCTGGAAAAACAGGGCGTCGATGTGGAAATTGAATATCCGTTCACAGAAGATTTTATGAATATGGAACCGGAAGCGTTTATTGAGGAAATTCTGATTGGCAGACTGCATGCAAAGTATGTGGTGGTCGGTACGGATTATCACTTTGGTAAAGGCAGAATGGGCAATGCGCAGATGCTTTTGGAACGCGGACCGGAATATGGGTTTGAAACCACGATTGTCGAAAAAGAGCGGTATCAGGAGCGGGAAATCAGTAGTACATATGTCCGTGAAGAGCTGCGCCTCGGACACATGGAAACTGTCAATGTGCTGCTTGGCAGACCCTACAGCATCTATGGTATTGTATCAAAGGGAAAGCAGCTGGGCCGTCAGTTAAATCTTCCGACGTTAAATATTTATCCGCCGGACAGTAAGCTGCTTCCGCCAAACGGTGTGTATGCATCCGTTACACGGCTGGACGGTAAAGAATATTTTGGCGTGACCAATTTAGGCGTCCGTCCGACACTTGATGACAGTCCGCTTTTAAGCGTGGAAACCAATCTGTTTGATTATAATGATGATGCCTACGGACATTATATAGAAGTACAGCTTATGCACTTTTTACGGCAGGAAATGAAATTTGATTCCATCGAAACTTTAAAAAAACAGATGGAAAGTGATGCTTCGTTTGCAAGAGAAATGTTTTTACTTAAAAATTAATGAAAATTAGTATGCAAAATCACATGAAAAGCTTGCATAGCAGATGAATTTATGTTATATTTTTAAAGTATGTTAGCCGTTATTCAGATTCAGGACACTCCGACCTGATTCTTAGTAGCAGGCGATTATTAAAAGGAGGAATATCAATCATGATATCTAAGGAAAAGAAAGCAGAAATTATTGCAGCATACGGAAGAAAGCCTGGCGATACAGGTTCACCGGAAGTTCAGATCGCAATCTTAACAGAAAGAATTGCAGAACTTACAGAACATTTAAAGGTTAACCAGAAAGACCATCATTCAAGAAGAGGACTTCTTAAAATGGTTGGTAAGAGAAGAGCTTTACTTGAGTATTTAAAGAAGAACGATATCGAAGGTTACAGAAACCTCATCGCTCGTCTTGGAATCAGAAAGTAATTTTAAGAAGGGCGGAGATTTCTCCGCCCTTTTGTATTGTGCGGAGCATCATGGAATAACCGCAGACCGTG
>OBBK01000249.1_pt1 | contig 8790 bp, 9 predicted proteins | sample 1495821 | NCBI WGS metagenome assembly OBBK01 (sample SAMN01915225, study PRJEB22387) | human gut metagenome | isolation source: stool | host: Homo sapiens | place: USA
TGCGGAAAAAACGTGGTGCTTTTAGTGGTTTCTGACTATTTCTTTGATGACCATGAGCCTGCTCAGCGTCGAGCGTTCCATCTCTTCGAGCTTCATCGAGATGGAGCGTATCGCCTCCGTGAACGACGGAATCATAACGTGCTCGAGCGCGTTGACGCGGCGGCGGGTGCGCTCTATTTCGAGCGCCATCGCGCGGACGGCCTTTTCCTCTGCGGCGAGGTGGACGAGCTTCGGCATCACGGCGAGGAATTTTTCGAGCGCGACGTCGAGGCTTCCCGGCGAGGCCGCGAGGCCGTAGTTTAGCTCGGACTGCTGTTCGGGCAGTTCGTACTCGGGCACGCGAACGCTCATTACGTTTCTGTATTCGACGTTGACGCGAAGGTCTCCGCTCGCCGCCATGAGCGTCTGCTCCAGCACCTGCGGGAGGGTCTGCGCGCGGGCGAGCAGGAATCCGCCGTAGCATTCGCCGAGTTCCTTTTCGACGCTGAGGCGCAGTTCGTAGGTAGACCTCGCGCGGACGAGGAATTCCTTGACGAGCGCGTCCTGCTTGTCCTTCAGCAGCTTATGGCCGCGCTTCGCGACTACGAGCTGACGCTTGAGCCGCGAGAGCTCCATTCTGTTGGGGTTGACGTTAAGCGCCTTTGCCATTGAAGGTCACCCCTTCCCTACTGTTCCTGGTGCGCGAGTTCCTCTTTTGCCTCTACGAGCGGCTTAAGGTACTTCTCTATGTACTCGTCTCTGACGCGCTTGAGTTCTCTGACCGGTACGATGGTGAGGAGCTCCCAGCCGAGCTGGAGCGTGTCCTCTATCGTGCGGTTGTCGTATTCGCCCTGACGCACGTATCTGTCCTCGAACTCGTCCGCGAATTTCGCGAAGGCCTTGTCCTCTTCCGAGAGCGCGCCTTCGCCGAGGATGACGGCGAGTTCCTTCGCTTCCTTACCGCGCGAGTAGGCGGCGAAGAGCTGGTTCATGAGGTCGGCGTGGTCCTCGCGCGTCTTGCCCTTGCCTATACCCTTATCCTTGAGTCGCGAGAGCGACGGCATGACGTCGACCGGCGGATAGATGCCCTTGCGGTGCAGCGTGCGCGAAAGGATGATCTGTCCCTCCGTGATGTAGCCCGTAAGGTCCGGGATCGGGTGTGTCTTGTCGTCTTCGGGCATCGTCAGGATAGGAATCTGCGTGATGGAGCCCTTCTTGCCGCGCAGGCGTCCGGCGCGCTCGTACATCGTCGCAAGGTCGGTGTAGAGGTAGCCAGGGTAGCCGCGGCGTCCGGGGACTTCCTTACGCGCCGCGGAGATTTCGCGGAGCGCTTCGCAGTAGTTCGTAAGGTCCGTCAGTATGACGAGGACATGCATTCCCTTTTCAAAGGCGAGGTACTCGGCCGCGGTCAGCGCGAGGCGCGGCGTCGATATACGCTCGATCGCGGGGTCGTCCGCGAGGTTGACGTACATGACGGTGCGCTGGAGCGCGCCGGTCTTGCGGAAGTCCTCCATGAAGAAGGAGGCTTCTTCAAAGGTGATGCCCATCGCGGCGAAGACGACGGCGAAGTCGGAGTGACCGCTGATAACCGTAGCCTGACGCGCAATCTGCGCGGCCATTCTGTTGTGCGGCATACCGCTTCCCGAGAATATCGGGAGCTTCTGTCCGCGGACCAGCGGGTTCATTCCGTCGATGGTCGAGATACCGGTCTGGATGAATTCCGACGGGTAGTCGCGCGAGAATGGGTTCATCGGGTTTCCGTTGACGTCGAGCGTCGTCTCCGGAATTATCGCGGGGCCGCCGTCGATGGGGTCGCCGCGTCCGTTGAAGATGCGTCCGAGCATGTCGCGCGAGACGGGCAGCTTCAGAACGTCTCCGAGGAAACGCACCTGCGTCGTGTTTACGTCTATTCCGCTGCTTCCCTCGTAGACCTGAACGAGGGCGCGGTCTCCGCTGATTTCGAGCACGCGGCCGCGGCGGTGCTCACCGTTGGCGAGCGTTATTTCGGCGAGTTCGTCGTAGCTGACGTCGCTCACCTTGTTGACCATCATAAGCGGGCCCGAAAGGTTGGATATGGTCTTATATTCCTCAGGCAACCTCATCGTGCTCACCTCCCATTGCAAGCAGTTTGCCGAGTTCCGATTTTATTCTGGTTTCGAGCTCGTCGAGCTTCGCCAGATCGTTCTCTTCCGTGTAGCGCATGCGGGAAATCTCTTCGCGTATCGGCAGCTCGAATACGGAGCGCATCGTGCCGCCGCGCCTTAAGACCTGCATCCCGAGCGAATGGAAGGTGAGGATGTTGCGCAGCATCTTGAACTGCTTGTCCATCGAGGCGTAGGTGTCTATCTCGTGGAAGGAGTTCTGGTGCAGGAAGTCTTCGCGTATGGACTTGGAAGTCTCGAGGACCATGCGCTCTTCCTTGGAAAGCGCGTCGACGCCGACGAGGCGGACGATTTCCTTGAGCTTGTCTTCGTCTTCGAGCAGCGACATCGCTTCCGTGCGGTAGACGCTCCACTCTCCGTCGTAGAAGCCGTCCCAGTATTCGCCGAGCTTCTGTGCGTAGAGCGAGTAGCTGTTGAGCCAGTTGATCGCCGGGAAGTGGCGCTGGTAGGCGAGCTGCGAGTCGAGCCCCCAGAAGACCTTCGTGACGCGGAGCGTGTTCTGCGTTACAGGCTCGGAAAGGTCGCCGCCCGGAGGCGAAACGGCTCCGATGACGGAGACGGCGCCCTCGCGCCCGTCTTTGCCGAAGCATATCGCGCGGCCCGCTCTTTCGTAGAAGGAGGCGAGGCGCGTACCGAGGTAGGCCGGGTATCCTTCTTCGCCGGGCATTTCTTCAAGGCGCCCGGACATTTCGCGGAGAGCTTCCGCCCAGCGAGAGGTCGAGTCGGCCATAAGCGCGACGGAGTATCCCATGTCGCGGAAGTATTCGGCTATCGTGATGCCCGTGTATATGGACGCTTCGCGCGCCGCGACGGGCATGTTCGAGGTGTTCGCGATGAGCAGCGTTCTCTTCATAAGCGGCTGGCCGGAGCGCGGGTCTTCGAGTTCCGGGAATTCGAGAAGAACGTCCGTCATCTCGTTTCCGCGTTCGCCGCATCCGATGTATACGACGATTTCAGCGTCCGCCCACTTCGCGAGCTGGTGCTGGATGACCGTCTTGCCCGAGCCGAACGGTCCTGGGACGCAGGCGGTGCCGCCGCGCGCTATCGGGAAGAAGGTGTCGACGACGCGCTGTCCGGTCGTGAGGGGAACCTCAGGCGGGAGGCGCTTGACGACGGGACGCGGAGTACGTACGGGCCAGCGCTGGAGCATCTTGACCTCGTGGTCGCGGCCCTTCGCGTCCGTGATGACGGCGACGGTTTCTTCTACGGTGAATTCGCCGCTCTTTATTTCCTTGACGGTTCCAGCGACTCCGTGCGGAACCATTATTCTGTGCTCGACGAGGACGGTCTCTTTTACGATACCGATGACGTCGCCAGGGCCGACTTCGTCTCCGGCCTGCGCCTTGGGCTCAAAGTTCCACTTGCGCGTGCGGCTGACGGCGGGGACGCTGATGCCTCTCAGGATATAGGGGCTCTGCGCCTTTTCCTGAATGGCTTCGAGCGGACGCTGGATTCCGTCGAAGAATTCCTCGATAAGCCCCGGGGCCAGCTCGACGGAGAGCGGCTCTCCGGTGCTGACGACGGGCTCTCCCGGCGCAAGGCCGGAAGTTTCTTCGTAAACCTGGACAGACGCCTGGTCGTCCTTGAGCTCTATTATTTCACCGACAAGGCCGGCGTGCCCGACTTTAACGACGTCGAACATACAGGCTCCGGCCATGCCGCCGGCTATTACAAGCGGGCCGGATATCTTTTCAATATATCCGGTAACGGCGTTTGGTGTGGTCAAATTAAATCGCCTCCATCATAATCATCATTTATCACCGAATATGTCCATTCCAACCGCGCGCTCGACGTTGCGGCGTATCGACTGAAGCCCTACGTCCATCGACCCTGTCTGGTTGGGCACGGGAATTATGCTTATATCGGAATATTCGTTTATCTCGTCGACGGTCTCCCTGAACTCGGCGTAGAGCGGCTCTTCGAGGAAGAGCGCCGCGTAGCCCGAACGCGAGAACTTGCTCAGCGTCTGGGGAACTGCCGCGCGGTTTTCTTCCGTGACCACCACCACGTCCAGCCCTATCGCCTTGAAGGGCAGAATGCTCTCGTAGCTGCCGACCGCCGCCATTGGGGCTCTCTGTTTATGCGCAGACATTACGCAGAAGCCTCCTTACCTGATCGTTGTCTTTGCCGGTCGACTTGGATACGACGATCATGCGTATATTTTTGACTTCAAGCTCCTTCGCCCAGAGGTACGCTACGACGTTGCCTGGGGCGTTGGGGCTGTAGCGGCTTCCGGAAATGGAGCTCAGATAGTAGTCGTCGAGCGCCTTTTCCAGATTCATCGTAACGTCCGCGAACGACGCGCCCGCGTCTATCGACGCGAGGAGCCCAGCGAAGTCGGAGTAGTCTATCATCCTTCCCCACGTCTCGAACGGCTCGGCTATCATCGGCGCGAGCGTGCCGGCGTCGACGTTGCCGCCTTCGTGCAGGAAGGACGCGGCGCGCGACGAATCGAAGCCGAAGCGTTTGAGGCGCATGAGCGAGCGGATGTTTTCTCCGTCGATGCGCAGCTTCACCCACGCGAGTATCTCCGGGATGGCGAGCTTCTCGGCCTCTTCGAGCATAACCGCGAACATCTGCCTGTCGAGGAGCCTTTCGGCTTCGAGCACGTCGCGGCCCTGCTCCCATACGGAGAGACACTTCGGGAAGAGCGTGCTGAGCCCGAAGGGAAGCAGCTGATAGTCTTCCGTCTCTACGTCGGAGATCAGCTTGTCCACTGGGTAGGACGCAAGCGAGGTGAGGAGGTCCCATCTCTTCTTTCCGCCGCTCCTCACGCTGAAGACGCTCTTCAGCATGACCTTGGCGTTGCTGAAGTCATACGGCAGCCGGAGCAGAGCGACAAGCTCCTTCTGCGGCACGAACGAATTTACCTCTTCATAGGTGTCGTGCAGCACTGTTTCAAGGACTTTATCGATTCCGCCTTCGCCGGAGACTGATGTCAGCGCTGCCGCGTAGGAAGTCTCGCCGAGAACCTTCAGCACCGAAGCTGTATCTTCGGCGTCGAGCATCCTCGTGAAGACCGAGGCGTCAAGAAGGCGCAGCTCCATAGCGCGTATGCGCGCCACGGCATATCCGTAAGCCTCCTTATATGACATCAGACCACCTCCCTCTTCACGCGGACGGGAACAAACGCTTTACAACGTCAGATTCCTGTTTTTCCTGAGAGACCTTGAGAAGCATCTCCCACGAGCAATTTACGCTTATTCTGCCTCTTCTGAGGATAAAACCGCCGGATATCTCGGCATGCTCGTCCGCGAACGCGAGCTTCGTGCCGTGGGCGGCATTGTACGAGTCGAGCCACGCGCCGTCGATGTACTTTTCATCCTCGCCGACGACGACCTGCTCGTCCTTCGTGGAGACCGCGCCGTCGAGAAGATTGGTACAGAAAGCGAGGTACTCGTCCTTCGGAAGAGCCTTCATCTTCTCGAGAGCGCCGCGGTAGACGTCCTCGATCAGCTCGCGCTTCGCGCTGAGCATCATCTTGCTGACGTCGATGTTAGCGACAATCTCCCTGCGCTTCATTATCTCGGGACGTTCCGCTCCGAAACGGTCGTCGAATCCCGCCTGTATCTCAGCGCACTCCCGCTCGGCCCTGCTTGTGAGGGCTTCGGCCTGGGCCTTGGCTTTGGCAAGGATTTCGTCCGCTTCCTTCTGAGCGTCGTTCCTTATCTTTTCTGTAATCTGAGCTAAAGACATGACGTTCAGTCTTCTTTGCTTAGAGCTGGATTCCGTTGAGCAACAGAATGCTTATAAGGAGGCCGAAGACCGCGTACGTTTCGCACATGGCGGGGAGGATGACGGCCTTACCTATCTGGTCGGGGCGCTTGGCTATCATGAGTATGGAGGCCGCGGAGGACTTACCCTGCCAGATGGCCGAGTAGAAGCCGACTATCGCGATGGGGAGACAGGCGAAGCAGATGCCGAGACCCTGCCATACGGTGAGGGCCACGTCGCCGCCGAGAAGGCCGGACTTCTGCATCGCGAGGACCGCTACGAGAAGGCCGTAGATACCCTGCGTTCCGGGAAGGGCGAGAAGGACGAGCGCGTAACCGAATTTCTTCGGGTCCTCAGTCATAATGCCGGCCGCCGCTTCGTTGGCGAGCCCGATGCCCCACGCCGAGCCCGAACCTGCAAAGCCGACCGCGAGAGCGGCGCCCAGAATAACGAGCATCTGTCCAAGCTGATCACCCATTGTTGCGAGAATTGTTTCCATGATAAACTTTACCTCCTTGAAAAATTGTGCTGCTTGTCAGCTAATTTGTAGATTTATCGGAAATCTGTGAGTACTGAGCCGCGTTGCTCAGCGGAGCGAAATCGTGTCCGGCGGCGTCGTAGAACTTGCCGAAGAACTCGACGTACTGAAGCCTCAGCGGATGGATGAACGCTCCGAGGAGGTTCACCGCGATGCTGAAAAGATGCCCCACTACGAAGAGCAGCACGGCGAGCACTATGCCTACGTACGGCACGTCGGCGACGAGCTTCGCAAGCAGGTTGATGACCATGCCTACCGCGGCGGAGCCGAGTCCGAGCGCGAGAAGGCGGCTGTAGCTCAGCACGTCTCCGAGATAGCCGGTGACGTTATAGAGGCTCATGACTCCGGAGAAGATTTTGCCGAAGATGCTCGGCTTCTCCCTGCCCTGCGTCGCGACGAGTATAACGGCTCCGGCGGCGGCGACTATCTTGCCCGGCAGAGCGAGCGATGCGGATACGTAGCCTCCCGCGGCGCAGCCGAAGAGCACGAGGCCGCAGAGGAAGAGTATCCATCCGCCCTGGTCGGCGCAGGCCGCGAACTTGTCGCCGGCCTTCCAGTTCTCAGAGAAGGCGATGAAGAGCCCGTAGAGAATCTGGATAAACCCGAGCGCAAGCGAAATCATGAGCAGCGTCATCGGGTCGCCCATCGGGTTGAGCAGCTGTATGCTGGTCAGCGCCGGGGCTATTCCGCTGAGGAACGGGAACGCCGTGACGGAGTCGCCGAACCACGACACCGTTATCGCGCCGAAGGCGACAGACACGCACATGCCGACCGTCACCATTACGAAGAACTTGCGCAAAGTGTCCGGCAGCTGGTACCTCACGAGGAAGTAGCCGAGAATGCCGGCGACGACGAGGCCGTAGCCCGCGTCTCCGAAGCACATCCCCATGAAGAGGAAGAAGAACGGAGCCATAGGCGTGGTCGGATCCACCTTGCCGTAGGTCGGCGTGCCGTACATTATAGTAAGCGGCTCGAGCGACGACGACCAATGCGGGTTTTTGAGGAGCGTCGGCGGCTCTTCGCCCTCCTCCGGCTCAACCTCCGCAAATTCCGTGTACTGCTCGTAGCGGGAGACGACGGCCTTCACGCGGCCGAGCTCGGACTTCGGCGTCCAGAGCTCCCAGATAAGCACGTCGTCGGTCGGCTCTCCGGACTCCATGGCCTCGAGCCTGCGGCCCACGATGTTCCAGTAGTCGCAGTGGTCGCGCGCCGCGGCAAGAGCGGAGTCGGCGCGCGCGGCGAGCTTTTCGGAAAGCTCGCGTTCCTTGTCTTCGCAGGCGGCTATCTTGGCGGACAACTGCTCTTTCTCCTCCGAAGAGGTGAGCGTGAAGTCCTTCGGCACCTCGACGCGCGAAGCGCCGCTCTCCGCGAGCGCGCCCTGAAGCTTCTCCGCGTCGCACTTTCTGTAAAGCAGAGCGAACACGGTGTTCGGATCCTTCTCCGCTCCGGGGATTTCCTGAAGCTCCGCCATCTCTCCGAGCTCCGCCGCGATTTTCTCGCGCAGAGCGGGGGCCGCGTTCTTTGAAACGCTGTAGATAGCGCCGCTTATGGTCTCTGTCCCCGTTGTAAAAAATTCAAGCGGATATTTGATCTTTTCCAGCAAAACGGCCTGAGTCAGAAGCCCTTTCAGGCGTGAAAGCTCAGCCCTCGTCTCCGTGAGGTCCTTTTCGATGTCCCTCAGAGAAGACGTAAGTTTTACAAATTTCTGTTCGTCAATCTTAGCTGCCAGCTCGCCGAAGGTGAGCGACGGCGCGCCGCTCAGCATCTTGCCGAGACCGCCCTCGTGCGTTTCGTAAGGCTCCAAAAGGCGGATTACGAACTTCGCGTCGCCGATCTGTTCGTCGATGCGGCGTTTTTTCTCACGAAGCGGTTCGGCTGCTCCGGCCTGCTGCGGCTGTTCGCCCGTCTTCGCGGCGAACTCGCAGCATCCCAGCGCCTGAAGGCTGGCCGCTAATTCATCGGCTGCGGATTTATGGACGGCAATCCGCGCCTTACACATTTCAGCGAGAGCCATAAGACGCCATCACCTCTCTTACCAGCCAGTCTGCAACCTCGTCGGTGTCCTTCTTCTTACCTTCGTAGAACGCCTTAGCGTCCTGCTCGCCCTTTTTCGTTATCTCCAGAGCCTTCGCTTCGGCCTCTTTTTCAGCCTTGGCGACTCTTTCGCGCCACTGTCTGTGGCACTGCTGTTTTGTGCTCTTGACAGACTGCTCCGCTTCGGACTGAGCGGCGGCGATCATTTTCGCGGCTTCCGCTTTCGCGTCGGAGACGATGCTCTTCGCCGCGGCTTCCTGCTCGCGAATTTCCTGTGCAAGATTATCCGCCAATCAAGTCACCCCCTCCCATGCTCCTATAAATCAGAAGATATTTCGCAGTACAGTATAAGATTCTTCTTGT
>OBBK01000290.1_pt1 | contig 8304 bp, 1 predicted proteins | sample 1495821 | NCBI WGS metagenome assembly OBBK01 (sample SAMN01915225, study PRJEB22387) | human gut metagenome | isolation source: stool | host: Homo sapiens | place: USA
ACCGGTACCGGCAGGAATCAAGCGACCAACGATCACATTTTCCTTCAGACCTCTGAGCTCGTCCTTCTTGCCCATGATGGCAGCTTCGGTGAGCACTCGGGTGGTTTCCTGGAAGGAAGCCGCAGAAATGAAGGAGTCTGTCGACAAGCTCGCCTTAGTAATACCAAGGAGAACATTTTCGTACAGCGCCGGGCGTTTACCTTCGGCTGTCACTCTGTCGTTTTCATCCAACATTTCAGAGCGTTCGACCTGTTCGTCACGAATGAACTTCGTGTCGCCCGGATCAGTGATCTTGACTCGACGCAACATCTGACGAACGATCACTTCGATGTGCTTGTCGTTAATCTGCACACCTTGCAGACGGTACACGTCTTGCACTTCGTCAACAACGTAACGGGCAAGAGCTTCGATGCCAAGCAGACGCAGAATATCGTGCGGATCGGCCGGACCTTCGACAATTTCTTCACCCTTTTGCACCACTTGACCATCGTGCACCAGGATGCTCTTATCCTTGCTGATCAAGAATTCGTGATCAGCGCCTTCGTTATCGGTAATCACCAAGCGCTGTTTGCCCTTGGTTTCCTTACCAAACGTAACGGTACCCGTCACTTCGGCCAAAACGCCGGCGTCCTTGGGCGAACGAGCTTCAAAGAGCTCTGCCACACGCGGCAGACCGCCCGTAATATCGCGGGTCTTTTGCGATTCAACCGGAATACGTGCCAACACTTCGCCGCGACCGATCTTTTGACCATCGCGAACCACGATCAAAGCACCGACCGGCAATTGAATCGTCACGCGGTGATCCGTGCCCGGAATCTTCACTTCGTTGCCGTTTTCGTCAACCAAGCGAACAGCCGGACGCAAAGCTTGCGTCGCCCCCTTCTTACCCTTGGCGCCAACAACCGTTGAACGCTTCGGATCGATCACAACCAAGCTGGACAAACCGGTCACTTCGTCGGTTTGACTCATCACGGTAACGTTGTCAACCACGCCTTCGAATTGAACCGTTCCGCCGTATTCGGAAATAATCGGACGGGTCATCGGATCCCACGTGGCCAACTGCGTACCAGCCTTGATCTGCTGATCGGGCTTGGCCAACAACGTGGCGCCGTACGGAACCTTATGACGTTCACGTTCGCGGCCATTGTCGCTGATGATAATTTCACCGGAACGAGAAATGACCACCAAGTCACCCTTGGCGCTGGTCACATAACGCATAGCCGACGAGTAGCTCACCTGACCATTGACCTTAGCTTCAACGGAACTTGCCACAGCAGCGCGGCTAGCAGCACCACCGATGTGGAACGTACGCATCGTCAACTGGGTACCCGGTTCACCGATGGACTGAGCAGCAATCACACCGACAGCTTCGCCGACGTTGACGAGCGAACCGCGGCCCAAGTCACGACCGTAGCACTTGGCACACAAACCATAACGGGTTTGGCAGGTAAGCGGCGTACGGACCATCACTTCGTCAATACCGAGTTTTTCAATCAGATCGCATTCATCTTCGGCAAGGAGCGTACCTGCGGGGATAACCACTTCACCCGTTTCAGGATTGACAATGTCAGCGCTCGTTACACGGCCCAACACACGATCACGCAAAGATTGAATGACGTCACCGCCTTCAACCAAAGCCTTCATGCTCACGCCCTGCGTGGTGTGGCAGTCTTCTTCCGTGACAACCAAATCCTGCGTCACGTCGACCAAACGACGGGTGAGGTAACCGGAGTTAGCCGTCTTCAAAGCCGTATCAGCCAAACCCTTACGAGCACCGTGGGTGGAGATAAAGTACTGCAGTACGTTCAAACCTTCACGGAAGTTCGCGGTAATCGGGGTTTCGATAATGGAGCCGTCAGGCTTAGCCATCAAACCACGCATACCGGCCAACTGACGAATCTGAGCGGCAGAACCACGAGCGCCGGAGTCGGCCATCATGTAAATCGAGTTGAAAGACTCTTGCTTGGTGAGCTTGCCATGGCGGTCAACGACCGGCTCAGTGGAAAGCTCTTCCATCATCACCTTACCGACTTGATCAGCCGTGCGGCCCCAAATATCCACAACCTTGTTGTAGCGTTCACCCTGGGTAACCAAACCGGAAGCGTATTGCGCTTCGATTTCTTTCACTTCTTTTTCCGCTTCGGCAATCAGCTTAGCCTTTTGAGCCGGAACCTTCATATCGCCGATGCAGATCGACAAACCGCCGATCGTGGACAACGCATAACCGCGGTCCTTCAAGCGGTCAGCGAAAAGAACCGTTGCACGGAGACCGCACTTACGGAAGCAGGTGTTAATCAAACGAGCGATTTCCTTCTTCTTGAGCGTACGGTTCAATTCAGAGAAGCTCATGCCTTCGGGCAAAATTTCCGACAGCAAAGCGCGACCGGCCGTGGTTTCATAACGAACGATCTTTTCGGTCTTTTCACCAGTCTTCTTATTGACTTCATACTCTTTGATGCGAACCGTGCAGCGAGTTTGAAGTTCGATCTTCTTGTTATCCAAAGCGCGGCGCACTTCAGCCACATCGGCAAAGAACATACCTTCGCCCTTAGCGTTGATGCGTTCGCGGGTCGAATAGTAAAGACCCAACACCATGTCCTGAGAGGGCACAATGGAAGGATTGCCGTTTGCCGGGAAAAGCACGTTATTGGAGGCAAGCATCAACGTGCGGGCTTCCAATTGTGCTTCCAAAGACAACGGCACGTGCACAGCCATTTGGTCACCGTCGAAGTCAGCGTTAAAGGCTGCGCAAACGAGCGGGTGCAATTGAATGGCTTTGCCTTCAATCAGTTTCGGTTCAAACGCTTGAATACCCAAGCGGTGCAAGGTCGGTGCGCGGTTAAGCATCACGGGATGCTCGTAGATCACTTCTTCGAGAATATCCCAAACCACCGGCTCTTGATTGTCCACCATCTTCTTGGCGGCCTTGATGGTCATGGCCAAACCGCGACGTTCCAACTTGTTGAAGATAAACGGTTTGAACAATTCCAAAGCCATCAATTTCGGCAAGCCGCATTGATGCAGACGCAAGTACGGACCAACCGTAATCACGGAACGGCCGGAGTAGTCCACGCGCTTACCCAAAAGGTTTTGACGGAAGCGGCCGCTCTTACCCTTGATCATATCGGCAAGAGACTTCAACGGACGCTTGGAAGGACCGGTCATCGCCTTACCGCGACGGCCGTTATCGAGCAAGCTGTCCACAGCTTCCTGCAACATGCGCTTTTCGTTACGGATGATGATGTCCGGAGCCTTGAGCTCAAGCAAACGCTTCAAGCGATTGTTACGGTTGATGACGCGACGGTACAGATCGTTGAGGTCGGATGTAGCGAAACGGCCGCCATCCAACGGAACCAACGGACGAAGATCCGGCGGCAACACCGGCAAAACTTCCAGCACCATCCACTCGGGCTTAACACCAGAACGTTGGAAGCCTTCGAGCACCTTCAGGCGCTTGGAGAACTTCTTGATCTTAGCGTCAGAGGTCGTGTCTTCAAGTTCCTTGCGCAACGTTTCGACTTCGTGATCGACATCAATAGTGCGAAGCATTTCACGAATGGCTTCGGCACCCATCATTGCCTTGAAGTCAGAACCGTACTGCTCAACCTTTTCAAGATATTCGTCTTCGGTAAGCAGCTGACCGCGCTTCAAATCGGTCATGCCCGGATCAACCACGCAGTAGGCTTCGAAATACAACACCCTTTCGATGTCACGCAAGGGGATATCCAAAACCATACCCATGCGGGAAGGCAGGCTCTTCAAGAACCAAATGTGCGCAACAGGGCTGGCCAACTCGATGTGGCCCATGCGTTCACGGCGCACCTTGGACAAAGTCACTTCCACACCGCACTTTTCGCAAACAACACCGCGGTGCTTCAGGCGCTTGTATTTGCCGCAAAGACATTCGTAGTCCTTCACCGGCCCGAAGATCTTGGCACAGAACAGACCGTCGCGCTCCGGCTTAAAGGTACGGTAGTTAATGGTCTCCGGCTTTTTCACTTCGCCGTAGGACCAGGAACGAATCTTCTCGGGCGATGCAAGACCAATCTTGATCGCGTCGAAGTGATCGTCCTGATTAAATTGCTTAAACAGATCGATAAGCGGATTCATATCTGTTCTGTCCCTTAGTTACGTTCGAGGTCGATGTCAATACCCAACGACCGAATTTCTCTCACCAACACGTTGAACGATTCCGGCATGCCGGCTTCGAGCACGTGTTCGCCCTTGACGATGTTTTCATAGACCTTGGTACGGCCGTTCACATCGTCAGACTTAACAGTCAGCATTTCTTGCAACACGTAAGACGCACCGTAAGCTTCGAGAGCCCAAACTTCCATTTCGCCGAAGCGTTGGCCGCCGAACTGGGCCTTACCGCCCAACGGTTGCTGCGTCACCAACGAGTACGGACCCGTGGAGCGAGCGTGCATCTTGTCGTCAACCAAGTGGTGCAATTTCAAGTAGTGCATGTAGCCAACGGTGACGGGGCGATCAAAAGCTTCACCCGTGCGACCATCATAGAGCGTGCACTGCGTCTTAGAAGGCGTCAATTGCAAGCGCTTGGCCACTTCATCGGGGAAGGCCAAATCAAGCATCTTGGCGATTTGTTCTTCGCTGGCACCGTCGAAAACAGGCGTAGCGAACGGAACACCGTTTTGCAGATTGTCAGCCAAGCGCATGATTTCTTCATCGCTCAAGCTATCCAAATCTTCCTTCTTGCCGGTTTCGTTGTAGATCTTTTCCAAGAAGGCTCGCATTTGGGCCACTTGGCAGCTCTTGATCATTTCACCGATACGCCAACCTAAACCCTTGGCAGCCCAGCCCAAGTGCACTTCAAGCACCTGACCGATATTCATACGAGAAGGCACACCCAACGGGTTCAAAGCAACGTCAGCAGGACGACCATCGGCCATGTACGGCATATCTTCAACCGGGCAAATCTTGGAGACCACACCCTTGTTACCGTGACGGCCGGCCATCTTATCGCCAGGTTGCAGACGACGTTTTTCAGCAATGTAAACCTTCACCATCTTGAGCACGCCCGGCGGGAGTTCATCGCCTTGGGTGAGCTTCTTGCGCTTGATTTCGAAAGCGCGATCAAATTCATGGCGCTTGTCATCGAGCTGAGTGCGCATATCTTCGAGCAACTTTTGATCTGCTTCATCAACCATGCGCAAATCAAAAATTTCAAAGCCCTTCAACGCTTCAAGATAGTCCTTCGTCAGCACGCTCTTCTTGAGGCCATTGGGGCCGCCTTCGGCCTTCTTGCCTTCAAGCTGGCGAGCCAAACGAGCAAAACCGTCTCGTTCAACGATACGCAACTTTTCGTCCAAATCTTGACGATAACGCTTCAAGGATTCGTCAATGATCGAGTTGGCGCGAGCGTCGCGTTCAACGCCTTCACGAGTGAACACTTGAACGTCAATCACAGTGCCAGTCATGCCGGAGGGCACGCGCAAGGAAGTATCCTTAACGTCGCTTGCCTTTTCACCAAAGATCACGCGCAACAGTTTTTCTTCCGGCGTAAGCTGCGTTTCTCCCTTCGGAGTCACCTTACCAACCAACACGTCGCCGGCCTTCACTTCGGCACCGATTTGAACAATGCCGCATTCGTCCAAGCGAGCCAATTGGTTTTCAGACAAGTTGGAAATATCGCGGGTAATTTCTTCCGCACCCAACTTCGTGTCACGGGCCACCACGGAGAGCTCTTCAATGTGAATGGAGGTATAACGGTCATCAGCGACCACCTTTTCACTGATCAAAACAGAGTCTTCATAGTTGTAACCGTTCCACGGCATGAAGGCAACCAAAAGGTTTTGACCCAAGGCCAATTCGCCCATATCAGTAGAGGCGCCGTCAGCCAACACATCGCCGCGAGCCACAACATCGCCACGCGCAACAATCGGACGCTGATTGATATTGGTGCTTTGGTTCGAACGGGTGAACTTCTGCAAGTTGTAGATGTCAACACCCACTTCGCCGGCAACGTTTTCATCATCGTTGACACGAATCACCACACGGTTAGCGTCAACATAGTCAACGACACCGCCGCGTTTTGCTTGAACAGCGGTCTTGGAGTCAACAGCCACCGTACGTTCCACACCAGTACCGACGACAGGCTTTTCAGGACGCAAGCAAGGCACGCCTTGACGTTGCATGTTCGAACCCATCAAAGCACGGTTGGCGTCGTCGTGTTCCAAGAACGGGATCAAAGAAGCGGCGGCAGAAACAACTTGCAGCGGAGAAACGTCCATGTACTGAACACGTTCCGGGCTGACCATCACCGTTTCACCGTTTTCACGGGCACTGACCAATTCCTGAGTCAGACGACCTTGATCGTCCAAGGCAGAGTTGGCCTGGCAGATCACATACTTGCCTTCTTCGATAGCCGACAGGTAATCGATCTGATCGGTAACCTTGCAATCAATGACCTTGCGATACGGCGTTTCCAAGAAACCGTATTCGTTCAAACGAGCATACAAAGCCAAAGAGTTGATCAAACCAATGTTCGGACCTTCAGGCGTTTCAATCGGGCACAAACGACCGTAGTGCGTCGGATGCACGTCGCGCACTTCAAAGCCAGCGCGTTCACGCGTCAAACCGCCCGGACCCAAAGCGGAAATACGACGCTTGTGCGTAATTTCCGACAACGGGTTGGTTTGGTCCATGAACTGGCTCAATTGGCTGGAGCCGAAGAATTCGCGAATTGCGGCGGAAATCGGCTTGCTATTGATCAGATCTTGAGGCGTCAAATTGTCAGACTCGGCTTGAGCCAAACGTTCGCGGACGGCGCGTTCAACACGCACCAAGCCGGAACGGAATTGATTTTCAGCCAATTCGCCAACGCAACGAACACGACGATTACCCAAATGGTCAATATCGTCGACTTCACCGCGGCCATTGCGCAGTTCCACCAAAACCTTAACCGTATCAACGATATCTTCGTTCGTGAGCGTGCCGGGACCTTCCGGATTTTCACGACCAAGGCGGGCGTTGACCTTCATGCGGCCAACACGGGACAAATCGTATGTTTCATCGGAGAAGAACAAGCGATTCATCAACGTTTCAACAGCTTCCTCTGTCGGCGGTTCGCCCGGACGCATCATGCGGTAAATGGCCACACGAGCGGACATCTGATCAGGCGTTTCATCGACACGCAAGGTATCAGAAATAAAGCTGCCTTGATCCAACTCGTTGGTGTAAATCGTTTGGAAGCTCTTGATCTTGGCTTCACGCAATTTCGCCAACAATTCTTCGGTGATTTCATCGTTGGCGGCAGCCAAAACTTCACCGGTTTCCGTGTCAACAATGTCCTTGGCCAAAACACGACCAATCAGGAATTCATCGTTAACAGAAACAGTCTTCATATCCGCCATTTGACGAATATGGCGTGCGGTGATGCGTTTATCCTTAGCGACGATCACTTCACCGTCGCGGCCGACGATATCAAAGCGAGCGACTTCACCCTTCAAACGTTCGGGCACCAACGTCATCGAGGCGCTTCTGGCACCGAGCTTGAAGGTGTCAAATTGGAAGAACGTTTCCAGAATTTGTTCCGCATTCATGCCCAAAGCCTTGAGCAGAATCGTCACCGGCATCTTGCGGCGGCGGTCAACACGGAAATACACCAAGTCCTTGGCATCGAATTCAAAATCCAACCACGAACCGCGGTACGGAATCATTCGAGCAGAGAAGAGCAACTTACCAGAGCTGTGCGTCTTACCCTTATCGTGTTCGAAGAACAAACCGGGAGAACGGTGCAGCTGGCTGACGATCACACGTTCGGAACCGTTGATGATGAAGGAAGCTTTTTCCGTCATGAGCGGAATTTCGCCCATATAAACATCGTTTTCACGGATTTCCTTGATACGGCTCTTAGCCGGATCATCGCGATCGATAATCTCCAAGCGGATGCGAGCGCGCAAACGGCTCGAATAGGTCAAACCGCGCAACTGACATTCGGCAACATCAAACACCGGTTCATCGAGCGAATAGCTCTCGAAAACCAGTCGAGCCAAACCGTTGTGGCTGGAGATCGGGAAAATAGAAGTAAAGGCTGATTGCAATCCAAAGTTCGGGTTACGATCAGCAGACGCAACGTCGGCTTGCAAAAACTCGGAATAAGACCGAAGTTGCATTTCCAATAAGGAAGGCACTGCGAGAACACTCGGACGAGTAGCGAAACTCTTTCGAATGCGCTTCTTTTCAGTGAACGAGTACGACATGGACACTCCGTTCGACGTGAGATTGATGAAAAAAACGAATTCAGTCTAAGTAAGAAAACAAAAAAGAAAGACGCCAAAAGCC
>OBBK01000313.1_pt1 | contig 8030 bp, 6 predicted proteins | sample 1495821 | NCBI WGS metagenome assembly OBBK01 (sample SAMN01915225, study PRJEB22387) | human gut metagenome | isolation source: stool | host: Homo sapiens | place: USA
TTGTAAGGCTTTTCTCCCACTTTGGAGCGAAAACCAGCCCAGCCGCCCTTGCTCCAGAGTCCGTTCATCTGAGCACGGAGTCCGAAAAGCAGAGAGAATTGATAGCCAATAGCTCCCTGAATATTAGGAGAGAGTAAGTCCTTGAACTTAGCCTCGCCCAGTGTATACTATCCACCTCCCCGAATATCGGGGTAGAAGTGCTTCTTGAATTGATACTCATTGCCGTCCTTATCGACATAGGTGGCTTGTGCCACGGCTGAAGTGCCGAGGGCGAGCATAGCAGATGCAATGATAAACTTATAATTTTTCATGTCTGATAAGTTTAAAACTGATTATTAATTGCTTTTTATGGGAGCTGTAATGAGTTTCTTGCTCTGGTTGTCTTCTGGATTGATTGTTACAGCATTTTTGGGAAGTACAGTTACTACTAAAGCTCGAGCTGTGTCATTCTTTCCATCTATGTAGTCAACAATAACAGAATCATTAGGAAGCATCACTCCATTGTTGTAACGAACCTCGTTGAGATTAAATACGATAGAATCTTCTCCGTCCATAACGGTAAGGTTCTTTAGGGTATCATCATCAATGCGAACATTTTTCACGATGCCTCTTATCTTTTTAAGTTCAGGCTTTCCACAACTGCTGATTCCTAGAACCAGCAATAAGGTAAAAACAACCATATAAAAAAATGATTTTCTCATCTTCTTCTTTCCTTATTGTTTAAAAATAAGAGGGAAACGTTCAGATGAACGTCCCCCTCAGTATTATAGTAATGTTCTAGAATCTAACCGATTCTTGTTGTCGCAATAATTACTTAGAAGCAGGACGCTTGATAGTAACCTTGAATGACTGTGGTACCTCATGACCATAAGCATCAACAACAACGAACTCCAAGTTTTCTGTGTGATCAACTGTTGGAGCGTTCTCTGCCTGAATACCTGTCTGAGTAAAGATAAACTGACCGTTAGTGGCATCAACTTCAACCGTGAAGTATGGGTCAACCTGACCTTCATATGTCAAGTGAGCTGAACCAGCCTTAACCTCCAGATACTTGTTAGTCAAGAGCTGCGCAAATGTACCACCGAAGAAATCATTGTTATATGTATTCTTAACAGCAATGTTCTTGATGTCTGTCTTGATTACATTTGCAGTAGCCTTCCACTGGAGTGCTGGCTGTTCTTTCCAAGAATAGCTGCTTGCAGAATGCCAGCAAGCGAATGTAACTGACAGACTCTTACCGTAGTCTACAGAGCAAGGCTTCTTTTCCCACTGGCCAGTCTTATTATTCTTAACAAGACTAATCTCGCCATAGTTGTACTTAGCTGTAACAGCATGCTTGGTCGTTGAGTTAATGAAGTCTTTAGCTGCAACTTTCGCAACAAAATTGTTGGCCTTGTCTGCCCTAACACTTGTCAACTTGTCATTTGCATCCTTAGCTGCGTCTGCGATTTCGAAACTAACGTTATCGTCGAGATTATAGAATACGTTATTCAAGTCTACAGAACCATATACGCTCTTATTGGTTACTGTGTAGCCATTTTCTGGCGTCATGTAAGCGATGAAGTAACCAGTACCCTTACCTGTTTCCTGTGCTGGACGGAATGTGATGTCAGCAGGGAATGCCTTAGGAAGAACCTTGGTGTACGTAGCTGTTACGGTACCTACCTCATAGAAGTTGTTATCAGTATACTTCCTCAAAGTTGACTTCAATGAAACTGTTGCACCATCAGCGATGAGGGCTGGGTTGTTAACCTTGAAGGCAATCTTTGTAACCTCAGACATGTTTGTTGTCTCATTTCCATCCTTGTCGTAATAAACTGCAGCGAATACAGGCTTCTCTGAAAGAGGACATGCATTGTTGTCAGCTACTAACTCCCAAGGACCATAGCTTACACCATCAACTGGGCTGAAGTCCTTCTTCTCTGTAATCTTGTTTACTGCATCCAAGTTACCTACGATACCTGATGTATAGTTCTCACCTACAACTACGTAGAAGGCCTTACCATCTGGGTCGAGCAACTTACCATCCTTGTTTACTGCATATACACGGAAACCGATGATGTCGTGGTTTGCAGCCTCGGTCTGGATTGTAAGAGTCAAGTTCTCGCTTGCAGGAACAACCTTGTTCAAATTATCAATTTCATAGTTCTTCCAAGCGTTGAGCTCAGAAACACCAGACTCGATAGCATTATCCTTGTCGAGTACTACATAGTAATAATCCGCAGCCGTATTGTCTGAAGTCTTCAAATCAGTGATAGAGAATGGCTTACCAACTTCAACCTGCAAGAGACTATTCCAATATCGGACATCAGATCGGTGACTACGATAATTTGCGTTCTCAACGTTCTTCTTCTCGCCTTCCAAAACTGGCTCTGCGGCAGCATCATTTGCCCAAGCAAGTTCAGGATTCTTATCGCTTGAGAAATTGCTGTTTTCGCCAACAATTTCATAACCAGTCCAACGGTTGTGGATTTCACTAACATCCTTACCACCAACCTTGAATGTGAAATCGTTGCTAGGCACGAACTTATTGTAAGTAGGGTTAACATCGTAAGTAGACACTACGTAGCGGTCAGCAGCTGCCTCTGCCTTAGAATCAACAGTGTTATTGATAGCTACAGCATAGAGGATAGCTTTTTCATTACCATTCTCATCTTTTACTGTAACTGCCTTCTTGAAGTTTTCCTCTGAAACGCCTTCTGCTACAGAAAGAGGGAGCTTCCAAAGACCAGTCTTGACAGTAGCTGCAGCACGAGTAGTAATCAACTTGTCGAACTTAGAAGGAGTACCTACCTTAACAATGTCCTCAAGGCTTTCACCCTTAGAGTTCAAAAGAATAATCTTAGCACCCTTTGTGAGGTCAGCGTTAACTGGGTTTACGCGAACTACAATAGAAGCATCGTCTTTCACATCGATATCCTTACCCTTAACGTACTCAACAATAGGCTTAGCGTCATTACCATTCTCATCACCAAACTTAGAGTCGTCTGAAATCAAACCATGAAGCATCTCTACTGTGAGAGGTGTTATGCCATTTGTTGTATTCCAATTACTTGTAAATCCGTTAACACCAGAATATGTCTCAACGAGCTCAACGCTAGTTACTGCAGAATACAACTCCTCAACAGCGCCCTTGTATGCATTAACCTTAACGGTCAAGCTACCGATAGTCTCTTTGTCACCATCAGCACCGAGGAGTTCTTCTTTGAGTTGAGTGAGCTTCTCATCCAACTTGTCTGCTGTAACTCGGCTTGTTTCCAAGTTACCGATGCGCTCCAGAGCCTTCTCGAAGTCAGCTTGTTTAGCGGCAGCGTTAGCTGTAGTAGCTGCAGCTGCGGCATCCTTAACAGCCTGGTCAGCTTGCTTCTGAGCATCCTTTGCTGCCTTAGCAGCAGCATCTGCAGCCTTTTGTGCTCCGTCAGCTGTTGTCTGTGCATTAGCAGCGTTACTGATTGCAGTTGCTACGTCAGTGGCAGCCTTGTTAGCTGTAACCTCAACTTTCTGGATAGCTTTTTCAACATCTGCTTTTACAGCAGCAGCATTAGCCTTAGCTAAAGCAGACTCTGCAGTAGTCTTAGCTGCTGATGCAGTAGAAGCTGCATCCTGCAACTGTGTTTTCAATGCATCGATGTCGCTCTGCAAACCAGCCTTGTCAATCTGGCTCTGCAAGTTGTCGATGTCATCGTCGTAATCTTTACAAGAAGTAAATGTGCTTACCGAGGCAATTGTCAATGCACCCATAAGCAGCGCGCTAAAATACTTTCTTTTCATACGGTAATAATTTATAAAGTTATACGATTTTCCTAGCCTTCCGGCAGGAAGTTATTAATTAATTCTCTATATCGAATTAAGAGTTCCGTTTGATGAAAAGAGTCTGCACTCTTAGAAAAGTTATTTTTTCAGTTTTCAAAGGTCCTCTTAGAAAAGTTATTTTTTATCGTTCTTAAATATTGTGGCTTTTTATCGCCACTCAGTTCTTATTGTTTTTATCATATCTCCAACCAGGAGATTTTTCATGTTGCAAATATAAGTATATTTTTCGAAACTTGCAAGTTTTTGAGCATTTTTTCAAAAAAGGCTAATTTTCTTATGTTTTTTATAAAATAGCCCCCATATTGGGCTTCTAACCCGTCCATTTTCCCTGTTTTCCTCCATTTTGCCGATATAAAACCTACACCGTATTATATATAGGGGAGATTGGCGGTCCTACACCTTACTATATATAGGGACCATCTAGATGCGAATGTATGAGTAAATCGTATTACACCAAGCCGCCTCATTCTGATAACTCAAGTGCTTCATTCTGATAACTCAAGTGCTTCATTCAGCTCACTGAGCTACTTCGTTCAGCCAACGCAGCCATATTATTCAGCCAACGAAATTGACTCTTCCACCCAACGAAGTCGAATCTTTAACCCAACGAAATCGAATCTTCTGCCCAGCGCAGTCGTATCTTTAACCCAACGCAGTCGTATCTATCGACTCAATGAAGCGTATAAACTTGTTAAATGACGTACATGATTTCATCTACTTACTAAAACTGGCTGGCAGCCCATTACACCTTATCATATATACTGGCATTGATGTGAATATCGGAAAAGTATCAATGACGATGTGATAGACAGATACAACGATATGCTTATCAAAGCTATCAGCATATGAGAGGGAGGTAGAGTTATTTCGCCAACGATGCAGGAGAAATTACGTCACGACGTAACAACAACTACGTCCCGACGCAGTGACAGCTACCTCGGGACGCAGTTTCAGGAGCATCCTGCCCATTATCAAGTAAGCCTCATTTCCATTTTTGGTGATAAAAAGACGAAAAAAAGGGGCTATATTGAACGTAAAACCCTTGTTTTGTTCAGTCGTTGCACTAAGCGTTCCAATGAATAGAACAATGAAGCCTGTTTCGAAGGACATCGAAACAGGCTTCATTTTTTTATTCTAGAATTCTGCGTTCTTTGGTGTACGTGGGAATGGAATCACGTCGCGGATATTCTGCATACCGGTTACGAAGAGAATCAGACGCTCGAAACCGAGACCGAAACCTGCGTGTGGGCATGAACCATACTTACGGGTATCGAGATACCAGTTCATATCCTTCATAGGGATGTTGCGAGCCTCAATCTCACCCATCAGCTTGTCATAGCTCTCCTCACGGACAGAACCACCGATAATCTCACCAATCTGTGGGAACAGTACGTCGGTACCCTGAACGGTCTGACCGCTCTTGCCACCGAAACCACTCTCCTCCTCGTCTATCTTCATATAGAATGCCTTGATAGCCTTAGGATAGTTGGTCATGATAACCGGGCGCTTGAAGTGCTCCTCTACGAGGAAACGCTCATGCTCTGAAGCCAGGTCATCACCCCACTCGCATGGGAACTCAAACTTCTTACCGTTGGCAATAGCCTCCTGAAGGATGCGGATACCCTCGGTATATGGAAGATGAACGAAGTCGGAATTCAATACGCCTTCCAGACGGGCAATCAGCCCCTTGTCAATCATCTTGTTCAAGAAAGCAAGATCGTCCTTGCAATGCTCCAGTGCCCAACGGATACAATACTTGATGAAGTCTTCCTCCAACTCCATCAAACCGTCCATATCCAGGAAAGCAACCTCTGGCTCTACCATCCAGAACTCAGCCAGGTGGCGAGGAGTATTACTGTTCTCTGCACGGAAGGTTGGACCGAAGGTGTAGATGGCGCCGAGTGCTGTAGCACCGAGCTCACCCTCCAACTGACCGGAAACGGTCAATGAAGTCTGCTTGCCGAAGAAATCATCTGAATAGTCAATCTTGCCATCCTCGGTCTTCTTCAGGTTGTAGAGGTTCTTGGTAGTTACCTGGAACATCTGACCGGCACCCTCGCAGTCACTGGCTGTGATGAGCGGAGTATTGAAATAGAAATATCCATGCTCATGGAAGTAAGTGTGGATAGCCATTGCCATGTTATGGCGGATACGCATCACGGCACCAAAGGTATTGGTACGGAGACGGAGGTGAGCATACTGACGCATGTATTCGAAGCTCTGTCCCTTCTTCTGCATAGGATAGTCGCTGCCGCAGAGACCGTAAATCTCGATGCTCTCGCACTGGATCTCAACACTCTGTCCGGCACCCTGGCTTTCTACCAGCGTACCTACGGCGCTGATACAAGCACCGGTAGTAATCTGACGGAGCTGATTCTCATCGACCTTTGATGGGTCGACTACTATCTGAATATTATTAATAGTAGAACCATCGTTAAGAGCGATAAAATCGACTGCTTTGCTACTACGATGGGTACGAACCCATCCCTTGACATTCACGATTGAGCCGTAGGCTGTACTCTTGAGCAAGTCTACAACTTTAGTTCTTTTTACTTTTTCCATTGTTAATTAATAGGTTAAAAAGGAGACTAAACAGATAGTCTCCTTTCTTATTATATCTTATTATCCTTATTCAAAAGCACCCATGCGGAGCATGTCTACCTCCTTCTCAGTAAGGAAGCGCCAGTCACCGCGACGGAGATTTTTCTTAGTCAAACCTGCGAACTGTACACGGTCGAGCTTGGTAACACGATAGCCGAGGCTCTCGAAGATACGACGCACGATACGGTTCTTGCCACTATGAATCTCGATGCCAACCTGTGCCTTGTCGCGATCATCAGCATACTCTACAGCATCTGCCTTGATCTCACCATCTTCCAAGGTGATACCCTCACGGATCTGATCCATATCGTGAGCAGTCAGATTCTTATCGAGATGAACGTGATAAACCTTCTTCTTCAGGAACTTAGGGTGAGTAAGCTTAGAAGCCAGGTCACCATCGTTGGTCAAGAGAAGTACACCTGTTGTATTACGGTCGAGACGGCCTACAGGATAGATACGCTCAGGACAAACATCCTTTACGAGGTCCATCACAGTCTTGCGCTGCTGAGGATCATCGCTGGTTGTAACATAATCCTTTGGTTTGTTGAGCAATACGTATACCTTCTTCTCCAAAGATACAGGAGCGTCGTGGAACTTCACCTCATCGGTACGAAGGATCTTGGTACCCAACTCGGTAACTACCTCACCATTGACAGTTACCAGACCAGCCTGGATAAACTCATCAGCCTCACGGCGAGAGCATACACCAGCATTGGCGAGGAACTTGTTCAAGCGCAATGGCTCTGTTGGGTCAATGTTTTCCTCCTTATATTCGATACGCTTCTTCATGCTATACTTAGCATTTGGATCGTAACCAGGAGTGTGCTGACGGAAACCGCCACCACGGTTGTTGCCATAGCCACCACCCTGTGGACGGCCATAACCGCCACGGTTGTTGCCATAACCACCCTGCTGAGGACGACCATAACCACCACGGTTGTTGCCATAACCACCCTGCTGAGGACGACCATAACCACCACGGTTGTTGCCATAACCACCCTGCTGAGGACGACCATAACCACCACGGTTGTTGCCATAACCACCCTGCTGAGAACGAGACTGGTAGCCGCCCTGCTGACGTGGCTGGTAGCCACCCTGCTGACGAGGCTGATAACCACCCTGCTCATCATTATTGTTGTAACGAGGACGATAGCCACCCTGCTGAGGACGAGACTGATAGCCTCCCTGCTGACGTGGCTGGTAGCCACCACGGTTGCTGTTACCATAACCACCACGGCTCTGATAGCTGCTGCGCTGTGGACGCTCGCTGCTGCCTGTACTCTGCAAGCTAGCACCGAAACCTTCAGGACGGAAACCGCCTTCGCTGTTACTGCTACTTCTGTCGCTGCTGTATGCGCGATGTGAATTGATACGAGGACGCTGTGTGCGACCTACTGGTCGATAACTCTTCTGATAACCACCTGCTGGGTTGTAGCCCTCACGGGTTCTCTCATTCTCAGAAGACTGATCTTGAGGTTTGTTTTCAAATTCTGAATCCATTTTCTTAAAATACTTAATAGCCTCACGGCTGGGTTAATAAATCTAATTTTTACTTTTATATATATGTACTAAAACTACAAAATTCCTTTGTGCATATTAGATACCTGTATAATTGC
>OBBK01000378.1_pt1 | contig 7443 bp, 4 predicted proteins | sample 1495821 | NCBI WGS metagenome assembly OBBK01 (sample SAMN01915225, study PRJEB22387) | human gut metagenome | isolation source: stool | host: Homo sapiens | place: USA
ATAAGGCACGCGATACGGAATCCGATGGGATATGAAGGTTGGGATAGACCTCGGCACGACTTACTCTGCAGTTGCAAGATATGACACAAAGAACAACAAACCCGTGATCATACCCAACGCCTTCGGCAAGGAGATCACGCCATCCGTAATCTGCTTCCTGGACGATGGGGACATCCTCGTGGGGGAGGACGCCAAGGACATGCAGTCCAACGGCACCGGCGTGAACGCCGCAGCGTTCAAGAGGAACATGGGGGACGGGTCCATCGCCGTGAGCTTCAACGGGAAGGACTACACCTCCGAGGACCTCAGCGCCATGCTGCTCAAGCACCTGATCCAGGATGCGGAGCGCTCGACAGGCGAGAAGGTCGACGAGGCGGTCATCACGGTGCCCGCGTACTTCAACGACTTCCAGAGGACTGCGACGATCAGGGCCGGGGAGTCCTGCGGGGTCAAGGTCCCGAAGATCATCAACGAGCCGACCGCGGCGGCGATCTCCTACGGGTACAAGCACTCCAACGACAAGACGATCATGGTCTACGACCTCGGAGGCGGGACCTTCGACGTCACCATCGTCAGGATCAACAAGGGGAACATCGAGGTCGTGGGGACGGACGGGAACCACATCCTCGGAGGGAAGGACTGGGACGCGGCGATCGTCAAGTACGTCTGCGACCAGTTCATCGACGAGTACGACGTCGACCCGAGGGACGACCTGCCCACCAAGAACGAGCTCATCGTCGCGGCCGAGGGGTACAAGAAGACCCTGTCCATCGCCGAGAGCGTAACCATCCCGATCAACTACGAGGGGTACAGCGCCAAGTACACCCTCACGAGGGACGAGTTCGAGTCCATGACCGAGCACCTGCTTATCGCTACGAAGGAGGTCTGCCTCAACCTCATGGGGGACCTCGGCCTCGCCTGGACCGACATAGACGAGATCCTCCTCGTCGGCGGGTCCACGAGGATGCCCGCGGTGCCCAGGTTCCTCAAGGACCTCACCGGAAGGGAGGTCATCACCCACAGCGACACGGACCTCGCGGTGGCCAAGGGTGCCGCCATCGTCAGCGAGCTGTACAACAGCAGCGCCACCGGCCTCAGGGCGGCCATGTCCGTCATCGATGTGACGGCCCACTCCCTCGGCGCGCTCTCCGTCTCCCCGGACGGGTCCAAGTTCGTCAACGAGATCATCATCAAGAAGAACTCGAAGGTCCCGTGCACGGCCAAGAGGCCCTTCACCATCAAAAAGGGCAACATGACCGACAAGATCGAGGTCTACACCCTGCAGGGCGAGTCCAGGCTCCCCCTGGACTGCAACGTCCTCGCCAAGGTGGTCATAACCGGCTTCTACAACAACGGCCAGGGACTGAACGTCGACATCGAGTACAACTACGACCAGAACGGGGTGGTCAACATCACCGCCTATCAGGACGGCGAGCCCCTGAACGTCGAGGCCCAGCCCATCGACGAGGACATCAGATGGATGGGCGGAAGCCCCAAGAGCAGGCGCGGCGACGAGTCCATCCTCAAGAACATCGCCATCTGCGTCGACCTCTCCAGGAGCATGGACGGCGAGCCCATCGAGCGCGCCAAGTCATCCATCCGCGACTTCGTCAACACCCTGCAGGACAAGGACACCTACTTCGCCCTCATAGGGTTCGGTGACAAGATCAAGGTCGTCCAGGAGCTGAGCAACGACCCGCGCGCCGTCCTCGCATCCATCGACGAGCTCAAGGTGAAGATGGTCGGCAGGGGAACCGACGCCAGCCCGCTCGACACCGCCCGCGCCATGCTCGGCTCCAAGCCCGGGGTGGGCATCATCGTCGTGCTCACCGACGGCATATGGGGCAAGAGGGACCGCGCGGTGGACCAGGCCATCGGATGCAGGAACGACAACATCACGATCATCGCGGTCGGTCTCGGAGAGGCGGACACCTCCTTCCTGAGGCAGATCGCCACTGTGGACGACGGCGCCCTGTTCACCACCATAGACAGGCTCGGCGACACGTTCGGCACCATCGCCACCGCGATCTCCTCCGGCAGCATGGGGCTGTCCGTGAGGGAGGGCGGCACCGGGCTCGCCGTCAGGCAGGCCACCGGGGTCCAGTCCCGTGAATGAGGTGGCGACCAGTGTCCTCCAGACAGAGCTACTGCCAGTTGCTGGGACTCAACCCCCTGAAGGAGTCCTCCTACACGACGGAGGCCATCCTGAAGAAGATCGAGACCAAGCGCGGCAAGTGGGCCAACGACAGCAGGAACAAGCAGAACGACACCGAGCAGCGCTTCAAGTCCGAGCGCCTCGTGGAGATGACCGCCGACATGGAGGCCGTCTTCAAGGACCCCAGGAGCAGGAAGGACGAGTTCGCGTACGGCGTCACTACGCTCAAGGCCAAGGTCCAGAAGCTGAAGATGGACTGCGTCATCCTCACCGACGGGACGTACATCGCCCTGCCGGGAGCGGCGGACTCGTACACCAAGAAGCTCCACTGGGAGGGCGTCTCCAAGGCCGACGTCCTGAAGCTCGCCGGCATCAAGGACGGCACCCCGCCCAAGCCGGTGAGCGACAAGGTCCTCAACGCCTACAAGGGCCTCCGCGCCGTGGACGCATACACGCCGGTCGAGCTCCTCAACGCGCTCATCACGCACCCCAACCTGGAGATCGGGATCGACCCCCTCACCGAGGGGAGCTCGTCGTCCCAGGTCCGCAACGCGTTCGACGTCTGCGAGAAGAGGGTCAACAGCGTCCGTCCCGACGTCCTGCCCGAGCAGGACTCCTACATCCAGTCCATGAGGAGCGTGAAGCTCGTCCTGGAGCCCGACAAGGAGCTGAGCACCCTCGTCTCCTACGGGAAGTGCAACCGCGCCCTCGTGCCGGTCATGGAGACCATGGAGCAGGAGTACTCGTCCCAGCTCTCCAGGAAGTACATAGACGAGCTGCTCAACGCCCATCTCACCCGCGACGTGGACAACGGGATGGCCATCCTGATCCTCCAGCAGTTCTGCTACAAGAAGAAGATCGCGGCCAACTTCTCCGACACCGAGAGCAACATGATACGCTGCTCGGAGTGCGGACAGCTGGTGATCGCCGGACCGAACGTGGTGTTCTGCCCTGCGTGCGGGAAGAGCTTCAAGACCATCTGCCCTGCGTGCGGAACGTCCCAGCAGTCCAAGAACACAGTGTGCATCAAGTGCGGGTTCAACTTCAAGGAGGGGCAGCAGAAGGCCGAGCGCCTCTCCATGGACTTCCGCATGAGCATGCAGGCGGGGAAGATCTCCAAGGCGGAGAAGGCCCTGGCTCAGCTGAGGGCCGCGTTCCCGAACCACAGCTCCCTTCCCGGCATGGAGCAGACCCTGAACCGCGCCAAGGAGGCGATCGCCGCCTCGAGGAAGTACATCCTCGACCTGTACTCCCGCGGAAGGTACTACGAGGTCAAGACCACGGCGGAGGAGCTCCAGAGGCAGTACTCGGACGTCATGGAGACGGACCTCGAGCTGAGACAGAAGGTCGGTGACGCCAACACCAGGTTCAACGCGGCGGAGATCGACTGCAAGAAGGCCGCCGTGGCGGAGTCCAAGCAGGCCCGCATGGACCTGTACGTCAAGGCCGTGGGCATATGCCCCGACCACCCCACCGCCAGGGAGAGCCTCCGCAACGACCCTCCCCTCGGTCCGGCTGATCCCATCGGAACCCTCAACGACCGTGCGTTCACCATCAAGTTCGAGCCTCCCGCCGACTCCAACGGAGTCACGTACTGCATATTCAGGGAGAGGAACTCGCTGCCGGACGTCAACGAGGACACGCGTCCCCTGGCCGAGACCCACACCAACTGGTACGTCGACAAGACCCTGGAGCCCGGGGTCGAGTACTACTACTCCATCCACTCCAAGCGCTGGGGGATACTCTCCAAGGAGGGGGCCCACATCGGGCCCGTGATGACGATATCCGAGGTCGACAAGGTCAACATCGAGCCCATCGACGGCGGCCTCCGCATCATGTACGAGAAGCCCCGCGGCGCCACCCGCGTCAGGCTCTGGAGGTCCGACGGCAAGGACTCGTCCTCGATCGGCACGGAGATCGCCCTTAACGGCCAGACGGTCTACGACGACATCGGCCTGGAGGGCGGCAAGAAGTACTACTACCTGTTCGCCGCGGAGTACGAAGGGAGGAACAAGGTCGAGAGGTCCCCCGGGCTCGTCTACAGCGAGACCACCGTCGACGCGCCGAAGCCCGTCCGCGACATGAAGATCAAATGGAACAAGACGGACGGCACGTACATCGCGAAGTGGAGCACCACCGAGCACGTCCTCCTATACGCCACGCCCAAGAAGATAGCGATATCGGGCAGCATGGTCAAGATGGAGGACATCAAGGCGTGGATGACCGAGGTCAAGCCCATCGCAGAGTACTCCGACGGCGTGAAGTTCGCGCTTCCGGACGGCTCAGTCCAATACATCTACCCGATCATACCCCGCGGTCGCATGGGGATCCGCGGGACCGAGACCCTGGTGGCCAACCTGAAGCCGTTCAGGGACGTGGAGTGCACCCTAAGCAACAAGGACATAGTCATAACCATGGGCTGGCCCGCGGACGCCGTCGAGGCGAAGATCGTCGTCTCCAACGGTACGGAGGCGAGGGGCCTCGACGACATAGACGCGGAGGTCGTCACCGTACGTCGCGAGGAGTACATGGAGGACAAGCAGATCCGCATCCCCATGGGGAAGGCCCGCAAGAAGTGCGTGAACATCTTCGCGAACTACATGCTGGGCACCGAGATGCGCCAGTCCCGCGGAATCGCCGTCGAGATCAACTCCGGCGACAGCAAGAAGGTCCGCTACACGGCGAAGCGCGTCCGCGGAGGTGTGGACATAGAGCTCGTCACCGAACCCGGCATCTACGAGCTGCCCCCGATGATGCTCGTGCAGACCTCCACGGGGATCCCCCTCAAGCGCACCGACGGGGAGGTGGTCTGGAGGTCCGGAGGCCCCGTGTCCGTCCAGAACGGCCGCGGAGTCGTCGAGGCCCGCGGCAACGTAGAGGACGTGAAGCGCTGCAGGCTGTTCCTCGAGAACGACTCCGACTACTACGACTTCAGGTTCGTGCACCCGCTGTACAGGGGTGAGTGAGATGGCAAGGAAGCAGAAGGAGACGTCCAGGGAGCCGTCGAAGGAGTACATCTGCCCGTACTGCTTCGCGAGGGTCAACCTGTCCGAGGTGCACTACATGTGCTCCGGACAGACCTGCGCGAAGACGTTCGCCGCGACGGCGGCCAGCACCAGGAGCGCAGACGCCGCGAAGTACGTGTCGGCAGACGGCCAGAACGAGATAGACTACGAGAGGAGCCTGTTCCTCGGCCGGGACCCCCGCGGACCCGATGCGGTCATCGCGAAGAACCACATCATCAAGGGCTCGTCCGGTGTCTGCGACGTCTGCAGACGCCCGGTCTATACGCGCGTCTGTCCAGTGTGCCACAACCCCATCCCCCCTGGGGCGGAGGAGGAGGGCAACAAGATCTTCGTGATCCTCGGACCGAAGAGCGTGGGGAAGAGCCACTACATCGCGGTCCTGATCAACCAGCTGAAGAACTACGTCTCGACGGAGTTCAACGGCGTGCTGAACGCGGCGACCGACAAGACCACGCTGAAGTACCGCGACATGTACTACAGGCGCCTCTACGAGGAGAAGCGCAAGCTCCTGCCGACCAAGTCGTACGACTCGTCCGACGAGAGCAGGGAGCCCCTGATCTACTACCTCAGGCTGTTCGACTCCGACCACCCGAAGGTGTTCACCTTCGCCTTCTTCGACACCGCCGGCGAGGACCTCGTGTCCTCTGACAGGATGATGTCGCTGAGCATCAACTCCTTCATCGCGAAGGCGGCGGGCATAGTGTACCTAGTGGACCCCCTGCAGATACGCTACATCAACCAGAGGATCCACGTCGACGGGAAGCCGCCGGTCGGACCCGACGTGTCCGACGTCCTGAACAACATCTGCCAGATAATCAGGACCAACAACAAGCTGAGCCCCAAGGCGAAGATCGACATACCGCTGGCCGTCGTCCTGACCAAGGCGGACGTGCTCCTGAAGAACCCTGAGGACGACGAGGAGGACAAGGTCCTGTTCGGACAGTGCTCGTCGATCCACATACCCAGGGAGCACGGGAAGGTCGACATCGAGAACTTCGAGCAGATCGACGCGGAGCTCGCCGAGTACCTCCACAGGTGCCTCGGGGACAACTTCATACAGATCGTCGGCGGGTTCGAGGACCACTGCTACTTCGCGGTGTCCGCCCTCGGATGCAACCCCGTGGGTACCAGCCTGCCCAGGGGCGTCACGCCGATGAGGGTCGAGGACCCGTTCATATGGCTGCTCAGCAAGGAGGGACTCCAGTGAACGACAACGCCAACAACCGCATCAAGAACTTCCTCGTGAACGGATTCCAGGTCCCCAGCCCCCGTGAGGGGGAGGAGGGATGGGAGGATGGGGTCGGGGGCACTGCCGTCGAACCCACCGAGCCTCAGCCTGAGCAGGAGCAGACCCCTGCCATGCCGAACGCGGACGACCCCGCACTCAAGTCCATCGAATCGGAGCTCATCAGGATCCGCTACATGCTGGAGGACCTCACCTCCCGTCCAGCAGGACCCGACCTGTCAGTCTACATGACCACCAGGGAGCAGCAGAAGGCCCTGTCTGCCACCGTCTCCAAGCTCGAGACCACCGCCGGCAACAAGGCCCTGGTGAGGGCCATGGAGCAGGTGAGCACGATGAGGGAGGACTTCCTGAGGCTCTGCAGGGAGATGAGGCCCCGCATCGGGGACATGGACCCGGAGACGGTCCTCTCCAGCTTCGAGGCCTACTGCGTCGACATGGAGAACATCCTGACGGACGGAGGCGTCTACATCGGGAGGTTCGACTACGACAAACTGAACACACTCCACCAGCGTATCGTCGGTGTCGTGCCGACCGGCGAGAAGGAGAAGGACGGCACGATAGCCGAGAGGCAATCCGACGGGTACAAGCTGGGAGACAAGGTCCTCCTCAAGGAGAGGGTCTCCGTCTACAAATTCGATCCAAGCCTTGCGACTCCGGATGCCCCGGAGGTGGAAAACCCTTCCGAAACGGCGGAGACGCCTTCTGAAACGCTTTCCGAGAGCGGGGACAGCCCCTCGGGCGAGCCCGGCACCACGGAGGAAAAGGAATGACAGACTACAGCATCGGCATAGACCTGGGCACGACCTACTCGTGCCTTGCCTATATCGACGAGGATGGGGACCCGGTCGTTGAGAAGAACTTCGAGCAGGAGGACACAACGCCGTCAGTCATCCTCTTCAACGAGAACGGAGAGATCATAGTCGGATCCCCCGCCAAGGACATGGCCATGATGTACCCCCCTGAGAGGGTCATCACCTCCATCAAGAGGCAGATGGGTACCGACTACGAGGTGGACA
>OBBK01000388.1_pt1 | contig 7335 bp, 8 predicted proteins | sample 1495821 | NCBI WGS metagenome assembly OBBK01 (sample SAMN01915225, study PRJEB22387) | human gut metagenome | isolation source: stool | host: Homo sapiens | place: USA
ATCGTTATTGTGCGACCTGTTCTTTCATACTTGTAATATCTGACACCTGCGGCATTAAGCATTCTCTTTGATGCAATTACAGATGCAGTATCTGCATATTTGTCACAGTCATATACAACAGTCTTAATCCCTGCCTGAATAATTGCCTTTGCACACTCATTGCATGGAAAAAGTGTTACATAAAGCTTGGCATTATCAAGGCTTCCGCCTCTGTAATTAAGAATCGCATTAAGCTCACTATGAGTTGTATAGAAATACTTATTATCTTCACCATCTCTGTTCCATGGAAACTCATCATCAGAACAGCCCCTTGGCAGCCCGTTATATCCCATGGATAATATCTTATTATCCTGACTTACTATACACGCACCGACCTGTGTATTAGGGTCTTTGGACCTCATACCGGAAAGTGTTGCAATCCCCATGAAATATTCATCCCATGATATATAATCTTTTCTCTTATCGCCCATTTATTAATCCTCTAACATGCTGATTCTTCTAATGTGTCTCTCATCATTAGAAAACTTAGAATCTAAAAATGTATCTGCTATTCTGAAAGCAAGCTCTGGTCCGATAACTCTTGCACCCATGCATAATACATTGGCATTGTTATGTTCCTTAGTAGCCTGTGCTGAGAAGCAATCGCTGCATAATGCTGCTCTAATTCCCTTAATCTTATTAGCCGCCATGCTCATTCCTATTCCTGTTCCGCAAAGAAGAATTCCTTCCTCACACTCACCTGAAAGAATAGCCTCAGCTACCTTCCTGGCATATACAGGATAATCGCATGAATCCTTAGTATATGTGCCATAATCCTTGCACTCAATACCTCTCTTCTTAAGATGCTCTACGAGCTGTTCCTTTAATTCTAATGCTCCATGATCACAACCAATTGCTATCATTGTTCTTCTCCTTTATCTTCTTTTTCTTCTGATAACTTATCCAGATACTCTGCAACATTACCAACAAGCCTGTATATAAGCTCGAAACAGACATTATATTCCTCAATTCCCTTGCCATAAGGGTCTTTAATCTCCTGCTCTGGCTCACCGGCATATTCACTCAGAGTATATACATTAATTGCCTCGCTGTATTCATCATATATCTTCTGCTTCATAGATGAATCCATAGCCAGTACAAGTGTATCATTTCCGAAATCCTCATTCAACAACTGTTTTGCTGAATTATTCGGAATTATCATATTATGCTTTGCTGCAACCGCAACAGCCTTCGGATTATATGGCTCTGGAAAAAGCACAACCATTCCTCTGGATTCCGATATAATATCCTGTTTAAGATTAGCCATGACAGTTGCCGCCATCGGACTCCTGCATGTATTGCCATTACATACGAATATCACTTTATCAAATGTGTTCATCGTAAACCCTCATATCTTCTTTAATAAAAATGTATTAATCCAGCTTAATTATCTTGTGACCTGCCGCCTTAATCAGTCTGTTCATAACAGCCTGCCCTACATTTTTCGTCTCAAAGCTCTCAGAATATACAAATTCTATATTCTGCTTATCAAAATCTCTTAATATTGCATACAGATTTCTTGCAACACTAAGCTCGTCATCCTTATGACCTGCTGAAACAATATCCTTGCAGATATATTTACCTTTAGTTTCATCAGTTGCCATAACTGCACATCTGTGTCCTTCTGCTTCTTTTTCAGCTATCTGGCTGTTAATATATTCAACAACCTTTTCATGTGGACCTTCAACAATAGTCACATCTGCATTAGGTGCATAATGCTTGTATTTCATTCCCGGTGCTTTAGGAACAACGCCTTCTTTAAGGCTTCCCATAATAGCAGGGTCGATTATTGTCTTTCCTATAGCCTCCTCAAACATAGCCTGAGTAATATATCCAGGTCTTAATATAGTCGGAACTTCTTCGCTAAGATCAATAATCGTAGACTCCACACCTATATCTACAGTATCATCCTGGATAATCATATCTATACGTCCTGACAGGTCATTAATTACATGTTCTGCCCTTGTCGGACTTGGCTTTCCTGATGTATTGGCACTTGGTGCCGCAATATACACCCCTGAACATCTTATAAGCTCTGCTGCCACAGGATGACTTGGCATCCTTATCGCAACCGTTCCAAGCCCGCCTGTGATAGAATCAGGTACTTTATCCTGTTTCTTAAGAATCATAGTAAGTGGACCCGGCCAGAATTTTTCAGCCAGTACAAGTGCTTTTTCTGGCACTTCTGATGCCAGATCATACAATGCATTGACATCCGCAATATGGACTATAAGAGGATTGTCAGATGGTCTTCCCTTTGCTGCATATATCTTAGCTGAAGCCTTCTCATCAAGCGCATCTGCTCCAAGTCCATATACAGTCTCTGTAGGGAATGCAACCAGTCCTCCATCTCTTAGAATCTTTCCTGCCTGTTCATATATTTTCTTGTCTTCTTCTGTGTGTGTTATTGTCTTTACTATAGTTTCCATCAAACTTTCCGCCAGCTTTCATTAATTCATATTCATCATAAGATATTCTATTATTCCACAATACAGTGCATCAGCTATTCTTTCCTGGTATTCTTCTGTACATAATCTCTGTTCCTCCTCAGGATTAGACAGAAATCCACATTCAGATATAATTGTCGGTAACTGCGAATGAAGCAGTATGTAATAATTTACATCAGATTTAATCTGTCTTGTTGATCCCAGCTTTTCTCCCAGAACATTCTGCATTATCTGGGCGATTTTCTTGCTTTCATCGGACTTCTTATAATAGAATACCTGAGCTCCCTCTGCCTTAGGTGTGACATAACTGTTCTGGTGAATACTGATAACCATATCTGCACCACTGCTGTTAATTATATCACATCTTCTGTCAAGGTCAGCTTTCTTTTTACTCTTATCGGACTCCACACTTAAATCATCATCTGTGTCCCTTGTCATAATAACATTAATCTGAGCATCTTCAAGTCGTTCCTGCAATTTTTTTGCAATTGCCAGATTAATTTCTTTCTCTTTCGTTCCGGAAACTCCAACCTTTCCCGGATCAGCCCCGCCATGACCGCTGTCAATAACTATACATTTCTCTGAGAAATTAATATTCATCTCGACGGCTTCACCACTTCCTGCATCATCTGACAAATGTTGATTATCACTCACATAATCATCCTTCCCGTTTCCTTTGCCATCTGCCTTTAGCGGCAGAAGTACATTAGCTGTCATATATACAGACACAAGAAGTATTATTGACATTAATGGCAGAATCAGTGTCCTGCTTATATTGGCTTTTTCTGGCATACTTTCCCCGAAACCTGTAATTCTCTACTAATTTATTACAGAATTCAGCCGCTTATTACTATTACCTGATACTTATTTGTTATACTGGCTGATAACAGACCATACAGTGGATTTCTCAAGTCCTAACTTCCAGCATGCAACACCTGCTGTATTCTCCTGCTGTATAACCTGCATCTTGGCTTCTATAGATTTCTCTTCTTCAAACCATATCTGTCTTGTAGAACTTCCTACCGTATATGAAGCCACATACTGTCCGCAGTCGTCATTCCATAATGCTACCTGTCCATCACTGTTTAACTGATCGATTGCTGCCTGCATGCCAACAGCTCTGCTTGTTGTGTTTCCATCTGTTGTTGTCCATATTCTTGTATAAAATGGAATACCTGCTATTACATGTTCCTTACCAACAAGCTGTACTGTATCCTCAACTGCCTCCTTTACAAATGGAAGTGAAGCTACCGAGCCTGCATCAGTTCCCGCATAATGCTCATCATATGCCATTACGATAACATAATCCACAAATTTTGACTGTTCCTTAAGATTATAGCATCTGTTATATGCCTCCGGCTTGTAATTATCTGTCGATAATACAATTCCATTTCTTTCACATGCAACAGATAATTCTCTTACAAACTGCAGATAATCCTTTGCATACGCACTCTTAATATTCTCATAATCAAGATTAATTCCATCAAAGCCATAGCTCTTAGCTTCACCAACGAGTTTGTTAACCATGTTAGTTCTTGCCGCCTTGCTTGAATAAAGCTGTGCAAAATCAACATTTGTATCAAAATCACTTACCAGTGCCCACACATCAATACCTCTCTGATGCATTTTGCTGACGAAATCTGCTGATGCATAACTTGACATGTTACCTGACTCGTCAGTCACAGAATACCATGTTGGAGCAATAACATTAACTCCTGATATAGTGGACATATTATTATCTATACTTGAATTACCTGCTGTTCCACTCACCTGAAACCACGCAAGTGTAATCTTTTCATTCTTAAGAAGAAAATTATGTTCTTCGACAGCCTTCTGTTCTCTTACATATTCAAATGTATCAGACACCTCGGACTTTTTCACATAACCTGTATATCCTGAAACTGTTGTGACCTTAATCCACTCATCAATATCATCAACATATTCAAGTCTGTCGCCCTTGCTCACATACTCAAGCACCGGACTCTTGATTCCGCCTCTGTATCTTACAGCAGCCTTCTTACCAGCAGTTAGCTTCGCTTTTAAGAGTTACATTCAGTCTGTCCGGTTCTGAAGCATACTGGTATTCACAGTCAGTGCGTTCTGCAACGTAATCCCACGCAATAAAGCACTCCCCGTCAACATCACGGATAACACTATAATCCATCGTATAAATCTTACCTGTATCATCTGAATAATCATTCTGATTCTTCTTAAATGCATAGATATATGAAGTGTCTGAATACAACGTTGCATCAGACTCCTTATCATAATAAAACCCGACATTAATATTATCTGCTATAAATTCCTGCGGAAGATACAACCTTCCATCTATATTAATTCCTGTGTCCGGATAACTTTCCCCATCAATCATTACAAGTACTTTGTCCGTATTCTTATCTATATCAAAATACTTATATCCGCTCATCTTCTCCTTAGTAGGAGTATATCTGACTATAACAAACATTGCTGCTACAATAACAACAAGTCCTGCAGCCGCAGCGGCAATCATAATCCCTTTAATTCTTTTTCTACCGTGTGTTTCCATTTATCTGCCTTTCCTTTGCACTAATATACTGACATTGTATCATATTACAATAAAAATGGCATACCTTTATTCCCGGAATTACCAACAATAAAAATATGCCATAAACCTAATCATACGCTACGCAAAAGGGATTTCCCATAGAGCATGATTTGTGATATATTTTCTTTAGAAGTTTTAGACGTAGAATAATTATCAGGTTACAACCTGCCTCAGAATCTTAATGACACTTCCCTTCATCTCAAAAGGATTCTCTTCCATAGGTGCTTTATATGCTCTGAGTTCAAATTCACGTTCCATGCATTTTGCCCGTTTTTCCTGCCATGTAACTGAAACTATAGGCATGTTTCTTACACTGTAGATTCTTCTGATTCTTTCCAGTCTTTTCACACACTCACCATACTTCCACGGAACCATTGAGCCAACAAGAATACGACACTCGCAAGACATAACATCTCTCAGACCATCAGCAAGCTTTTCTTTCAGATCCGCAAGATTAACCTCAACAATAACCACATCATAATATTCCGATATAACATGAACGAAACCTTCTCTGACTCCCCCAAAGAAGTCTATCCCCTTATATGAAAACCCTCGTCTGCTTCCTGCATAATTCTTAACTTTCCCCACATGCTCTTCTTCTTTAATTCTGTCAAATGAGTCATCAAAGCCAGAACTCACAATAGCTGTTTTCAGATGAAGTCCATTAGAAAAATAGTTAGCAAGCATGATACCAAGCTGCGTTGTTCCGGCACCGCTGCATAAGCCAATCAGTCCGACAGTCTTATAATTCATAGCCGCTTCATCATTATTCACTTTTCTTTTTCTTAAACCTCTTAATATATCTGATACTACTAATCTTCTCATATAACCTGCCAATACACTCCTTAATTCTACCAGGCCTGTAAACTTTCCATAATCCAGAAAGATTATCCTGTAAGAAATCATTCATTGTTTCGTCAAATATAGGATTATCTCCACACCAATCATATATGCATGGCATCCTGTAGCATTTTTTTCCTTTAAACATCACCGACAATTCATAAAACTGTTCTGCACTCACCAGATTCAGCATATAAACGATATCCTCACTACATTTTGCAAATCTTTTCTTCTCTTCGTATATGTGCTTTCCTGTTACATAAACCATCGTGTATGAATAATTATCCCCCACCATGTCCACAATACATTTATCATGCATAATACATCTCATATTATGCCCCGAATCAACAAGAATAACTTCTGCTTTTATTCCTGTAACCGATATCGCATTGTTATAATCTGGAATTATTCTGATGTCCTTATATATATAAGAGCCGTCATCCATCAGCCCTTCTTTAACAAATGCCGGCATAACCCTTCTGCTTCCGGACCTGTCTGCCACAACACAGTTAATGCCTTTTTTCTTTAAAAAATGCGCCATACACATTACAGTGTGTGTAGTTCCTATACCTGCCTTATCCCCTGCAACCTGTATTATATAAGAGAGTTTTTCATCCGTACCGCCGCCCCAATTCATTATACTTTGTAATTCTTGCTTTAAATATGTGACACTGCTATACCTAAGTCCCCATTCGTGATGCAGTGACTTATTGATAACATGGTACAAACTGGAATATCTGGAAGATATTTCAGACAATTTATGATTCTCATCTGTCACAATATGTCCATGAGATACCATAAATAAAATGACCATCCCCAAACTATAGATATCTGACTGGATTACAGCCTTCTCCCTGTTATACTGTTCCGGTGCAGCATAAAGCGGACTTCCGCTTTCAACTGTCAATCCGGCATTACCTTCAACCGCATTGTCATAATCTATTAATTTAACTTTCCCGTCTTTATCGAGCATAATATTATCCGGTTTAATATCCATGTGTAAGATTCCATTGCCATTATAACCATGAAGATATTCCAGTATACAACACAATTCAATGCCAATACGACATATCTCATGTACACTCAGATAACCTCTGGTATCTGTCTCGTCATGAACATATTGCCGCAAAGATTTACCATCAATATATTCTTCGATAATGCAGATACTATCATTATCTTCTCCAATATTCTGTTCAATATCATAAATAACGGGGATATGGGGATGTTTCAAATTCTTAATAAGATGGGCCTCCTTCATGAGCCTTCTGGCATCCTGCTGGTTACCCGAAAATATCTTGGCTACTCTGTACACATCAAGTATACGGTGTCTTACAAGATAAACTTTAGAATGTGTGGAACAAGATAGTTCCTTTATGATTTCATATTTGTCGTAAAATTCGTTATGCACCTCCTCTTACGACGATA
>OBBK01000413.1_pt1 | contig 7139 bp, 5 predicted proteins | sample 1495821 | NCBI WGS metagenome assembly OBBK01 (sample SAMN01915225, study PRJEB22387) | human gut metagenome | isolation source: stool | host: Homo sapiens | place: USA
CAAGAAGTGAAGACACTTAAAGAAATCTATCAAGCTAATGAAGAACTCAATTATATCGATTCTTCCTTATACTCTAGATATCGTGTAAAAGCTGGTCTTAGAAATGATAATGGCACGGGAGTTAAGGTGGGTTTGACTAAGATTTGTGATGTTATTGGATATAAATTTGTCCATGAAAAAAAATACAACATTGATGGACAACTCATTTACAGGGGATATCCCATCAATTATTTAGTTGATAAACAACCTAAAGATCGTATTTTTGGATTTGAAGAAGTCGCATTCCTTTTGATTTTTGGCACATTACCAACAAAAGAACAGTTACAAGAATTTAAAGATTATTTATTGAACTTTAAAATGGGGCCTGTAGACTTACAGTATGAAACACCAAACATACTAAATGCACTTCAAATTGAAGTATTGAAGTTATACGCAAAAGATCCAAGCGCTGATACAGATGACTTGGAAGAACGAATGATGAAAGGATTAAACATTCTAGCGAGTATTCCACTTTTCACATTTTCATATGCTCGCAACAAAGTCTTTAAATCCTATCCTTATCCCGACAAAAGCCTAGCTGAAAATATCTTATGTATGGCTAGAGGGAATGATCAATATACTTTAGAAGAGGCAAGAATCTTGGATACTTTATTAATGGTTCATGCCGATCATGGTGGAGGAAACAACTCAACCTTTGCCAATGTCGTAATATCGAGTACAGGAACAGATATCTATTCTTGTATTTCGGCTGCCATTGGTTCTTTAAAAGGACCTAAGCATGGGGGTGCCAACTGTAAAGTTACCAATATGTTTAAAGCTATCTTCCATGAGGTTGGATTTACAACAGATAAATTAACACTAAAAAAGATTGCGAATCGTTTGTTAGATAAAGACTTCTTTGATCATAGTGGATTAATTTATGGAATTGGACATGCGATTTATACGAAGAGTGATCCTCGTGCATTATTGATTCAGCAACAATGTGAAATGCTCGCAAAATCAAAAGGACAAGATGATATCTACAATTGTATCCATGCATTTGAAAAAGTTGCCGTTGAAGTCATGAAAGAAAGAAAAGGCATCGATGTATGTGCCAATGTTGATTATTATTCCGGCTATGTTTATTCATTGCTGGGGATTGAAAACGACTTGTTTACACCACTATTCGCAATCAGTCGTACAGCCGGATGGGTCAGCCATCATTTGGAGAATCGTCAATCAAACCGAAAATTAATACGACCTGCCAATGTATATGTAGGAGAAATGGAGGAAAACGAATGACTACAATAACAGTTTTTAAAGGGGACGGGATTGGTCCTGAAATTACGGATGCGGTAATCAAAGTATTAAATGCTGCAGGAGCAGATTTAGAATATGAATTCTTTAACGTAGGTGCAAAGGTATATGAAGAAACAAAAGAATATATTCCAGAAAAAGCATTTGAATCTTACGAAAAGAATAAAATTCTATTGAAGTCTCCTATCACAACTCCAGTTGGTAAAGGTTTTCGTTCATTGAATGTCACTTTGAGAAACAAATATGACTTGTGGGCAAATATTCGTCCAGCTAAATCGAATCCTTGTATTCCTACTCGTTTTGAAAATGTAGATATCGTAACTTTTAGAGAAAACACGGAAGATCTATATGTAGGAAAAGAAGAACAAATTGATGAGAATACAGTATATGCATATAAAATCATCACAAAAAAAGCGAGCACAAGAATTATCAAGGCTGCTTTTGAATATTGTGTAAAACATAATCGCAAAAAATTAACTTGTGTACATAAAGCTAACATCTTAAAAATGAGTGATGGTTTATTCCTTCATATTTTTGAAGATATTGCCAAGGATTATCCTCAAATTGAAGCCAATTCTTTGATTGTAGATAACACTTGTATGCAGTTGGTTATGCATCCCGAACAATTTGATGTGATGGTCATGCCAAATCTTTATGGAGATATCGTTTCCGATTTAACGAGTGGATTAATTGGTGGTTTAGGATTACTTCCTAGCTGCAATAAAGGTGATGAATATGCGATGTATGAAGCTGTACATGGCAGTGCTCCTGATATTGCTGGTAAACACATTGCCAATCCAAGTGCTTTATTATTGTCAGCTTGTATGATGTTAGATGATTTACATCAAGATGTGGTTTCTAGTAAAATCCGTAAAGCTTTAAATAAGGTGTTCGAAGAACATAGTGTATTAACACCAGATCTTGGTGGCAATGCAACAACTGAACAATTCACAGATGAAATCATTAAAAATTTATAAAAAAAGAAAAGACGATGGTTATTCATCGTCTTCATCTTCGTCAGCCAATAATGGTTGGCGATTTTTTAATGTTAAAATATATGTTCCATCTTTTGGATATGCACTTTTGTCTTTTTGATCACTCAAGATTTCCAATTCACATGGATATCCTTCGTTTTCAAGAATCTGTAAAAGATTATCCTTACCAATTTTTTTAGTAATTGCACGTCCACATGCACAGTTACCATATTGATCAAGGCATTGTTTAATCCACACAGGAATTTTTGAAGCTGCCATTGTATCCTCCTTGATTAAAAGTATTCGCAAGCTATATAATATGCAAAACACCTTTAAAAATCAAGTAGAATCCAACTTAACCTTCTAAAACTGCAATAATATTTGGATAATATGTAAAACGATCATCTACAAACTGTAAAGCTTGGTTTGCGATTTGTTTTGCCTTGTCTTTATCAACGCCTTCATAAATTGAAGCATAACGATAATAGATATAATCTTTGATTTGATTTTCTCTTAAGATATAAGCATAATCTGCATCACCTAATCCATAATCACCATGTAAGATATATAGATCAGCTACATCCATCATAATACGATTACTGTACTTGTTATGTAAGTCTTCTAATTGTGATAATACTGCGAAAATAAAGTGTTCATAGTAATCTACATCTTCATATTTCCATGTTTTCAAAACACTGTAAGCTAAATCCATGAATTCTTCAACAAACTTTTCTACATCAACGCCAACTTCTTCTTCTAATTTCTTTGAATCATGAATATCTTTGTGTTGTGCAATCATCAATACTTTACGCATTGTATCAAATTGATCTTTATATTCTTCTCCATCCGCAACAACATCTGTAAATTTATAATTCAATGCATGTGTAACATCTGCTTGTAAATCTTCAGGTTTTTGAGGTTTGATATCAGCTGTCTCAAATACTTTTGATACAAGTACTTCTACCAATCCTTCATCATAACCATCTTCTTCAAAGTTAAACTTACCAGTCAATTGATATTTGTTTACTAGATTTTCGGAAACAGATTTTACATCCGGATTTAAGATCAATTGTTGAATAATTGAATCGCGAGTTACATCCATTGACATAGCTTTTGCTAAATCTAGGCATGTATCTAATGATAACTTAGCATATTGTTCTTCTTTAGTCATTTTCTTAGTTGTAGCCTTTTTAGTTGTAGTTTTCTTAGTAGTTGTCTTTTTAGTAGAAGCTTTCTTTGTTGTAGATGGTTTAGCAGCTGCTTTTTTAGCTGGAGTCTTCTTTTCTACAGTTGCTTTCTTTTCTTCTGCAGGTTTAGCTTCTTCTTTTTTTGCTGGAGCCTTCTTTTCTGCAGTTGCTTTTTTAGCAGTTACTTTCTTTTTCTCTACAGATTTAGCTTCTTCTTTTTTTGCTGGAGTCTTCTTTTCTGCAGTTGCTTTTTTAGCAGTTACTTTCTTTTTCTCTGCAGGTTTAGCTTCTTCTTTTTTTGCTGGAGCCTTCTTTTCTGCAGTTGCTTTTTTAGCAGGTGCTTTCTTTTCTTCTGTAGGTTTAGCTTCTTCTTTTTTAGTTGAAGCCTTCTTTTCTGAAGCTACCTTTTTAGCAGGTGCTTTCTTTTCTTCTGTAGGTTTAGCTTCTTCTTTTTTAGTTGAAGCCTTCTTTTCTGAAGCTACCTTTTTAGCAGGTGCTTTCTTTTCTTCTGCAGGTTTATTTTCCACTTTTTTTTCTTCAACAGGTTTTACTGCTTTAACTTCTTCTTTTTTATCAACTACTTTTTTATTTGTAACTTTTTTTGTTGTTTTTGTTGGCATACGGAACCTCCCTTAAACATGCTTTCTATAACGCTATTATATCACTGAATAGAAATAATCCAAAATTTGTATAGACAAAATAGCGTATTTGATGCATGTATTTTGTTTAATTTGGTGTATACTACAGAATATAGCATGCAAAAGGAGGAATCAACATGCAAACACCACCTGAATTTAGACCCAAAACATATGTCCCTGTTCGAAATAAAATTATAACCACTGTAGGTATAATCCTATTATCGGGTGTCGTTGGATTTGGTGCTGGCTATGCCGGAAGCCATCTATCTAATAATGCCAATGTCACTATTCAACAACAAACTAATAAATCCAATTCTGGAACCGTTCAAGTATCGGATGTTTCTGACATCGTAGAAAAATGTAAGGATAGTGTTGTCGAAATCACAACTGAGTCTGTTTCAAGTGGAAATTCCATTTTTGGACAATACGTTTCACAAGGTGCCGGCAGTGGAGTCATCATCAGTAAAGATGGATATATTGTTACGAATAACCATGTAGTAAGTGGAGCAACAAGTTTAAAAGTGACAACTACAGATGGCACAGAATATGATGCGAGTGTTGTTGGTAAAGATTCACAGACAGATTTAGCCGTTATTAAAGTGGATGCGAACAACCTACAAGCTGCAACACTTGGTGATAGTGATATTTTACAAGTTGGAGATCCTGCCATTGCCATTGGAAATCCATTAGGAGAACTTGGTGGTACAGTTACAACGGGAATTATTTCTGCAACAGACAGACAAATCACAATTGATGATGAAACTATGACACTTCTACAAACAGATGCTGCCATCAATCCAGGAAACTCTGGTGGAGGATTGTTCAATGCTGACGGTAATCTAATTGGAATTGTTAACGCAAAGGAAAGTTCAACTGGAATTGAAGGATTAGGCTTTGCAATTCCAATCACACCTGCTCAAGACATTATCACAGAGCTTATGCAAAATGGAAGTGTCACTTCAAGACCTGCATTAAATGTTAGTTTATATGACTATACTTCAAACAATCAAAGTCAATATTCAAAATACAAAGATGGCTGCTACATCGTACAAATTGTTAAAAATGGAGCAGCTGATAAAGCAGGACTAAAACAAAATGATCGTATTCTTAGTTTTGATGGTGAACAAATCCAATCAACAAGTGATGTAAAAAATGTTCTAAAAAAGCATAAAATTGGAGATACCGTTAAAATGGTCGTTGAAAGAGATTCTAAGAAGATTACAGTAGAAATTACTCTACAAGCCCAAACCCAAACTAATTAAGCCAGTTATACACTGGCTTTTTAGTTGAAACTAACCTATAATAGTTGTGTACATATAAGAAGGAGAATGAAGTTTATGTCTGAAAAAATCAAAAAAAGAAAAATCATGCTTGTTGGTACAGGGTTTGTCGGCATGAGTTTTGCCTATTCAATGCTTTCAGAAAAAGGAATCGATGAACTTGTTTTAGTCGATGTCAATGAAGACAAGGCAAAAGGTGAACAAATGGACCTTAATGATGGTCTAGTATATGCAGATACGAAAATGAAAATCTCTGCTGGATCATATGCAGATGCGGCTGATACTAACATTGTTGTCTTAACAGCTGGTGCTGCTCAAAAGCCAGGTCAAACTCGTTTGGATTTAGTTAAAATCAACGCAAACATCACAAAAGGTGTATGTAAAGCCTTAAAAGAAAATAATTTCAATGGTATCTTAGTTGTTGCCAACAACCCAGTAGACATCATGACATATGTTGCATGGAAAGAAAGTGGATTACCTAAAAACCACGTTATTGGATCAGGTACTGTATTAGATACAGCTCGTTTACGTCATGCATTAAGCGAAAGATTAGGATTTGCAGACAGTAATATCCATGCATATATTATGGGTGAACATGGAGATTCTAGTTTCGTTCCTTGGATCCATTCATATATTGGATGTAAAAACTTACTTGAATACTTAGATGAAAATAATATTTCTTTAAGTGAACTACAAGAAATCTATATTGACGTTCGTGATAAAGCTTATAAAATCATCGAATTAAAACGCGCTACTTACTATGGAATTGGTTTGGCATTAAAACGTATCGTATCTTGTATCTTAAATAATGAACGTGCTATCTTACCAGTCAGTGCATATCAAAATGGCGAATATGGTAAAGAAGGATACTTTATTGGGACACCAAGCGTTGTTGGTTCAAATGGTGTAGAACAAGTGATTCGTTTACACTTAAATGAAAATGATCAACAAAGATTTGATCATTCTTTCGACACATTAAAAAATACAATCGAAGAAAACCTTCAAGATATCCTTTAATAAAATTAGCCTGACTAAATCTTAGTCAGGCTTTTAATTTCTTCATCTATATTATCTAGTAATAAAACTTTATCAAATAAAGTCAAACATGGCTTATTGGAATCCGAATAATGAATCATATCATCATGATAATGTCCACTAAACCACATTTTATAATCTGTTTTCTTCTCAACTGTTTCTAAACAATCGTGTAAATCATAATAATCATCTCCATATAAACTCATATCCGTTTCATATTTATGAGCCAATGGATGCGATGAATATGTATCATGCGATAAAATATAATCAACTTCCCAATTATTTTTTTCTAATGTTGCAAAAGCATGTTTTGCTTCTTCAATCGTACAAATTTCATCTTTCCACCAATTTTTATGTTCTGTACGATAATTAACATCGTGGGAAAATCCTCCACCCATAGTAAAGAATTTATAACCATCAATATTGAAAACCTCACCGCGCATCAAATGAAATACTTTCGAGCGAATACGATGTACTTTACCACCTTTATACTCTTCTACAGGATACGTATTAAGAACATCAAAATTTTCATGATTCCCATCAATAAATAAAGTGTTCCAAGGAAGTGAATCTAACCATTTTAACCAGAAGTTATCCCCTGTACTTCCATCCCAAACGCAACCAAAATCTCCGCATATAATAACATAATCATTTTCTGTTAAAGAATTGCCAACTGTAAATTCTCTAGGATTGATTTTATGAATATCTTGTTCTCTATGAATGTCTCCA
>OBBK01000416.1_pt1 | contig 7103 bp, 10 predicted proteins | sample 1495821 | NCBI WGS metagenome assembly OBBK01 (sample SAMN01915225, study PRJEB22387) | human gut metagenome | isolation source: stool | host: Homo sapiens | place: USA
GTTTTACTATAATACTCACCTTAATTTAAAAATCTTGGTGAGTTTCGATTATACTATTTCGAAGTCTTTAAATACATTGTTGCTACCGAAATTTTTCTTAGCAAGGTCTTTAGCTTTTTGCTTAGCTTGACTTTCAGAATAAGCTTCTACTGTAAGTCTATGGTCTTCAACTTTAGGTCCATTAACTAGAGTAAAGCTAACAGTGTATTTATTTTTCTTTTCATCTTCAAATGATTTTACAAGTTCATTAAATGCAATCATTTGTCGTTTAGTTTTACACCTAGATCTTAGGTCAGAAAATACTTTTCTATCCATAACTTAATAAATTAAAAGTGAAGGGAATGAGCTAAATATTTCTATCTAACCCACTCCCTAAACTAACAACAACTTATTTAAAGCTTAACTAAAGTCAAATCCTCAGGAGGAATAACCTTAACCTTAACACACAGCTTGCTAGAAGAGAATCCGAATCCTTCCATAGAGTACATACCAGCTGCATATTTAGTCATGTTAGCATAGTTAGCAACTACCGGCATTTCAGTAGGAGCAAGGAACATACCGTGATACAACGGAGCTACATAACCATCAGAAGTACGGTGAGTCAACATGATTTCACCTTCTCCTAAGTCAACGCAACGAACAACAGGTACATCATTGAACCAACCTACAATGTCTTTGTAGTAAGTAGACTCAATATTCTTAACCCAACCGTCACCTGGAGACATCAAGTCAAACATATTGACAGCCATAGGATCAGCTAAGTAACCTGTACACTTAGCAGACTTGTAAGTCTGTTCAGCCAATACATTTTCAGCCTGAGTCAACAGAGACTTGAATGAACGAACGATAGTGTCATAGAAACCAGCTGCCAGTGAGAATGAGCTAAGGTCAAGCTTATAAGTGTCACCTCTATAGCCACCGATCAATGCATCGAAACATCTCTGGTTGATTGCCTTAGTATATTCGTTTTCAATGAAGTTAGCGTACAGTTCATCAGAGTTGATGATACCTTGCTTCTGCATTGCATGGTCAGCAATGATATTTCTTTCAACCGGAACTAGCAACGGAGTAGTTACCATATCCCAGTACTTAACTCTACCGAATGCACGATTGATTTCGTCCTTAGCAGTTACGTCATACAAGCAAGAGTAAACAATCTTATTTGCAGTAAGACTAGTAGCCCACTTGATAAGTACAGTTGCAGAACCACCTGTATTGTAATTAATCTTAGAATCATTGGTGATCAATCCAGGAGTAGCTAAGAAACCTTGCTGACCATTATCTTCTAATGTACCTACAAGAGTAGTATCCTTATAGATTTCAGCACGGAATGACTTCGGTATAATCGGAGTACCGGAAGTGATCGTATAGTCGTTAGCCGAATTGATAGTATCAGTTGTATGATTCTTAATATCAGCCCATGCTTTATCAGGACCAATGTTAGGTACGATCAGCTGATCGTTAAGTACGTCGTAGAAGTCAACATACATAATCTTCTGTTCAGGAGCATCAATAGAACGCTGTACTGAGAAGATAGGTGCAATGTTGTTTACGTAAGAACGCATGATACCTGAATAGATTGATACACCTGCTACATTAGCTGCAGTCAAAGATGCACCACCAGCAAATGTTTTACGTCCACGGTTACCACCGTTCAAATACATTGAATTGATATCGAGTGTCTGTTCAAGTGTATCTGCGAATGCTTTTCTACGGAACTGAGCATCTTGTTCAGATACTGAGAAAAATTTCAGTTTCTTTTCAAACTCTTGAGCTTTCTCACCCAAGATTTTGTTCATTAAAGACAAATTTGCCATAATATGTGTAATATTTAATTAAATTGTTACTTAATTTTATCTTCTAGGTCTACCAAAACTAGATTGTTTTTCACGTAGACGAGCCAACTCTTCTGACTTAGTTAAAGCAACTGTATCTTCAACAGGTGCTACTGAGAATGATTTACGAAGTTCTTTTGCACTAAATCCTGCACGTTCACAATATGCTTCGATTTCAGGATCAATTTCCTCTTCGTCAACTACTACTTCATTTTCAGGATTACCTTCCTCATCATCAATAGCAGCTTCGATTTCCTCTTCACTAAATGCTTTAATTTCAGCATCTACTCTGTCCTGCAGTTCAGGTTGAGTTTCAGGATGTTCTGGATTACTATTATCAACTTGAGGTTTAGGTTTGTTAACGTCTTGTTTGTTAACTTCAGCTACCTCGTGACTAATAACTTCAGCAGGAGTTTCAGCAAATACTTCAACATTCTGCTTAACTTCACTAGCAATTTCAGGACATTCATTTAAGATTTCAGTTATATCTTGGATAACTTCATCTTTTTCGTCAGGTTCCAGTTCATCACTGAAAGTTCTGCGAGTTTTAGCTCTCTGAGTAAAACGTTTAATTGCACGTTTAGCTTTGTACAGTCTTAGTTTCTTCTCATTAAATGCCTTCTCTTCACGCTCAGCTTCTTCTAATGCTTTTTCAGCTTTTTCTGGATCTTCCATAGCTTCAATCTCTTCGTCAGTGAAAAGTTTAACTTCACCTTCTGGAGTGATTTCGACTTCAAGATTTCCAGCACGCTCTATTTCTTTATCAGAAAAAGTTTGAATTCCTTCAATACTGCTAAATGAACCACCATTCGGATCTTGATTTTTAAGTGCAGCAGTCTCTTCAGCTACTACTGGAGCTTGCTTAGTTTCCTCAGCTACACCGTTGGGATCAAGATTAGGATCATTAAAATTTTTTCGATCTTTCATTTCACTATCACTATTAAAATTTATATTATCATTTCCTGACCCATTATCCTCTTCAGATAGTTCATCTTCAGGAAATAAGGATATTTCGTTGAGTACCGAATCTAAACTTTCATCGGTATCTTCTTTATATTCCTGTACTGTAACTGTTCCAATTTTATCTTCATCAGATAATCCAGGTTCTGGTTTAAATGGATCAGTTTCATTAGGACCTGTGAATATTTTATATCCAGGATACTTTCCTACAATCTCTCCTAATTTATCACTAGGTAGTACATCCTTAAGTGCGATAAAGTTATCGTCAACTTCAACTAGTTGATTATCTTTATCAGTTATCACTCCACTAGACAATAAATCACCCAAGAGATTTAAGGATTCATCTATAGTTCCTGATTCACTCTTGATTTTCATTATGTTTTAGTTGTAGGATTAATAGGATTAATAACACTGTTAATTACATCTCGGATAAAATCATCCATTGCCTTTTGCAAATCCTTTTGATTTTTGCTCGGAAGTATACCTTGACTCTTCTTAAGTCTACTAGCAATTATCATAACTCTAGATAATTTAATAGTAGAAGCTTTAGCTTGAGGTACTACTGAATTAACTTTTAGATAAACTGATAATTGTAGTGATGGATTTACCGATAGCATATCAGCATATTCACTTAGCATATATGTCAATTGCATGACCATATACTGTTTAAGGTACACTAAATCCTGTACATCTTTAACTGATTTAGCATAAGACTTACAAGATCGTATTAATCGTAAGAATCGAATATTAATAGACCGTTTCATCTCATTAATATTCAACTTGATTAAAGATGTATTGGCGAATGTTTTTACTTCACGTGTCACGTCCCCACCATCACTAAAAGAACTTCTTTCTCCTGAACTATGCTCACCTTGGGTACTAAACCTCATACTAGATGAAAATGCTCTAATTTTCCTCATTACTAATAATTTTAGCGCCAGTGAAGGCAGGGTTAAGTGTTACGTCAGCCCCTATGATATCATATAGATAAGTCATGTCACCGGTCTTTTCATCCCAGTCAGCATCAGTTACTATTGATATAGGAACATTTACTTTGTTCTTTAGTAGACGTATAAGTTGTTTTATTTTACCTACTTGATCTTCCGAATAATCATCATAATCATCGAAAATATCAATTTCAGCCATTAGAGTATCACCCTCTATCCATAGTTTAGTTATACAAAATAAGATAACAGCGTCATTTAGAAGCTTATCATCCATTCCATATCCGGTTACTTCTTCAGCACCATATCTATGAATATGAGTTAAAGTACCTAACATGCATCTATCTTCAAGACGTTGTCGACATCTTTCTGACTGTAAGTAACTTTCAACTACTTTACGTGGAAACATGGCATCACCACTCTTAGATTTTGTATCTATTTTAGATAAAATAACTTTGTATAATGCCATAATTATAATTATTTCTTAGTTTCTTCAAATCCAGCGAGAGTTAGTTTATATAGATTTTCAGTATAAGGGTCAAATTGCTCAATTTCAACTATTTTATATCTATAGTTTGTATTAAAACTAGTAAACTCTAATTGATCCCCAATCATAAATACATTTTTATTTATATATGCATCTAAATCTTGGGTAGTTGTTTTGTAGTTTGATACTAACTGAGATCTATTTATAACTATTCTCTCTTCAAAACTAATAGGAGCTTCGTCTTCGTCAGTTTCAGTTCCATCAAAAATATAAGCTGGACCCATAGCTTTCTTGAACTCACCAGCTACAACTCTAGACACTTTAACTGTTGTACCAAGGATTGTAAGGTAATAGTCAAAATTAGAAAGCATTTCTTTAGTGTATGATACCGCTAATTCATGCATTAGGGATACATAATCATCTCTTAGATTTTCCATTATCACTCGCAATTCCAGGTATTATAAATTCAGGATCAACTCCCTTATTTTCTTTCAAGTAATTTTTATATATATCTTGTAGGTCTTCTAGCTGACTTATTGTTAAATCATCGATATTACTCTGTTTCGCAAATTTCATCAAATAAAATCGAGTCTTCATCAAGTTTGCTGAGCTGAAGCACATCTTGAAAGAAATCTGCAGCTGACATCCTGAATGTCGCTGCGGTACCTCTCAATTCTTTATGTTCAGGACATTTTATATAAATAGGTTCAATTAGATTAAATAACATTTGATCTAACTTATGTATAACTGCTATTCCATCTTGATGAGCATTAGAAATAACTTTTAATGATTCATCAATTGGAAGTTTTAGCATACATGCTAGTTTAAGTGCATCTATACCAATGTTATCTTCATAACGACCTAATCTACCAATAAAAGCTATAAAATCCCCTATAGTAGAATATCCAAATCGTATTTTCTTTCCATTGATAGTAACATACTTTATGCTTAATGCTTTATCACTTAAATCATTAAATTCAATAGCATTAAGTTTTACACTTACACTATGAGGTTTACCACAGTATTCACAGTTACACCTTAAGATCAATTTGAGATCCTTTGAAGCTGATAATGCTTTAAATATATAGATTAAGTAATCAGCATTTAATAAGCTAACTTTAGCTATTTCAGGATCTAACTGAACCATATAGGTCAGAGCTCTGACATATTCTTGAGTTTCAGTAGTCTGTTCATCCCCAAGGTATCTTAGAAGTTCTCTAAAGGTAAGAGGATATATATTAAAGCTACCTACACCCGATGATCTTTTACCTTTGTCAGGTAATTGAGACGAATTAATTAGCATAAGATTATTGCTTTAATAGATTTAGGACATACTGTTCAAGATCACGATTACGTTCCTTCTTAACACCAGTAACATTTTCCTCACGTTGATTAATTTCCATGAGTTCAGTCTTGGTGTCACCTGCAGGTACGTAATTCATCATGTTATTAACTTTGTCCATATATTCAAATAACTTATCCAAGAGTGTCATTCTTTCCATAATAGTTAAGGATTGAATAGTTTCTTCCCTTGTTAATTTAGTTATAAGTGAATATACAGTGTTAGATAACATTTGTAATAATGACCACCTTAGTCTATCAATATATTCTCTAAGGTAAGCTACATAAACATCTCTAGTATCCGGGTCTATAATCTGCTTAAATATACCTGAAATAGAATCAATCTTTTCAGGATCTAATTTAGATGATCCATATCTAGCATTAAGATCTTTATATAACTGAACTACACCATCGATTCTTGACTTGTCTATTGTAGGAAGTACATCTTCAACATCAGCTAAATTTTTGTCGATTGGAGAAAGTCCACCTTCAGTTACTACCTCAGGTTGAACTATTGTAATTATTCTCTGGTCACTATCAACTTCACCATACTCATTTAAACTTCCGTTAGAATCAGTTATGGTAACGTTATTGTATCTTTCAGGATGTTCTAATCGGTCTATTTTTCTAGCAATATCTTCAAAATAGGTCGAGTTATTATTTCCCATAATAAATTGTTGTTAGTTGACCTTCTCATCAGTAGTAGTCGGTCATTTCTACTAAACCTAAGTAATAACCACTACTACCTAGGTTTCGATTACGGTCCACCTGGGACGATAAACAACACAAGTTTCTCTTTAATTCTTAAACATTTTAAGGGCTTTGAGGCGATTCAAAAGAGGGTGTAACTGTGTTCAGGAGTAAACTAATAATAAATTAGTCTATTTGTAACATTGGAATCACACATGGATCAGTAGAGTTATTTGAAGCATATGATGAAATATCGTTGTATTCTATCATCGGACAATAAGAATCACTATTTGTTCGTTGAGTACTTGACCATTGTGTCGATAAAACTTGTAACTCTGGGTAAACTGTTTTTATTGACTCCAATACTGGGTTCATTGAAATTCCATTAATTAAGTGTAATTCACCTGTCGATGGTAAATACCACTCTCCGTCATGAAATCCGGGTGCAAACGATTTACAGAAATTAGCAGCTGGAAAGTAAGTATTAGGTTTATTATTAGCAGCTGCAGCTGCGAGTATTTTCTCAGTTTGAGACTTACCATTTGATTTATTTATAAGGTCAACTAGATTAGCTGGTACTTCTAGTAAATCTTCCGGATTAATATCAAATGGTATAGCCGAATCTTCACACCATTTAATTCCTGATTCTTGGTAAGTATACTTCTCTTTATTTCTGGAATAATAAGGTGCTTACCTTCAGAGTTATCACCAATATAAATTCCAGCTATAGATGGTTTAATTTCATCGTTAAAATTTTCTATTGGTACATAAGTTCCATCATATTTTACTAAATCCCCTACTTTATTTGGTTTAGGTTTAGGTATCTCATTCCATGTAGGGTCTTTA
>OBBK01000417.1_pt1 | contig 7099 bp, 7 predicted proteins | sample 1495821 | NCBI WGS metagenome assembly OBBK01 (sample SAMN01915225, study PRJEB22387) | human gut metagenome | isolation source: stool | host: Homo sapiens | place: USA
TTAAATTACGTAGCAAAAATTTGCGTAAAAAAATAAAACGTAGATTAACAGGTTACTATAATAGTTAATAAATAGGAGGAAATAATGAATTTAGCAATTGTAACATCAATAGCTCCTAATAAAAAAAATACAGGAGGACCATCGGGTCTTATATGGGAAATACAAGAGTTATTAAAACAAAAAAGTGATATAAACGTAGACACATTTATAATTAATTCTTCTAAAAATAAATATATAGCACAATTAAATACATGGGGATTTTATAGGGAAAAATATAAAAATTCATTAGAAAAATATGATAAAATTTTATTATATCCAGATTTTTTATTAGGATATATGCCATCTAAAATATTAGATAAAATAATAGTATTAGCGCCAGATGCTAGTAGTATGGTTGGAAAAAGAAAATATGATGTATATATGAAAGACAAATCTATAAGTATAATAAAAAAATTATATCAATATCTTTATTACAGAAGATTTGTTTATTTTGAAAAGAAATATATTCCTAAAGTTAATAAATATATAGTTGTTGGTGAAAATGATCGTGATTGGCTACGAAGTTATTTAAGGATAAAATCAGATAAAGAAAAAGTAGTTTTTTTAAGACATCCACTATTATCATATTCAATGGTAGATTTAGAGCAAGTAAAGTTTTCTGATAGTAAGGATAAACGTTTTATTTTTGCAGGGGATATGAGATATTCTTATGTTGGACTTAATATAAAAGAAATAGCGGATAAAGTAAGTGACAAATTAAATAGAATTAATAAAAAGATAAATATAATAGTTGTTGGCAAAAATAATAAATGGATTGCAGATATATTTTGTAAGAAAAAAGAATTAAATGTAGAATATTATACATGGATTGAAAATTATCAAGATATTTGTAACATAAATACAGATATACATTGTGTCCCGCTTATTACAGGGGGTGGAACAAAAAATAGAGTGTTGACTGCTTTGGCAAATGGACTAAACATAATTTCGACAAATATAGGAATAGAAAATATTCCAATAGAAGGATTAAATAATGTTAAAGTTGCTAATAATATGAACACTTTTACAGATGAAATGATATATTTTAATCAATTAAAATATAGTAAAATAGATTTAATAAAAATAAAAAAATTTAGAAAGTTGATAATGGATGAGTTTTATGAGATTATGAATTGTATAATATATAAAAAATAAGAGGTAATTTTATGGATTTAGGAACAACTCTATTGATGTTGATTACAATAATATTGATTTTAGTGGGATTTATAAATAAAAATTCATTATTTATATTTATAATACAAATTTTTTGGATGTATGTATTAACTGCAGGAAATTTAATGTCAATAGATATGGGAGTACATCAAAGAATTTTTATTGCAAATCAAAGTAATGGAAATCTAGATATTTATGGAACCCTTTGTTATTTGTTTGGACATGAAGGTTTTGATTTTATAGAAATGAATGCTGTATTATGTATATTTGCATTTATTTCGCTATATTGTTTTATAAAGAAATATACATTAAATTATTGTTTTGTAATGAGTTTATATTTTTTATATCCATTTATTGAGAATGTAATTCAAAAAAGGTTTTTTATAGCATCTATAGTAGCTATATATGCGATCATTTTTATAATGAAAAATGGCAGAATTCCAAAAGTGGTAGCAATATTTTTGATCGTTATAGCAGGTTTAATACATCAAGCAGCTTTTGGTTTTCTTATATTTTTATTATTACCATTATTAAAAAATGTAAAGAATCCTAAAACTATACTTATATTTTTTTTAATAGTAATTTCTGGTCTAATGCCTATAATACCTGATATATTAAAAGTTTTTTTGGGAGAAGTAAAGGTAGATCTTTATTTTGTTGTTTTGCATGAAAAAATAAAATATCCTATACTTAATTTTATTTTATGGGGAGGATTTCATTTAGGATTTGTTTATTTATATTATAACTTTTATAAAATTTGTAATAAATATGTTAAGAAAATGGATTTTGAGAAGAATATATTATATATGAATATTGTATCTATATTATTAATACCTTTATATTATTGGGAACCAACTTTTATAAGGATATATAGAACATTAATAATATTTAATTATATAGCTGTAGCTAATATTTTACCAATAGGTCAGATATATTATAAACCCATATTTTATGTTAGCTTAAAATATATAGTTTATAGTATTATAGCATTTATATGTATATATTTTTTTGCGGGACAGGGATATACGGCTATTATTGAGCCGATATTCTTAGAAAATATTTTATTAAATTAATATAGGAGTTAATATGAAAATTGGAATATTTACAATAATAGGACGTGGTCCTGGAGCAAGATTACAAAATTATGCATTACAAGAGTTTTTGAAAAAAACTTTTAATGCAGATGTTAAAACTATAAAAAGAATAAATTATTTCTATGAAAAGATAAATATAAAATCGTTATTTAAATATCGACCTTTTGAAGATATAATAAAATATATTATTAATTATAAAGATTATAGAAATTGGTTGAAAAAAGAAAAAGAAGTACAGACAAATTGGTTGGAATTTGATAAAAATGTTAGTTTTACAAAAAATATAATGAGAGAAGAATATGGTCCGATAAATAAATCTTTTAATGATGAATTTGATTATATTGTAGTAGGTAGCGATCAAGTATGGAATCCACATTGGTTTCCTAATATAGATTTTCTAAAATATATAGATAAAAAGAAAAGAATATCATATGCAGCTAGTTTTGGCGTTAAGGAAATACCTTTAAATTTACAAGATTCATTTAGAGATGTTTTAAATGGTATGGAGTATATATCAGTTAGAGAAGAAGCTGGTGCTAAGATTGTAAAAGATTTAACAGAAAAAGATGTACCAGTAGTAGTAGATCCTACATTACTATTGACAAAAGAAGAATGGCTAAATGTAGCTAAATGTCCTGAGTGGTATAAAAAAGAAGATTATATTATAGCATTTTTTTTAGGTGATATAAATCAAAAAAGACAAGAACAAATTGACAAACTTAGTGAAGATTTAGGTGCAAAAGTAATTTATCCACTTAGAGATATAAATTCAGATTGGGAAAAAATTGGACCATCTGAGTTTATTTATTTGATAGCTAATAGTAAAGCTGTATTGACAGATTCTTTTCATGGGACAGTATTTTCTATAATTATGAATAAGCCTTTTTTAGTTTTTGATAGAGAACAAAATGGATTAGAAAGTATGAATTCTCGTATAGACACATTGCTTAGATTATTTAATATGAAGGATAGGTATATAAAGGATAATAATATAATTAACATTGATAACATAGATTTTTCAAATGTAAAAAAAATACAATATGATGAAAAAAAACGATCAATTAATTATTTAAAAAAAGCATTAAATATAGAGTGAAAGAGGAAGCGAAGATGACACCATTAGTTTCTATAATAACACCTTGTTATAATGGAGAAAAAAAAGCAATAAAATTTTTAAATTCAGTATTAGAACAGACATATAAAAATATTGAATTTATTATAGTAAATGATGGTTCTACAGATAAAACAGAAGAGATTATATTATCATATAGGGATAAATTTATAAGTAAAGGATATAAATTTATTTATTTAAAACAGAAAAATTCAGGCCAAGATGTAGCATTGAATAATGGGTTAAAATATTTTTCAGGTGATTATTTAATGTGGCCAGATTCAGATGATATTTTGTTACCAACAAATATAGAAGAAAAAGTCAAATATTTAGAACAAAATAAATCTATAGGATTAGTTTATTGTAATACTAATTTAGTAAGGGAAGACAATTTAGATAAGGTAGTAAAAAAATGGGATAAAGTTTTATATAAAGATAGATTAGAAAATATTAATGATATATTATTAAATAAAGTTGTGCTGGCTGGAGGAGCTTGGATGATGAGGAGTTCCTTTTTTTTTTAAAATTGAATCCAAGTAGGCAAATAGTTATACCTATAGCATTTAATTATGATATAGGTAAGATTGATAAATATTTGTTCACATATGTTATATATAAAGATAGTCATTCGAATAAAAAAAGATCATATGAAGAAATGATGAAAAGAATAGATGAGAGTATAAAAGGAATTGATAATATTTTAAAGACTATAAACTTAGAAAAACCATTATACGATAAATATCTTCAAATAGTAAAGAATGAATGGGAAATAATAAGATTAAATAGATCTATTGAGTATTTTAAAAGAAATGATAGTGAATTTATATATAAAACTTTAAAAATAAATAATGTAAAGTTAGATTTTAAAACTAAGCTAAAATATTATTTTAATAAATATGGAATATATAAATATATTAAAGCGTTAAGAAATAAGTAGGTATTTTTATGAATCAAAGAAGTATAGGTATTGGATTATCATATATTAATATGATAATCCAAACAATAGTAAATTTTGTATATGTGCCTATATTATTATATTATATGGGGCAATCAGAATATGGATTATATCAGCTTATGGGATCAATTATAGCTTATTTTAGTGTAATGGACTTTGGATTAACAGCATCTACTATAAGACTATATATAAAATATAAAACAGAAAATAATTTTAAACTATTAGAAAACTTTTTAGCAATGACTCAAAGAATATATTTTATTATTTGTTTAATGACATTGATAATAGGTTTTTGTGTATATACTTTTTTAGATGAAATATTTAAAACGGGTTTAACTAATCAAGAGCTGATAAGTGCTAAATATATTTTTATATTATTGATTTTTAATATGATAATTACTTTTTGGGGAATGATATATCGTTCAGTAATAACTGCAAATGAAAAATTTTTATTTATGAAGGGTATTGAAACTATACAGTTGATATTGCAACCATTTGCAGTGATAGCAATGATGCAAATTCAGCCAACTGCATTAGCAATGGTATTTGTAATGACTGTAATAAATCTTATATTAGTATTAATGAGAATGTATTATTGTCATTGTAAATTAAAAATAATAATAAAATATTCATTTTGGGACAAAGATGCTTTTAAAGAAATGAGTAAATTAGCGTTAAGTGTTTTTATAGTAACAATAGTAGATCAAATATTTTGGAAAACAAATCAGGTTATTTTAGGTATAATAAGTGGTACAGCAATAGTAGCAGTATATTCTATATCTTCATTGATTTATATGAATTATATGGCATTATCTACAACAATAAGTGGTATATATTTACCTAAAATAACGAAAATGGTAGCAAGTAGAGTATCAGATAAAATATTGTCAAATGAATTTCTTAGAATAGGGCGGTTACAATATTATTTATTAGGATTAGTATTAAGTGGTTTTTTTGTGTTTGGAAAAGAATTTATTGTTATATGGACTAATGAAGATTTTATAGATGCTTATTATATAACATTGATAATTATTACACCATTTACAATAAATTTAATTCAAAATATAGGAAATTGCATTATGCAAGCTAAAAATGTTTATAATTTTAGAGCATATGTTTATTTAGGAACAGGTATATTTAATATTGCTATAGCTATACCATTAGCTGTATATTATGGAGCTATAGGATGTGCTTTTGCCTCTGGATTATCATTATTCATTTCTAATGGTTTAATAATGAATTGGTTTTTTGAAAAATATTTAAAAATAGATATTAAATTATTTTGGAAACAAATAGGTAGTATTACAATTAAAATATTATTATGTAGTTTTATTGGAATAATATTAAATTATTTATTTGGAGTTGGTAGTTTAATTTTTTTAGTAGCAAAGATATTGATATTTATTATTAGTTATTTAATTATTATGTGGTTATTATCTTTTAATAAAGAAGAGAAAGAACTATTCATAAAATTTAGAGCAAAATTAAAAAATATAGAATAAGTGTAGGTTTTTTATATGATTGAAATAAAAATAAAAAAAGATTGTTGTGGTTGTTATGCTTGTTATAATATTTGTCCAAAACAATGTATAACGATGAAAATGGATAATGAAGGATTTATGTATCCTAATATAGACAAAAATAAATGTATTAATTGTAATTTATGTGAAAAAGTATGCCCAATTATAAATCCATCTAAAAGAGTTGATTCAAAAAAAATATCATATGCTGGTATGAATAAAGATGATCAAGTAAGAAAAAAGAGTTCTTCTGGAGGAATATTTTCTATATTAGCAGAATATATAATAAAGAATAATGGTATTGTATATGGTGCTAGCTTTGATGAAAAATTTAATGTAAAACATAAACGAATTTTATATAGTAAAGATTTAGATTTATTACGTGGTAGTAAATATGTGCAAAGTTCTATTGGTAATGTTTATCAACAAGTTAAAAATGATTTAGAGAGCGAGAAACAGGTTTTATTTACAGGAACACCTTGTCAGGTTGAAGGACTAAAAAGTTATTTAGGAAAAGAATATATTAATTTGATAACAATGGATTTTATATGTCATGGAGTACCTTCACCATTAGTTTGGAAAAAATATCTTGAAAAAATGAAAAATCTTATGCAAGAAAATATAAAAAATATATATTTTAGAAGTAAAGATATTGGATGGTATCTTTTTTCATTAAAAATTATTTTTGATAAAAAAAGATATATTAATACTGTAAATGATGATTTGTTTATGAGAGGATTTCTCCAAGATGTGTATTTAAGACCTTCTTGTTATAGTTGCAAATTTAAAAAAATAAATCGTATTAGCGATATTACTGTAGCAGATTTTTGGGGAATAGAAAATATTCTACCTAAGATGGCTGATGATAAGGGTACATCATTAATTGTAATTCATAGTGAAAAGGGTAAACTATTATTTGATAAGCTTAATGAAAATATGATATTGAATGAAGTTAATTTAAATGAAGCTATAAAATTTAATACATCAATGGTAGCTTCTGTAAAATATAATGAGAAAAGAAAAGATTTTTTTGTTGAATTGAATTCTGGAGAAGATTTAATAAATTTAATAAAAAAATATACTAAAGTGACTTTAAAAAGAAGAATAAAAAATAAATTAAAATTGATAATAAAAAAATATGGTATAAGAAATGTTATTTTAAAAATTAAAAAATAATATATATAAATAAGGCAGTAATATCTGTTGC